>JAABUX010006418.1_pt1 | contig 14045 bp, 25 predicted proteins | sample 5561851 | NCBI WGS metagenome assembly JAABUX01 (sample SAMN10711883, study PRJNA513361) | rock metagenome | isolation source: Antarctica rocks | place: Antarctica: Victoria Land, Richard Nunatak red sandstone | collected 2016-01-03 | reverse complement strand
CGTTCGCAGCATGCTCGTACACCTATTGTGCGGCCTGGGACACGGGTAGCGGACAGGGCCCTCCGTGAGCTACGGAAAACAAGCAACCAGCTGCTTTTTCACGGCATTGCACTCTGTGCTGGTGATGCGGTGCGAGCGGTGATTACCTGACGCTCCGCTTGAACTTCACAAGAGGTTCTGATGCATTCGACAAAGAGTCAAACCTCTATCGATGAGAGCACACAGGTAGCTACTGCTGCAGGAGAGCGTCGATTGATTGTGAGTCAGTGGCCTCGAGCTGCGTGACGTTCGTGTAGGTGCGGGGCCAACACGTGTTTGAGTACCTGCACGCAGCAGAGGGAACCTGCATACGGGGCAAACATGGCGCATCAGGCAGTCGTGATGTGCCAGGGACTGAACGGGCACGCACATGCCACCGCCACCAATGCCGGTCGCCCACACTTGCGCAACTCGGCTCTCATTGCGCAGCAAGACATGGAACTCCGGTCCCAGGTAGTCGCCAGCGATGGCCTCTGGCAGCGATGCGTAATGCGCGCCAGTTGTCCACCAGAAATTCCCGCTGAAGTGTCGTCGCGACGCGTACTTGCCTGGAAGCGTGTAGTCAATGCCTGCGCACAGCAAGTCGATTGCTTTCAGGTGCTAACAGCTCCGTCCATTAGTCAATAACAGGTCAGGTTGCATGTGCAGAAGCTCCTGGCGCACCCACAACATCATACTGCTCCAGCAGGTCGATGCATTCCCGCCACCGCGCTATGAGGAAGTACTCCATGACGGAGCGCCAGAAGAAGATGTTGCGCGCCCACGACTGCACTCTGGAGCTGACGCCCTTCGTGTGCATGTACCTGCGCAGCACAGAGCGTGGGCATGCGGCTTTGAAGGCGCTGAGTGTGGACACCAGCAGGACCGCTGCTGATGACTCGCGCTGGGGCGCACAGCACTCTGTCGCCTGGCAAGGCTCTCTGCGGGATCAGGTTCATTGTCAAACGCTCGTTTAGCGGGCTGTTGATTTGAGCGGCGCCAATGTCGAACTTGGTGCCGTACGCCGCGAGAAGGTTTGCTGCCTGCTGGAGGTCATCCTGCACCGCTTTTGACAGGCATCAGCATGTCATGAGCAGGACGATCTGCAGCCCATGGACGGGCGACGCACATGTCGGAGTACACAATTGCATACTGGGGTTGGCATCGGGAAAGGCATAGCGCGCCTGTGAGGATCCTGCGATGCCACAGATGATGGCTGTGGCCTCGTGATATAAGCCGCTGTAAACGAGCTTCGCGAGCTGGTCCTCCACGACTGATATCCATTGGTTTGATACGAAAATGTGGTAGAAAATGAGGATGCGTCGCGTGACATGTGGCTGCATACTCAGGTGTGCCCGCGAGCCAGCGCTGCAAGGGCACGACCCATCGTCTAGCACGCGTCTGTTGCTGCTGGCTGTGCGCGGAGCAACGAGCAAGCTGCCTTCTAGGCCCGTGTAGAGGCCACCCAGCGATCCCACTGCTGCTGCGTGAGAGCTGTGGGACTGTCTGAGCAGGGCGGAGGAGGTCATCACAAACAGGCATCCGACCGTGAACGCCAGCAGAGAGACCTGCCAGCCATGTGGGCGGGTGCTCATGTTGCGCAGTTTCTGTAGCTCCTTTTCCAACGTTCGCAGGAGGGGCTTCTCCGTGTCCGACATATTTGGGCCGCGTTGACGCTGCTCGACCGTTTGCAGGCTGACGCGAGTCGCGATTACTTACAGGGCTTGCAAAATGTACCGTTGTACGGGACCCGAGCGAGGCACTAGGCGCGACAAACGTGGTTATAGTCCTGGCTGTTTAGCTTCACGAAACGCTTTGAAGGCATCATGACCCCACCCACAGCGGCCATGCAGGGATATGCATGATTGCATCAGTCTTCCTGCGTAGGTGGATATGCCAAATATGTCAGCGAGCGCCCGACATCTTGTCCCACTCCTGCCCCCACACTGTCGGGTGACAGTCCACACACTGCAGGAAGATCGCTTGAACTTGGCCAGGACCGCATGGGACAGCCTTTCCCAAAGGCCGGCAGTGTAGGACTTTCATTCTTGCTCGGAGTACTGATTGCGTCCTATAGCGCATTTGTTAGCCGACCAGGCCGGAAGGTGCGGAGGCATCACAGCTGACCACCGCCACATTGTGTGCTCTCACACCTGGGACGACTTGGGTCTGTTTGGGCAGCAGGCTGGCGCCGCGGAGTGGGGGTGCACGAGCCATGTGCCCACTTCCTGCTGGTTTACAACGTCGCCTCTGTTTCCGCCCAACCTGGCGCGTGTGGCCACCAATGTGGCGCCGTCCTTTGATGTTGCGTCACACTTTGGCCGCTGTCCGGTGCCCGACCAGGGGGTCTACGTCACAAGACCTTGCAGCAAAAATGAACCCACCAGCACACAGCGGGAGTTCTGGAAGGAGGCGGTGCGCAGCGTCACCTGTCGGAGCCTGCACACCTGCTGTCTGCTCATGACTCTCGACGCGGCCATCACGGCGACAAGCGTCGCTTATGATGCAAGGCCCTTGTGCAGGGTCCGAAGGTGCTCAGATGCGGTTCTGGGCCTTGCTGCGGGGTGGAGGGCGGACGCTTCATGCCGTCATCGCGGGATTGCAAGCTCAATGCCCTCTCCAGGCGAGACATCCTACAGTGTCTGGCGCCAGCGGCCGAGACTCAGCAGCGGCAAGTGGTGTTCTTTGGTGCGACACAACGGCGTCGGGCATACCTTGAGTCATGAGGTCGAGGATGCACATGTTCACTATGATGCGGCTGGGCCCCGCAGGCGACAGCCTCGTGCGGCAGCTGGCGTTGCAACTGCTGGCCATGCTGCGCGGCATGGACCAGTCTGTCGACTTGTACTACCACACATCCTTACGCTTTGATGTCTGTCAGGAAGCAGACAGCATGAAGACGCTGTGCGCCCCCCGATGACCCCGTGCAGACTGTGAAGCACCTCATGGCAGATGGGAGCTGACTGGTCACCCACTCGCGTCATGATGATGCTGTGTGCAGGCCGCTGGTGGCAAACTCGACAGCGCCTGTGTTTTCATTGGTCAGCGGCGGTTACCTGGGCTTGTTGCACCATGACCCAATGGCCACAGCAAGCTCCCTGGATCTGTGCTCGTCTTGGCCCGTGCCATTCAACAGCGTCTGGGCGCCGACATACGGCACCCAGGCAGCAGCGCTGAGGGAGTTTGCAAGCGAGCATGCGACGCCACGCAGCGTGGCGGTCGTCATGGTGGGCTGGTGGGAGCACGCAACGCCCAGCGTGTCACAGGAGTACCTGCAAGCCCTGCAGGAGCTGTGCTCACGCAGCGTGGCGGTCGTCATTCTGACGGCACCTCTGAGGCACGCAGCATCTGCCGTGCTGCGCTCGTGTCACCATGCCACAGGCGTTCCAGAGCAGTGTTGTGGCGTTGCCGGGAAGCTCAACATCTGTGTCGATGCATAGGTCGATAGCAGCGGGCGAGACCGATCTCGACCGGTGGGGTGCGCCTCAGATGACGGCCCGCAACGTGCAGATGCGAGCCTGGGCGGCTGCCAACCCGTCGTGTGCCGCTGTCATCGACTTTGACGCTCTAGCCGCCACGGAAGGCGCACCAACGCCCATCCAGAACGACGGCCACTTTGGGGTACGGTCTCACATCAAGCTATATACAGTGGATATTGGCAACGCGGAGCACACTAGGATTCAGTGGCCACGTGTGTTGCAACGCAGTGCGGCGTCAAGTATGCAAAGGCAAAGGAACAGCAGCCCATCGAAGTATTACGGCAGCCCGCCACTGGGTTCTGGTCTCCTGACGGCTGGGCACTGAAGTCGTTAAAGTTACATGAGGACGGCTGCTCAAACCGCATGAATACAGCTGTTTTGCAGGTGTGCATGCATTGTGTCTGGCTCTTCAGCATGCAGGAGGGTGCCTGGTTGCTTTGCTTGTGACTGATGCATGATATGTGCTGCTGCAGCTTTTATTCAATATGCTCTGCTCCTGATGCGTGTGCGGAGATGAAGAGCTGTTGCCCAGCAAGTTACTGGCTACGGTTGCTGGTAATCACACGCGGCATGTGAGCCCACATTCGATTGCAAGGTCGAGCAACCTAGGCAGAACATCGTCTTTCAGAGTTGTTGCCCTGCCGGTGCGGTCAATGGCAGGATGGAGATATACAAGTAACACTATCCTGCCGTGTCTGCGGCCGCATCACTTCTCCTCTGCTCTTCAACGCGCTTTACAATGTTGTGAGCCACGTTGAAGATGCCGCCAGTTGGCGCTTCGCACACAGCACAGCGCCCTCCACTTCCCTTCTTCGCATTTCGTTTCAGCGCACACTGCTCGCAGAAGTAGTGCTTGCATCTCGTCACCACTGGGTCCTGCATGGCGGGACAGACACAGCGTCAGCATGTTGCATGGCATCAAATCCTGGACATCAACAAACAAACAATGCATCACTGTACAGGTCTACGTACATGCGGTAGCACAGAAGAGAAGGTGTGCACACCTGGCAGTCCTCCCAGCGTCGCCGGCAGATGAAGCAGGCGAATGGCAGCTCGTCATCATCTGGCTCCTCTTCCCCGTTGTCGCCTGCACCACCCTCGGCTGCCTCTGCGTCTGGGTTCCATCCCTCCAGGATAGCCTGCTGCTTTGCCTTCTCCTGCTGGGCCCAGTCCTGCCAAGCAACACATCCACCTATCAGCGGCGCTGGGCATTGCATGAAAACAGCATTGCACTGAAACTAATGTATGCCTCTGAGCATCAGTCATCTGTCGGTGTGCCCAAGTAGAGACTTTGGACCTCGGTGGTATTTGTACGCACCCGCTCCATCTCCCAGCCGCTCTTGTAGTCAGAGCGGTCGTGGACAAACTTGCATGCGTCGCCGTAGCCGCAGAACCCTGTCTCCTTGTAGTCCTTGCAGATGTCTGGCTGGTAGTCGAAGCGAACAGACATACGCGCATGCACGTTTGCCCGCAGTGGCCCGTGGATGCCCGTCCCCTTCTCTGCGCCGATGGTGTGCTCCCGACGGAAGCCCTGCAACAGCCAGCAATCGGCTTGATTCCAAGCGAACAGGGAGACAATTGACACGTGCATGACAGCATGCCAGACTATGTGCGGCGTCAGGGCAACAAACCGGGTACATACCTTTGTGTAGTCAGTGTAATTGTTGATACCCTTGTACGTGCCGTCTGACGGAAGTGCTTCTGCCGAGTCGGGGTTTGCCTGCGCCAATACCTTCTCTCGAAGCGCCCTGCAGGGATCATGCATTCAGCTTGTCAGCAACACTTTTGCTGGCACATGCTCTAGCATTCCGAAGGACAGCTGGCATTGTCTGCATGCTACTACATCATAAGTCGCGCCGCAAATGCCAACCCACCTTGCATCCCGGTCAAACGCTGTCTCTGTCTCCAGCGTCGCAGTGGCGCCCTGATCAGTGGTCTGCTGCAATGTCCGGCTACTGGAGAAGTTGAAAGGCCGCAGCTGATCTTCGCCAGTGTGCCTCGTGGTGAACGCCATGGCACCGGCTTTGGGCACTTTTGGTGGCCGCATAACGCTGGTGTCATCTCTCTTTGCCTCCACCGCTGTGCTGTGTGAATCCTCGTCTGCCGCTGGCCTCTTGCGGATGTTGCCGCGATTACGACCGGCCTTCCGCATTAGTGCCGTTGGTGCAGGTGCCTCACCGACAGCTGGCGTTGCCTCTGCAGCGCTGACAGCAGGTTGTTCCGCACCGCTGTTGGAAGGAAGGTCTGCTGTGCCACTGCCAGGAGCTGCCATGCTGCTGACTGCGTTCACAGCAGCAGAGGTGCGAGCTGGCTGCAGGCCAGGACGTGCTGCTGCGGCTCCGAAACACTGAGGCTGGGTAGCAGCAAGAGTGGGGCTTGGCACGTTCTGGATTCTCCGTTGGTCGAGTCGCTAGGTCCGCAAAGTCCCTTCTCTTTCTAGACACGCGTGGTCCTGCTCTTGTATAGACAGTTGGCTATTTGTAATACTGCTGTTCGATGTGCCACTTCTGCTGAACTAGAACCCGCTGTTGGACCCCGAAAGCAATTACTTTCAGGCAGTGAACAAGTTGCTCAACATATAGTCGAACCCCTCAGTCGGTCCAGCTGGCTGGCCCCCTCCCCTTTCTAGCTGGCCCCTGCCTGACACATGATGGCAGCACGGCGACTAGCGGCACTCCTTGCTCGCCGGGCGTGTAGAGGATGTGGACGAGACCTATGGTCTGTAGATGGCGTGGCGACTGAACGGTTATGGAAGGTAAGCTGGCTGCCTTACGTGAAGGATGGCCAGCTTAGACGGTCAGCAGATATAAAATCCTTGCAGGATACGCTGCAAACAACCACGAAAGTGCAGGCGCGGGAGGTCTCTGCATGGCAGCGTCACAGCTTTCCGTCGCTCACAGCCGCTAGAGGCTTTGCAACAGGGGCGTCAGCTGCCTCACCACACGGGGTGAGAAATGAAGCTCAATGCGTCCAACGTGCGCAAGCAATGCCCGTCGCGATTTCATCAACGCCGTGTGTCTGCGCACTGTGCTCATGAATCGCTTCATCGTGTCTGCAGCCTGTCTCGTACCTCAGTCTGATACTGACAGCTGCCACCGGCGCCGGGCTGCTCACCATGTACAACTACATTGTAGCGGATAAGCTGCAAGGTAAAGGGCCGCCAAGTGTTGCAGTCTTCCAAGTCGTCATGATGCGCAGCACTTGCCTTAGATGCGTCCGACGCTGTCCTATAGTGAGATCAACGCCCATGCACAGGAGGCGCGCAGCCGGAGGCGGTTGTAGGGAACGCCATGGTGGGCGGTCCGTTCCAGCTGCTCGACCACGACGGCAAGCCGTTCAGTGAACGCGATTTGCGCGGCAGCTGGGCGCTGCTTTACTTCGGCTTCACTTCATGTCCAGACATCTGCCCGGACGAGCTCGACAAGATGACAGAAGCCCTGAACATGATGGGTGCGCCTCAACTTCTGCTTTACAATGCTGATGCACTGCTTGTCATGCGCTGCCGCATACCTCTGCATACCTCCCCACGCAGCTTGCGATTGCAGCAACTTCCGAACCCCTTTCTATGACGGCTACCATGCTGCAACGTGCAGGTAAGGAAAGCAGCGCAGCCATACAGCCAGTCTTCATCTCGGTGGACCCAGAGAGGGACTCCGTTCCTCAGGTTCGCAGATACATCAAAGAATTTCACCCGCGGCTGATTGGGTTGACGGGTTCAGCTGAGCAGGTGAGCCCCACTAGCGTGCGCAGGTGTGATTGCGTCCGGGTATCGCCTGAAATCCGACACACAATGCCGATCTCGATGCATGTCACAGGTTAAGGCGGCAGCGAAGGCGTACAGGGTATATTACACCAAGTCCGGCGACGACGAGGACTATCTCGTGGACCACTCTATCATCATGTATCTCGTCAACCCGGACGGCGAGTTTGTGACATTCTACGGCAAAAATTTTGACGCTCCCATGTTGGCAAAGTCGCTTCAAGGGCATCTGGCTTCCTGGGATGACCGCAAATCCAGCCAGCAGACACAGGCAACATCATGAGCAGCGGTGTGCGCGACAATTGCTCTATGCAGGTTCAGCTTGTCAATCATCCAGGGTTGCAGGGCGCAGACAGCGCGACGGTTGTTCACAGTTAGGTTTATAAGAGCGTTTGGGCTTGGGCCCTGATTCGTCAGATCGCTGAAACCACCCTGCTGTCAGGTGGTATTGGCCATCAGCCACTCTATTGCGCCATCAAGGCTGTGGTGGCTGGCCTGCAGAGCTTCACGAGCTTTTGCCTTGCCAAAGCCCATTGCCTGCATTTGCAGCTGAGTTCTGCACCACGCGGACATGCAGCTGCGCTGCAGGGCCACACAAACAAAACACACGTCGCAAGTGCTCATGTGCGCATTCGGACCTCGAGCTGCGTGATGTCAGCCTCCAGAATGGACACGGCAGCCTCAGCGTCCTCCTCGTCGTCGGCACCTACCGCTTCATCATCGAAATCACTGTGTGACGATGCCAGCCGCTTGCGCGCGGCACGGGCAGGACGATCCCTGGCGAAGCACAAATTCTTGTAAGTCATGGTTGTCTTGGTACACACCCATCTGACGAGGAAGGTGTGCAGGCTGACCATCAAATGGAAACGGCAAGCATAACACCTGCGAGGGCCCAGGGGCCGCAGGGCAGCGCGCGGCCGTTTGGACGAGGTCGCTGTCCGCTGCCTTACAGGTAGAGAGATCATCCGTGGCATGTTCTCGGCACCAACCGTGCCGGCAGAAATGCCATTGTTGCACCTGCACTCGAGAAAGCTTGCGATGCTGATTGCCAACATTTTCAAGCTCATTAAGCCGTGACGCTGTGGTAAGAAGATGGACTCACATTGACTCACAGTACTGCTGCGGCAACGTGGCTGCAGGTACCCGTTCACAAGCGCCAGATGGTTCATCACCCTGCGCTCCAGCACATAGTTTGGCTGACGCAAAGTGAAGTTCACTGACTCGTGATGGACAGCAGAAAAGCAGTAGCTGCATGACTGAGCTGAGCTACCTCTGCAGTGCTTTGGGTGCTCAGGAGCTGCTGAAGCCGCGCTCGTATCTGAGCAAGCAGCGCAAGCTTCTTCTGCCGATCCATGTCAGCCAGGTCTACGTCTGCAACATGCCGTCATGGCTTTGAGCTCCATTCCTGGCCAAAAATACATTGCTGGGCTTGTCAGCACAACGGCCAGCTCACCACAAAGGTCACGGGGGCTTCGCTTCTGTGACCCTTGCGCCGTGTGAATCAGCTCAGTATACTGCGTCTCCACCGTTGCCTTTTGTTCCTCTGTCAAGCCATACCTGCATGCGCATATACACATGTTCAGCAGCGCCAGCCAGACCATATTGCGATCATGTCATGCAAGCTCAGTGTGTACCTGAGGTGCGCTTCTTGCTGCCATCGTGCACGCATAGCCCTGGTCGGATTGGCTGCGCAGCGGGCCATGTTACCATCACACAGTCCTGGGTCACGAATCCATGCAGGACAAGGGACTGATCAACAATGCACATGGACAAAGGGCTGAAGCGCACGTCCAGTCCATATGATGAGCCCATTTTTGCGCCGAGCACTAACTCGGCGCTCATTGTCATCTCTAATGCGGTCCACATCCACTTGCAGGTTGGTGTACGCTGCAGTGGGACCAGCATAGCGTAAGCAGATTACGAGAAACTACAGAGTTACGTGCTGATGGCTCCGGCATGTTACGGCACCTGCGAGTGACTGCTGTCCCACCAGCCGCTGAGTCTGCCCGCTCAGCTGCTGGATCAGCTTGCCTGGCAGAAGTCCGCTGTCGATTATTTGCATCCACCGTCCAACACCGTGTTTCAGCAGGCAGATGCGCAGGACTGCAAGCTCCGCTTGGTTCCAACCGGGCGAAGGCGCGATATTCCACCTGCCCAGGCTTCAGCAAGTTAGTCCTCGACATGAGATACTGCAGCAATAAGTGGGGCTGCAGAAAGGGGGACCTATATCACATTATCTGACGCAGAGAGGCGGTGCAACGCTAATGATACACGCACAGCGATGCAGAGTCGCCACTGCGTGGGCCTCGTATGATCGGGCCTTGCAGTGCCATCTCTACTCCGCTTCACATCACGCTGCTGATGACCGACTCAGACCCACTCAGTTGGATTTGGATGCCCCCGCAGCATCCGCAGCACGCTGACAGTTGGAAACTTGAAAATAGTGGGCAGTTCCTCGCTCGGCCCGCGAGCGGGTCAGACCGGGTTTCGAGTTGGAAACCAGAGATCACAAGCTCGCAACGATCTAGAGGCAAAGGCCGACACGGGAAAGCTTTTGGCGCATCTGCAGTGGGATAAGAGCAAATGGCTGTGATTAGTTCCTTGACCGCAAGGGCTCCACTCTGAGTGTATTTCACACCCGCAAACCCACAAGCTGGCAGTCACGCAACTCTGTCATGATCACGGATTTTGATAACCGTCCCCAAGCACAGCTCTCCGAGGATCTGCAAGAAGCAATGTCGTCTCAGCATCATGTGGCAACAATACTGTGCCTTTTGTCAGGGTGTGATGGCCTACCTTTGAGGAACTGATTTTCTGCCTCTTCACTATGATACACGCACGAAACCTCTGGGTGGTTCGCCAGATCGCCCACAAACGCAAAGGTATTCATGTTGCGTTTGCATGCGTTCACCTGCCAAAGCAAGCTCGCCAGCCAATCAGCAGGAGCAGCCATGATGTGACAACCGCAACTCGACATATAGTGACTTCACCTGGTCGTTGTCTACCAACTGTCGGCTCTCGAGCACGTTGACATTGCTGCGCCTCAGAACACAGCCTGGCTTGACCTCAGGCTGCGCCACATAGACATTGAACCTGTACAGAACGGCACGCAAGGCCTGAGCGACATCACGGAGCCCAGAAAGGGTCTGCTGTGTATCAGGTGCAGCAACCTCGGATTCGTTCATTGCAAATTGTAAGAGTAGGCGCACGGGTTGAAGCTGACGAAGATGCGCTGGTCAAAGACCATGGAGCTGTACCCATTGGCCATGCAGACCTCCGAGTTGGGGGTCTTGCGGTCGATGATCTCCGTCGAGGCCACATTGTTCGGACGGAACGTGGCTTCGCTGTTGAACCACACACCTGAGCACAGCAACCACTGCTACTGTGCAGCCAAGCTGAGAAGCTCGTGCTGAAGACATAGCTGGCATGAGTTGGGTGGGTGCACAAACCTGCGCCCATGCCCATCACGAACGCTCCCGCAATTAAGGCCTTCGTGAAGTTGCTGAGCCCCCCGTCGCCGCCACCACCCGGCCCGGGACTGCTGCCGTTGCCTGGAGGGCCGCCGGGCGGTGCGGCTGTCCGCGGAGGGCCGGCGGCTGGGGGATAGTCATACGCGGCTACATCGCGCCACGGCTCGTCCTGAGCCAGCCTGTGCCAGTCAAATGGCTTCGAAAAGTGCCTGAAAACCGTGAGGTGGGCATGCGTGTCCCGCGCATGAAGGCCCGGGTGCACAGACCAACAACAGAGACATAGTCTGTGAGCGCGTGGCTTGCAGACCTGGTGCTCCTGGAGTCGCCTTCTCGCGCATATTGACATCTGGTGACGGGCGGGCGGGGGGCTGCCGCCCACTGCAATCTCGGACACCTGCTGAGCCTCCTCCGTTCAGCAATATGCCGCTGAAAATCGCAACCTGGGTCACTGACAGGCAGGTTGACCCGGGACATGTGCTTAGTGGCCATTGCGATCTGCTGTCGAGCATTTGGGTGAATTAATCCTCCGCCCAGTGACGGCCCTGGTCATGTGTACTCCCCCAGTACCGTACCCGATCAGATGACCGAGACCCGCACCTTTCCAATGACCCGCCGAAAAGCCTAGACACCTAAACCGTTGCTCGTCTGCCGGCTGGCCTGCAGCTCCCGCAAGCGCCGTTCGAGCTCCTCTGTGCGGGCGTCGATGTTGGTGAGCGCCTGCAGCTGGTTGTTGAGCACTCGCACGGCCTTGCCAAGAGGCGTGTCCCTGTCGCCCAGGCTGGCCTCGGCGCTCGAGTTGACATCCGCGATGGCATCCCTCAGTTCATCGCCCATCGCCGCCAGCGCGCTTGCCACCTGTTCGGCCCGTTCGTATGTCCGGTCCCGCGCCTTTGCATCATCATCCATCAGCGGTCTTTCCTCCTGCAATGTGCGCATCAACACCGTCAGCGCGAGCCTAGTCTCGCCACAGCGTTCAATCGACATCGTTGAGGGGCATGCACAGAAGGAGTTAGTTGCAACCAACTGCTGTTTTGTCTGTGAAATGCTGGCCAGTGACGAGCCATTAAGTGCTCAGATTCCGGGAGGCGCGCACCGTATAAAGGCGCGAGGCTTCGTTCTCAATGCCCACGAGTGCGCCGTGAATGTCCTTCTGGTGGGTTTCAAGCATGCCCAGCTTTTTGTCCAAAGCCTCCTGCCCCTTGCTCACCTGCGGGAACAATGTACAAGTGGCCAGGAGCTGCTACTCACTCGGGGGGGGCAGGATGTTGTATGCCGATCAATATGTCTCCAACTCGGCAACTGGTTTCGTTGGCGCTGCCTCAGCCGCCTCCCTGCCTGTCCCGAACATGCTCCGCCTCACCTTCTTCAGCTCATCCTCAAGGTCGAGCAGCGAGTGGCGGGTGACGAGAATGTGACGGTCCCACTCCGCCAGCTCGCTTGCGTGCTTCATGAACGCGCGGCTCAGCGTCTCCAGCTCGGATGTCCACTCGTTGACGATTTCCTCGACATTCTTGCCCTTGATCTCGGATGGTGGCTGTCATTCATCACACCGGAGATCAGCTGATGTGCATGCGCACATGCTGGCAGCTGCACGCCTGCAGGCTGAACGTAACACAGCATAAACCTGAACATGGATGTCGCCCTTCGGGTATGCTGAGGTTCATACGGATCAGGATGATGGAGGACTCGCACTGCCAGCTCTGGTGTGGTTCTTACAGCTGCCGCAGCCTGGCTCCCGCCGGGCAGCGCCAGTGTCGTGGTCGATGGCACCGCCGCTGATATCGCAGCAGCAGCATAGCTGGTGGCCGGCACAGCGCCCAGGCCCGCGAAAGAAAACGGGGCGCTGGACGTCGCGGACACCAAGCTGCCGGCCGCCGTCGGAGCTGCTGTAACGCTGGGCGGCGCCAGGTTGAGGGCTGTGACATCAGGCAAGGCATCAGCGCACTCATGCAACGCACACGTGGACACCAATGCCACAGGAGACCTGCCCCGTCCAGAGACTGACTGCAAGGGCACGGTAGCGTCTTGCGCACGTGTTGATGCTGGCATCTCCACCGCAGCTGCTGATGTTGCTGCCGCTCCACTGGCATTCGAGCCAAAAGCGGGTGCAAATGCCGCGGCACTGAAAGCCGGCTGCGGTAGCGCGTTAGCTGAGCCCAGGATACTGCCTGATGCCGGAGTGCTGGCCACAGGAGCAGCAGCTGCACTGGACTCAGGAGCCCCAGGGAATGTGAAAGCAGGCAAGGAGGCAGTGTTTGCTGCAGACGCCGCTGATGCTCCACTGCCAAAGCTGCTGCCTGCGTTCGTTGATCTCAAGTCTTATGCCTCGACTGGCCTGACGCAAGCACTGCTTCGTGAGCGAATGTGGTGCTTGACATCTTGCATGTGGGGCGGAGTCGCAGCGCACCTCCACCAAAGTTGAGCGTGAAAGGAGCAGGCCCTGAGGCTGCAGTGCTTGCTGCACTGGTGCTATCAGCGGGAGCCTGTGCGCTGTTTGACAGTGCTGTCTGCCCGAACAGCAGTCCGCCTGCAGGTGCAGTGTACGAAGCCCTCGTCATATATGCACCGAGGAAGAGACAATATATAATGCTCCTACGGTATATAGGCAGCAGAGCCTGCATGCTGCATTGTTGTCGCTAGCCACCTGGGGCGCCAAAGCTTGGCGCTGCGGACGCGGATATGGCAGCCTGCTGCGGTGTGGACAAGCCTGGTGCTGCAGACCCACTTGCTGCAGGCAGTCCGAATGCTGGCGCAGAGCCAGATGCTGTCGCTGGGAATGAAAAGCCGCCACCGATGCCAGCCGCCGGTGCTGTGTGAGCAGCAGTCACGCAGTCATCCAGCAGCGAGTGCACACAGGTTGAGCCGCAACAGTATATTCCAACAGAGACATGCTAAAGCTGACGTCTTCCGCCGGGGCAACTGATGATCCCTCGTGTTGCCGTCATCCCTTGTGGCAGATACAGGAGTTGACAAGCAACGACATGCCTGCGGTGCCGGTTGGGCTCTGCACTGGCCCAGCCGATGTCGGTGGCATAGCCAGTCCACCCAGGTTGAACCCGGCGCCCGTGCTCGCGGAGGTGGCGGCGCCGAAGGTTGGAAAGCTGCTCGCCGGCTGCTGCAGCGCCCCGAAGCCACCAGGCGTCCCAAATGTTGGTGCAGCTGAGGCTGCGCTGACAGCTGGGGTGCCGGCAGCCGCGGCAAACGCTGGGGCTGACGTCGTCGGCGACCCAAAGCCGAAACCGCCGCCAGCCGCTGGCGCGCCAGAGCCGAAGCCGGTGCTAGCTGGACCGCCAAAGGACGGCACGGCTCCAACACCAA
>JAABUX010006417.1_pt1 | contig 14047 bp, 12 predicted proteins | sample 5561851 | NCBI WGS metagenome assembly JAABUX01 (sample SAMN10711883, study PRJNA513361) | rock metagenome | isolation source: Antarctica rocks | place: Antarctica: Victoria Land, Richard Nunatak red sandstone | collected 2016-01-03 | reverse complement strand
CAATATCACGGCCGGCACTGCCCCGCTCAGGCAAGGTCTGGCGCGTGTTCAGGATCAGCGGATTAGGTGTTCACGATGGGCCGGATTGGACGTTCAGGATCACCGGAATACGCAAGCAAGCGGCATCTTCTTGGCCCTGCTTCGCGACTTGCAGCTGGTGAACTCGCATTTCGCAAGCCCTGGCTACGCGGTCCTGCCATTAACGGGACGGCAGACCGAGCCTTCACTGGCCGCTGGCGAGGTACATATGATCGCCCGGCTATGATAGGCTGATCTCGAGTGGCACCGGCAACCATTTAAGGGTCTCTCGCTTACGGATAGCCCTTACCCGGCGTGATGCCCCTTCTTTCGCTCACTCCGTCATGCACCGGCGCAGGGTCGAACCGCCCGTCAGCACCTCGGTCGCCTACAGGCTTTGCTTGGGCTTGCCCTCGTGTAGGAATTCACGCGATAGCTGCCAGTATCCGCACTGTCTCCGTTGAGGATCACCGTGGCCACTCGCCTATGGTGCCCCGCACACCGCCCCCATCCAGTCAATCAGCTTAGCCGTGCTGGTGTTCAACCGAACCTCCAGGTCAGAAAACACCAGATATCCACGAAGGCACCCAGGCGAGCCAGTAATGTCAACCCAACCTAAGATAGCAGTATGAGATCTGAATCTAGGAACCGATGGCTCTGTAGTTGTAGCCATAGCCGCGCGTACGATCCAGTGCCGGCGAGGGTGGGCCGCCGGCAAGCATCTCGCGGAACACCGCCGGTAAGTCGCGCGTGATAAGCGTAACCATCATCAGGTAACGGGATTGGATGTCGGACGGGCCCATCTGCACCTCGCTGAGCATCGCCCTTTGACCACTGACCACCCCAGGATTCGACAGCAGCTCAGGTTCGTGGACGGTGTCGTACCAGGTATTAAAGGCCTCATCTTGGCCGGCAACCGCATCGAGGAAGGCGAGCACGAGATAGCTCGCCGCGTCGCCGCCCCGGGCATCTGCGGGCTCTCCGGCGACACCATCGATCTTCGGCTGAACTGCGCGATAGGTCACAGTCCTCAACGAAGCGAGCGCCGGACCCGGCCATGCCAGGCCCGCATCCGCCCGCCGGGCGATGGCGTCCCTTAGTTCGTCCGGCTGATCGGTCACAATGGTGTAGAGAAGCAGGTCGTGCGGTGTTTTCACGGGCGCACGGCGCAGCTCCAAGCCGGCGTCGGCGTAATGCTGGGCCGCAACAACGCCGGGAAGGGAGCCCATGTCATGCACATGCGGCTCGGAAAACCAGCGGGCATAGGCCTCCTCCTGCCCTGCGATTGGGTTGGCGAACGCCAGCAGAAAGTAGGTTTGCTGCCCGGGTAAAGGCAACGCCGCCCAGGCTGGCCGGCGGCTGGCGAACGCCGCTAGACCGGAAGCGCCGGTTGTGATCGCGACAAGGCGCCTACGATTGATCAAATCCTTGATCCTTCCCTAGAGTCGCTGTTTCAGCCCGCCGTGATCACAGTCTGCCAGTACTTCTATTTTGCATAAGGTCTCCTGATGGTGGCGACACCAGACGCGTGGATGCCTTGCTGCCATTCTGCCAGGCAATGATAGCCAACCAAACCAGCACAAGGATTGCGTTTGGTCCCAATGCCTGTATCGGTAGAAAGGGTGCGACAAAAGTAAAGCCCGATAGGTAAACGCCTGTGATGAGACCAACAATCTTCACCGGACGCGAGCCCGACAGCGATGCTGTCGCGATCCAGATCCCACCGAAGATGTGACCGCCGAGCCGGACAAAAATGTATATTTCTTGCGGAACGCCGTTAAGAGTTAGAACTCCGGTCATCACGTCAAGAACTAGCCAGCCATAACCTGCGGCCCTGGCCCATTCGGGAGCTTCAAGTTTCGCCACCAGCAGGAAGAGAGCGAGATGGAACAATATGCCGGGATAATTACGAACCCATCCTGCGCCAGGAGCGATGAAGAAGCTAACTATGACTGGGGCGAAGAGGAGCAGCGCAACAGCAGCGATCACGCGGATTGAGAGAGGGCGGGCGGGGTCTGTCATTTGCTGACCATTCTTGGGTTGGGAATTTGAGGATCAATGCAGCCGAAAACCTATGTTACGGTCGGTCGCTAGACTCCTGGCTGGTGGTAGTCAATCGGTTGAGACTTGGAACTTGTCTTAATATCTAAGGACAGGGTTTGTAGCCCGTTGCGAGCCAAGCGACATTGAGACGTTTGAGGGTGCTTATGCAAATCGTTGTGACGACGTATGGAGTATAGGCAACCCTTGCTACATGAGCACTCCACTCCAGGCAGACTCGATACTGTTGCGGACTCATCCTAATCTACCTAAACTCTCAGTTCCATCGGCTCAGGCGTGTCCGGTGACGCGCTCCAGCAGCGGTCCAGGCGCCGGTAGCTGGTCGCCGCGCCAGGCCACATACTGGTCCGGCCGGATCAAGGCGAAGCGGGCCTGGTAACGGCCCTGCAAGCCCGGCTCATCCAAGACGAGCAGCTTCAACGGAATGCCGCGGCGCTCGGCATCCTGCGCCAATGCGTCTATGCCGCCACGCCCGGCAGCGCCATCGGTGGCGAGCAGCGTCAGCCCCGGGCCGAAATGATCATACAGCGACGAGCCGTCCGCCAGCCAGGCATGGGGCGCCAGCGAGCCCGGGCATGCCGAGGGCACATAGTTGGCAAAGTGCTCCGGCGGCGGCTGGGTGCCGTCCGGCACCAGGACGGGCGAGTTGTCGTAGCGTGCGCCGAGCACCAGGCCGAGCGTGTAGAACTCCCGCCCCTTGGAGGACTGGATCAGCTCGCCCACCTCGCGCCGGGTCGCGTCGCCTGCGGGTCCCGGCTCCTCCAGCGTCGGCCGCACAAGCTGGTTGCCGACGGTCGCGTAGTTCACCACCGACTCCCGGATGGTGCGCTCATGCACCGGCCGCCGCTCCGTCTCGTAGCTGCCGAGCAGCCCCGCCCCGCCCCAGCCCTGCAGGCGCGCCGCCAGCTTCCAGCCGAGGTCCACGGCGTCGCCGATGCCCATGTTCATGCCGAAGCCGCCGAACGGCGGGTGCAGGTGACAGGCGTCGCCGGCCAGGAAGATGCGGCCCTTCGAGTAGGCGTCGGCGATCAGGCTGTGCGCCACCCAGGGGTCGGCGTGGATCACCTCAACGGCCAGGTCTTCCAGGCCAGTGCCGCGGCGGACCAGTTCGACGGGATCAACGGTGGCCGGGTCCACGTCGTTGGCCAGCTTGGTCGCCATGAAGAACCACAAGCCATGCTCGTCCATCGGACCCAGCAGGCCCGGCACGTCGGCGTTCACCATCCAGTACATGATGGCCGGACCGTGCGGGTGCCGGGCGGCGAGGTCGGGCGCGCGGAAGATGATGCTGTAATTCTTCGCCACCCCGCTTTGCCCGGCCATCCCGATCCCAAGAAACTGCCGGACGAAGCTGCGCCCGCCGTCGGCGCCGACAAGGTACTGGCTCCGCACCCGCCGCACCGTGCCAGAGGGCATGTGCGCGACCTCGGCCGTGACGCCATCCTCGGCCGGCTCGATGGCGCGCAGCTCGGTGTCGAACGCCACCTCCACGCCCGGCAGCGACACCGCCTCGGCGCGCAGCACCTCCTCAAGCGTGTACTGCGGCACCCACTGGGCCTCTTCGGAGTACAGGTCGTTACGGACCCTGCTGCCGTTGAAGGCGTTCTCGAAGCGGCTGAGCGCCGGGCCGTTCATGCGGGTGGCGAACACCACGTTGGGCGGGTAGTCCGGCGGGATCGGCGACGCCTGGCGCAGGGTGTCGGCGATGCCCCAGCGCCGCAGGTGCTCGCGCGTCCGCACGTTGGTCGTCTTGGCGCGCGGGCTGTAGCCGACGCGATCGTTGCGCTCGACCGCGAGGCAGCGGATGCCGCGCTGCCCCAGCTCGATCGCGAGCGAAAGGCCAACCGGCCCCGCGCCCGCAATCAGGACGTCCACTTCGGTCATCGGTTCCAAGGCCTGCTCCGTTATACACCGAGTTCGTGGTTCGTGATGAAGTCGGCGGGCGGCGTCGGGCCCCAGACGTAGAAGGCGTCATCCCCGGGATGGTCCGCCGCGGCCCAGTCGCAATCGACCGGGATGTAGTCGATGTCCGACGAGTACTCGCTGTAGCTGTCCCAGGGGTCGCGCACGTAGTGGAAGTAGTTGGAGCCGAGCACATGCCGCCCCATGCCCCACCCCGCCGAGTAGCCACGGTCGGCCATCTGCATCGCGCCCAGCCCGACGTCGTGGATCGAGCCCACGTCCCAGCTCAGGTGATGCAGCCCGGGGCCGCCCGACTTCGCCAATGCTATCATGTGATGGTCGCTGCCGTGGATGCCGTGCATGAACGCCACCCCGTCGCCGGAGCGGTCGGACAGCCGCAGGCCCAAGACGCGGTGGTAGAACTCGATGCTGCGCAGCACGTCACTGCTGAACAGCAGGATGTGCGCCAGCCGTCGCGGCTGCACGAACGGCGCGCGGGACCGCGCATGCGACCCCTGCACGCCCGGCGGCGAGGACGGGTTGTGCTGCACCGCCTTTTCGTTCGGCGATGATTTCTCGGCCACGCGCATCTCGATCAGCGTGCCGTCGGGGTCGCGGAACCAGATGCCGTTCGACTCGAAGCCCGCCGGCGGGTCGAGCTGCTTCACGTCGAACTGCTGCAGGCGCCCGCGCAGGCGCTCGATGTCCTCGGGATAGGCGCCGAACGAGATGTAGGTCAGCTTCTTGGCCGCGCCTTCGCCGACCCGGCCCCAGCGGTGGTCGTTGCCGAAGGTGTACAGGCCAAGCCCGCTGCCCTCCTCCCGCACGTCCAGGCCGAAGCCTGCGTAGAACTTCTCGGCCTGCTTCAGGTCAGGCACGATGAAGTTGAAGTGGTCCACAGAATGCACGCCAAGCTCGCCGGGGCGGCGCGGACGGGGCGCCAGGCTCATGATCTGCGTCATCTTGTCCTCCTGGAAGCCGCCTCTTGCCGTGCGGCTTATTTCGGGTTTGCTGGAATTGGAGGCGTCAGGCGGCGCTTTGCAGCAGCGCCGCTTCGTCGGCGATGGGATTGCGGAGGATGCCCAGCCGCTCGACCTCGACCTCGCATACGTCGCCGGGCTTCATCCACAACGGCGGCTTGCGGGCCAGGCCGACCCCGGAGGGCGTGCCGGTCACGATCAGGTCGCCAGCCTCTAGCGTGATGGCCTCGCTGATGATGGACACCAATGTTTCCACGTCGAACACCATGTCATCGGTCGAGGCGTCCTGCACGACCTCGCCGTTCAGCCGCGTCTGCAGCCGCAGGCCCTTGCAGCCCGGCGGCAGCTCGTCGGCTGTGACGAACACCGGGCCGAAGGCGCCGGTGCCGTCGAAGTTCTTGCCCATCGTCCACTGCGGCGCCTTGAACTGGTAGTCGCGCACCGATCCCTCATTGCAGATCGTGTAGCCCGCGACATGGCCGAGCGCCGCCGCCTTGGCGATGTGCCGCCCGTTGCGGCCGATCACGGCGACCACCTCGCCCTCGTAGTCAAGCTGCTGGGACACCAGCGGCCGGATCATCGGCGCCCCATGCCCGATCATGCTCGTCGTAAAGCGGCCGAACAGGGTGGGGTAGTCGGGCTGCTTGAAACCGCTCTCGGCGGAGTGGTCGGCATAGTTCAGGCCGACGCAGATGATCTTGCCCGGCCGGGGTAGCGGCGGCAGGACCTCCACCGCGGCCTCGTCCACCGCTTCGCCCTGGCGCAGCCGGTCATAGGCGGCCCGCAGCGCCTCGGGACCGGCGGCGATCAGGGTGTCGAGGTGGCCGGGAAAGCCGGCATCGCCCTCGGTCATCCCGCGGTGGTCCGTCTGACCCTCGACCACCGCGGCGAGGCCACGCCCTTGGGCGCCACGAAATGCCATGAACCGCATCCTAAGTCTCTCCCGTGCCCGCGTCCCGCGGGCTATGAGTCCCGTTATTGCACTGCCATATCACGCTACGAAGGACAACAGATTCTACGAAAGATAAAAGATTTATCATTGTGCATCATCCTAGGTATAACCCAACGATGAAGCTGCACCACCTGCGCGACGCCGTGACCATCGCCGAGCAGGGCAGCCTGCGCGCCGCCTCGCGCCAACTGCAGCTCGCACAGCCCGTGCTGACCCGCAGCCTGCGCGAACTGGAGCGGGAGCTTGGCACGCCGCTGTTTGAGCGCCACGCGCGCGAGATGGTGCTGACCCCAGCCGGAGAAGTCTTCGTGCAACGCGCCACCGCCATCCTGCACGAAGTGCGTCGGGCGAGCGAAGAGGTCGAGCAGTTGCAGGGCGGGCTGTGCGGCCAAATCTCGATGGCGCTGTCTATTGCGGCGCACATCGCGCTGCTGCCGCGGGCGCTGCCGCCGTTCCGGGTGCGCTACCCGGGCGTGCAGGTTCAAGTGATCGATGGTATCTACCCCACCGTGGAAGCCGGGCTGCGGACTGGCAGCATAGATTTCTACATCGGGCCGGAGCCAGGGCGACCCGTGCCTTCGGAAATGGTGCAGGAGGTGCTGTTCAGCAACACACGCACCGTGCTCGGGCGGCGTGGCCACCCTCTATCGGGCGCCACGTCGTTGGTGCAGCTGGCCGAGGCGGAGTGGGCGACGACCAGCATCACTCTTCAAGCCGATCAGGAGATGGGCGAGCTGTTCCGCCGTCATGGCCTAGGGGCGCCGCGGCTGGCATTGCAAAGCCAGTCGGCGCTGACCCTGATCGTCAGCCTGGCCTGCACCGACCTGCTGGCGATGGTGCCGGTGCAGTGGATGGAGTTCGTGCCGATGGCAAATGTGCTGCAACCCATCCACGTGCGGGAAGTGCTTCCGGCCGCGGACATCGTGCTGATTCGCCGGGCTGCGCTGCCGCTGACGCCTGCGGCCACCTTCCTGACGGACATGCTGCGGCGGTGTGTCCCAGCGGCGCCGGCTACGCTAACTCAGGATGAGCGACAACCAGGATGAGCGGAAATGATGGCTACCATAGATGCATAACCTCAGACGGCTGGCTCTAGGACGGTTTGCCAATTAGGAGGGCTGCCGGCCTGAGACGATGACTTGCTGGCACTCGCAAGATACAATGTCACGGCCATTTACAACGACGGTGTCGTGGATGTGCAGCCCGCCATATCTTTCCACTGCCAACCTTTTCGCGGTCCCAATTCGGCTTGTGCGAGCGGGCACATTGCTGTCGCGGGTATGCGCAGGTGCGGACGTTGTAGGCCAGATGCGCTGCGACGCAGCCGAGCACTGCGATTAGTGAGTGGCCAAGGTCTCAACCGCAGCTTTGCAGTGCGCCTTCCAAACGTCTGAATACGGCCTCAGTGTCTGGCGGATGGCTGCGTTCAAAACCTCGGCGCGTGCGACGCTTCCGGAATGCGCTGGGCTGGCGCGGCCGAATGGCGATAAGCGGCAACCTAGCCGCCGCCGCCGCCAGCTAAGAAAAGCTCTGCAGGTTTGCGCAAGCCTGTTTAGCATCCGAGCATGCTGTAGGAGGGCGGCATCCGTGAGGGCTACTTCGTCCGACTGGACGGCAACGCCTGACATTTAAAACCTGCCAGGATCCATGCTTCACTCCTGCGCTACGGTGTTGGACAGGATACCGACGCCGCTTACCTCGATCTCGAGAACATCGCCGGGCCGTAGCCAAAGCGGAGGGGTACGCTTCGAGCCTACCCCGCCTGGCGTTCCCGTGGAGATTACATCGCCGGTCTGCAGCGTGGTGAAGGTGGAGCAGTAATGCACAAGGTAGGCAACCGACCAGGCCAGTTGCCCTGTGCTCGCCTGCTGCACCACGTCGCCGTTCAGGCGGGTCGTCAAGTCGAGGGCGTGCGGGTCGGCAACCTCGTCCCGCGTGACGATCCAGGGGCCAAACGATGATGAGTGGTCGAAGTTCTTTCCCGCCGTGACGCTGTGCTTCTGCCAATCTCGGACGGAGCCGTCCATCAGGATCGAATAACCGGCCACATGCTCCATAGCCTGGCTTTCGGGAATGTGGCGGCCTGGCTTGCCGATAATTACGACGAACTCGCCCTCAAAGTCGTAGGCCTCCGACACCGAGGGCCGTATGATGGGTTGCCCGTGGCCGACAAGGCTTTGCACGTGCTTGAGGAAGAAAAACGGGAACGGGTCCGCTTTGTGCCCGGTTTCGTCTTGGTGAGACTTGTAGGCCCAGCCAAGCGCCAACACCTTGCTGGTCGGGTTGATGAGCGGCGGCAGAAGCGTCACGCTCGACAGCGGAAGGGACGGCGCGTCGCTGGCGGGTGCTGCCATCCCGGTTTGGCTGCTCAGTAGCAGTTCCTGGAAGCTGCTGCCCCCGTCAGCCGCCCCGAGATCGGTTACGGTGTCACCGGCTACTGACCCGAAGCGTCGGCGCCCCTCGATTTCGAAATAGGCCAGACGCATCGTCATACTCTCCGTTATGCTTGCTTCAGGTCGACAGAAACGCTTCGGCCGGACAGCAGCCAGGTCTGGCCCGCCTTGCGCAGCGCGTCGTGATAAATTCCCACGAGCGATGGCGGACCAAGCGGGGCTGGCTTCGAGCCGCCGTGATCGTGCCGGTAAACGGTCACATACGAGATGCAAGTCGCAGCTTCGGGACCGGCCGGCGCGACGCGCAGGTTAGTCACGATGTGGCGGACAAGCAGGTCCTGCGGCCGGGCCGCCATCAGTGTGCGCAACCCGCCATGGCCTCGAACCACGCCGTCCTGGCGCTCCCAGATGCCGTCCGATGCGAATTCGGCCAACATTCCGTCCAGGTCATTCGCATCGAATGCGGCGGTGAAGCGCAGCACGGCACGTTCGCAGGCCAGGACATCCGGCCAAGGAAGGTTACTGGTCATGCCGCTGGATGGCGGCTGCATGTTGGGTTCGGTCAAGCTTCCCTCTCAATATCCGGACGGTGCGGCCTTGCGATCACACGACGGACCTAACCGAAGCTGCCTGGACGGCGCCGCCTGTTGCAGCGGCGCAGCTGAGACCCCCTGATGTCGCCTAACCGCCCTTGATTTCTGAAGTCCCATGGGTGACGGGCGGCCCGGGCCGCCTGGGTTGCGGCCGGGCCTTGGACAGGTTCAGCCTTGTCCCTTGGCCGGGCCTGCCGCCTCACGGTATAGTCCAAAAGCGTCGATGATGGGCCGGTCGCTGTAGGAGAACAGCACGGCGTCGCCGCTTTCCGCCTCGTGCTCATGCATGACCCAAGACGGTACGACGAACGTGTCGCCCTCCTCCCACTTGTACTCGGTCCCGCCGATCACGCTGCGTCCCCCGCCCTCGGCCGCATGATAGATCGTGCTCGATGTATGGCGGTGGGCCTGCGTGTGCTCACCCTTGCGCAGCAACTGCAGGAAGGCCGAGATCGTTGGCAGGGTAGGCCCGCCGGTGACCGGGTTCACGTATTGCAGGATTACCCCATCATGCGGGCTGCCCGGCTCATCCCGCAACTCGTGCAGGGTGGCCCGGCAATCCGCCCAGCGGTAGTTTAGGATCGGCGAAACCGCGGGGTTGCGGGGCTTCTGCCAAGTCGGCCGTAGGTTCCGCCCCCAACGGTGCGAGGCATCCTCTGGCACCCGGAAGATCGGCTGCGTGTGGCTGTTACCTTCCTCGTAATCCTCGAAGAAGTTGGCGTCGAGGATGTTGACGAAGGGCAGGTCCAGCCCGTCCAGCCAGATCATCGGCGCATCGGACTCGTTGCCGTGATCGTGCCAGCACCAGGTCGGCGTCATGACAAAGTCGCCCTTGGACATGTAGGTCCGCTCGCCTTCGACCGCCGTGTAGCCACCGTTGCCTTCGATGATGAAGCGCTGCGCGTTGGGCGTGTGCCGGTGGCTGTCGGCGACCTCCCCCGGCATGATGAGCTGGATGCCGCCGAAGATGGTCCCGACTGTTCGAGCCGTCTTGGCCTCGAAGGCCGGGTTGATGAGCATGAGTACCCGGCGCTCGGCCTCCTGCGGCGTTACCAGGTCGCTCGCCCGCATGATCTTGGCGCGCACGTCCCTCCAGCGCCAAATATAGGGGATGCTCTGCACCCGCGGCTCGTGCTGGGTTGCAGTCGCGAGCACGCGCCAAAGCGCCTCCATTCCCTGGCCATGGATCTCCTCATAGAAGGCTTCCCGCTGCTCGACGAGGTCGTTCGGCAACCCTGATGGCTGTGCTTGATGGTTCACTTCGGGCCTCTCCCAAGTCATCAGGACTGCTTCGTCCGGATGCTGCTGCTTGGTGCGCCCCACAGAGCCAGGCGCATTTTCGACCGGACACTGTTCATACAGCAAGCATCGAGTCAAGCGAAGAAGATTACAACGCCTGAAGTAGATCTTATCCCATCGAATAGATCTTCCGATGACGATTACGAACACCTTGGCGCCATCGAGCAGACCCCTCAAGGCCAATAGCAACCGATCGGGCCAAGGACCCTAGCTGGGACGGCTGCTGGTTCGCGATCCTTCAGCTCTCGGCTTGCAGCACCCTCCGACCAGCCGTCCGCCTTCTTTGAGCGCCGGTGCTTCGAACGCCCGTGCGGCCGACGGGAAGCGCCGGATCCTCGCGGTCACCGCTGCCTTCTCCCCTCGTGGCTGGTTGAGACGGGACCTTGGCAAGACCCCCTGAGTGAGCGGGCCTGCTAGGCTCCTGGATCACAATGGCTAAGTGCTCCTGCGACAACAGCAGCTTTGTGGTGAGTTCAAGATGCCTCTTCATCAGAAGGCACGCGCGTTTGGCATTGCGGGCCAGCGTCGCCTCCATGATGTCCTGGTGCTCACGGTTCAAGTCGCGGGCTGTCCCCTTGGACAGGACGGAAAGGCGTCGGTAACGCTCGCTTTGAACATAGAGCGTCTCTCGGAGCCGAAGCAGCCATGGGCTGCCGCACCCGCTGGCGAGCGCGTTGTGAAAGGCCGCATGCGCGGCGGAGCGTGCATCGCTCATGCGCTCCGGGTCGTTCGCGTCGCGCTCCGGAGTGCGGGAAAGCGTGTGGAACGCAGCGACGACCTGCGCCTCCCACTCCACGTCGCCAGCGGCTATGGCGCGCTCAAGGCACAGGCATTCGATGTGCGTGCGGACCTGGGTAAGGTCGGTCAGCTCGCCCGCTGAAACCGGCGCGGTGCTAAAGCCGCGTTGCGGCTCGGCGACGACCAGACCCTCGGATGTGAGCCGCGACAAAGCCTCCCGCATGGCGCTCAGGCTCACGTCATGCGAGCGGCAAAGGTCGTTGATCTTGAGGCGTGCCGCAGGCTTCGAACGTCCATTCAGCAACTCGGCACGCAGACGCTCATAGACGGCTTGGGTGCGGCTGAAGCTGACCGGGGCGGTTCGGGGCATCGCAATCCTGTACCTCATTCGCCCGGTGGCGTCCATCAAACCGGCCCATCGCGCCGGTTCGTCACACCGGCAACAATTGCTGCCTTCCCCGCTCCAGCAGCTTGCCGCCCTGCCCGGGGGACGAACAACGAACGGCTATGGCGGCGCCAGTTCCTTAGCCGGTCTAACCGCGGCGGCCGGAGCAGAATGGCCGTCTCGCCGCGTCAAGGCTGCCGTCAGCGCCGCTGTTTCGGCGAGCTGGGCGCCCCCGTACCGCCGAACGCAAAGAACGGTAAGGACGGCGCAGCACAGGGCGCCGACGCTGAGCACGGCTGCGGGCGCCAGCAGCAACTCCTGCGTCGACACATGCCACGCCAGCAGCGTCCCGCCGATCGTGGGCGCGGCCAGTGCTCCCGCGCGCCCCGCTGCATTCGCCCAGCCGGCGCCGATGGAGCGGACAGGCGTCGGGTAGATCATGCCGACCGTGGCGTTCATGCTGAAGTTGATGCCGGTGATGCAGAACCCGGCGCCCGCAATGACCAGGACGTGCTCTGTGGCCGACAGGCCCGGCAGCCCGATAGCGGCAACGAGCGGCGCGCCGGCAAGGAACAGCATCGCCATCGGGATGACGCCGAGCCGGTCCATGAGCACCAGCAGCATCGCCCCGCCGGCAAGGCCCCCGAACGAGAACAAGGACGAGCTCAACCCGGCCTGCCCGGTGCTGGCCCCCATGGACTGCAACAGCGTGGGAAGCCAGGTCAGGACGAAGAAGTTTGCCATCTGGTTGGCCGCCAATGCGGCCCAAAGCAGAGGCGTGATGACGCCAAGCCCGCCGGCAAACAAGCCGCGCAGAGAACCGCTTGCCACATGCGGTTCCGCGACGACGAACCGGGTTGACTGGCCGATGGCAAGATCGGGGCGGATCGTGCGGGCAATCCGCCTCATCTCTTCCTCCTGCCCGCCAACCCCGGCGAGAAACTTGATGGACTCAGGCTGGACAAAAGCGCCGGCTGTCGCGATCAGCAACGGCAGCGTGCCGCCCACCAGGAAGATGGCCGGCCAGCCGAACGGCTGCACTAGACCCGCCGCGGCCAGCCCCGACAGCGCAAAGCCCGCCGGCATGCCAAAGGACACGAGCACGAGGATCGCGCCCCGCATCCGCCGCGGCGCAAGCTCGGCGGCAAGCGCGACGATGTTCGGGATCAAGCCGCCGAGCCCGATGCCAGTAAGGAAGCGCAGGGCGATGAGCTGCGGCAGCGAGCGGGCGAGCGCGGAGGCGAGCGTCATGACGCCAATGGCGCAAAGGCCCAGCAGGATCGCCTTCTTGCGGCCGAAGCGGTCGCCGGCAAAGCCGAGCAGGGGCGCGCCCACGAGCAGGCCGATGATTCCAGCGGAGAACACCGGCACGAGGTCAGGCTGCGCGATGTGCCACGATTTTACCAGTTCCGGGGCGACGTAGCCGATTGCGGAAAGATCGTAGCCGTCGCTGACCAGGGCAAAGATGGCTATGACGACAGATGTGATTGCAGGAAGGCGCAGCTTCTGGCCGTCTAGAAGGCTGTCCAACTCAACCGTCGCAAGCTCGGCCATGAGCGTCCCTTCTCCCGGCGGCGCCTTCTACGGGACGAACCGCTCAGGGCTGCTTGCCGGATTGCATTTTGAACGGCAACATATATTTCATTCCGCCCAGGAGCCAAACCTTGAGCCCTGATCCCGCCTTGCCACGAAGCCAGACCAGCGTGGCCTATGCGCGCCTGCGGGAGGACATCCTGGCCGGCCGCCTTCAGCCCGGTGAACGCCTTAAGATTGCCGAGATCGCTGGCGCCCTCGAAGTAAGTCCCGGAGCGATCCGGGAAGCCTTGTCCCGCCTCGTGCCCGAGCGGCTCGTGGTCTTCCGCGACCAGAGGGGGTTCATGGTGGCGCCGCTTTCAATCGAAGACCTGGAGGATCTTACCGATCTCCGCTGCGAGGTCGAAGCCATCGCCCTGCGCCGCTCTGTCCTGCGCGGGGAGGTCGGCTGGGAAGGTTCAGTCCTGGCCGCGGCGCACCGTCTGCGCAGGACGAAAATCATGACCTCCGTTGACCGGTCGCTCAATCGCGATTGGGTCGAGCGACACCGGGCGTTCCATACCGCCCTTGTGAGCGCCTGCGGCAGCCCCCGGCTGCTGGACCTTCATGCCCAGCTCTATGAGCAGTCGGAGCGCTACCGCAGCCTCTCGTTTCCAGTTCTCGGCGAACGAGAGCGGGACAGGCAGAGCGAGCATCAGGCGCTTGCGGATGCCGCCCTTGAACGGGATGCCGACTTGCTGGTTGAGCTGATGGTCAGACACTTCCGCGAGACGACGGCGCGGATCGTCAAGGCAGATGCGGGCGAGAGCGCCGAGGATGCGGTATTGACCGGCATCCCTCAGGAAGGATTGTCCGGGCAAGCCACGGCGTCCGCACCTCCGAGCGGCCGCGTTCTGCCAAAGCCTGCATGAACCCAAAATAGCCGCCGGGTGGCGTGCGGCGCGGTTCAGGAAATAAGGCCGCTGTGCAAGCCAATGCCCATGGCAAAGGACCGCTCGTCCTGCACTTGGCGGACCTGAGTGCCTACAGCACTGCCGCGAGGGGGTCCGTGCCGCTCGGCCTGGCCGCCAGGGCTGTTCAACGCTGCTGGATGGGCTGTACTGAGGCCGCTCTGCTGCATACAAGGGGCGAAGTAGGCGTCTGATCGCAAGGGGGGTTCCCGAGCCGGGCAATGTCTGACTTCTACGGTAGCA
>JAABUX010006415.1_pt1 | contig 14053 bp, 9 predicted proteins | sample 5561851 | NCBI WGS metagenome assembly JAABUX01 (sample SAMN10711883, study PRJNA513361) | rock metagenome | isolation source: Antarctica rocks | place: Antarctica: Victoria Land, Richard Nunatak red sandstone | collected 2016-01-03 | reverse complement strand
GCTAGTGCGTTCACATTGACTGATAATACTATGGCTTACACTATTTGGCAGATCGCCTAGCGCCTCGGCGGTCCGGGCGTCATAACGCAGCGTCAATCGCTCCAAAACTTTGCTCGTCAGGCTGAGAGGCTGAGAAAGACGTTTCTGCTGATCTGCGCTTAGTCGGTAGGGTTCTTCGGCGATGACTTGCTGGAGCCGCTTCTGTTTCAAGCCTTCTGCTTCTCTGAGTGTGACAAATGGCAGAACCCAAAGACTTTTGAGGGCTTCTTGGCGAAGGACACGCCGTAGCTGAGGCTCAGTCGGCGCAGCTAGGCCACTCACCCAGGCAAGGGCATTTGTAAGTTCCGCCCGGTTCCGGTGCGGATCAAGATGGCGCTTGCCCGTGATAATCTGAGCGCAAGCCAGCCCCGCCAGCATGGGAGTCTCGTTGACAAGGGGGCGAACAACTTGAAGCGTTGTAAAGAGATAGACCGGCAGGCAGTGCAGCTCGAAGCGTAAGAGAAAACCCAACACATCTTCTGCGACTTCTTGCGAGTTACATCCGGCTTCTGCTGATACCTTGATTTGCTCCTGTACCGCCGCCCACTTTTCGGACTGCACTTGGTGTTCACACAAGACAAACCAATCATCAACGGCTTTCCCGCGAACACGCTCGTGGCCCGATCTGTCCAGGAAGCGGCAGTCCATGTCAAACGCGCTTCCAGAAAGCAGCCGGGCTGAGTGAAGCACAGAAGATTCCAGAGCCGCAAGAAGATGAGCAAGAAAAGAGCGGCTTTGTGCTTCACTGACAGTCGTCTGTCCCCAATAAGTGAGAACTCCCATCCGCTTGCGCCACCACCGCTCCCAGAACGCCGTCTGCCGCGTTTGCCACTCAAAGAGGCTGTCTGCATCCAATCCTGTTGGACTGGTTTCTTCGTCGGTCATTGCTTCGGATAGGGTCATTGCGTTGAGCGTCACTACTTGAGGCATAGCTTTCCTTCTGTTAGAGTGGACGGCGGCACGAGCCGAATTGTTAGGCATCTTCAAGCCGAACATCTTTAGGCGTTCTTTCCCCGCATCTTGTCGAGCGGGGAAAATTGCCGGTGCTGGTTGGCGAGGTCCGCCTGGGCCAGCGCGACGTACCGATTGGTCATCTGAAGGTTCGTATGACCGAGCAGGTTCATCAGCGCGAACACCTGCCCGCCTGCCCGCAGGAAACTGACGGCGAACGTATGCCGGCAGGAATGGGGCGAACACCGAACGGCTTCAATGCCGGCACTTACACCCAGCCGCTCAACGAGCTGCCCCAATCCACTCCGCGTGAGCGCTTCCCCCGTGCCGCTGCCCCGGTCCGACAGGAACAGCGGCGACTCCTTCTCCCGCGCATCTTCGCGCATATAATCCCACAAGGCTTTCATCGCTGCTCTGCCAATGTAGACGGAACGCCGCTTGTTCCCCTTCCCCAGCACGACGGCGGTGCGCCCGGCGGCGTCCAGATCACACAGGCGCAGGCTGCACAGCTCACTCGCACGAACACCGGTATCCAGCAGAAAGGAAAGAATGGCGGTGTCGCGCTTCGGGTGATTGGTGCGCTTGGCGGCAGACAGCAGGGCGTCTACCTGCTTCTCGGTGAACGGCTGGATTTGGTCGGCGCGGGCGGCAGGGGCGGTAATGGCCTCCATCGGGGACGCCGTAAGGTGGCCGTCTTCGATCAGCCAGCGGAAGAAGGTGCGAAGATGCCCGTGATACGTTTTCGTCGTGGAAGGGCGCACGGCGCGGGTCTGCTGGCTGTTGCCCCAGCGCCCGCCGACGGGGACGTTGCCGCTGGCGACGTAGGCCAGAAACGCTCGCAGCTCCATCTTGCCGCAGGACACAAATGACTTCTCGCGCAGGAACCATACGAGCTTATCCAGCAGCAGGCGGCGGAAGAACAGGGTTTGGGAGGAAAGCTGGCGAATTTCGCCGTCCAGCAGCCAGCCCTCCACAAGTGCGGGAAGCTGGGCCGTGGGAACGCTGGCGGCGTCCGGGAATAGCTCGACCGTAGAGGCCGATTTCGTCAAAGAAAGTGCTGTTTTTTGCATTTTGCCCTCTTGTTTTCGGTAAGAGGGCGGTGAGACGCTGTGACAAAGTGCTGCTTCTGTGAGTAATTTCGCCGACTACTCACAAAAGAAAGCCCACGAAGGGAATCGGACCCTTGACCTCTTCTTTACCAAAGAAGTGCTCTACCACTGAGCTACGTGGGCGTGAATTTGTTCTCGTGGACTTGTTCTGCTGGCGGAGATTATGACACAGTTTTTAGAAATTTGCAACCCACTTTGCGCTTCTTTACTTGCCTCTCCTGCCGGCTTTCATCCGCTTGGGTTAGTTGCTGTCTCGCATAGCGCAGCGGCGGCTGACAAAATTGAATCCAAGCTAAAACTTCAGCGCGGAACAAGGCCTGTCGAAGTTATCTGAGCGTGTGGCAAAACGAAAACGCGCCAAGAACAGCAGGCAAAAATACTTTTTTTTGCTTGCTGAGAGTGCGAGCAGAAATCGTGCCTATAGAATGGTTTGTTTCCTAAAAGCATCGGGTATCTCAGGCTTGTCAGATTACGGCTTTAGAAAAAGCAAGTAAGCACGGTGCGCTTCTGTACAAGAAGCATTCCGCAAACCATACCGAAATCGCAAACCATACCGAAATCGCAAATCAGGAGAACAAAGATGTCAAAGACAGTTGTGGGACTTTTCCCCCATTCCCAGGATGCTCAGGCCGCCCTGCGTGATTTGGAAGCCATCGGCATTCAGCGCAGCGGTATTCAAGTCATGGAAAGTAGCGCACGCGGCAAGGTGCTGAACTCGCTGACAGGCGCGGGCGTTCCCCAAGACGATGCCCAGATTTATGCGGAAGGCGTCCGGCGCGGCAGCGCCCTGGTCGTGGGCACGGTTGACGACAACAAGGCAGACGAGGCCGTGTCAATTCTGGACCGCAACAATACGATTGACATTGACAAGCTTGGCTCCCGCTACCGCGAAACCGGGTACAGCCGCTTTGATGAAACGCAGTCCGCCTACACTGAGCCGGACCTGACCACGGAGCGTGACCTCAACAAGCAGATTACGATCCCGATCATTGAAGAGCAGCTCCAAGTTGGCAAGCGGGAAGTGCAGCGCGGCGGGGCGCGGATACACACGTTCGTCACCGAGCGGCCTGTGGAAGAGAATGTCACCCTGCGCGAAGAGCATGTCACGGTAACACGTCAGGCAGTGAGCCGCCCCGCAACAGACGCTGATTTCCAGAACAAAGACATCACCATGACCGAAACCAACGAAGAAGCCGTCGTCGGCAAGACGTCGCGCGTGGTGGAAGAAGTCGTTGTCGGCAAGACCGCAACCGACCGCACCGAGACCGTCCATGACACCGTGCGCCGCACCGATGTCGAAGTGGACGACCTGGACAAGAACGCAAAAACTAACCGCTGACGCAAGGATCGCAGACCCAAGAACTAACCTCTGATCGCTCATCACACAAGGAGACAGGACAATGGCAATGGCAGACAAGAACGTCAACTACAATGACACTTTAAACGACGATGCAACTCGGACCGATACGGCCCATGACAGCGTGACCGGGATCACGGCCCACCCAGGCACAGAGCCTGCGACCGGCCATGATACCAAAGAAGGCGGCATCTTAGGCGCAGTCGGCGGCGCAGTGGTCGGAATGCTGGCTGGCGGCCCGATCGGGGCCGTCATCGGTGCAGTTGCTGGCGGCGCTGCCTCAGCAGCCGCCGTCAATGTCGTGGACAAGCATGACCATGACTACGATCGCACTGTCGGCAACACGTCTGCGACCGACACAATCGGCACAACAGGTACGACCGGCGCTTACACAGGCACAACGGCCAACACCGGCACGATCACAGCGGCGTCTGATCCCTACGCCGCTTCCACGTCCACAACTGGCATGGGAACAACCGGCACGTCCGCAACCGGCACGGGCTATAACAGCAACTTGTCGCAGAACACCGGCACCGTTGGCGCGAGCGGCGAGGCCGTCATCCCGGTTGTGGAAGAAGAGCTGGAAGTCGGCAAGCGGCAGGTTCAGTCGGGCGGTGCACACATCCGCACCGGCGTCACCGAGACCCCCGTGGAGCAGTCGGTCAACCTGCGCGAAGAGCATGTCACGGTTAGCCGTCATGCGGTCAACGAGCCGGTCACCAACCAGGCCACTGCGTTCAAGGAGCAGAGCTTCGAAGTGACAGAAACCGCCGAAGTCCCGGTTGTCGCGAAGCAGGCCCGTGTGGTCGAGGAAGTCGTCGTCGGCAAGACGGCAACGGAGCGTACCGAGACTGTCCATGACACCGTGCGCCGCACCGATGTCGAGGTCGAGGACCTGACCGACGGCGGCACCACCCGGCGCTAATTCGCAGAAACTTGGTTGATTTCTTGCGCCCAGAGGAGAGGCCTTAACCGGGCTGACTTCCCTGGGCGCATTTTTTGGTGTATAAAGGAAAACTTTAATGGCAAATCTAACGACGACTGACGTTCTGGTGACAGAGATCGTGATCTTTGAAGACGGCACGCGCGGCGTGCTGATGTCCTCGCCGCTGCCGGCAGCCCCGAACGGCATGGTCGAAGTTGTGCTGGATGACGGGCAGCGCCTGCTGGTACAATTTGATGTGCTGGTCCCGCAGGAAGAAGGCAGCTACCGGGTTTCCGCGCATCCTTCGGGCTTTAGCTCAGGTCAGAACGCAGCGGCAGAAGACGAAATCGTAGACGTGCAGGTTATCCCATTGGCGGAAGAGACCATGACCGTCGGCAAGCGCGAGGTGGAAACCGGGCGGGTGCGGTTCCGAACCGAAGTGACCGAGCGGACCGAAACGGTAGATCAGCCGCTACTCCGCACGGAAGTTAGTACGCGCCGGGTGGAAGTCAACCAGTTTGTGGACACCGCGCCTGCGGTCCGCTATGAAGGCGACACGATGATTGTGCCGATCTTGGAAGAAGTGCTGGTTGTTGAGAAGCGGCTGCGGGTCAAAGAAGAAGTGTATATCACGCAGGTTCAGACCGAGCATCACGAACCTCAGACCGTGACGCTTCGCACGGAAACTTTGGTGGAAGAGCGGCTTCCCGCGGACAACACGGTTTTCCTTTAATGTTCTTCGTCTTTGGCGTTCTTCGTCTTTGGCGTTCTTTGCCCGGCTATGGTACAATAAGGGACTAGACTTACGCCCTCACCGCAGAAAGAAACGCTTACGTGCCTGATCGCCTCCGAATTCTTGTTGTTGACGATGACCCGCTGGACCGTGAAGCCCTGCAGCGTGCCCTCAAGCGGGACGCGCTGAAATATGCCACCATCGCCGCCGACCTGGTGGAAGCCCACGACCTCGCCTCAGCCCGCGAAGCGCTCCGCCGGGAGCAGTTCTCCTGCATCTTTCTGGATTACCTGCTTCCCGACGGCAGCGGGCTGGAGCTTCTCACGGAGATTCGTGACCAGGACCTGCACACGCCGGTAATTGTTTTGACGGGCCAGCGCGACGAGCAGACCATGCTGGCGCTGATGCAGGCAGGCGCGGTGGATTATGTGCCGAAATCTGTCCTGTCGCCGGAGCTTGTCGCCCGCTCTGTCCGCTCCGCCATCCGCTTCCAGCAGGTCCAGCGTGAAAAAGAGGACGCTTTGAAGGCCCTCAGTGTGCGTGACAATGCGATTGCGGCTGCGTCCAACGGCATTGTCATCTCCGATGCTTCTCTGCCGGATTATCCGATGATCTATGTGAACCCGGCATTCTTAGCAATGACCGGCTATTCGGAAGCGGAGGCGGTCGGGCGTAACTGCCGCTTTTTGCAGGGTCCCGGCACTGATCCCAGCACAGTTCGTGCGCTGCGTGAGGCGATCTCCGAGAAGCGCCGGATCCAGACGCTGATTCTCAACTACCGCAAAGACGGCACGGAGTTTTGGAACGAGATCACGATTTCGCCCGTGCAGGATGCACACGGCGATTTGACCCACTTTGTCGGTGTTCAAACCGATGTCACTGCCCGCCAGCGCTCCGATGCGGCCCGAAAGCTGGTCACGGCAGAGCTGGGGGAAACGGTAGCGCTGCTGGACACTCTGCTTGATTCCGCGCCTGTCGGCTTTGCGTTTTTTGATACCGAGCTGCGCTATCAGCGCGTCAACGATACGCTGGCGCAGATTAACGGCCTGGCAGTGGAAGACATGCTGGGACGCACTGTTCCCGAGGTGCTGCCGGACCTGGAGGCAGTCGTAGCCCGGAGCCTGCGGCCGGTTCTGGAGACAGGACAAGCGCAGGTGGGCGTGGAAGTGCGCGGAACAACGCTGGCCGCGCCGGGCGAACAGCGCTTCTGGCTTTCCAACTACTACCCGGTAGATGATGCGGCAGGGAACCGGCTTGGAGTTGGCGTGATTGTCGTGGAAATTACGGAACGCAAAGCGGCGGAAGAAGCATTGCGCCAGTTCCAATTCTTAAGCGACAAGGCAAACGATGCGTTTTATCTGCTGGACGAGACGGGGAACTTCGTGTATGTCAACGAAGCCACGCAGCAGTCGCTTGGGTACACATCCGAGCAGATGCGGCGCATGAACATCGCGGACATCAACACGGTGATGCAGGACGAAGAGTATCAAGAACTGTTTCACAGAGCTAGGGCCGAAACAGTTCCGCCGTTTGAGGCCGAAAACCGCCGGGCGGACGGCACGACGTTTCCCGTGGAAGCCAGTGTCAGTGCGCTGACCATCGGTGACAAGACGCTGCTGTTTGCAACCGCCCGCGACATCACCGAGCGCAGGCGTCAGCAGGAAGAGCTGACGGCGCTGTATGAGCGTGAGCATCGCATTGCGGAGTCTTTGCAGCGGTCCCTGCTGAACAAGCCGCCGGCCAGCATTTTGACCGGGCTGGACGTGGAAACGATCTACCGTCCGGCGTGGGATGAGGCGCTGGTCGGCGGCGACTACTTTGACGTGTTCGCGCTCGACGGCGGGCGACTGGCGCTGGTTGTCGGCGACGTGTCCGGCAAGGGACTGGAAGCGGCAAGCCGCACGGCGGAGATCAAGTACACGCTGCGGGCTTACCTGCGCGAGCATTCGGATGCCGCGTCGGCGCTCAGCCGCCTGAACGCTTTCCTGTGCGAGTCTCAGGCGATGGAAGTGGGTTCCGACGAGTATTTTGTCGTCATGACGCTGGCCGTCATAGAGTCGGCAACCGGCAAAACTCAAATTGCTGTGGCCGGCTCCGAACCGCCCATTCTGCTGCACACAGACAGGGAATTTGAAGAGATTCCCGTGACTGGCATCCCGCTCGGGATTGCGACCAAAGCAAATTACGTAGGCAGAGACCTCTACCTGGAGACTGGGGATCTACTGCTCGTGGCGACCGACGGCATCACAGAAGCGCGTCGGGGCCGTGAGTTCCTCGGCAACGATGGCATGGCGCGTCTCGCCGCCGAAGCGCTGCCGCTTGGGTCTCTCGCGGAGATCGGCCAGGCGGTTCTCGCGGGCGCGAAGTCCTTTGCCGACGACCGCCTGCACGACGATGTTTGCCTGCTGCTGGCCCGCCGTAAGTAGACTTTTGCACATTTTAGAAACCGGCACTGGAAGTGCCGGTTTCCAGGAAACAAAAATCACCCAAGCTTTCTTGAGAAAGCTTGGGTGGAACTTTATGGGCCGGACAAGTTTCGAACTTGTGTAGGCTTGCGCCGACGATTTTACAGACCGCCTCCTTTAACCACTCGGACACCGACCCCTATTTAGTTTTTGATTTGTTTTTCGTTGCTGGGTGTTTGTTACGGAGAAGTAACAGCCGAAGACCGGGTTTGAACCCGTGACCCGCTGTTTACAAAACACACTTTTGCAGCTTGCGTCCTACGCCATCTGTTATACCCGTTTGATCATCGTTTATTTCGTTTTGAGGGCTGCTGTTCGCATTTTTCGTTGATTTCTTTGCAGAAAACCAGATCAGAAAAGCGGCAATGAGACGAGCTGGCTGATTTCCACTTCCACGGAATGCACGGCGGAGCTGTCTCCCATGTCGCTCCTGCGCCCTGTGTTAAGAATATTGACGTTTGCATGGCTCGGGTCGAGCTTCGGCCACCGGCCCTTATGTACCAATGCAACACCGCGAGGCACGTCCTCCGAAATTGCCACCTGCAAGGGCAGTTGTCCGGACTCGCTGGAGACAAGAACCGGCATCCCCGCGCTGAGACCTCGCGCGGATGCTTCCCACGGGTTCAGCGTCACTTCCGCAAATGGGGTCCGGCGGCGGACAGCGGCCTCGTTATCGTAGCTGCTGTTCATCCGCCAGGGCGACGCCGGGGACAGCAGCCGCAGCTTGCCGGGCGCAGGCCGGGCATCGGCCCAGGGCTGCGGGGCACGGGGCAGCCCTTCGGCTTCAAAGGCATCCGAGGCGATCTCGATTTTTCCGCTCGGCGTGGCGAACCGGCCGTCCGCAAATGGCACGATTGGGTCCGGCGCGGCATAAACCGTGCCGGCGCGGGACAAGGCCGCGAAGTCCAGCCCGCACCCGCTCTGCCGGAGAAGCTCGGCGAGGAGCGCCTCGTCGCTCTCAAACAGCGCCGGCTCGGTAAGGCCCATGGCACCGGCCAGCCGCCGAAAAATCTCGGCGTTCGGCAGGGACTCGCCCAGCGGTTCCGTGGCTTTCACCTGGGCGGACAGCGTGTAGTTGAAATAGGACGCGACCAAATCGCTGAACTCCAAAAAGCTTGCGGCGGGCAGAATGATGTCGGCGTAATCGGTCGTGTCCGTGGGGAACAGGTCAATCGCAACGGTAAATAAGTCTTCACGCTCTAATGCCCGGCGCAGGCGCGTCTGGTTCGGGCAGGAAGCAACGATGTTGTTATTCCAGCAGAACAGCGCCCCGCTGGCACCGGCGTCTTCCAGCCGCGCCGCGAGGTCCATGTGACTGATCGAGAGCGGGTCGCTTGGATTTAAAGACGATCCCCAGATATAGTCATCGTCAATTCCCCGGCTGGCCGTGCCGTTCAGGTACAGAAAGCCCGTGCCCGGCTTGCCGAGGTTGCCGGTGGCGGTCGCCAGCAGGCTGCACGCCCGCAGAATGTTGCCGCCGGTGGCCTGCCGCTGCAAGCCCTGGCCCAGCCACAGAAGCGACGGCCCGCGCCCGTAAATCTGCGCGGCTTCTTCGATCAGCGCCGCCGGAACTCCGGTCATCTCTTCGCCCCAGGCGGGCGTACAGGCCGGCAGCATTGCCGCGACTTCCTCCCAGCCGGTCGTATGCTTGCCGAGGAACTGCTCGTCCAGCAAGCCGTCCCGCGTGATCACATGGAGCAGCGCAAAGGCCAGCGCGGCATCGGTTCCGGGAAACGGCTGCAAATGCAAGTCGGCCTGCACCGCCGTCGGATGCCGGATCGGGTCCACGACGATAACGGTGCCGGGTGCTTCCCGCAGCCAGTAGCGATGAGCATGGGGGGCGGACGCCGAAGGATTTGCGCCCCAGACTAGAATGCAGGCGGCATCACGCGCCGAGCGCGGGTCAAAGCCGTCGAGAGAGGAGCCGAAGGTCATGCCGAGCGCAACATGCCCGGCCTTGTTGCAGACCGTGTCGGGGTCCACTTCGGTCGCGCCGATCTTGTGAAAGAAGCGCAGCGGGAACCCGTAGCCGATCTGCGAGAAAGTCCCCGTATAATGCGTCTGCACGACGCTCCCGCCGCCGGTCGTTTCCAATATCCCAGTTAACCGCCCGGCAATGCTCTCCAAAGCCTCGTCCCAGGAAATCCGCTCGAATTCGCCTGAGCCTTTTGGCCCGACTCGCTTCAAGGGGTAAAGCAGACGCGCTTCCGGGTCGCGCCAAGCGCCATTGTAGGCTAACGTACATTTCCCGCAGAGACTACCCCGGTTGTAGGGATGCGCGGGATCGCCCATGACTTTCAGGATAATGCCGCCGCGCCTCACGACCTGGATGCCGCAGGCATCGTAGCAGTCACGCGGGCAGGTGGTCCGCACCGTTTCTTCCGCAGTTTCCTCAGCAGTCAGCATGGTGTTTCCTCGCTAGTCCTGCACCAGCACCGCACGGTAGCGGACGGCGTTGGCCCGGAGCCGGTCCAGCGCCTCGTTTGCGCGGGAAAATGGGAACGTCTCGACCAGCGGCAGAATGCCGTACTCGGCGGCCAGCGCCAGCATGTCGCGCATCTCGGACCGGCTCCCGATGGACGACCCCATGATGCGCCGCCGCTTGTCCTGAAATGCCAGCACAGGGATGGAAAGCGGCTCGTCGGGGACGCCGACGACGTTAAGAACGCCGTCGGACTCAAGGTGGCTGAGGCAGCCTTCCCAGTCCAGCGTGTGCGGAACCGTGTCTAAAATGATGTCTAGCTTGCGCTTCGGCGCGGGAAACCTGCCGCCCGGCTCCAGGACGACGGCCTCGGCCGCGCCCAGAGAGGCCGCGAACTCGGCTTTGTCGGGCGAGGTCGTGAAGGCCGTGACCCGGTTTCCCAGTTTGGAAGCGAACTGCACGGCCAGATGCCCCAGCCCGCCGAGGCCGACAACACCGATCTCCTGCCCGGACCCCATGCCCGCATGGCGCAGCCCGGAGTAGACGGTCACGCCGCCGCACAGCAGCGGCCCGGCAGCGTCGCTGCTGAGGCTTTCGGGAATTGCGAATGCGAACCGCGCGTCTACCAGGAGGTAGTCTCCAAACCCTCCTCGTCCGCCGAGAATTGTCGCCGTCTGGTCATCGCACAGGTTGTCGTGGCCCCGCAGGCAGTCCCGGCAGTGCAGGCAGGCTCCGCTCTGCCAGCCGACGCCCACACGCTCGCCGATGCTTAAATGGGCCGCCAGCGGCCCCAGCGCGGCGACTTCGCCGATGACCTCATGTCCCGGCACGAGCGGGTAATCCATCGCGCCCCAGTCGCCGTCCAGAACATGCAGGTCCGAGTGGCACAGCCCGCAGGCATGGACTTTGATAAGCGCTTGATGGCCTTCCGGCGGACCAGCTTCGTAGGTGAACGGGCGGAGCGGGCCTCCGGGCTGGTAGGCGGCGAGAGCGTTAATCTGCACGGGCAAAGAGCCTTTCGTTAGCATTTGACCGAGCGGCTATCAGTTCCAGCGCAAGCTCGTAAATCTGGCGGCAGGCGCGGCAGCAGAAAGCCAGCCCGTTCTCGCTTCCTTCGCGGAAACAGGGAACGGGCGCGGGCAGGCTGCAGTGGGCGCAGCGAACCGGACAGGTGGGGCGCGGGCGGGTGCGTGCGCCGAGGCTCCACAGGCTCATTTCAGCATCTCTCCCATTAGTGCTTCGCGGTCAAGGGTTCAGCGGCGACGGCATGTTCGCGGGGATCGGAATAAAACGCGCTTTTGTTCCGCAGCCGGTAGTACAGCAGCGGCAGGACGCCGACCGCAATGGTGCCGAGGCTCAGCAGCGTGACGCGCCGGTCCAGGGACAGGATGTTGTAGTAGCCGACGACCAGCAAAAACAGCGCCGACACCAGCGGCCAGAAGCCCTGCATAAGTGCATTCTTCGCGCTCTGGACGTGAGTCTTGCGGTAGTACCAAAAGCAGGCGATCCCGGCCAGGGCGTAATAAAAGACAATCTGAAGGCCAATGGCGCTGATCAAATCACCCATCAGCTTGCCGATGTTGGTGCTGAAGCTCGCCAGCAGGAACAAAGTCAGCGCGAGCAGTCCGGTGACGAGGCTTGCCAGCCAGGGCGTTTGAAAGCGCGGGTGCAGATCGGCGAACTTTGCCCCCAGAACACGGTCACGGCCCATCGCATACAGCGAGCGGCTGGACTGAAGCATTCCGGTTTCAAGCGTCGCCAGCGACGATACGATGACGGCGATGACGGCGATTGTGCCAAAGGGCTTCGGCAGCACCATGTCACCCAGCACCGACAGCAGCGTGGTCGGGTTGGCGCTGATCTGCGCCGACGTCATGCCCATCTGAATCACGCTCTGCAAAATGAGAAACAGCACGACCAGGCCGACCATGCCGTAGACGCCGCTCGTGCCGGGGTGGGACTTCGGATGCTCCGTTTCCTCCGCTAAGTTCGAGGACACGTCCCACCCCCAGTAGTAAAACACGGCGACCAGCATTCCGGCCATGAACGTGGAAATGCTGGAAAACTGGTGCGGCGAGAACCAGCTCCACGAGAACGGCACCACCGGGTGTAAAGAAAACTTCAGCAGTGCGCCGACGGCAAGGATGAGCAGGCCGATAACTTCGATGCCCGTCATGATCTTCTGCGCCTTCGCCGTAGACGTGATGCCGAAAAACAGCGGCACGGCGACGGCGATAAACCAGAGCATCCCGGTTACGGTCGCGGCGATGACATTGTTTTCTAATCGCGGCGCGATCAGGTGCAGGGTCGTTGAGCCGAGCGGCAGCGAGCCGGAGACCATAAAAAGGGCGTTCGAGACCATCAGCGCCCAGCCCGCCATGAAGCCGAGCGAAGGATTGAGCGCCCGTCCGATCCAGGTGTAAGACGCCCCGGCATCCGAGCGCCAGCGGTTCAAGTACAGGAACGCGAACGTGATGCCGAACATTGGGATCGCCGCGTACAGCAGCGCCGCCGGGCCGCCCAGCCCGACGGCGGCGACCAGAGCCGCCGTTGTCGCGGTCAGCGAATACGCCGGGGCAGTCCCCGCGACCGCCATGACGATTGAATCGGTCAGTCCGATTGCCCCTGCTTTGAGTGCGGGTGTGTCGGTTGTCCCGGCCTGTGCGGGTGTAACGGCAGTAGCCATGATAACTGTGTATCCCTTCTGTCAGCATAAGCGCCGGCGGGCATCGGCAGCGCGGAGTGTGCATAGGAAGCAGGCTGTCGGCGGTGACAGAAGATAATTTTGGCTTAGGCGCTTGCCGCCGGGCTGTGGCACAGCTTCGGGTCGGTAGGCGGGACATCCCAGCCGGGGTTGCGGTCAAAAAAGCCGACGGGCTTCAGGTGGAAGCCGATATACGCGCAGGGCATGACCGGCCAGTCTTCCGGGCGCGGGATGTGGTGGTGGCCCATCGTGTACCAGACGACAACGTCCGTGTTCTCAATCGCCCGGTCGGCTTCGGCATAAGCCGCAAGCCCCGTTCCTCCCTGATGCTGATTTGGGTAGTCCCCGGAAGCGTACCGCTCGGCGGGGTCATAAGCCGTGACATACAGGTGGTGGGCTAGAAACGGCGCACGCGTCATCAAAGACGAGTGGGCGTGGGCAAACGGCAGGCAGTTCTCGCCGGGGGCGATCTTGTAGGCGACCGGCACGCCGAGCCGGTTCTCGACAGCGGGGTTAATAATCTTCCAGTACCGGGCCGATTCCGCGCAGACGCGCCGAATGGCTTCCGACTCGCGGGTGAATGTCGTGGCTTTGTGGAAGAACGCATTGCCCTCCGGGTTGTCCGGCCCGGCGGGAACAGCCTCGGTGTTGATTTCTTGAACGGTGTTGTTCTGGCCGTCCACGCACATGTCCAGGCGCACGTTAAAGAAGTGCTGATGACTGGGCGCGTACAGCTGGGGTGCGACAAGCGCCCCGAACACCGGAGTCGGCTCGCCCGGCGCAAGCGCCCCTGTGGACAGGCAGCCGGTCAGCTTAATTTCCATGCCGACCGCGCCGTCCTGGTAGAAGTACCAGAAGAAGCCGTACTCGTAGTTGCCGACCGTGGCGATAAACGACAGGACCAGCCGGCGCGAGCGCCGCACTTCCACTTCTCCCGTGCGCCAGTCCGTGTGCTTCCACAAAATGCCGAAATCTTCCTCGTGCATGCAGACCGCGTTTTTGAGCGTAAACGCTTCCCCCATGCCGTCCGCAAGGTGTGCGTCAAAGTACTGAATATGGTCCAGGCAGTCACAGCCGAGTTCCAGGGGATTCGCCATGAGGCCGAGGCCGTACTCGCCGGCATCAAACGCATTCTTGCGGTAGTGGGCGTCCGTCGGGTCGCCATAAGGAACAATCATCTCAGACAAAGAAGCCCGGTACAGAATGGGCCGGAGCCGCCCGTCGTCCTCGTAGCCGACCGTGTGCAGGACCAGGCCCTCGCGGGCGGTCCAGCCGAACCGGATGTCCCATTTCTGCCAGCGGACATGGTGACCGTCGGCGGTGAAGCTTGGGCCTTCCGGCTGGGTAA
>JAABUX010006414.1_pt1 | contig 14055 bp, 12 predicted proteins | sample 5561851 | NCBI WGS metagenome assembly JAABUX01 (sample SAMN10711883, study PRJNA513361) | rock metagenome | isolation source: Antarctica rocks | place: Antarctica: Victoria Land, Richard Nunatak red sandstone | collected 2016-01-03 | reverse complement strand
TTGCGGGCGCGCCGCCGCCTCCAACTCGGCCGTCTCTTGAGGCGATAAGCCAAGGCCCTTGGCCAGTTGCTTGATCGTATTCTTCTGCGACTTGCGCCCGACGCCGCGCTCCATGTCGCCGACGGTGCGCTCGGCGACGTTGGCACGCTCAGCCAATTCCTCCTGTGTCAAACCAGCAGCCAACCGGAATCGCTTCAGAACCTTGCCCAACGATGGCGGCCCACCCGCTGTCATACGCCCCACCCCTTTTCACAACCGTGGCGACGACGGACCCTCACTCGTACCCCAACGCACGCAGTAGCCGCCATGGTAACACAGACAAAGCGGCGTGTCCACCGGCATCAGGGCACGCCCTTGAACGACCGCATCAACATGCCCCGCTTTGACGCATGCCTCGCCGCGCCAGTATAGTGCGAGTAGGCGCCGCGTCAATCCGGCGGTATAGGGAGGGGCATCATGGCGCTGGTGGTTTATTCGCGGATCGGGACAGTGCTCCAGCAGCGGGGCATGCCATTGCGGGATTTGCGCTCGCGCTTGGCCTCGCTTCTCGACTCCCCGATCGACCCCGGCTCCCTCGTCGCGCTTGCCCGCGATGAACGCATACAGCGCCCCGATATCGAGCTGCTCGCGGCAATCGCCCGCACTTTAGAGTCGCCCGTGGATGAACTCCTCGACGTACGCGACGTACGCGATGCGCCGAATGGCGCGGACGAGAGCCACGCATCGCCGGAGAACCCGATTGTCCTCGACGCAGCGCGCGATCAACGCCGGCACCACCTTATCGAGCGCCGCGATGAGGAGGATGGGGCGATGACCGCCGCGGAGCAGGACGAGCTAGAGGCCCTGACCACGGCCACGGCCAGCGCCCTGATCGATCGCGATATCGCGCTACTCGCCGCGTCTCTAGGGATATCGGAGGCAACGGCGCGGGCGCATGTCGAGGAGGCGGCGGGCAAGGCGGAAGCGTATTGGGCAGCGCTCGTCGCGAATCCAGATGGTATGAAGGCCGCTATCGCCACGGCAAGCGTCCAAAAGCGGCGGGTCGAACGGACGGGCTAGCGCGTGCCCGCGCCCTATCCACGCGCGCTGCGCTCGCGTATCGCCACTCTCAACCGGCTCCCGGTTTATCGTCCGCGCGACCTCCTGGTCCGTGACATCGTGGAACAACGCGCTGCCCATGCCCGTGAATACTGCCTCATGCCGACACATCCCGAAAGTATCTTCGAGGTCGAGCATATAGTCCCCAAAGCACGCTGGCGCGACTACGTTCAGGGCGTGCCCAACACAAACAGTGGTGCAACGGGCGGCGCCTACTATCCCGCCCGGCGCCCGCGCGAACGCTTGGCCGCCGAGACCTATGACCACCTCAGCAACTTCGCCTGGTCTTGCTTCTTTTGCAACAGTGCCAAGGGAGGGCGAAGCCGCGCGGGTCAACTCCGTTTGTTCGATCCCCGCTATGACCATTGGCCCCACCATTTCAATTTTTCCACGGACCCGGGATGCCAAGGGGTGATCCTGCCCAAGACGGACATCGGGTTTGAGACGATCCGGGCCATGGGCTTCCATCAAGGTGGCCCGAGAGGGGCTCTTGTGGCACGGTACTCCGCGATTTTACTGGGCTTGTATCCGCCCCCCGTTCTGCGCCTGGCCTACAACCTCTAACACTTGCCGCAGGACACAGCCAGGGGTTGGCCCTGGCTTTTACGGCGTGGCGATGCGTCATGCTCCGCGACCGGCTTCATGGCGCGGATCAAGGCTGACGCCGACACCTCTGTGCTGTAAAAGGCGAAATTGCCGCTTATGTTGCCGGTTAAGCACATCAATATGCATGGATATCTCCGCAGTGTCGTGTTAGAATAGCCCCAGTTAGTGATGGGTGGATGATTGCGGAGAATGCAGGCTGGTGGGCGAACGCGTGTCCACCTCAAGCATACTCCTCACATTAGCCCGACGTGTCCAGACCAACTAGCGACGCAGGAAGGTGAGGATAGAATGACAGATCGGTATCGGGTCACTCGTTCCATGAGAGGGGGATATTCAGTACGCGAGACCGACCTCGTTGAGGATGTGGCGGTCGGCGCGGCAGGCGTCGCTGAGTCCATCATCGGCGCATCGATTAACGGAATCGGAGCCCTTGCCAGCCAGAGCAAAGACCGCAAAATGGCCAAGTCGGTCGATGTAATGACCGATGTAATGATCGAGGACGCGCAGAGAGAATATTTCGATCACTTACTAAAGATCGCGACAGCGTTCTCACGGAACTACAGACAGGAACCATGCGGACCTGCCTGCCTCAGCGTTGCTCTCGCGGGGAAGGGGCAGTATAACGACGCGCTTGCCGCCGTGGACAAGGCAGTGCAACTCGGTCTCGACTCTTTGGAGGGCACCATTTTCCGTATCAATATCTATAAGCGGAAGGGTGACACGGCGAAACTGCTCCAAGAATATACGATCCTTACCCAGGATAGCGAGAGGTGCCAGGATGGGTATTTTGGACGGGCGCAAATGCTGATGGAGATCGGCGACTTCGATCAAGCGCTTGCCGACGCGCACCAGGTAATCTCTCTGTCGCCGGATGTGTTCGGCTATTGCCTGCGCGGCGATATCTATCGTGCTCAGGGCCAGCAAGGGAAGGCTGTCGAGGACTACACACGCGCGATACGCCTGGACCAGAACGAAGCGTTTCTCTTCGAGAGGCGCGCGAAAGTGTACGAACTGCTCGGCAAGACCGACGAGGCGCGCGCTGACCGCGAGGCGGCCCAACGGGTGGGCGCCATCGATCAAGAACTCCGCGAAGCGCAAGAATTGCTGCACTACCTGCGTGAAAATGGCGTTCATCTCAAGATCGCCCGTAACGGGCGCGACCTGGAGATGAGCGGGCCCAGACTGAAGTCCGAGACGTTCGCTAAAATCAAGCGGCTCAAGCCGAAGTTGCTCCAGATCTTGGCAAGGGAGTAGTCGCACTGCCCCCTCTGCCCCAGGCCATCACGTTTACCCCTACATACTGCGACGATGAGAGTCCGCAGGAAGTCCAGTTCCGGCTCGACCACGACGCCCATCGACATCTTGTGGCTCGCCATCTCGTCCTTGTCACTCCATGGACCACCCACGTATTGAGCGGGAGTTATCAGCAACGATGCATCGCATAGTGGCCCGGCCCTGTTAACAGGGCCGGGCCACTATGAGAGCATTAAAGAACTGCGGGTATCGCAGTGAGGCCATCCTGTTGCAATTGGAGGCGTCGCAACTGCGGATAAACCGACTGCGCTCGATGAAAGATTATGTTTTGGATTGAATACTACGGGAGGTACTCAACATGATCGTAGAAAGACAACGTGTCAGTCGCTTGATCGCTCCAAAAAAAGGGCTTGCGATCGTCCTCCTCTTAGCAATCCTTGCTTCATCGCTGAATCTCTCACCGCAAGCCCAGGTGTTAGCAGGGTCTGAATGCGGCTCGTGGGCCGGCACTACTATGAATGGCGATCCAAGATTGGCAACAGACCTCATTCATGCAAGTTCGGGCAACAATTGCGAAGGCGGTTTTCGATTCACTAATAACACAGGGGTTTGGGGATTCGGTGGGTATACCTTACAGCTAAGAGTCGCCTCATCACAAAATCGAGGATCGGGCGACTGGATTCCCTTTCCTGATGGTTACCTCTTGCCTGGTCTCTCTGTCGAACTTCATCCTTCTCCCAATAATGGGGCTGCAGCCGCTGCAATTAATGTCGAAGCTGACGCAACTTTACAAGCCCTGGCAGTCGATTCAGCCCTGTTTTTGGTAAACGAGGCACTCGGCGGAGGATCATGCCTACTTCCGCGAGATCAAATCGCTAAGATAGTGGTTAGGCTGTCTACAATCCTTGTAAAAGCCACTTCGCTAGCCTTACATGACGAACTTGTAGCCGTCTTGGATGAACTAAAACAGCTCGTCCAGGAATTTTACGGGCAGTTTAAGGACGCGGCGATAAATATCGACGTGAGTTGTGCGGCAACTATTGCCGAAGACATCGTTGGTGAACCCGCAGTAATCGCAAAGATCGCGTTCGATTATATCACATGGATTGCTCCACGGATCGTTGACTACTTTAAATATCAAGGGTTGCCTGCTTACGCGTCACTAACCTACACTACAGCAAACGGTTCCTCCGATGGCACACCATTACTGCCCAGCAATCTTAGTCCGAACTTGCAAACCTTGCCACGTAATAGCAATGTTACACTCCAATGGAACGCGGCAAGCGGTGCCTCGGGCTACAACGTGGAGTATCATGGGCCACGTACGAGTAGCTTTTCGACCTCGGGTACATCTGTAGATATCGGCACGTTGCCAACAGGCGCTTATATTTGGACTGTTACAGCTGTTGGACAGGGAGGTGCCTCTTCTTCAGCTAAAGCATCATTCACCGTTGGAGGATCAAGTAATACGACTTGTTCCGCTTCGGCTGCTTTCGTTACCGATGTGACCTACCCAGATAACTCCGTGCTTCCAACGGGGCAGTCGTTTAATAAGACATGGCGGTTGGTTAATACCGGCACCTGCACGTGGAGCAACTACACCCTCGCCTTTGTCAGCGGCGATCACTTGGGTGGGCCGAACTTGGTATCCGTGCCGACGACGGCGCCGGGTCAGACGGTTGACGTCAGTGCGCTTTTGGTAGCTCCTGGTAACGGCGGAAGTTACAAGGGGTACTGGCAACTCAAAGACAGCCAAGGCGTGAGCGTCGGCGGAGGCGGGTACGTGTGGGTGCAAATTTCCGTCCCCTATACCAATTCTCCCCCACCGCCTCAGGCGACGGATACGACCATTTCCTGCGCGAACTGTCCGTCCGTGGTCACGCCGGGGCAGCAGTTCCGGCCGCAGATCATGGTGAAGCTCGGCAGTGGTCAGTTGTTGCAGAGCCGCGGCGACATGCTCAGGAACAAGGACGGCAGCCTGTACGGCGCGTATCCTTTTGTTGCTGTGAATGGAACGGTCAACGCGGGCGGCTCGTACACGTTCACCTTCTACGCCGACCATCCCATCGTCGCGCCGAGCGGCGAGGGCAACTATCAGAGCGTCTGGCAACTCTGGCAAAACGGCGCCTGGGTGGGGCCGACCTACACCATCGCCTTCACCGTCAAAAATGGCGGTGGCACGCGTCCCAATCCCCCCACGCCCACCAGCCCCAGCGACTGGATTGTCTTCGACGATGGGCACACGCCTGCTCTTTGCGCGCAGTCGAACGCATCGAACATTCAGTACAAGTTCCAGATCTATAATAGCGGCCAGACGCCTGAGAGCGATTGGCAGTCTGAGAACTGCTGGACACCACCCACACTAGCCCCCTACACCTTCAGATGGCACGCCAAGGTGCGGGACAGGTCGAGCGGACTGGAGAGCGACTGGAGCGCCGACCACAATTTCACCGTCGCTTCGCAGCAACTAACGCTGGACCCCCTTTCTTTCTCCCCGGCGTCGCCCACGAGCTACGACGGGGACATCAAAGTGCGCAGTTGCGTCCACGGTTTCGGCGATGTCAACATCAGCGTTGGGTACCAAATCAATGACGCCGCCGATGGCTCGACGAACGGCCAATGGCACGAGCTCGGCAACGGCGGCTCGATCTGCCCCGACCCCAACAATCCCTCGACGTGGGGCAGCTTCCCCTCCCGTGACTATACCGACGGCGATCACCTCCTGCGCGCCAACGGCAAGGGGCCGCATGGGGAGACGACATCCGTCCAGACGGTTTATCACCTCAATCACCGCCGGCCGCAGGATGCCGCGTTCATCAGCCCGGCGCAGGACACGCGCGTCAGCTCGCGTACGGTCCAGTTCGCGTGGCGCCCGTCGGTCAATGCCCAATCGTATCGGCTTGTCGTCAGCCCGAACCCCAACCTCAGTGCACCCGCGTTCGATGCCAATGTCGGTAACACAAGCAGCTACCAGTACACCTTCGGCCAGGACTACTCCCCACTTTATTGGCAGGTTACAGCTGTCAACGACCTCGGTCAAGCGAGCGGCAACACTGGCGGCTTCGGGATTGATCGCGTTGCGCCTACCGTCGCCGTGTCCGCCTTGCCGTCGACGGTATCGGATTCCACCTTCAACGTGTCGTGGCACGGAACGGACAATGATGCTGGCGTGCGCTGGTACAACGTCCAGTACCGCGACGGCAACAGGTCAGACAGCGCATGGCTCGATTGGCAGACGAATACAGCCGCCATCGCCGCCCTGTTTATCGGCCAGCCCGGCCACACCTACTATTTCCGCGCACAGGCTATGGACAACGCTACCAATACGAGCGTCTACGCTGGTGGGGACGGCGACACCCACACCACGATCGACCTGAACTCACGCCCCCAGACACTCTGGTGGGACGCGGGCTATGCTGGCAAGCGCAACCTCGTTATCCTCAATAACGATGCTCATGGTCTGCCGAGCGGCTACCCCATCCACCTGCACTGCGATGCCAGCAGTAGCCCCAGCGCTAGCGACATCTACAATGCGTCGCACGCGTCGACAAAAGGCGACGATATTCGCGTGGTCTACCAGGACAAGACCGAGCTCTCGCGCTACATCCAGACGTTCACGCCTGACCACGTCGATCTCTGGTTCGACCTCCAGTCCTCGATTGGCGGCAATCCCACTGCGGACAGCACAAGCTACCAGCTCTATTACGGTAATCCGGGCGCCTCCCATCCACCTAGTAACATCAACGACGTGCTGCCGGAGGGGATGGATGCCAATACTGTAGGACTCTGGCACACCATGGAGAGCAGCGGTAACAGCCTCCTTGACTCATCCGGTCGCGGATATAATGGCACGATCAACAACGGCTCGCGCCGCACGGACGGTAAGTTCGGCAACACGGTCGTGTTCAATGGGTCCAGCACAACGCTGGACATGGGTGACCACTCGGATTACGATATGCGCGCATTCACCTTGGAGGGCTGGTTCAACTTTGCCGCCCCGGGTACGCAGGTCCTCATGCGCAGGGACATCAGCAGCCACCAGGGTGACGCCTACCACTTCGGGACGCGCGATGCAAAAATAGAGTATCAGATCGACGGGCGCAATCCGCTACGCAGCCAAACCGTGTTCCAGCCGAACCGCTGGTATCACCTGGCGGTGACCTACGACGGCACAACGCAGCGTCTCTTCGTGAACGGACATGAGGAGGCTAACCAGACGGACACACAGGGCGTCCCTCCCAGCGCCGGGTCGCTCATGCTGGGCAATGATCGCGCCGGTTCCGACTGGTTCATCGGTAAGATGCAGGACATCCGCATCTCTAATGTGGCTCGTACCTCGTTCCCTTACGCGTCCTTTGTCGACATCTCGACCGAGCCCTCGACGGCGGCAGGCAGCCCCGTCGCGCCGCCGCAGTCGGGCGCGCCGTCTCTCGCCATCCAAAGCGTCAATCTCTACCCGCAGGCCGACGGGACCAACACACTGGCCGTGGTGGTGCAGAATCAGGGTAGCGCATCGACAGGCAATGGCTTCGCTACGGACCTCTATCTCAATCACCAGCCGACCAGTCCGGGCGACCTTACCGGTAGTGTCAACACGTGGGTCGCCAGCCCCGTCGACGCGAATGGCGCCATCACGTTGACCACAACTCTGTCGCCGACGACCCCTGCCCCGTCCGCGACTCTCCGGCCTGACGCCAGCGCGTCAAACAGCGGCATGCCCACCGAGACGAATCAGACCTTCTACGTCCAGGCGGACTCCACGGGCGCCCTGGCGGCATTCGACCAAATTACTCAGACCGTGTCCGATCCTATCACGGTCTGTACGGCGAGCGCGGATGCCTTCGAAGGCAACGTTAGCGCGGGAACTGCCGCGCCGATTGCGACCGATGGCACACCGCAAGTCCACAATGTCGATCAGCCCGGTAAGGAAGCCTGGGTGTCCTTCAATGCGACGGTCGGGGTCAGTTACACGATAGCTACCTCCAATCTCGGCCCGAACGCCGACACCGTCCTGTCCCTCTACGCGTCGGATGGCACGACGCTCCTTGCCAGCAATGACGACTACAACGACAGTCTGGCGTCGCGGATTGACTGGCAGGCGCCGTCAAGCGGCACATACTACGTCAAGGTGACGCACTGGAACCCGAACGTCGGCGGCTGTGGCACGACCTATAACCTGTCAGTAGCCGTAGCGACGGATGGTACTGGCGCATCCCCGACGAGCACGAGCACGTCCATTTCGACGGGCACGGCAACGCCATCCGCAACGGCAATCAACACGCCGACGAATACGGCGACGAGTACAGACACGGTGATCGGTAGCGCAACGGACACGCCCGCATCCACCGCGACGCCAACTGGCGCGCAGCAAACAACGACGACCAACACGCCACCCATCGCCACATCAACGCGCACGGCTACCAGCATGCCCACCGGCGCGCCGACGACCACACCCGCGAGTACGCCCAGTAACACACCGACGAGCATACCAACCAACACGCCGTCCGCGACGCTCACTAGTGTCCCAACGAGTACACTCACCAATACACCCACCAGTACTTCGACGAGTACGCCCACCAATACGCCGACTAATGTACCGAGTAACACGCCGATGAGCACGCCGACCAATACGCCGGTCACGGTGGTGCAACCGCCTGCATCATCAACCACAGCGCTAGGGGGCGCGGCGCCTACACCCGTTAGCAGCGCCACGACGCCGCCCACGCCTAACACGACGACGGTATCCTTGACCGTCAGGCCGGTGCCCCGGCCGCTGCACGGTTGCGTTGTCGCGGCTCTGAATCTCGCCGCGCCGCCACCTCGAGGGGGGCGTAACCCGCGGCCGGCGGTGACGGTGAACGATGTGCGCAACGGGCGCGGAGAGGGCTCGCGGGCGACCTCATATACGCCTGCGTTCTATGCCGATGGGCAGGGGGTGTCCTCCTCTTCCGGTCGCTCCTACCAGGCGCTGGTCTGCGCCCAATACACGCTGATGGACCTCAAGGGCGTCGTGCTCGGCGGGCAGTCTCATCCGCGCGGCCACCGGAGCGCTAACCTGCGCGGCGACAAGTTCGAGCTCACGGTGACGCAGGACCCGCGGCGTCGCCGGCAGCCGGCCACCTTCTCCGTGCGCTTGCGCATCCCGCGTGTTCACTATGATCGCACGACCAGGGGCCTGCACGGACGGCTCGACATCAGACGCTAGGCCTCGATCTCGAACAGTCGCTTACGGATGCTGCATGTCATCGACAGCTCCGCAAGGCCAATGCACCCGCCTCACCATAATCAGCATGTCACGGCAAGTTTAGCCCCTTATTCGGGCGAAATTTAGGAAGCTAAACGGCGCGTGGGGCGAGGGATGTGTCATACTGTGGGCAATAGACTCGCGGCAGGTGTGCGGAAGTGATGAGGGGAGGACCCGATGGCACACGACGCGGCGCCAATCAACACCGACACGCCGTCCCTGGCAGACCTCGTGGAGGAGGTGGAGCGGACGCGCCAGCCGCGTACGATCAGGCGGGCGGATCCCGTTGTCGCGATCATTACCCCGGTGCGTGTTCGCCTGGGCGATCCGGCGGCGAAAGAACGGTTCTTCCAAACCCTTGACCGCATCGACATCGACGCCCAAAACAGTACCGATGACTCGGACGACATTGAGGCTGACATCGTGGCGGCAGTGAAGGAGGTACGGCAGGCGCCGGAACAAGTGGCGTGACCACGTGATTTTCGGCTTTCAGTCGCCGTAGTGCTGGTTGCATTCCACCAGCAACTTGCGGCCGCCATCCAGGCGCAGGAAGGTCATGCGTAGACTCTTTGATGCCGATGCCGACCATAGACCAGTGCGCGTCCCCTTCATCTGATGAACGCGCAAAGACGGCGTGCGCTCGTCGCCGTCCAACTGTTCCAGCGCCCGGATGACCCGTCGCTGATCGTCACGGGCCATGTCGCTCAAGCTTGTGAGGAAGATTGTCCGCATGAACTCCAGCGTACTGTAGGCACGCGAATCAGGCATTGGCGCTCTCCCGCTGTATCACAGTATCTTGAGGTATAGTTGCGCTGACCCGTGCTTCTCGACCATTCGCCACAAGATCATCGAGCCGGGCCACCAACTCCACATCCATCGCTTGCTCTCGGCGTAAGTCCTCGGTGACGATCCAGGTCGCTACCTCAGCCGGTGTGCGGCCTTGATCGGCCGCGATACGCTCGAGGTAAGCTCCTGTTTCTTCATCCAATGTCAGCGTCACGTTCACCACCGGCTCCTATCCCGCCTATTGCACACTATCCACTCCGATTTAGCCGTGGCCGGCCGGATGTCGTCAGTGTACCCATCTCGCACCCAACCGTGCTTGACGAGCTGACGGGTTGGTCCTCTCAGACAAGCTGACGGTCCAGCAAACCGCGGTCAACCCACGGACTGACTGGTCCCCAGACCCCGCGATTAGGGGTCGCCGGTCCAGCGCGGTGGTTTGCCGTGTGACCCCGGTCGCAGGCCCCCTGACACCGCAATGTCCGTCCGCTGCCATGCGACCGCAGTCGCAGGACTGTTCCTCATTATACTTATACCTTATTATACTTATACCTTCGTTGCTTCCCTGATATGCGCCGCAGTGTCGGCGAGTTGCCCGATCATCGTTTCCAGGCGCGGGTTGACGGTCCCCGCCGTCTGCTTCTGGGCCCGGACGTACGTGGGGAGCAGGCGCGCGGCCTCCTGGAGCAGCGCGACGCCGCCCAGGAAGTCGTCCTGGCGGATGTGTTCCGGCCGCAGCGCGAAGCCGTCCCCGACGTTGTGGTAGTTGCCCAGCGGAAAGCACAACCCGGTGGTGGTGTAGCCTTGCCGCACCGCGGCGGTGGCCTCGCACTGCCCGCCGCTCATCAGCTGGCGCTGCACCGGGATCGACGCGCTGCCGTCCTCCGGGCTGCCGAGCCTAACCGCGGCGGCGCGCAACAAGCCCTCGGCCTCGTCGCGGAAGGTGCTGGCGCGGTCGCCCACGCGGATGATCGGCCCCTCGCCCTGTACGGCGCCGGGCAGCGCCTTGCTGGCCTCTAGCGAGACGATGTACCCGTCCCTGGGCAGCGTTTCGCCGCGCAGCGCGGCGTACGCGCCGACCAGTCCGACCTCCTCGGCGCGGGTGAAGACGCCATAGACGTCGCTCTCCCGTTGCTCGCGCGCCATGGCCTTGAGGGTCAGCAGGATGGAGGCGCAGCCCGCCAGGTCGTCGATGGCGCGCGCGTGGATAGAGCCGTCGCGCAGCTCCATGTCAGGCAGGTCCCAGACGCCAAAGTCGCCCGGCCGCACCATAGCCGCTTGCCGCGGATCGTCCAGGGTGAGGAACAGCGTCAGGCCCGACGCGCCATCGCCTGGCGGCCCGTACCCAGTCACGTGGGCGGCGACGCCGTTCGAGGCGCGGTCGCCGCCGCCGAGGAAGATGCGCGCGGCAACCGGCGCGGCCCGCTCGAAGCACTGACGCGCGACGCCGCCCAGCAACCGCGCCGCGCACGGCTCGCCGTCTGGTCCGGCCGGCGCGACGATCTCGAAGCCGGGATGGTCCATGTGCGCCATCAGCAGCAGTGGACGCGTCGCGGGTCCTTGTTGGTAGTGAGCGATAAGGTTGCCCCAGGCGTCGATGCCGAACGGGACGCCCCACGCGCGCAGGTAGGCGGCGATGCGCGCGGCGACGCGCTCCTCGTGGAACGGAGCGGTCGGCTGAGACAGGATGTCCCGCAGCACCTGCATGGCATCGTCGGAACGGTCGTCGGCAGGATCGTGCATGTCTATCGGATACCCTCCCCTCTCCCCATTGCTGCCCCAGGGCGCTGAGCCACGGTCATCGTCGGCGGTCCGCGACCGCGTTTCTTCCATAGTACCGTGGTATCGTGTGCAACGTGCGCTAGCGGAGCGCCGGCCCATCCGCGCGCTCGTACGCGCGATAATAGGTCCGCACCAACGCAGCAGCGCGCGCGATCCACAGGCCCATGGAAACGATAACCAGATCGGTCGACAGGACGGCCAGGGTGGGATCGACCGCGTGCTGACCGGGCGACGGTGATCCCGCTGTCGTGTACGCGCCGCTGGCGTAGGCCACGATCTGCCGCAGCAATACCGTGCCCAGCCAGGCGGCCAGATAGACGACGCCTCCCTTCATCCAGAGAGCGCCGGTAGCCTCATCGCGCCAGAAGTGGATCGAGCGCATCAAGAGGAAGCCGCCTCCCAACCCCATGGCGAGGGCGGGCAGCGCCAGGACAAGGGCGAGCGGATGCGCCGTGAGGCGGTTGGCGCCGACCAGGCTAAAGGCTGAGAGAGCGACGACGACCGCGGACAGGATCACGGCGCGCTGAGGCTGCACCGGCTGGGCGCGCATGCGTCGATACACGGCGAAGGCGATCAGGAGCAGGATGATGCCGGCCGTTACCACCGATTGCATAGCTGTTTATCTCCTTCCCTAACCACCTTATACTGCTTCCGCCGTGGCAGTGGCGTCGCGTTCCTTGAGCGCTTCCAGGGTGAACGCGCGGATTTTCCCAAGCGCGCCATAAGTCTGCAAAGCGCGCATGCGTGGGCGACGCCCGTCTTCGGTCCGGTAAAGTATAGGATACATGCCGTGCTGGTGAGGCAGCAAGCCGGTGCGACCGCGCGCTAACTGCCGCACCCAACAGAACGTGGCGGGACACGTCCGGTCGGGTTGCGTCGGGTAGATTGCGTCGGGTAAATGGAAGATGGAGAAGGGGAGGAGGTCACGCATGTACGCGGTCGTCTCGTTGCTGGACGAGCACTACACTAAAGCGGTCGAGGATATCTGGGCCGAGCTGCGGCGGGAGTTCGGCCTGCAGGCCGTCTATGAGGCGCCTTTCCCCCACCTCTCGTACCAGGGCGCCGAGCAGTACGACGCCGAGGTGCTGATGCCTATCGCGCAGCGGTTGGCCCAGAACACCCCCGCCTTCCGGGTGCGCACCACGGGGCTGGGCATCTTCACCGGCTTACTCCCCACCCTCTATATCCCGGTGGTGCGCGCGCCTGGCCTGTCGGGTCTGCAGCGCACGCTGTGGAATGACCTGACGCCCACCGCTTTTGGCGTCTCGGCTCACTACCACCCCGATACCTGGATGCCGCATATCACCCTTGCCCTGCGGGATACCGGCGGCGAGACCGCGCACGCGGTCGGCCGCCTGCTCGCCGAGCGCGACTTTGACTGGGACATCGGCCTGGACAACCTTGCCTTGATCGGCGATACGGGCGCCAGGCATGAGTTGATCGCGCGCTTCCCCCTCGAAGGCGACTCCACTCCGTCCGACGCATGATGTACGACGAAAGGGTACGGTCCTCGAATGCGCGGGCCTTCGTCCTGTGCGTCGCCGCACAAGCGTCAGGAGATGTCCAGATTACCGTCAGTCTATAGGGACGAGCCGGCAAATGATGGACAGGAAGCCGGGCTGATCCTTCAGCATCTCTAAAGATATCCCCTTGAACTAGTCAATGTTTGTCCGGTGTGGGAGACCTCCTACTATTGCAGCTATTGCTACCTGCTCGATAGATGTGTATCCTGATAAGGAAGATAACGAAACCATACGGGACATGAGGGGTTTCTAGGAAAATGCTTCGGAGGGAGGACTGACAATGGTTGCTGAGAGAAATGACGACCGCTTCGTGACTGAGCGGCGTCCGACCGCGTCTGCTCAAGAGACGCGTGCAGTCGAGGCAAACGAGCTTCAGCTCGGCCATCGTGCTCCACTCCGCCCCGAACTGCGCGAGTCGTTCGAGCGAACGTTCGCCAAGCTAGAGCCAGGACTGCGCTACCTCGCCGATCAGTGAGGGCACGCCGCTGGTTACGTACCTCGAATCCGACGATGCCCTGGCAATCCACGATCTCGTGATGATAAGAACGGGACATACCCCCTCTTCCTTGCGCGATCCTGGGCTCCTTACCGGGGCGCTCGTTCGTCCGAAGAACCGCGCTCACTACGAGCAGATCGACCTGATCGAACAAGCCTCTACGCTGATCGTCGCCGTGGCCAAGGCGCACCCCTTCATCGATGGGAACAAGCGCACCGCCATGCAGCTTGGCATCCAATTCCTCGACATCAACGGGCTAGAGTTCACCG
>JAABUX010006410.1_pt1 | contig 14056 bp, 12 predicted proteins | sample 5561851 | NCBI WGS metagenome assembly JAABUX01 (sample SAMN10711883, study PRJNA513361) | rock metagenome | isolation source: Antarctica rocks | place: Antarctica: Victoria Land, Richard Nunatak red sandstone | collected 2016-01-03 | reverse complement strand
CAGGGGCCTGCCACCCAGCATTTAGCCATTGATCGTTGAACGGCGAAAAGCGGCTGAGGCTGCGGCAAGCTTTGTGCCAACTTTTTGCCCCGCGCCGGATTTACGCGCTTTCTGACCGCCGTTCACAGCAGAAGCAGTGCCGCGCCCACACGCGGCGCAGCAGGGCGACCTGCGGCAACGCCGCTGCGTTTGTCGGCGCGTCCACGCGGTCCAAGGCGTCGGGCAGCACAAAGCCATCCACGCCGACCTGGACGGCGCAGGCCGGCACCAAACCGGCGGGCGGCTGCGGGTGCCCGGCAACATCAGCCTGCTCCGGCTGCCGCCCTGTTCGCCCGAACTCAATCCGCAGGAAAACATCTGGCAACACCTCCGGCAGAACCAGGTTTCCAACCGCGTGTTCGCCAACTGCGACGCCAGCGTCGCCGCCTGGAACGCCCTCATGGCCACGCCAGACCGCATCCGCTCCATCGCAACCCGAGCCTGCACTAAACCAGTCACAGCACAGGGCATCTGGTGTGAGGCCGGGCGCTACGGCGGAACGTGCCGGTGCGGGCGTTCAATGATTGGGGCACCTCAGCGCCGGAGTGGCGTGGCGGACTCATGGCGTGCTGCCACAGTCAAGACAGTGCCTGACCTTATCTGTGTTCCCGTCACAACGGGGTGCCTGCCCTGCTCCAGCATTGGCATGATGTATCGCGACTGCTCGTTGAGTCCGAAAACGAACGGATGCTGTTGCCGTTCGACCGCATGGCAAGCACATCTCTGTTGAATTGCGGTGACATCTTCCACGAGCACTGAGGTGGGGCTGGCATTCACCGATCTTCGTTCCTTATTCACTCCCGTGCCAGCGCTGGCATCTGCTTCGGGAACTCCGGGAGCGCAGCGGACGCTATGCTGGGCTGCGCAACGGGTGTTTTGTCAACCAGCCTGCAGAGCTCCTGGGGCGTGACCTCAACCAACGTGAGCCTATTTAGAAGGACGACAACATGCGAACCATCCTTATCCCGGCTGCCCTCATCGCCGCTTTGGCGACTGGTCTGCCCATCGAGCCGGCGCAGGCTGCGGGCTGCATCAAGGGCGCAATTGCAGGCGGGCTAGCCGGCCACGTCGTAGGGCACGGGGTGCTCGGCGCTGCGGGAGGCTGCTTCGCAGGCCGCAGCATAGCCAACCGGTCGGCACGCCAGAAGCAACTGGAGCAGCAGAACCTGCAGAACGGAAACCAGGGCTACACCTCAGGAGCTGTGCAGGCTCCGGGTGGCTACAGCCCAGGTTCTTCGCAAAGCCAGGGCTATGGCGCTCGGACAATGCAACAAGGTTCGGGCTATAACCAGGGTGTGCCGCAGAACTAAGCTCCCGGCATGTCCCGGTCCCTGGGCGGTGCCGGGTGGGACCTGCGTCCAACCCGATGCCGCTGCTTCTGGGGTTGCCATCGTCGAACTGCTCCAGAAGGGTGCTCTTGGCACGCTGGCAAGCCTTCCAGCCATGTCCAGCCCAGGCGCGTACTTGGTGACCGGGAAGCGTGAGAATGGCTGACACGGACAACATGCGTGTCCTGTCTTTGCGTCGACCGGCCAAGGCGGCCTGGCATCAACTGAGGCGTTCAGGAAAGCAGGACTGCGGGCTGAGGTCTGCCCAAGCTTCTTCGAGCTCATCGCGGGGCTTGAAGTGTGACCTTCAGCGATGGGGGGCGGGGTTCTGCTGGCGCTATGTGGTGCCGCCCCCCCATTCACCCGCCAGAAACTGCGGCTGTAGTGCCTCCTTCCTCATTTAGTACGGCCAGGTTTTGACGGTACTGCCGCCGAACACCACATGTTGGCGAAGCCCCGGCGTGAACAGGCTGTAGAGCTGACAGGAATCCGGGGCGCTTACGGCATCCAGTGCTTCCTGGTGCTCTGCTGGCAGAACGATGTCCAGCGCCGCCGCGTTGTCGGACACCTGTACGGCGCGGCTCACACCCATCAGCACCGACGCGACCCCAGGACGGCCAGCCACCCAGGCCAGCGCGACGCGCGCCGGACCTTGGCCTGCCTCCGCGACGACCCGTCGCACCGCGTCCACGATGCCCCACTTGCGCTCGGTGAACAGCGTGTCTCCGAACGGGTTGGCGCCGTTCAGCCGCTTGTCGTCCTCCGGACGCTTCTCCGCTCCTGGCCGATGTGCTGCCGATCGCGTCCGGCGCGAACCGAACGACCGTGCGGGAACATGCCCTGCGTGTGGCGGAACGAGCGGAGGCCGAGCTGGGCGAGCGCATTTCCTCATGCCTGGCCGAGAGCACGGTGAGCGCGGTCATCAGCAAGCACTTCGCCAAGCGTCAGCAGATGCAGTGGACCAAGCGTGGCGCGCACCTGCTGCTGCAAACCCGAACGCGGACGCTCGACGGCACGCTCCGGCCACTGTTCGAACGCTGGTGTCCGGGGCTCGCCAACGACAACAGAAACGAGGCGGCTCAAGCCACCGCGGCGTGAACACCCCACAAATCCTGATGCTCTCGTTTGGCAAGTGCGCGGCGCGGCACCGGTCAGGTTTGGATCACCAGGATGCGCTGCCCGGCCCGAATTTCGCGGCCGGGGCGGCAGAGCAGCTCGCGCACCTGGCCCGACGCCGGGCTGTTGAGCTGTATCTCGGTCTTCATGGCCTCGATGACGACGAGCGGATCGCCGCGGCGGACCGTCTCGCCCTCGTCCACCAGCACCTTCCACACGTTGCCCGGCATCGGGCTCTCCAGCGCCACGCAGCCGGCGGGCAGCGAGTGCGCCTGCAGCGCGTCGCTGCCGGTGTCCTCGACGAAGCTATCGAGCCCACGCGCTATCCAGTCCTGCCGCTCGGCCTCGAACGCCGTCTGCTGCCGGGTGCGCGCGGCGGCGATGCTCGGCGCGTTCGCTTGCTCGAAGCGGTTGTAGTCGCCGGAGTTGAAGCTGCTGTCCTCGACGCGCAGCTTGTAGCGGCCGTGCGGGAACGCGGCCCTCGCCTCAAGCAGTTCGGCGGGGCTGACCGGATAGAAGCGGATCTGGTCGAAGAAGCGGAGCAGCCACGGCTTGCCCGGCGCGAACAGTTCGGTGCTGCGCCAACTGTTCCAGACCTGCAGAGTGCGGCCGAACAGTTGGTAGCCGCCCGGTCCCTCCATGCCGTAGATGCAGAGGTACGAGCCGCCGATGCCGACCGCGTTCTCCGGTGTCCAGGTCCGCGCCGGGTTGTATTTGGTGGTCACCAGGCGATGGCGCGGATCAACCGGGGTTGCGACCGGCGCGCCGAGATAGACGTCGCCCAGGCCGAGCACAAGGTAGCTGGCGTCGAACACGATGCGCCGGACATCCTCGGTCGAGCCGAGCCCGTTGATGCGCCGGATGAACTCGATGTTGGACGGGCACCACGGCGCATCCACCCTTACCAGTTCTTGGTAGCGCGACATCGCGAGCCGCGCCTGGTCGTCGTCCCACGACAGGGGCAGGTGCACGATGCGGCTGGGCACCCGAATGTCGTCGTCCTGTGGCAGGTCGCCCTCGATCCGCAGCAGCGCGTCGAGCAGCCGCGGCAGCGGCAGCATCGCGGGGTCGTAGTGCACCTGCAGCGAACGGATGCCTGGGGTGAGGTCGATCAGCCCCGGCAGCCGTGCGGCGCGCACCGCCGAGAGCAGAAGCTGCACCCGCAGCCGCAGCCGGATGTCGAGGACAAGGGGGCCGTATTCGACCAGCAGGTTGGCGTCGCCGGCACGCCGATAAACCACTGGCACCTCGCCAGACCGGCGCAGCAGCACCGCGTCGTCGTCATCGCCGCGCGTCACTTGCAGGTCCGGCATCGCCAGGCTTGGCAGCGCCAGCTTCGGGGGCGCCCGGCGCTCGAACCTGATACGGTCCCCTGGGCGCAACTGGCCCAGCTTCCATAGCTCGTCGCTGGCGACCACGGCGGGGCAGACGAAGCCGCCCAGGCTCGGCCCGTCCGGCCCCAGCAGGATCGGCATGTCGCCGGTGAAGTCGATGGAGCCGATCGCGTAGGGGGTGTCGTGGATGTTGGAGAGGTGCAGCCCCGCCTCGCCGCCATCGGGCCGCGCCCAGCGCGGCGTCGGGCCGATCAGGCGGATACCGGTGCGGGCGGAGTTGTAGTGGACCTCGTAGGGGGCGGAGAACAGGTCGGCGATGTCGGCCGGGTCAAAGAAATCGGGCGCGCCGTGCGGCCCGTACAGGACGCCGATCCGCCAGTCCGCGGTGAGCGGCGCCGGTTCCAGCGCGTCGGCCGCGGCGGCGCCCGGGTTGTCGCCCAAGTCGCCCCCGACGCGCAGCACGTCGCCGGTGCGCAGCGCGCCGGTCGCGTGGCCGCCGAAGCCGCCCAGCGTGAAGGCGGCGCGCGAACCCAGGAACAGCGGCGCGTCGATGCCGCCGCGCACCGCGAGGTAGCAGCGCATCCCCAGCCCCACGATGCCGCCGGCCTGCAGCGTCTGGCCGGCCTGGACCGCGACGGCGGCGTGCATGGCGACCGCCACGCCGTCCAGCTCGGCCGCCATGGCCGCACCGGCGAGTGCGACGACAGCCGGCGCGTTGAAGCGCAGGGTGGCGCCGGTCAGAGTCATCTCCAGCGTCGCCGCCCGGTCGCTGTTGCCCACGATGCGGTTGGCGGCGCGGTGGCTGCGGCTGTCCATCGGACCGCTTGGCGGCACCCCCACGTCCCAGAAGCCGATGCGGCCGGGCCAATCCTGCACGGTGGACTGGGTGCCCGGCGCCAGCACCTCGATGCTGCGCGGCGCGAAGGCGAGGCCGGCGAGGGTCGCGGTCGTCATGGCGGCATCGCGCAGGGCAGGCGCTGCCAGAATGGCGGACAGGTAGGCGAGGTTGCTTTCCAGCCCGAAGATCACGCTGCCCTCGACGGCGGCGGCCAGTTGGGCGATGGCTGCCGGGCGGTCCGCGGCGTGGGCGACGATCTTGGCCAGCAGCGGGTCGTAGTGCGGCGTCACCTCGGCGCCGGTCTCGATCCAGCTATCGACGCGCACGTCGGCAGGGAACCGCACCTCGGTCAGCCGCCCGGTGCTGGGCCGGAAGCCCTGCGCCGCGTTCTCGGCATAGACGCGCGCCTCGATCGCCGCCCCCTGCGGCTGCAGGCTGCGCTGCGGCGGCAGCGACAGCTCACCGGCGGCCTGGCGCACCATCCATTCGACGAGATCGACGCCGAACACCGCCTCGGTCACGCAGTGCTCGACCTGCAGCCGCGTGTTGACCTCCAGGAAATAGGCTTGGCCGGCATCGGCGTCATAGACGAACTCCACCGTTCCGGCCGACTCGTAGGCGACCGCGGCGACCAGCCCATGGCTTGCCGCGTGCAGCATCCGGCGCGTGCCGTCAGGAAGGTTCGGCGCGGGCGTCTCCTCGATCACCTTCTGGTTGCGGCGCTGCAGCGAGCAGTCGCGCTCGCCCAGCGTCACCACGCCACCGCGGCCGTCGCCGAAAACCTGCACCTCGATATGGCGTGCGCGCGCCACGAATTTCTCCAAATAGACCCGGGCGTCGCCGAAGCTGTTGGCGCCCTGGCGACGGACCTTCTCGAACCGCTCGATCAGCTCGGCCTCGTTGCGGCAGAGCTGCATGCCGATGCCGCCGCCCCCTGCGGTGCTTTTCAGCATGACCGGAAAGCCGATCGACGCCGCCGCCGCGACCGCCTGCGCCACGTCCTCCAGCAGGCCGCTGCCCGGAAGCAGCGCCACCCCGGCGCGCTCCGCCAGAGCGCGCGCCGTGTGCTTCAGGCCGAACGCGCGCAGATGCTCGGCGCGCGGGCCGATGAAGCGGATTCCGGCGGCGTCCAGGGCGTCGACGAACTCCGCCCGCTCGCTCAGGAAGCCGTAGCCCGGATGCACCGCCTCGGCGCCGGTGGCGCGGCAGGCGGCGATGATCGCCTCGATGCGCAGGTAGCTCTCGGCGGCCGGCGACGGACCGATCGCCACCGCCTCGTCGGCGGCCAGCACCGGTGCCGTGAACCGGTCGGCCTCAGAATGCACCGCGACGGAGGCGATGCCCATGCGGCGAAGGGTGCGGCCGATCCGCAGCGCGATCTCGCCCCGGTTGGCGATCAGGATTTTGTGGAACACGGGCTCAGGCATCCAATCCCTTCATGCCGAACCCCTCCCGCACCGCCGCGGCGATCAGCGTCACGTGGTCGTCCATCAGCCACTGCCCCTTCTCGGCGGTGGCCAGCTCGGCCCGCGCCAGCACGCCGGACGGCGGCAGGTAGCCGGGCGGGTCGGGCCAGCGGTCGTAGGCGGGGAAGCGCGCCGGGCCATCGTCGGGCGCCTTGGCCATCTCGACCAGCTCCGGCCGCAGCAGCAGCATGAGCGAGGTCTCCAGTAGGCTCGCATGCTCCAGCTCGGTCCCTGGAAAGCCGTCGGGGAACAGCCGGTCCAGCGTCGCGCGCCGCACGTGGTCCCAGTATTCGAGACGCAGCACCTGCACCTCGCGGATGCCGTCGCGGCGCAGCTCGCGCAAGGCTAGCTCGACGCCCTCGACCAGCGGCCAGGTGTTCTCGAAATGGCCGTTCAGCACAACGATCCGCCGCACGCCATGCGCGCCGAGACCGCGCAGCACGTCGCGCACGACCAGCGACAGCGTGTGCGCGTCGAGGCTGGTGGTGCCTGGGAAATGCTGGCCGCCGCCCGACCGCACCTGCGAGCGGTTGCCGTACGGGATGGTCGGGGCGACCAGCCCGCCGGTCTGCCGCGCCACCCGTTCGCACACCCCGGTCGGCAGCACGACATCGACATTGAGCGGCAGATGCGGCCCGTGCTGCTCGGTGGCGCCGACCGGCAGGAAGACAGGCGGGTTGCCGGCGATCCGGCTTTGCCACTCGGGCCAGCTCAGCTCGGCCATGAAGATGCTCTCGACCATGCTCAACCCCTCATCTCATTGCGGCCCCGCCATCGACGCCGATGCACTGGCCGGTGATGAAGCTGGCGCCCGGCCCGGCCAGGAACACGACCGCCGCCGCGACCTCCGACGCGCGGCCGATGCGCCGCAGCGGATTGCCCAGCTCCAACGCCTGCACGTCAGGGGCGAGGGTCGCGAAATGCAGCAGCAGCGTGTCGATCGGCCCAGGTGCGACGGCATTGACCCGGATGCGCGGCCCCAGCTCGCGCGCCCAGGAGCGGGTCAGGCCCAGGATGGCGGCCTTCGTCGCGCAATAGGCGGACGAGTTCGCGCGGCCGAGATAGGCCAGCTCGGAGGCGATGTTGACGATGCAGCCGCCGTCGGCCAGGTGCGGCAGCGCCTCGCGCGCGACCAGCATCGGGCCGCGCACGTTGACCGCCATCATGCGGTCGAACGAGCCGGTGTCCTGCTCGGCAAGCGGCGCGTCGATCTCGATGCCGGCGCAGTTCACCAGGATGTCGATGCGGCCCAGCAGCGCCGCCGCCTGGGCCACGGCGGCGGCCACCTGCGGCTCGGAGGCGAGGTCACATTGGACGATGTCCGCGCCCGGCGCGATGTCCAGCCCGACGACGCGCGCCCCTGCCGCGCGCAGCGCCGCTGCCGTCGCGGCCCCGATGCCGGATGCCGCCCCAGTGACCAGCGCGCAGGCGCCGTCGAGCGCGTTCACCACGGCGCCTCGCCACGGTCGGCGCCGAGCGTCTGGCCGGTCACGGTGCGCGCGAGGTCGGAGGCGAGGAACAAGTACGGGCCGATCATGTCGTCAGGCTCCATCAATCCTGGCAGCGCCTGGCCGGCGAGGATGTCGGCCAGCATCTCGGCCTCCGGCCGGCCCGCGTCGGCCGCCATGCGGCCCAGCGAGCGCATCGCCGACTCGGTCCGCACCCAGCCCGGCGCCACCGCGTTCACCGCGATGCCGCGCGGCCCCAGCTCGCGCGCCCAGGTCTTCGTCAGGCCGATGATGGCGTGCTTGGAGGCGACATAGGCGCCGAACAGCGGCTCCGCGACGCGGCCCCATACGGAGGCGGTGTTGATGATGCGCGCGCCCGCCCCGAGATGCGGCAGGGCGGCGCGGGTGGCCAGGAAGGTGCCCACGACGTTCACCTCCAGGATGCGGCGGAACGTCGCCTCGTTGGCGCTGCCCGCATCGTCGAGCGGAGTCAGCCGCTCCAGCCCGGCGTTGTTGATGAGCACGTCGAGCCGGCCGATCCCCGCCATGACGGCCACGAGCGCCTCGTTGCGGGCGATGTCGGCGACATGGCCGGCGGCGCCAAGCCGATGCGCCGCGGGCAGCACCGCGTCGTCCTCCGCCAGCAGGTGCAGATCGGCCCCGGCAGCGGCGAAGCCCCGCGCCACGCCCAGCCCGATGCCACGGCTCGCCCCGGTGATGAGCACCACCTTGCCGCGCATATCGGGGCCGCGCATATCGGGGCCGCGCATATCGGGGCCGCGCATATCGGGCAGGCTTGGATCCGGAGCGGTCACGCCTCGGCTCCGGCGCTGGCCCGCACGAGGCGCAGGGTCTCGGTGCGGAGGCGATAGAAGATCTCGCTGTCGCGCAGGGCAAGCGTCCGCTCGGCGCCGAGCGCCGCGGTCACGTCGATTTCCCGCAGGATGCGCGCCGGGCGCGGCGAGAACACGACGATGCGGTCGGCGAGGAACACCGCCTCCTCGACGTCGTGGGTGACGAACACCACTGTCTTGGCCTCGCGCTGCTGGATGTGCCGCAGCGCCACCTGCAGGCCCTCACGGCGCTGCGCGTCGAGCGCGCCGAACGGCTCGTCCATCAGCAGCACGTCCGATCCGGCGGCCAGCGTGCGCGCGATGGCGATGCGCTGGCGCATGCCGCCGGACACGCGGTTGGGGAAGGACGCGGCGAAATCGGCCAGCCCGACCAGTTCGAGGTAGTGCTGCGTGCGCTCGCGCTTGCGCGCCGGGGACAGGTCGCGGCGGTACTTCATGCCGAACGCCACGTTCTCGCCGATGGTGAGCCAGGGGAACGAGGAGTAGGACTGGAACACCATCCCGCGGGTGCGGTCGGGCGGCCCCACGGTCTCCCCGGACAGGCGGATGTCGCCGCTGCTGGGCGTCTCCAATCCGCCGACCATGCGCATCAGCGTGGTCTTGCCGCAGCCCGAAGGGCCGAGGAACACCACGAACTGGTTGCGCTGCACGGCAAGGCTGAACGGTGCCGCGACCACGTCGAGGTTCGCGAAACGCTTGGTGACGCGGTCGAACTCAAGGTAGGGCGGCTTCGTCATAGGTAGCGGAACAGCCTGCGGTGCAGTTGGCGCAGCGCCTGGTCGGTGATCAGCCCGATCAGGCCGATGAGCACGACGCCGGCCATGACCCGCGGAGTCTGCATGTAGCGCCGCGCCGCCCAGATGACGAAGCCAAGGCCCGAGCTGGCGGCGACGATCTCGGCGATGATGAGGTAGGTCCAGCACCAGCCGAGCGTGATCCGGCAACTGTCCACCAGCCCCGGCAGCATCGCCCGGAAGCCGACGTCGGTCAGCACCTGCCAGGGGCGGGCGCCGAGCGTGGTGGCGACCTCGATGTATTCATGCGGCACCCGGCGCATGTCGTCGGCCACCAGCAGCACGAGCTGGAAGAAGGTGCCGAGCCAGAGCAGGAAGATCTTGGTTTCCTCGCCGACGCCCAGCCAGATGATGCTGAGCGGCACCAGCGCCGGCACCGGCAGGTAGCGGATGAAATCGACGATCGGCTCCAGCGCCGCGCCGACCACGCGGTAGCTGCTCATCAGGATGCCGATCGGCACCGCCAGCACGAGCGAGAGCAGGAAAGCGGCGAGGACGCGCAGGATGGACACGCCGGCGTGCCAGAGCAGCGCGTCGTCGCGGACCATGGCCCACATGGTCGAGGCGATCAGCGTCGGCGGCGGGAAGAACGTGCTGCTCATCCAGCCCTGCCGCACCGCAAGCTCCCAGGCCAGCAGCACCAGCGTGCTCGCAGACACGGAGATGCCCAGCTCGACGTGGTGCGGCAGGAGCTGGCGGAAGACCAGGAACCGATCGACCAGGCTCGCCTTCGGCCGCGCGGCGACCTCGCTCATTCGAAATCGGCCCTACTTGAGATCGCCCGGGCCGATCTTGGCCATAACCGAGCTGTCGATCTCGCGCTCGGCGCTCAGCCGATGGTCGGCGGCGCCGTTCTCAAGGTTGAGCGACATGAGGGTGTCGAAGGTGCCGTAAAGCGAACCCGGCGCACCCGGCTTGCCGATCGCGGCGGCGGTTTCGGCATAGCCGGTGTAGGTGAGCGAGCCGTCGATGCTGGCGGCGAAGTCTGCCGGCGAGAGCGTGTAGTGCGGGGCAGCGAGCTTGATGAAGCCGGCCTTATCGGTCTTGAAGTATTCAATCGCTTTGAACATGCCGATGAGGAACCGGCGGTATTTGTCCGGGTTCGCCTTCAGGTCGTCCTGCCGGACGATCACCACGTCGACGATGTAGCCCGGGTAGTTTGCGGACGAGATCAGCTCGGTCGGGTTGCGCGCGGCGTCGAGCTTGAGCGCCTGCGACAGGAACGGCTGGAAGGTGGCGACCGCGGCGATCGAAGGGTCGGCGAAGATCGCCACGGTGTCGGCGGTTGCGATGTCCTTCAGCGTGATGTCCTTGAGGCTGAGCCCGGCCTTCTTCAATTCAAGCTGCAGCAGCAGCCGGCCGGGAATGTTCGGCTCGGCGGCGAGCGTCTTGCCCTTGAGATCGGCGACGGTCTTGATGTCGCCGGCCGCGATCACGCCGTCGCCGCCGACCGATTGGTCGATGGTGCCGATGATGACGCCGGGGGTGTTCTCGTCTCGCGGGCGGCCCTGGAACTCGCCGGCGGTGAGCAGGTCCATCTCGATGTCGCCGCGCGCCATCGCGGCCATGGCGTTGGCGCGCTCGTCCTCGAACTTCAGGTCGACGTCGAGTCCGAGCTGCTTGAAGTAGCCGAGGTCGCCCGCGACGAAGATGGGCGCGTAGCCGGACCAGGTCGGTGAAAGGATGCGGATCTTGTCCGCGGCCTGTCCGGGGCGGGCGATGCCCATTGTCAGCCCAATCACAAGACTGGCCACGAGAGAACAACCTCGATGTGTCACGCCTTCACTCCTTAGTTCGCAAGAAAAACAAGCAAGGTTCGTGCCATTTCCGCTATGGGCGGCAGAAGTGGAATAGGTTGCTGATCCCGTCATGGGCGGAGAGGAAGCGCGACGTTGAGGTGGCGTGGTGCATGGATCGGGCGGCGGTGCTGAGACGCTGGGTGACAAGGAGTCACCTTCTCAAGCCCCGGATGCCATCTTGCCGTTCAAGCTGAACCAGGACCGCCGTCACCACATCTCGCGGCAGCAGCATAAGGTGACGAACGCGCTGGGAGCGCTGCTCCGCAACTGGCCGGCCTACGACGCGAGCCTGCGTGAGCGCGGCAGCCTAATGGGTCAATCAAGCGGCTGTTTTGAAGCCAGGTTGAAAGGGCGTCCGGGACTGAATGACAGCCCAGAGCACGTTCATGCGGCGTCGTGCGAGGGCGATGACGGTTTGGTGGCGGCGTTTCCCCTCGCGTCGTTTGCGGTCGTAGAAGGTGCGGCTGTCGTCGTGGTTGAGCGAGCAGAACGCGGACTGGTAGAACACACGCTTGAAACCCCTGTTGCCGCCGTTCGGCCGGCGCAAGAAGCGCGTCTGGCCGGACTGGCGCAGCACCGGCGAGACCCTCGCATCATGTCCGTCCGGCGAGTGGCGCATGGTCGAACAGTTCGCGCGCATACTGGCGGCACAACCAGCGTTCAGCGGAATGTTGGGTGCGATCCAAAAATGAGGGAAGGCTTGAGTGCTCGACCCTGAAACAGAGTATGCTGTTGAGCATAGCAGGCAAGCATCGGAGACTGGCATGATCAAAATCGTCACTAGATTGGGCGTCGCTGGGTTGCTCGGCTTAATGGCCGGTTGCGCTGGCTTTGGCGGTGGCCTTGAGTATGGCGGCCCAGGCTATGGAGGCGGAGGTTATGGCGGTGGGGGCTACGATGACAGGCCTGGCCTGTTTGGTCCAAGCTTCGGCAATTTTGGAGGTTATGGAGGAGAAGGGTTCGGCGAAGGTTTTGGAGGGTTCGGCGGATTTGGCGGATTTGGCGGCGGCGGATTTGGGGGCGGGTTTGGCGGCGACGACGACTAAGCAATAATGCCGCGGCGCAGCCGCGTCGGGACCCAGAGCCAAATGCCAGGCGCTCCATGCTGTGAGCGCATTACCGATTTGATGGAGATTATAGGATGAGACTTACGTCGATGGCGCTGGCTGTCCTCTCGCTGGCTGTCCTGGCGCTGCCTGCCGCGGTGTCCGCGCAGCCGAATGCGGCGCCAGGTTCCGTCCCCGGCCCGGATGTTTCCGCCCGAGTCGAGCAGCGGCTCGGCAGGATGCATGACGCGCTTGGGATCACACCCGCCGAAGAAGCGCTATGGGGTCAATATGCCCAAGCGACGCGAGCCAATGCCGACGGCATGGGCCGGGCATTCGCCCAACGCCGCGCCGCGATAGCGTCGATGAGCGCAACTGACAATCTTCAAAGCATGGCTGCCGTGGCCGCGCAACACGCACAGAACATGCAGCGCCTCGCCACCACGTTTGGGCAGCTATATGCGGCCATGCCGCCCAACCAGAGAAAAGTCGCCGATGAGGTGCTGCGCACCCCCGGCGAACGCCCCAAGCAGTGAGCATTCAAGGGGCTGCCGCAAGACTGGGGGTGCGACGGCCGGTTGGGCGTTTTCGTGTTCGTTCTTTGACCTGGGGTGGATGCGTTGCCTGGGCGTTGAGGTCTGTGAGGGCCGGGGCTGAAAGCGAGGGGGCGTGCACGAATGTCATGGAGATGCACCGAGCCGATGATCGCGGCGGCATCGCAAATTTGGGTTTGATTTTGGCCGAAGCAAAGCGGTTGCTGGCGGGCATTCAACGGGAAATGATTTGTAAATGGGTCGAAGTATCGGGCGTTACCTGCTCGACCCGGCAACCAGGGATCTGACATTGAATGTTCATGCCTTGTTCAACGGGAAGGCAGGTTGCTTTTAGCAAACTTCGGTGCTTTGCCGTTACAATCCGTGCAAAGTGCGGGAGAACTGAAGAATGGGGACCACCTCAGTTCCGTATTGTCGATCAAAGGCAGGCTCGCTAAGCCCTTTCTGGACTGCACGGCGTTGCATCTCACCAGTGTCCTACTCGAATCCAATGCGTTCCTGCATCGTACCCGCTCGAAAATGGCTGAGGAAGATGCGCAATCAGATACCTTTATAGGCATGACTTGACAGTGCGCCAGTTTAATCATATATCCGTGCGCCAGAAAACGGAGGATGAAGATGGATTGTATTTCGCGAGTTTTAACAAGTGTTCTAGTTTGGGCAATGATGATAGGTGGGCTAGTTATAAATCCCGCTTCTGCTCAAACTGAGGTGTTTCCATCGCAGGTGCCATCGAAGGCACCGGCAACTACTACTCTACGAAGGAATAACACTGCTACTCGCATGCCCAACAGGCGTTTTCGTAGTGACGTGCGTTCCCGCAACGTTGGCCCAGACAGCACAATCGGGGGAGGTCGAAACAATGACTTGGGGAATGCCAACTCTGGTCTTCCGCGTGTTCCGGGCGCACCCTCCACAAGCGGTGATGGCTCGACTGGCGGTCATTGAGTCCAACACTATCTGGTCATTCAGAGCGTCTGAAAAGTAGGTTTCGGAGGGCGGTGGAAGCGCATTTCCTCCGACTTTGCAGTATTCAGGCAATTCTAAGTTCTTGGAATCACAGTAACTTGTAGATCTTATAATTAATGCGGAGTGTTGAGTGGAATACGCTACTTGCAATCTGATCATCACAATATTATGCGGTGTTGGATTGACTGCATGCGCAGGAGCACGAGAGGTTGCCCAAAGTGAATACACAAGCAGTGCTAGCCAGTCCACGCACTTAGAAACGTCTCCTGGCATTGCTGGTGAAGGTGGTATCTCTTTAAACATTGGCGGGAAAAATTCAAGTAAATATGAATCTTCTCCTGACAATATCGGGGTTAATGCCTATCTGTGGCGTGGAACGCTTGACACTTTGTCGTTTATGCCACTTGCATCTGCTGACCCTTTAGGTGGCGTTGTTATAACTGATTGGTGGCAGTCGGGTACTACACCTAA
>JAABUX010006409.1_pt1 | contig 14057 bp, 16 predicted proteins | sample 5561851 | NCBI WGS metagenome assembly JAABUX01 (sample SAMN10711883, study PRJNA513361) | rock metagenome | isolation source: Antarctica rocks | place: Antarctica: Victoria Land, Richard Nunatak red sandstone | collected 2016-01-03 | reverse complement strand
AGCTTCCATCCCGTCACCGAAGAGATCAATGCCGCGAGGACAACTGCAGAACAAAGTATGGAGCTTCCAGCAAGACCAGATCTCCATTTTCGATGATCTTTGGAGTCGATGAGCGTCCACCAGTAAATCAAACTGAAGAGCAAAAACTCCAGGAAGCTTGCACTTAAAACAGTCCAGAAATGTAAGCTCTCTTTATGCAAGCTGCAGTTCAGGTTAGCATATACGAGTTCCACGATGCTGGCATGACTATACTCGATGAAAGGCAGAAACTTCAAGAGCGTAAGAGTGAGGATAGCAACGGGACCAAGTTTACGCCACCACCATCCACGGTGGCGTAAGTTCACGCCTGGGAAAATCTGCCGCGTAAATAAGAGCTATGATTGAACATTAGCATTTGCATTGATGTATTCCTCTGATAGAAGACATACCTCTGAGATAGATACACATGTGATAGAGAAGCGAAGAAGTAGTTCAACAGCAAGCCCAAACTGTTCTCCTAGACGAATCAATCACTCGCTATAACATGCGTAATATCCGAATAACTCTTCGCTTACCGTCGTCAATCCCCTTTGAGGTGTCCAGCGCCAGTAGACTGACTAGAGCGGAGTCCACTGCGCATTTCAGTATCATGATCCATGTCTGTGGTTGACGGAATAGCTCAGAACCCAAACGGATAAGCTGCCAACGCAGGAGAGGAAGTGCCGCAAAATCAACGACGAGGACACAAATAAGCACGCTTAGGTGAGCTTTCGGTGAGATTCTTTCCATAATGAAAACAACAGGGGTTATAAGCGTGCAGGTAAAACTGCAGGAGACAAAGCGGTGCCTAACAAACGGGGCGAAGAAGGCAAACGTGGCAATATGCAGGAAATTATTCAAGACGAGGCTGCAAGATCCATGGGTTCTTTATAGGAACTGTGCATGAACAAGGTAGTCCCATTCTCCCCTCCTCTCCTTAGTCGTGGGTCCGAATCAGGATTTCAGATGTCAATGCAATCAGGGACGAATGGCACTGATCTTCCCAGTGGCGTATTAATTTATACAGCATTGGCTCGAGTTCTTCTACTCTCGTCATTTGTGATCCTGTGCACGACGGCGTTTTATCCCCATAAAGGAATATTAAGTAGCGAAGTGGGAAGATTTGGCGCGCTAGAAGTATAGATCGAGCGGGGAGGGCGGCAAGATTATACTCGACATCGTATATGTTTATGAAGATCCGGCTGAGAGAACTTGCAAGAGTGACTAGATCACAAAGGAATCCCTTCTATCAACCAGCCCAACGTATGATTTTATATCATTGTGCTGGTGATAGGCTTGCAGCTCTAGTGAGCTCGGAAAGAAAAGCACTAGAGGCGCTATCCCTGCAGTCTTGGCTTCGTTTGTACTAGTACACGACCTGGTCCGTGCGCGCTATTCCGTATCTGTTACTTTACTATAGTAGCAAATAAGGAATAGCGCGCATGGAGGTTCCAGCCTCCGACTTCTGCAGAACATCCTGCGCACGCTGCCCATCCGTCGCCTATCATAGATGGCGGTCGATGATGTCTCCATTGAAGTCCAGAGAAGCGAGTTGGATTTTCTACGTCAGCACTGCGAACGTTGCCCTTACTTCCGTGAGCAACTGCGAGGCTTATCGGACGGACGTCCATCTGGGGAACCTTCCAAGAAGCGAAAGACTCTGCACGAATTGCGACCTCAAGAAGTGTCGCAACCATCGCACTCATCACAGCAGCCCGAACCTCAACTGCCATCACAACCATCACAGCAGCCCGAACCTCAACTGCCATCACATCCATCACAGCAGCCCGAACCTCAACTGCCATCACATCCATCACAGCAGCCCGAACCTCAACTGCCATCACAACCTCAACTGCCATCACAACCATCACAGCAGCCCGAACCTCAACTGCCATCACAACCATCACAGGAGCCCGAACCTCAACTACGATTACAACAGCCCGAACCTCAACTACCATTACAACCATCACAGGAGCCTGGATCACAACTCCCGTCCGGATCATTAAACACTTCTAAACTCAAAAGAGCACCTGCAAAGGGACCACGGAAGAGACCACCACAGAAACCACTAAAAGATGCGGCTGCGGATTGGTTTCTACGGCATGCTCCCATGGCCACTGAGTGGCGTAAGAAACAGACCGAACTTGAATTGAACACTGTAGAGCAGTACGAGCAGGCCATCCAAGCTTTTACTGCTCGTACCAATATCATAGTCGAGAGAGAACCATACCGGGGAGATGGACGTTCAGAGCACGAATTGGTCGACCTGGCGGAAAGATTCGCCTTGCTCACTAGAGACTCCCTTACCAACGCCAAAATCCAGAGGTCATTTGCCACGTTCCAAGCTCTCATCTTGCTGTCATACTGTCAAGTCCTCAGGAAACGGGGCGTTTCTTACGAGACTGTTGATCGGATAATGCAACATGTCGCCGGTCGGGAGTATGACCGTCGAAGACTACTAGAGAGCGCCCTGTGGATAAATGGCCTTATTGTTGCCCTAGTCAGCAGTGGTTGGACGATTTATCGGGCCACAGAACTGTTCTTCCTTGGTCTGTTCTCCAAGCTCCCTAACTACGAAGCTGGACTTACGTCTTTCTTAGACGCACTATCTGTTTCCCAACTTACTCAGATCCACAACGACGAAAACTCACGATCAATTCTTGAACGTCTCAAGACAGACGAGTTCGTAAAACATGATTACAGCGATTGTCTAAGACCTGAGTACACCATTCCCGGTCTCATTGCAACTCTGCTTGACGCATGCAACCAAACGGCCAACAGAATTTCGTATGGATCCCGATCCGATTAATAAAGGCAATGCTAACGAGAGAGTACTAGGATTGACGAAATATCCTCCGCCCTTGGTTACAACTCCGATTGCGTACCAAAGTCAGTCGAGAGCATATACAAAGTTCATGCTGCTACTAAGAGCACCCCAGTCACTCCGTTTAATCTTAATTTCGAGGTCTTAGTGCCACGTTCCTTCCAAAGCAATGATAGGCCTCTAACTTCAGGTGAGATCAACGGAATGTCATTAAGATCAGGACTAATTTCTACATTTAGCGTCAAACACGTATTCCCCAGTCCAGGAGAGCGTTCGGAGCATGACCAAAAATCCTGCAAACTGGCGCAACACTGTGATGAGCCCTCGAAACGATTATAATGTTTCTCTCCCGGCTCTCTTATATTCTCTGGGCTGTTCCGAAATTCGAAAGGACATGTTATATCGAGGACTCTTTCCACAGAAACGATGGAATGACCACGGCAACGTGCGTGAAGTTACTCTGCACGAAGCTGGCCTTAGTGAACAGGTCGCTCGTCTTTTCTCAAGCCAGATCGAGCTCGAGCAAGCGATCAAGTCTTGCATCCAGCTTGGTTTGATTGTGCTGGGTACATTGGCGGATGATTCGCTGGCGTACTCACTCAGTGATCAGTCACGGCATCGAATATCTCAATCATTCAAACGCGAGGAGCTGAGCCTGCTTGGATTGATGTTCACGGCCCACATCTATCCCCGGGATCAGGCCCTAGAACCTTCGTAAGCTGGATGGTTTCATAGCTTCTTAATTACGCTACTAACAACAACCTCAGATTTCAGGACCTTGGAAAACTCTTGTTGCCCTACCTCGAACATACTTGGCAATGTGTCCTGGGAGAGCCTCGCCCCGCTCTGCCAGCTCATACCCGTGATAGCTTGGTAGAAGCATCTTTAGCAGTGTGCAAATTAGTTGCTACGTCCCGCGCAAACGGTGCAATTTCAGTGTTGGCCAAGATCCAAGATACTGGGATACCAGACCACTTGCGGATGGCGATTGTAAATCAGCAAAGTATTTTGTTACGATTTAAGGGCAACCATGGTCGGTCTGATGTCGTGATACAAGATGTTCTCAACGGGATTTCCACCGACTCGGCAAATATCAGATCGCACTGTTCATATGGACGTTTACTCCTCTCTCGGACGGAAAATGCAATATTGCGCAAAGATTTCAATAAAGTTGCATTATATCTAGCAAGTTGGGAGGTAAAGAGTTCGCTACCTTCCGGATTAGAGCTTCAAGTGGTTCGAATGAAGAATACTGTAATCGGCAGGGTATCACGATATGAAGGCCGATTCGAACACGCACGCTACTGCCTCGAGGAATGTCTTAAGACCATTCCTTGTGACGCAAGTCGCTATCATGTCATGCACCATTTGGCCGACGTCTACTGTGAACTAGGAATTTCAGAGGAAGCTGAAAACTTAGTGCTTGATGAAGTCAAGCAGCTAAGAGCTCGGGGGAAGCAACGTTCAAGACATTTCCGACGTCTAGCCCTCCCGCTGGCGGAGGCCTTTATCGAGCAAAGAACGTTAGAAGCAGCTAGGACTGTTCTTCGAGAACTTCTCGACGTTTTTGATGGGATAATCAGCCACGATGTGGTCGATCAATTAGGCCATGTCCGTTCGATGATCGGCTTAGCCCGAGTAGGTTGGTACGAGTCTCGATGGTCCGAAGCCCGTCAAAGTTTAGAGAGCGCACTTGGTCTTATGGGAAAGTACGAAACTTTTTCAGAAAGGAACTTTTATATAGGCGTCATCCATCTTTTCCTGTCCGTTGTACATTTTGAGCTTCACCAGTACCCAGAGGCCCGGAAGGCTCTCGCGTCAGCAAACGATATCCTCTGCGAGCAGGTGGCTCGGCATTTCATGCCAGGAATGGGTTCATATTTCCTACAGCGTCTGGTGCTAAGTGCGAAATCTTTTCAGTGGCCTTCAGCCAGTTAGATATATAACTTTTGCTTTCAAATTATTTGCGAAGGCGTGCTTTTGGGGCGACGACAGAAATCATGACTTGTTGCGGCGTTCCATCGATGAACCCGTGCCAGGTGTTCTGGGTCTACCGATGGCCGGACCATTCTGAAACACATCCAAGTATACCTTCAAGTGACATGGATCCAGTGATGAAGTTAGCCTCTGAATCGAAAGTGCCAAGAACAGTAGGCGAATACTCCCCCAACATCACATAACCCAAGTCACCCCTCTCTGAACAACCTCGAAATCCGGGAAGCATTCGTAGTGGAACTCTGGTGGACCCCACCCCCAATTACCAGAGCAGGAGACCGTGAGACGGCCGAATGACGGCACAAAGACATTACCAGCGAGCGACAGCCACCTTTGGCCATCTATACTGACGGAAGCGGAATCAATGGAAAGGTCGGAGCAGCTGCCGTGGCGCCAGCCCTCAACACCCACGCCCAGGCCTTCCTAGGGACAGAACCGCCTTAAATGTTTACGCCGCCGAGCTACTGGGTATCCTGATGGGACTTTATATCGCTACGAAATCCGATCGGCGCCATGCAGTGTATTTTACCGACAATCAGGCCGCCCTCCAAGCTCTCCAGAACCCAGGACGGCCGTCGCGCCAACACATCATCAGAAAGATTATCGAAGGACTGACAGCGGTCAACACGCACGGTCTCTATGTCGAATTCTATTGGATCCTTGCCCACCAAGGAATCGAAGGCAACGAGCTAGCAGGTAGGTTGGCGAAAGAAGCGACCGGATGGACGCAGACCCGAGGCATACAGGGAAGGCTCTTGGAGGGTGACCCCGACAACACTGCAGCAACACCAGCCTTCGTCAAACACCTCAAATCTGCAGCAAAGACAGAAATAAACCGATATATCCAGAGTCAATGGGCCTTCCAGTGGGAAACTGAGACTAGAGGCCGAACTACGCACAGCCTAACGCCAATCCCCACACGCGCCGCAACCAACGTCGTGCTTGCCCCTTGCTCTAAAGTCTTTCTAACCACATTGACACTATCTCTCCTTCTCGCCTCCCCTAATGCTTTCTGATCAGCGTGCCGTTGCAGCTCAGAATCTATGCTGCCGGGGTGGACTGCGAAGCTGCGAACTTTATGCCCCTTAGCAGCGAGACGGGCGTTCAAAGCTATCGTGAACAGGATGTCACCTGTTTTTGACTGCCGGTAGGCGGCTGTGGGGATGTAGTGTCCGTCATAGACGAGGAGACCGAGGTTTGAGAGGATGGAGGCTAGATATTGCTCTTCTTGGAGGAGAGAGTCGTTTGGCTTGGAGAAGTCGAGGTTGGAAAAGCGAATGGGTGAACAGATCTTCCACGGTTGACGCGTTCAGGCGCAGACTGCGGTTTTTAAGCCCAACTCGGAACCGATCCGGGTCAACTCTGTTCGACAAAGCCCCGGCTTCTTGCTTGGATTTCCTTCATTATGTACTCATCAAATATTTCAGAATTGTCCAGTCGAATACGTGATCATGATCAAAGCCCTCTCGCACGAAGAGATTGCGAAAGATCTTGCGCAGATAGGTATAGGCTGGTGTTTCGTCAAAGTCAAGGGAGCGGATATGTTCGAAATAGGTCCCGAATTCCTTAGGGAGGTCCCCGCAGAGATCCTCTGCACTGATCGCTCTCTTCTTCTCTAATATCAGCTCATCCATCTCTGTGAGATCTTCAGCCTTAAGACCTTGCCACGGGAGGGAGCCCCGGAGGAAGTAGAGCGGCATGTAGCCGTGAGACTCTAAGTCGTCGCGGCGATGTTGGACTTGGATGGTGATCAGTTTTTACAGCAAGAAGCGAGGATGCCCTACTTATCAACACCTGAATGGCCATTAACGCTGGCGTACCGAGCCGTGCCAATCAACTGTGCATTCCGGGCACGACCGGTATTGGCCTTCACTTGGGCATCACAGCGTCTTGTGGCGAGCCCCAAATCCGTCACATAAACCTGATTTCCATGGTTCCCCACACCTATCAAGAAGCTCTCCGGTTTAATGTCTCGATGGATGACGCTCTTGGAGTGGATATATTGAAGACGACGAATGAGCTGGTCGGCGAGCATTAACACTGTTTTGAGAGAGAACTTGCGGCCGCAAAAGTTGAAAAGGTCTTCCAAACTCGGCCCAAGGAGATGAAACACCATTAGGCCGTTACATCGCACCGTCAACGAGCACTGCCGCACCGTGCGTGCCCAATTTCTTCGCGGAGGGGAAATGTCCGAGTGGAAATGCGGCCGTATGCAAGTGAAAAGTTTATATGACGGTACTGTGGGAGTGTGGGTGCCCGGGGGTAACACGAGCTTCCGTTATATGTCGGTCAGGATACGCTATACGATAAGAATGCTTATACGATCGCATCAACCTATCATCCTAGTGGCCTCCTCACCATGTATATAACTCATCCGACTCCGTCCGAAGATCCTAAGAGATCGAACGACTATCGCATGACCCAGCTCAATTCATTTGCCATGACCAGCAACCCAGATACCTTCCGACAAGGAGCTGGCGCTTTGAGGAACGCTAGGGACTGGGCGAAAGAGAAATGAGAAGAGCTTATAGCTGCGGCGAACGGCAAGGTACCAGATGCAGAACATTCAGATTTGGTGTCATCCACGCAAAGCTTCGTAGCACAGTCATCGAACGACCACATTCACCCAGAATCTGAGATCAGCTGACGAACTTGCCCTGGACATGGATACATTCGCTAGCTCCAGCCACAGGACTCCGGTCCGAGCTCGAATGTATCCTACACCTAAAGGATCGTCGGATCGACCTGCGAAGAAGAAGGCTGTTCGAGCCAACAAGAGGTCTGGTGTAGATTCTGGAGGCTGATAAGAGGTTTAGAGGGTCTTAAGGTCCCCCTCGTTTTGGGTTGCGAGTGGTCGGCGGGTCGCTGGTATACGACCCGCATTGTCAAAAGGCCCAAATTGCTTTCCCCTTAGTTTGATTCGACCAACTCAATCGACCAGTCTTTCACAAGATGACAAAGCGCAGCCGTGAAGTAGTCTGCATACAATTTGTGTTATGAAAACCTGTCACCTGACCCTAAATGTCAAAGAGTAATCTGTGAATACGCAGAGCTGAAAGCATCCTCTACCCTCCTCCTCCTTCCTCCTCCTCCGTAAGACTGACTATCAAAACACAGCATATTTTCAATCTGAATGCCTCTAGTTTCCTTGTTGTTAATATAGGCGTTGTATCGGATGATCAGGCAGGCTCTAAGAGATAGAGCGCCCCGCTGACCAGGTGCAGACTCCCCGTTACTAATGTTTGCATACCGTCGTTCTGATCACCGATTTCCTTAGCCCGATGTAAGGCTCCCTCAATTGTTCGTTCGCGTGATACCATGGCCTTATGATCAATATTCTTCCAAACCTTGGCATAACGCTCTTGGACCTCCGGCGAGAAGCGGTTTTTCAGATTTCTGTCTGCCGAGAGAATTAGCTCGTGTTCTACCCTTATTACACGAGCACATACCAATCCTGGTTCTGCCATCTCGCCTTTCATCGTAAGTGCTCAAAATGACATGTTGCATTTGAAGGTTACTGTCTTGTAGAGATTTTGCGATACAACGCAGAAGTGCCGTGCCATCTCGTTCTGAAAAATGACTAAATATAAGAATGCGCGTGGGGGATACAATGTTCCTAGAGATGTTTAATATATGATCCTATCTTATGGGCTAGATATCGTAACCTACTTTTGGTTTTCTGAGACAGTCTCGGCGAACCACTGCACAGCATATTGCACACTTAATTCATTGTGGGCTCCATCAAGAAACCATTGGCAATTCCGATCGTTGATTTGCTGATACCGTCCTGGCCAGGAAAATTGCTCTATGCCACGAGTGAGAACGTCTTTCATGTGACTTTGCGCTTCAGGTGCCTTCACAGATAGCCAAGCGCGGACCACTGCGAGAGCCAGAGAGCAATTTATTCCCTGAACTTTTGGCTTTAGGGCGGTCGCGCTTGTCGGAAGTGCAGAGTCGACGCCAACAAATTCCAGCATAACTCCTCTCTCAGCTGCTCGCTGCTGGAGGACCGTAGTAACCGCCCGTTCCTGAAGAGTCGAAAAGGCATGACTTCCTGATTTGAAGATTCCTGCCTTATGCCAGGCAATGCTTTCGATTGTTGGACCGAGCAGCCTGACATGATCCATCGCAATTGATGTAACGGCTGTAACAATTGGCGTGCTGATAATATTGGTTGCATCAAATTCTCCGCCAAAGTGGGTCTCGTAAATCGCCACGTCCACCTTATCCTCAGTAAATACATGGAACGAGAGAAGAGTCAAGAGCTGGAGATATCGGGGAATATCCAAATTGGGTGTGGCGTGGTCCGGCAGCTTATCCCAGATTTCGAAAAACCGTGTGGTGAAAAGCTCTTTGGATATCGGCTCACCACCGATGCAAATCCTCTCACGTATATTTTTCATATGTGGTGATGTGTAGAGCCCAATCTTTCGTGGATATCCAGTGGCGTTCCCATGCGCCTTGAGGAAAGACGCAGCGAATGCACAGGTACTGCCCTTTCCTTTTGTCCCTGCTACGTGTATGATATTTAGACCATTTAGATCTTCGATCTGTGACTCTGTTTAGCAACATCTCTATATCACTGAAGAAAGTAGGCCTGTACTGAGTGACCGAGTAATTTTAGCCATTCCACCATGTCATCCGAACCGCGCATGTCGTCCAAGTTGAGCTTCGCAGCCGCTTTCCTGCTGTTAAGGCAGCGTATGGCTCCCTATATTGGATTAGCATATGAAGGAAGGTTCCTGTATAGCCTTTCTGACCTCGTAACTTCTCTCCATTTCGTTGCTATTTGCGGGTCGAGTGGACGTCCCAGTGTGCACTTGAGTTGAAGACGCGCGACTGCTTACGTAATTTATCCCGACCTCGGATCAACAGGGGGATGGCCTCGAAGCCTTCCACTCTGCAGGGTCTGTGCATATCGTACCTACGTTCCAATTTCCCTCGCTCACATTGTTTCATCTCCTGCTTATCCAACTGAAATCCAACTGGCAGCTATACTGGGACAGGTGAATCAGACTACTGGTATGCTGAGTAGATGAGCGAATGCTGATCAACGCAGATTCTTGACGGTCTCGCCTACCTCGCCTTCCAGAAACTAGAACATGGTGCTTTGACTTGCTCGAACGTTCTCGTGACCAGAGAAGGGGTCATTAAAATTGGTAGGCTAGAGCCCCGACCCCCTAAACACTCGCTGATGTGGACAGCAAGTCAAGAGTGTGGCCGAGACATCGACTCGTCGCCTGGCGCAGACCTCGTCGATTTTAAGGCACTGGGATATATTACAATGGAGTTGATGCAGAAATATGTCAAGGATGATGGAGCTATTGGTATGGAAGACTTTGATCGTTGGCCGTTCGACTCCAAAGCAGTACAATTTTTGGCGATGATAACGTCTACCACTTCAATTCAGGCGTTGAGAAAGGTAAGGTCAACCGTTACCCGTCAGCTACCAGCTAACATTTCTAGCATTCCCTCATTGCATCCGACTGGCGCAAGGAAGAGCTGAAGTGGATGGTGGCATTGGTAGGCGTGTCGGCGTATAGGGGCTACAAATATCTACAATGAATCAAATGATCTCTTTCCTACCACTCAAGTCACATTAAAACCTCACTTCCAGATGAACTTGATTCACGGACTCCGCATTGAATAGAGTGCGAGAGACGCTCCATGAGGACTAGGAATCGCTATCGCGTCTGCAAACACCGACCTTTGTCCGCCATCTGGTGCCAACTCATGTCGCCTTGGTCTTCTTTCAAACAGCAAAATTTGTGCAGCTTCTCATAGTTGTAGACCATTGAGGGGTGGACTCTTCTATGTCTCCTCATTCGAAGGCTTGACTTTGAGTGTGCATACGGTGCGCCCCCTGTAGAGGAGACCTGGTTCTGCATAAGGCCTGTGTGAGGTTTATCCTGAACTTTGGAATCACTGCTAGGATGCCAAGCATCGGGGAAGACAATGGACCTGGGACCTGTGGATATTTTGTAGGAGTAAGGACTTTGTGAGGATTCTTAAGGAGTAAGGACCATGGAAGTGTAGGGAGTCTGGAGGTGTAGGGAGTCTGAAGATATAGGGGTTCAGAAAGTGTAGGGACTTTTATCCCGCAAGGACTTTCATGCAGTAGGGACTTTGAGGGAGTGAGAATTTTCAAGGACTAGGAATTTGGACGGAGTAAGAACTTTGAGGGAATAAGAACTCTGGTAGGAGTGAGGATTCTTATCGAGTGAGGACTCTGGAAGTGGTAGGGAGTCTGCAGATGTGGGGACTTTTATGTCGTAGGGGCTCCTGAAAGTGTAGGGACTTTTATACCGCAGGGGATTTTATACCGCAGGGACCTTTAGACCGTAAGGAGTTCTATACCGCAGGGACTTCTATACCGCACGGACTTTAGACCGCATACCTTTCGAATCCCTAAGACCCTTTCGTTCACCAAATTTGGAGGGGGCAAGATAGGAGTTGTGCCAGAATCGAAAGGGTGCGCCAATATTGGAGTGCTGCCAGATTTGGAGGGGTGCTCCAGAACTAGAGGGGTGCTCCAGAATTGGGGGGTGGCTCCAGAATTGGGGGGTGGCTCTAGAATTAGGGGGGTGCTCCAGAAGTGGGGGTGCTCCAGAATTGGAATCGGAGGAGCCAGAATTAGCTCCCAATGGTAAGCATAGCAGGTATGTATTAGAGGTCCCTATGCTTATCCACATATAAGGAAAGGATACCCTCACAGAATTGCCTGACCTCCTATCGGTAATCTACTGCCTATATCCTGTCCCGACCAATTGAGGTAACAACCCTATAGTATGCCCTATGCAGCAAAAGCCAAGTCTCAACAATTCACCAGAAGGAAATTAAATCTTGTGAAGAAATCAGATCAGCTGGCACGCTTATGTCATGCGGACCTTGCACTGGTCATCCGCAAAAATGGCAGGTACTACACGTATCTATCAACCGACGACGATCAATGGCCTCCCACGATCACAGAGATTGTATGTTTTAGTTGGATCTAACAGATACATCCACCTTGCGCTGACTCGACCTTAGAAAGAATCGTACCCTTTGCCCGTGAATCTGCTCCCTCGAGACTTTGACAACCGCAATCGTGAAAGAACACAGCATGGCTCCAGAAGTGTATCGAGGTCCTGACGACTAAGTTCTACACCAATTTCCATTAGTGTATCATCGGTCTCGAGTTCAAGGATCTCGGCTGGTGCCTGGTATTGGACTAGAGAACGTGATAGCGTTCGCCGATCGCAGTAGAACCTCTGATAGAGAGAGGTTTGATTCCATTAGACGGAGCAAGTCTTTGAATTAGGCGGCCTTTACCTTTCTTATTCTAAATTATTACCTTAGCTATTCATTAGGGGGCAATCTGCTATTTTTCTGGGGGAGCTTTCGTTTTAGGGAGGCTGGGAATATTTATAACTGGATCTGAACCGCGCTGGTACATTTGCTGTGTTTCGTTATATCGCCAAGATTATATTTAGCAATTCCGTGCAAGTCCCAAGAAATGTGTCCTAAGAGCTGTGGTTACGGCGGCAAATAGGGGCGCTTTGACCCTCCTAGGGAACTGCTTCTAGGATCGATCAGCTCCCAGGACTGCATTGCCTCCTAGGAACAGGCTCCTAGGGGACAGATAAGGATCCCGGGAGGATTCTTCCAGGGTGAAGGAATGTCCTAGGTGAGCTATCTGCTCCTAGGAGTAGCCTCCCACGCATGGTAGAATTCCTAACGTCCCTCCATGTGTCGCGGAAAACCCACCGTGCCGGAAAATATAAAAGGTACCTTGACTTCAAGTGGCTCAGATTCTATGTATACGTCGATATTAACTCTACTTCTGTATAAGCCGTGTACTATAGCCATTCCTAAACATGCAGGACCCTCTCGTCTAGAATATTACGCTTGCGTTGTCGCCTTTAAGCCTGATTTATAGAGAGTCTCCTTTTATAATATAATAGACTTCCTTCCCTATAATACTACCGTAAAGCTCTTACTACTTTATAATTATTAAAGGGTTCTTATCCGAGCCTTAGAATCTCGCTACGATAATAGGAAGTTATTATTAGCCTTATATCTATTATAACGGGCAAATTTATGCAGGGTCGTTACGCTAATCGGTACTTCCAGCCGAAGCGATTAGTGAAGTCGGCTAGTACGAGGTTAGTATACACGTCTTATATAATTAGTTATATATAATTTACGTAGGTTAGTAAAGCGAGTCAGCCTTGTAGCTATCAGGTCTGTAACTATGTACTAATCACGCTTGCGTTCTTGGTCTTAGCAATTATATACTAAAACAGTTACAATATCTAGACTCGACGAACGAAGTTTCTATAGAAGCTTTCGATCTACATTTTAATCAAGCCTTTTTCAGAATCTTCGAGAGGTTAGTAGAACAAATTTATCATGGGCATGCGGGTAATATGCCGTATCTTTCGCTTTAACTCAGATAACTTAGCTCAGCCTTTGTATTACACAGCTTTGATTGGGTTGTTAAAGCTGAAGGAGAATATGATGGTAACGTACGTTGTACTAGTCTGCATGATTTGAGAGCTGTCGTCTCATCACTTGCCTGATCTTCAAATCCTTTCCCTGTGAAATGTTATCGATCTCTACCAGGTCTAGCGTCCCCATTCTAATACTCGAGATCATATTGCGCGTGAACTCTACAAAACCATCTGAAGTAAAAGCAAAGCCTTAAGACGCCAATGCAAATAGCAAGTTGACTGGTCACGAACGGAATTTTTACCTCAGCGTAGTTAAAATCCTTTTCCTTCTCGACCTTAAGTGTATAATATGATCTGATGCTTCGTCTAGCCGTTTAGGCTCTCCCTTAGTTATCGTTATATTATTTATCACGAAGAGTCCTCGGATTCTTGCCATTCCGCTAATACTGCGGAAGAAGATAATGTATCGTAATGATCAACGCCTAGGATTCGACTTCGTAGACGTATACATTCTTGAATCAGATAAACGGCCTTTGTATCTTGACTTTGCGCTTTCCAGGTGAAGGCTAGGTTAGCCATGCTGCTCAGCGTGGCTGGATGCTCCTCGCCCAGCACTCTCTTCCTTGTCTCCATCACTCCCACCTCCAGCTCTTCGGCTTCCTTCCAGCGTCCTTGGTCCCGGTATGTCGAGGCCAGGTTAGCCATGCTGCTCAGCGTGGCTGGATGCTCCTCGCCCAGCACTCTCTTCCTTGTCTCCATCACTCCCACCTCCAGCTCTTCGGCTTCCT
>JAABUX010006408.1_pt1 | contig 14062 bp, 19 predicted proteins | sample 5561851 | NCBI WGS metagenome assembly JAABUX01 (sample SAMN10711883, study PRJNA513361) | rock metagenome | isolation source: Antarctica rocks | place: Antarctica: Victoria Land, Richard Nunatak red sandstone | collected 2016-01-03 | reverse complement strand
GCCCTGAGATGTCGTGGTTCCTCGATACGGCTTGCTCAGTAGCGGTGTCGGGCATGATCTTGGATCTCAAGAGCGGATCTGGCTGGGTCGACCATTGATCTTGGTTGGACAAAACAGGAAGCAGAGGCAGTACTCGATGGAAGGACATTTGAGGAGAAGATACATTAGCATCGACACGGTGGCATATAATGCTTTGCTTCCAGCGATGAAAGCGCGATCATGTATATGGATTGTGGGTTGGAATGTGCAGAGAAGGTGGTTTCTTTGTGGGCATCGTCCATTGCGGCGGCGTCGTCATAGCGGGCTTTGATGACCTTGTCTCTTGACCGTAGGCAATGCTGGGTACTTTTGATTGCGCGCGGCCAGTCGTGGTCGGATGCGGAGATTCTGTAAGACCCTGACGTGGTGGTTTCTTTGTTCATTGTTTGAGCCTCATACGGCCGAACGCGGAAACAGGGCTAGGATCAAATATCCGCACCAAGGAACCCGAATGCAAGAATGCGACAAAGGAATGTACCTAAGCAAGCAAACAGCAAAGGGTTAGACCTGTCATATCTCGCGCCCTCGTCGCCTTATCGACTTACAAAATGGGCATCACAAAACTCCGTGACAAGAACAAACAGCGCATGTCTTGCAATCACTTCCGTCGAAAGTCCTCCAGATGTATACAAAAGAGGGAGCTTATGTCCGTCTTGACTCCTCCAGGATGGCATCAAAGACTTGGTCTCGGTCCCAAAGCCTGGTCAAACGAGCTCAGTGTCCGAAGCTCTGGTATTGATGCCTTGTCATTGTCTCGGCTGGCTTTCCCGAGGAGGCGGTTGCTCAGGTGGTAAAGCGGTCGATGGAGAATCTGACGTGGCTGATGATGAAAGGCCTCTTGTAGTTACGTCCTTTGGCAAACTCTCGTCATCGTCCTCGTTGGTCACATATACCTCATGTGCGAACCAGCCTAAGCTCTCGCGGTTTGAGACAACATCTTGCGCAATGCTTTCTCCAATCATTCTCATCGCTTCGTTTCCTAGGTGCATATCGTCCCTTGTCATCATCAACAAAACCCCTGGATGCGTGGGTACAGTGTGCCTACCAAAAGAGATACGTAGTTGGATCTGAGCATACTACCACTTCCGCGACGTCGCTCTTCGTCTTGCTAGGTTGGATGCAGCCTGAGCGCACGTTATTCCAAGGAGACTTGGCATCTTGCAAACGTGCTTCAAACAATTGGTGCTCCCGGACCTGGTCAAGCAGCCATTCGTTCGTATTGTATATGTACAAAGATCCTCCTTGCCAACGGGTGGCTCTCATTTCCAAAGCTCGATTCCACTGCCCCACGAGGAGGACCGCGTTTCTCTGGTTCTCACCGTAAGGGTCTGACCCGCGAGGTCCAGTCCTAAGCCCACGCCAGCGGGGAAGAAATGTGGCGTCGATGGCTTCGGGCATGATCATTTTGACATTCGAGGGCCAATTCTGCGCGATCACATTGATTTTATCGAACAATATGTCCATTGTTTTAGTCACAGCGTATTGAGCGTCGGCCATGTTCTTCTCGGAATAGTACCACAGATCCCATAAGGAGAACCACATAGTGAAGACCGTGCCATTGCGTTCAACCTCGCTGGCTCGACTTGTGTCATACTGTTGTTTTTCAAATTTCAGCCATTGTTGTATTTGGCTCTCCAAGTCCGCGAGTGACTGTTCGAGTTCAAACTTTGTAATCAATGTATTGTTGAAGGTCGTTGCATCTAGCATTGTTTTGTTGAAGAGGTTTCTGTCTACAACAGCGTCCTCTCTTGCGAAATTGTCATGATGGATACATGATAGCTACTCTAAGGTTAGCTGATCACCCTCAGTCGCATTTTCTGATGACCACTTACCGCAGAGCACAGCCACTCCGTCCAGACCTTGCCTTGCGCTTCCTCCCGGCTGGGTATTTGGTCTGTTAACGGCTGATCTACAGGGTAGTGACCGTTGTCGCTCCAAGAATCACCAAACACGATCAGTCGTCTCGGATTGCTGTCCCAGTGGGTATGTGCTTCTTTACGAATGGCAAATGTGGGAAGTAGCCGTCCCAATTTGTTTTTGACGGAGTATGCGGGAAGAAACCATGTGAGGTAGACGATACTGCACAGACCAATCGCAAATATGGCTGTCAAACTCTTTGATCGGGTTAGTACGTTGGATTGTCCTGGCCTGCGTCCGTTCGAGATGTCGAAACCAAGTACCATGGCTAGCGATCTCAAAATCTTGCGCGTAGCTGGTCATCGACTCAAGAGAGGGATTGGCTGAAGGAGATCGCCGAGGTAGTAAGGCATTCGCTTGATGCTGTGTTTGGAGCTCATCATTCTCATATTGTATCCGTCATCATCATCACAACGCGCGCTGTGTCGTGGGTACAGTAGAGAGACTGTTCCAATTCGGGGAGTCGGTTGCCGCTCGGACGGGAGCTGATGCCGAGGATGCGATGGAGATATCATATCTGACCAAAAGCAAAGGCACCATTTCCATGTTGTTTGAAACATCGAAAGGCCTCCGATGTGTGGGAATTCTTGGATCTCAATTGTGCCCAATGCAGGATGCTTTACAGTGGAGACATGTTTCGTCCACACTCCCGCTGCCAAGAGGGCTGGGCAAAGGCTTGATTTTAATGAGGCTCAAGAACATTGCCGGACAAGACCAATTGGACTGACTCTCGCGCCCAACGATTCATCCACAGAGAAGCTTTGTTTATGGTAGTAGACCAATACTTACACACCAGTACGCGGTATGGCTCATCGATCTCAAAAGACTCATCATCAGGCTTTCATAGCGATGGGCGTCATATTAGAAAGTGAACCGCGAAGCAGCGACTATCATCAGTCATCATGATTGTAGCCACTGGAAGATCAGATCGATCTCACGGCTTCCACGACTTCCTCGAAGTCTTCCTCGTCCACTTTACGGCTAGAGACCCTATCCACCCATCCCTTCCTGCCTTCAGTGCTTCTTAGGCCTCTATCCTCCATAACCACGTACAGACAGCCCAGCGCGACTGCTCGAGCTGGATAGAGGTTTGCAAGCTGGTAATCCTTGCAGCTGCAATAGAACAATGAGAACGTGATCCTGGTGCATGCGAGATATATATCGAACACTCACGCGCTGATAGCTTTAGCTTTGCAATCTTTCCCAATCCCAGTATCCATTGCTACGTTTACGACACCATATTCTTCTTTCTCTTCCTTCCCCCACGTGTCATAGTCTTCCCCTGCCTTGGCCACGTCTTCCATTGCCCGTTCCAGGTAGCGAGGCAAATAATCAAGCGGTAGCGGTAGCCGCAATTCAAAGCCGAGGACTCGTAAGACTATTAGCTCGGCCTGGACTAGGGTTGCACGGAGGGTATCATATGTCTGCGAAGGGACTGTGAGTGGCTGGGTCATCGGATCTGAGGTAGCAGCTTCTTCATATCGGCGGAGCAAGCGATGCGCAGGGAATAGGATTTCTCGTAAGCGTCTGGGTGCTTCGGTCGATTTCGATCCAAGAGAAAGGCATGCCAAGGCTAGCGTCTTACGATATGAAATGTCTTCTTAGCAATCGCAGCCATGGCAATGGCACAGTAGGAGGTAGTGTATTGGTTCTCAGACTTGAAGGGAGACGGACATACGGATCCAGGGGATCAGCCAGAACTGAAGACTTTTGAAAGCGTAGGTATCGATTTGAAAAGACATAAGCCGTTGCGAGCGCCTCGTCCGGCCTGAGAGATGTATGTCAATCAGTGGTGGTCTTTTCAGATGAGGTTGCTAGCGCACAAGCGTAGAATATCTGCCATTGCGTCGGTGAACGCAACGGGATCTTTGCAGGTGAGGCCCATCGCACGATTCGTGGGACTTCACCTATGACCAGGGATATCCAAAACTTGTGTCAGCGTGAGGAGAAAACCGTCCTTGCGTCCAACATCTAAAAGAGCTCTCATGCCAAGCCGCTTATCGATAAGCTCCTAAAGCTTTGACTGACTCACTAGGAGACTACCTAACTTGCTGAACCAAAACATTACGGTCCTTTCACTTCAGCCACCCTCGTATTGATGGCGGCTATGAGTAAGCTCGATACTCCTCCGCTCGGGCAAGTCTTGGGGAAGAGATTCAGGGACGAGCTTGTGACTTCAATGCCTAAGAAGAGGCGGAAAGAAGAAACCGCACACAACCCATATCCGGTAAGCAAGCTTTCGATGCCTGCTATGCTTCGCAGTATAGTTGGAAGATCGGATCTAATATCGTTACAATGTCTGTTCAGACCCCAGAAGCCACCCAAGACTCCTATACCGACTCCGCATCTGAAGCAAGAGGCTCACCCCATGCTTCATTACGCCCCAAGCCCAAGAAGCCCAGACTCAAATTGCTGAATGCAAATGCCCATCCAGGAGCCACTTCAGTCGATGCAGCCAAGACCGAATTCCTTGCAGATCTGAACAACTACATACCCTTGGGTAGCCTCACTCTGCGCCTCAGTATCAGTCACGTCGAATACCTACAACAGACAGAATGGATTGAACCAGACTCTGGGTACAATTCCGGCTTGTGGCTCGCTTTCCACCATTACCTATCAGTCAGCGACAGCCATCCTGCGTTCTCCGCCCATAAGCTTGCTGAGAGCCAGTGGATTCGAGTGTTCGTCAGGAAACATCAGCAACATAGCGATCTGGCCACACTAAGAGTCTACGTCCTTCCCGATGATGTGGGAAGACGATACATCGATAGACAAGCTCTGAGGAAATTGCGGGGCCATCTGGAACATTTAATGAAAAAGCTTGATATCTCCTCCGAATCCTGGGACGGTCACAATGAATTGACGAAAGACCCTATACACTACAGTATCGAGACGAAAGATGATGACTCATTGTTCTACTTGTTCAACATCATCCCATCTCCCCCTTCAGGTCACACACGTGTTTCTTGTCCAATATCCAACGACGCTATTCAAGCGGTCCTGAGGTCAGCTCGCTTGCCTGGGCTGAACACAGACCTCTACCCCTACCAGAAACGTACTGTGGCTACAATGATTAGAAGAGAAGTAGAACCTGATAGAGCGCTTGATCCACGGTTCCAGCCATTGAGATCCCCAACCGGACAAACCCTCTATTACGATGATGTGACAGCTACCCTGCTTCGTGATCGGAGAGAGTATTCAGAGGCTTGTGGTGGAATCTTGGGAGAGTCTATGGGACTGGGTAAGACGTTGATTTGCATAGCAACCATACTCGCCACAAAAGGTAATTGGCCAGAGATACCACCAGAATATTCGGTCAATCTACTCCCCGTACGACCGCAAGTTGGATCACTTATGGAGATGGCGGCTGCTGCCGTCGGTCGTGCCCAGGTGCCTTGGAGGGCTATACTGCAGGAATCGTCCCGTACAGGCGAAGACCATACGAATTGTCTGGCTATGCTTGAGGATAATGCTGGTTCTTACGTGATCTCGCCACCCGAAGCGAAGTATAGCAGGCGCTCGTCAGTGGTCCCAAAGGGAATTACCATTCGCCTGAGTAGTGCTACATTGATCGTTGTGCCCCAGAATCTTCTAAGTCAATGGAGGAAAGAGATATTGACACATCTGGAGGATGGTCGCCTCACAGTACTTTATGTGAATACCGACAACGATGTCCCAATACCGTCTGCCAGCAAGCTTTCGCAATACGATATCATCCTAATGTCAAGACCCCGCTTTGAGAGAGAGATGGCCGCTAGCGAGAGTGCAAAAGCCTCTTCCAAGGCAAGGAAAGCCAAAGGCGGATGCTTATGCTCCTTGGATGAAGACTGTTATTGCTCCAGAAGTGAAGACTGTCGAAGCTCACTGAAGGAGCTGCACTTCCTGCGAATCATTATGGTGTGTCCTTTGTCATCTCATCTCCCCTACTCCAGTCATTCCGCTGTGAAATTTGCCTACAAAGCGTTCAATAATCTTCGATCCCATTCCTGGACCTGTTTTGCAAGCTGTAGGCCCTACTCCGGAGATGATGCTGATTCTGATATTCACGCAGGATGAGGGTCACGAGTTTTCCTCTTCCGGCCGCTCAGGGGCCGCTTACTGGGCTTTGCGGAACCTTCATGTGGACAGAAAGTGGATTGTCAGCGGGACACCGACAAACGGCCTTCTAGGTGTCGAAGTTGGATCCGCTACTTACATGACAACCAACTCAACAGAAGATGGTCTGACTGACCGTAAGAAATCCAATCAGGATGTTTTGGAACTGCGAAGGAAGGAATCCGCTCTGTCACAGGAACGCAAAGATCTTGAGAAACTTGGGATTCTTGTTAGCGGATTCTTGCAAGTCAAGCCATGGGCTAACAGTAAAGAAGATGATCCAGCTTCATGGCAGAAATACATTCTGCCCCATAACGATGGTCGAAGAAAGGTCAGGTCCCTGAGGACACTGCTACAAAGCTTGGTGGTTCGCCATCGAATCGAGGATATCGAGGCCGACATTCAATTGCCGCCACTACATAACCGGGTTGTCTACCTGCAACCAAGCTGGCATGATAAACTCAGTATCAACATGTTTATATTGGTCTTGACGGTGAATGCGGTGACCTCAGAGCGGACTGACGAAGATTACATGTTCCACGCTAGGAATAGAAGGCCACTCAATACATTAATCAACAATTTGAGACATTCGGGTTTCTATTGGACTGGTATAGCACTAGAAGATGTTTCCCAGACGGTAAAGAACGCTCAAGACTATCTCAGAGGTTCTAGCTACCATGAGTCGGATCGGAGGCTCTTAGAGCAGGCCATCTCGATAGGAAAGTTCGTACAGGCATCTGAATCTTGGAGATCATTTGCAGAATTTCACGAGATGGGAGTATTCGTTAGGGATTTTCCACAGAAGGCGGTAGTACCCTGGTCTTTAGTGCTTGATTCAGATGGCAAGCTGTTACTTACGGGCGCTACGCAGCTGTACAAAGCTCAAAAGTGGGTTGACAGTCATCTATATGCAACCGATCCTGCGACCGGCCTGGCGGGCGTGGGAGATTCCACTATGCAAAAGCTTAGGCAGTCGTCGATAAGGCCTATTCCAAGCGAAGGAAATTCTCCTGAATGGTCCCCACTCAGCAAGAAGCCTCGGTCTGATCTTACTGGAATGTCAAGACTGACGAACAAGCGGACCGTATCCCGAGCAAAGGCTGCTCCGGCCTCCCGAGCGAGTATGAAAGTGAACACTATGCGGCACCCTGATAATCTATCAGACATAAACAATTCAGCTTGTGCCAAACCCGCTCTGAAATCTGCTCTCAAATCTTCCTCATCCATTGAACCTGTTGAGCTCCTTCCGATAGACTCTGTTCTTGGGGCGAGCAAGATCTGTGGTACCGCATCCGCGAAGTTGAGCTATCTCCTTGACAAGGTTTCGGTTCTTCACCAAAATGAAAAGATCCTCATTTTCTATGAAAATGACGACATAGCCTGGTATATAGCCCAATGTTTCGATTTACTAGGTACGTTCATTCAGCTATACATCTTTCGAGCGCGGATGCCAGATCTCTTGAGCATCTGCACTTGCCGGAATGCTTCTTTGAACCTTTGTGTGTCAGCTATCGACAAGCTCGCCAATCTCCCTGCTCGATTATCATATCGGTCTTAACATGGTGAATTATGTCTTGATAGCAACTGCTGCTCGTACACATCCTGAGACTTGATCCAATGGTATTCTCTGTTGAGTCCAACGCTAATTTGGAGACCTATAGACATCCGCTATTTGATCTGTATGAAGTCTCTTCCCCAGGCGCGTCAGACTGCTTACATCATGACATTCAACACTACTGAAACATTCCGGGTTCTCCTCATGAACGTCCACGAAGCATCTCACGGCCTCCACATTGCCAGTGCATCCCGCGTTTTCTTCGTCAACCTGGTTTGGCAGCCCAACGTAGAAGCTCAAGCTATCAAGCGTGCACATCGAATCGGGCAAACTCGACCCGTCTATGTTGAGACTCTTGTTTTGAGGGATACACTTGAGGATCAGATGCTGCAAAGACGCAAAGGTATGACAGCACAAGAGCACCAAAAAGCGGAGAGGAGTTTGTTGGATGACAATACAATGAGTACAATCATTCAGAATGCTCGTTTCATTCCGCTTCCTGAAGGCCAGATCCATGACAGAGAAGAGCAAATGGCCAAGCTAGAGATATCTCAACAACTCTTCGCTCGCGTTGGTAATGGCGAAGGAGACGTAGATGATCCGGACGCAGACCTTATCTTCCCAGAAGATATGCCGATATCCAAAAGGCAGAAAACACAAAAGCGAAAATTTGGCCGTGAAGCGTCGCCCATGTCTGCCTCGCCACCTCCTACACCTATTCCACTTGGGCAGTCAAATGGTCGATTCACAAATCTCAACCACCACAACGATGTCAGCAATGTAGATCGCGAAGATACCCCAGCGACTTCGAATGTGAAGCGCAAACTCAACGACCAGCATGCCCCCAATCTAGATGCACAGCCGTCCTCAACCAGGGGAGTGCCACCTACTAGCCTTGCGTACCAGGACTCCGTCGGCTCTGCGAGCGGATCCACAAGACGCGTAGGCTTTGCCTCAGATGCCTCAGATGGCCCCGCGAGTTTATTCGGTGGCGATAGCTTAGCCAGACCATCTGGTAGAAATGGCAAGAGCAAATCAGAGCACGAAAGTGATCTTGATAGACTGCCTGCCCCTACGCAGAGACCATCATCAGACGTCCAAGACTCCCCAAACATACCCACGTCCACGGCATCAGGTAGCTTGCAGGATACTGAAGCATCAGAATTTCCCATACGACAAAGCAGTATCTCAGCAAATCCGAACGTACACATGAGGAAGAAGAGGGTAGGATTCGCTCTCGATACAGAAGACATATGATTGAGTCGCAAGGATTTTAAGGTGGCATTATACCTGGTGCTTGATTTTCTTCTTCGTCTCGAATTCAATCCTTGTAGTTTCCAGCGTGGTCACGAAGTTCTTAAAGGCATTGCTTCTAGCAAGCGCAGCATACAATGATACCCTACTCCATAAAGAAGGCATGAAATATAGAGACGAACGAATGCTATATTATGAAATGATGAAAAGCAGAAACCTACCACCCTCTCGCTGCATATTCTATATACTTATCAATCCTCCTACATACAAATATCCCCAACCCAACCTCCCACTCCCACTTCCACTCCATCCATCCATTCAACACTAGCATCATCAACAACAACAACAACAACAACAACAACCAAAAAACCCCACAAAACCTCAAGCAGCCCGCCCCCCTTCCCTTCCCTTCCCAATCCTACCCTCTCCTTCTACCCACTCCAATTCCAACTCCCACTCCCACACCCACTCCAACACCCACCTCCACTCCAATCCATTCAACACATTGGAAATCCCTCCCCCTTCGAAACCCCCCCCCCACCCCCCACCCCAACCCATCAATCCCGAAAAAAAGTCGAATATTAAATGAAGCTTCGGTAGTTTCACAAACGAACGTTCCTTCCTTGTTAGTACTATATATGGTAAAGAAAGGAAGGAAGCTCGTGCTGTAGTATCAGATTTAATAGCTACTTAGACTATATATGGTAAAGAAAGGAAGGAAGCTCGTGCTTTATTGACAGAATTTAATAGCTACTTGGAATAATAGCATTTCTAGTTGATGAATAAATAAAATAGATATCCTACTTTTAGTAGTATATGGAGTATTCCCAACCTCGCCTCTTCCTCTCAAGTCTTCTCCCTCTTCTATCTTCCTACCCAATCTCCCCTCCTACTCCCTACGACCCAGCAATCCTATCTAAACGCTATATTGTATACCACCCACCCACTCAGCAGCCCAATTCTCATATCCTGCCTACAAACCAGTGTACAAACTCCCCACGGTGTGTGATTTACTCATCCCACATGCCATAGATATCCGATATCCCCCATCCCTGCCTATTCTAATCCCTCCCAAATCTAATCCCTACTCTATCTGTAAAATCTCTCATCCCTCATCCCTCATCCCTCATCCCCACCTTCTCGCTCAAAACAAAAAGACCATCGAAAGGAATGATCGTATAAATGTACCTTATGTATGAATGAATATATGTATGTACGCACGCCCCATTTTGTGAAGAATCGGCAGCGGCACCACGGTCGCTGTCACTGGTTCTGGGTTTCGGAGGATACTCTACCTATGAGGGGTTTCAGAACTGTAGGGAGTGTAGGGAGTGTTATGGATATTGTCAAGATTACAAATGGAATAAGTGAATCATATCAAGATGATATAGATTACTCAAAGCTCTATGATAATGCTGCCAAAGCACACACAAAACACCACCTCATAGCCCATGTTTCTATTTACAAAAATGCCCGTGTGGCGCGAGATCACGTCTTCCGCCCACGAGAAAGTGATGAAGATGTTTCTTTCTATTCATCTTCACCTCCACCTGCACACAATACCAAACCAGGAGCAGGAGCAGGAGCAAGCCATCCTGCAGAGTCTCGACGCGAGAAAGACGGGTAATATACACAGCAGTCGAAGAAACGCTTGATGCAAGGTGACTCAGGCGGAAAAAACAGCCGTTCGAGCTGCCCCGCCGTGAATTAGATCTTATAAGGCTGATGCGAGAGCGATAGTGAGAAATTTATGTCGTTTGCGCGTCGTACTGACGGCGCGGTCATGGTATACGAGGTCGAGACATCCGAGGTTGGAAGAAGAACGCCGACTCCGCTATGTAATGTAATTCTCGTTTTGGTGGAATCTAATAATAACCTCGCAGGCGAAAAATCGCCATGGGGGGAATAACGAATGCTGAAATCCTCAATGCTAACAGCCATGGACAAACGAGTTCTTTGGCCATGCGTGCGGTGTTTGATGCCTGAGTGGAAATGTTAGCAGATGCTGAGTTGGAACGTACAGCCGGACAAACCATTGCGTTTTATTGGGATTTGTGTAGGCGTCCATATGATTTCGTATGTACTGCGTCGTCTCGTATCCTTCGGGATCACATGTGATGCTAGTCGAGCCCTCCTGCTGGTATATTCGAACGTAGTCGAACCGCATTTTCGCCGGTAGCGTAGTAGCGATACCTGTAAGGTTCAGAGCGGAGAAACCGGTGGACATTCCAAAATTCATGATGACGGCCATAGGCTCTTGGGGTATGACCCTTTGCCCCACGTTGCCATTGGGACCAATCGCTCGGGCATCAAGTTTCCAAACTGGGTGATCTGCCACACCCCAAGTAATCTGACCCGAGCCACCCGGCTCGTAGTAGTAGCTGTACGTCGCGTAGTCTTTGCCGTTGTACCAGTCGTTATTGACATTTGTCAAGCCAGACAAGGCTTGCTGGAATGGAGCTCCCTGATACGAATTGAGGAATGATATACTGTCATCATAGACTTCCATATAATCTGTAGGCCTGTCAGATCCACTCATATCCACTACATCATGGAGCAAATGAAGAACATACCAGTATTTGGCTGATACCAAACATCGAACGGAGCCAATTGACAACTTTGCGACACTGCTCCTATCATGTTGTTGAGACTTTTCGGGCCCAAATTTACGACACTGGCTTCTATCACATCGATCTCTGGAGCAGATCTTGATTTGCCTGGACTTGGATGATCTTCGCCCGAACATGTACACGCCGGTAATCGCATTCCTGGCAGGTAGCTAATACCATCATTCGAGCTCTGATTGGCACTGATGCCAACATCACACTGATCGTGGTAGCTGTACGGCCACATGCCATCCGTAGTAGCTGCGTAGCCAGGTCTCCCTAGATTGCCCATAGACCAAAACCCAGGCCAGAATCCAACCGTATCTCCCCTTCCAGGCAATGATATCGAAGCCTCAAGCATACCACCTTTGAAACACATTTGGTTCCACGATTGTAGCATCCCTGACCGGTAGTTCAGTCCGTGGGTTTGGAAAGCATCAAATTTGAGCTCAAGCACTCCGCCACTTGTCGTTACAGCATCCGGGTCGTACCACTCCAGGTCCTGAGTCACCCCGTACCACAGGTCCACAGCTTGAAAATATGGATCGTCTCCAGGATAAAATGTTCGACCATCGGTGTTGAATTCATCTGAAAATACAAGCTTCAGCTGCGTTCCATCTGGAGCTGTCTTGGTCAGAGCGGATTTCGGTGTATCCGGATCCACCAAACTCCTTCGTATATTCTTCATCAGGGGGACTTTGTTGGCACTTATGCAGTTTGGGTCCGAGGCACAATTCGATGCAGGCGCTGTGAACTTTTGCACGAACGTTCTGCGCCCTGTCAGCACTGAGATCAGAAAGGCTGGGTCAAACATACAATATAGGGTATCCAATGAAGAGAACTAGAAGACCACAGCATACAAGTGCCAACCCTCCGACATTGGCGAACCCTCTCTTGGTGAACACATTGCACTCTCTTGACTCCTTCTCGTTCGGATCCGGATTGTGTAGCCAGTCATCCTTTTCTACATCTTCCGGAAATAAAAGTAGTCCAGCGGATGGCAGTATGTTATATTTTTCCGATACGGTCTGCGTATTGACACCTTCTTCATCACTGCCAGCCCTTGACGGCGTCCTTGAGTCTGCAAATGGGTCCATTCCGTATATCTTGCTATCTCGGCCTCTACCATCAGAACTAAAGCTGGTTCTTCGCGACAGAGCATCTATAGGTGACCCAGGTACTGATTCTTCATCTCGAAATCTGTGCGTCCTTGATCGGGTGGGAGGAATAAGGAGAGTCTCGGAGGAGTCTATAGGACCGCCGTTGTAAAGCCTGTTCAGGCCAGGGCTATCTCGCACTGCCGTTGGTGCTGTTCGCGGTCTTTGCTGAGGAAGTAATGAACGTGATGATGGATTTCTTTGTGGTGCTATCGGTCTATTGCTGTTGGCGTCATTTGTGAGGATGTTGCTCTGAGAGCTGTTGAGACGGACGTGAGGGGTGGCCCTTGACGTGCCAGGTGGCGAATTCGGGTCACTGTCCGACATGGTAAGACGCGGAGCTCAAGATGGCGACACAGATGGCAGGAGCTATGCGCGGTATGTGGACGTTGATGAGGATGGTGTCAACCGTGGCGAGAGGGTGGAAGCCAGCTTCCTCTCAACTCCTCGTTATCAATGTGGAGGAGCCAGACAGCGCTCACAAAGTGTAGGATCTCTTTGTGCTTCTATGAGACAGTGAGCAGATTTGTGGGTTTTGGTCGCTGCAGTTCGCCGAAGTCCCCTGAGCAACAACAAGAAGGATTAGAAGTCGTCAAGACACGCGAATTGGATCAAAACGAATGAAGACGGCTTCAAATGCCATTAAAGATCGTAGTGAAGACGAAAATCTGCGATTCTATGCTGTCGTATGTCGAGGATGCTGTCGTTGAAAGCCCTGGTCAAGATTCTCGTTCTCACAATAGCCGGCACCCTGGGACTGGGATGGATGACTAATCAAGATCAACTAAATTGGCACACACTAGTAGAGTACCAATTTGCGCTTCTAGCCTAGAGTACGGGGCAACCGCTACAGCTACGACTAATCTTTCAGTGGAAGGATTGATGCTCAGGTTCAGCTCTACACTTCTTTAGCTAATCATGTTGGCCGGAAAGTACTCATAGATGGTTTAAATGGCATTCAGATGCTTCCGCCAGCGTCCCCTATTTGTTTTTGCCTCCCGAGGCTCCATTCGTCACCCACCCAGGAGGGTTAGTGCAACGCCAATCGCGGGCACTACCGTTTCTATTCTGGTCAGTGAATCGATTGGTCGCCACGATCGCATTACATATGGAACAGGAGCCTCATCAGCATGCGGCGTTCATCCTTGATCTTCTGTGAGAACCACAATGGTACCAGTGGAATCTCGAGTATCATCCATCCGGTCGTCCCTGGGAAGAGCAAATGGTCATCTATCTGAAGGGAGGATTCAAGCAATAGAATATATTCCCATGCAGGATCCTGGGCTGTATTTGGCACACTAGGCCGATCACTAATCTCCTTTATGGACCTGCTGGCCTTGAGTGACTGTGGATTTGCATTGAGGGACCATGCCACATCTTGGCCTTCGACAACAGTGTTGCGGTGAAGGTCCATTAGTTTTAGACGGTATTACCATGCT
>JAABUX010006407.1_pt1 | contig 14064 bp, 10 predicted proteins | sample 5561851 | NCBI WGS metagenome assembly JAABUX01 (sample SAMN10711883, study PRJNA513361) | rock metagenome | isolation source: Antarctica rocks | place: Antarctica: Victoria Land, Richard Nunatak red sandstone | collected 2016-01-03 | reverse complement strand
TCAATGCCTATCAGGCTGTCCGCATGACCCTCTCAGGCCAGTCCGTGCTCCTACCGGGTTGAGCAGATACTATTCATCGGGAACGCTATCCCATTGACCGAGAATGCGTTTTCGGTGGAAGGGGGGGGTTGAGCAGTTACTGCCGCGCCGGCTCCCACGCCGAGCTCACGGACTCGCCGTTCACCCTGTGCTGCCAACCTGCGCTGGATACTATCCGGAGCCGAATTTCATTCTATGGCGATGGACGCCGCACTTCAAATTTTGAAAACACATATGTATTATTCCGCTTCAAACTAAAAACTTGTTCCGGAAACTACATAATGGTCAACAACTATCGTGCTTATTTTCTATCATAACGACCCAAAGCGCTTTTCGCGACATTCTTGCTTTAAACTGTAGGGGAAATCCGGCCGGCCTATTCCGCCTGCGCGCTCGCATCGCTCCGTGTCCCCCCCACCCGGGCGGCCAGCGCCGCCGCCATGAACTCATCCAGCCCCCCGTCCAGCACCGCGCCCGGGTTGCCCGTCTCCACCCCCGTCCGCAAATCCTTCACCAACTGGTAAGGCGCCAGCACGTAGCTGCGAATCTGATGCCCCCAACCGATCTCGGTCTTGGCCGCCTCCGTCTGCGCCGACGCAGCCTCCCGCCGCTGCAGCTCCGCCTCGTACATCCGCGCCTTCAGCATCCCCATCGCCGTGGCCCGGTTACGGTGCTGGCTGCGGTCGGTCTGGCACGCCACCACGATCCCCGTCGGGATGTGCGTGATCCGGATCGCGCTCTCGGTCTTGTTCACGTGCTGCCCGCCGGCGCCCGACGCGCGGAAGGTGTCGACCCGCAAGTCGGACGGGTCGATCTCGATCTCGATCGTGTCATCCACCACGGGATACACCCACACGCTCGCAAAGCTGGTCTGCCGCCGGGCTGCGGAGTCAAACGGGCTGATCCGTACCAGCCGATGCACCCCGCCCTCGGTCTTGAGCCACCCGTAGGCGTTCGGCCCCGACACCTGGAACGTGGCGCTCTTGATGCCGGCCTGCTCGCCCTCGCTCTGCTCCATCAGCTCGATCTTGTAGCCGTGCTGCTCGGACCAGCGCGTATACATCCGGGCGAGCATCTCCGCCCAGTCCTGCGCCTCCGTCCCGCCCGCCCCGGCGTTCACCTCCAGGAAGGCGTCGTTCGCGTCCGCCTCGCCCGACAGCAGGCTCTCGATCTCGCGCCGCTTCGCCTCACCACCCGCACGGCGCAGGGTGCCTAGTCCATCGGCCACCATTGCCACGTCGCCCTCGGCTTCCGCCAGCTCGATCAGCTCCGCCGCGTCCGACACCTCGCGCTCCAGCGACAGCACCCCCTCGACCCGGCTGGCGAGCATGTTACGCTCCCGCATCATCGCCTGGGCCGCGGTCGCGTTCTCCCACAACGCCGGGTCTTCGGCGCGGTTGTTCAGCTCGGCAAGGCGCTCCTGGGCGGCATCCCAGTCAAAGATGCCTCCTCAGCAGCGCGACGGACTGCTTGATTTGCTCGTTCAACGCGTCGGATTCTGCTGACATACAGACCTATTTAGCAGTGAGGCGCGCGCTAATATAGGCCGCCCATGCCGCTGTCCACACCGGTGCCGCTGCTGCTGGCCGTCACGCCGGTCGCCACGTCGCCGCCGCCGATGGTCGGCCCGCTCACGCCCGGCACCTGGCCTGGCTTGAACGCATCGGTCGTGCCCGGCGACCACTGCGCGAGCGTGATGTCTTCGGGCACGGCAAACTTCAGCTTCGGCCGGTTCGCCAGCGCCGCTGCCATGAAGTCGTGCCAGATCGGCGCCGCGATGGCGCCGCCCGTCTCCTTGTCGCCGAGCGTCGCCGGGTTGTCGTACCCGACCCACACCGCCGTCACCAGGTCGGGCGTGAAGCCCACGAACCACGCGTCGTAGAAGTCCTGCGTCGTGCCCGTCTTGCCGGCGATCGCGCGGTCGAGTCCCTTGCCGGCGGGAACCCCAGTCCCGCGCGACACCACGCCCTGCATCATCGTCACCAGCTGGAATACGCTCTGCGGATCGGCGATCTGCTTCCTGGTGTCGCTCAATTGCGGCAGTTCGGAGGGATTGGCGCACGCATCGCAGGCTAGGCCCGGCGCGCGCCAGATGACGTGGCCGTCGCGATCCTGCACGCTGTCGAACAGCGTCGGCACGACCTCCCGGCCGCCCTGGCTCAGCCCGGCATACGCCCCCGCCTGCCGCAGCACCGTCGTCTCGACCGCCCCAAGCGCGTTCGGCAAATAGCGGCTCATCTGGTCGACCACGTGGAACGCGACCGCGTTGTCGGCAACCGCCGCCATCCCGACCTTCTGTGCCAGCCGCACCGTCACTAGGTTCAAGGACTTTTCCAGCGCCATCCGCAGCGCGATCGGCCCGGCGAAATTGTTTTCATAGTTACCCGGGCGCCACTGCCCCGCCGCCCCCTGATCCAGCACGAATGGCCCGTCCAGCACGCGCTGGCTGGGCGAGATGTTCTGCTCCATCGCCGTCAGGTACACCATCGGCTTGAACGAACTGCCAGACTGCCGGTTGGCCTGGGTCGCGCGGTTGAACTGGCTGCTCTCGAAGCTCCAGCCGCCCGACATCGCCAGCACCCGGCCGGTCGTCGGGTCGAGCGACACCAAAGCGCCCTGAATTTCCGGGATTTGCCGCAGCAGCATCCGCTCGTTGCGGGGGCCTGCCTTGCCGCCCCCCGACATCGGCTCGCCCATCACGACGTCGCCGACCTGCATCACGTCGGCCATCTTCCGGGGCGTCGGACCCAAATTGTCGTTGCTCCGGAGCGCGCGCGCCCACCCCGTCTCCGCCAACGTGATCGATGCCCCGCGCGAGACGTCCGACGCGGCGCGATCGACCCAGCCGACCTTCGCCTCGTCGCCCGCAACCTCCAGCACCACCGCGAGCTTCCACTCCGGCAGCATCCCCGACGGCCGCGCCACCGTCGATAGCCGGTCGCCCCAGCCCGCCTTCAGGCTGGCGCCCCCATCGAGATGGGCGACCGGGCCGCGCCAGCCGCCGTGGTGCTGGTCGTAGGCGATCAGCCCGGCGCGCAACGCACGGTCGGCGGCGGATTGCAGCACCGGGTCGAAGCTGGTGTGGACCGCCAGGCCGCCCTGGTTGGTGGCGTCGGCGCCGAAGCGGTCCACCAGCTGGCGGCGCACCTCCTCGCCGAACCAGTCGGCGTTGGCCACCGTCTCGGGCCGACGGAACATGCTGGTCACGATCGGCGACGACTTCGCCGCGGCGCCCTGCTCGGCCGTCACCGCATGGTCGTCGACCATTCGGTCGATCACCCAGTCGCGCCGTGCCTTCGCCGCCTCGGGGAAGCGTGCCGGATTGTAGTTGTTCGGCGCCTTGGGCAAGATCGCCAGGAACGCTGCCTCGGGCAGGGTCAGCCCATCCAGCGACTTGTTGAAGTACGCCTGCGCCGCCGCCGTTACCCCGTAAGACTGGATGCCGAGATAGATCTCGTTCAGGTACAGTTCGAGGATGCGCTCCTTTGGCAGCGTCGCCTCGATCCGCATGGCCAGGATCGCCTCCTTCGCCTTGCGCGCCAGGCTCACCTCGTTATTGCCGAGTAGCATGTTCTTGGCGACCTGCTGCGTGATGGTCGATGCGCCGACCGGACGGCGGCCCTGGCCCATCTGCTGCACGTCCATCCACGCCGCCCGCGCCATCGCGAGCGGATCGACGCCGTTATGGCTCCAGAATTTCTGATCCTCGGCCGAGACGAAGGCCTGCTTCACCATTTCGGGTATGGCGGTGTAGGGCACGAAGATGCGCCGTTCGGTTGCGAGCTCGGCGATCAGGGCGGAGTTGCCGGCGTAGATGCGGCTCATGACCCGCGGCTGATAGTGGCGCAACCCGTCGACCGTCGGCAGGTCGGCCGCGAACCGCTTGTACGCGCCGTATGCGACCACGGCGGCCGTACCGATCGACACCAGGGCCAACGACACCACCACCACCACCAGCTTGCGCAACCAACGCAGCCGTCCCCGCCGCGGCACGACGGGCCGTGGGCGGCCAGGCCCAACTCCCTCGGGCGGTAGCATCCGGTCGCCGGCTGAAAGCTTGCCGCTCATGTCACCTCTAACCTTACCTGCACCAGCACGCCTAAGCGTCAGCCTGCCATCCGCAAACCTGCACCGAAAAAGCCGTCAACCGCTCGTTTCATGGCCGCAGCCACCATCGCGCGATGGTCAGCTTTTCGCAACGCCGCTTCATCTTGCGCATTGGACATGAATCCCATCTCAACGAGCACGCTGGGGATGTCGGCTGCTTTCAGCACGACGAAACCCGCGTGCCGGGCCGGGTTCTGCAGCATCGGCAGGTCGCGGTCCAGCGTGCCGACGAGCCCGTGCTGCATACGGGCCGAGCCGCTGCGGGTTTCCTGCCGCACCAGGCTCGCCAGAATGCGCGCGACATCGGGCGAGACGTCGTGGAATGCGGGGCCGCCGAACCGGTCGGCGCTGTTCTCGCGCCGGGCCAAGGCCGCCGTCTGCGCGTCCGACGCGGTGTCGGACAAGGTGTAGATGCTGGCGCCCCGGACGCTATGGTCGCCCACGGCGTCCGCGTGCATGGATACGAACAGCGCCGCTCCCTTGCGCTGCGCCAGGCCGACCCGGTCCTCCAACGGGATGAACACGTCCCGGTCCCGCGTCAGCGCCACCCGATACTGCCCGGTCGCGTCCAACTGACGCTTCAGTTCCAATGCGGCGGCGAAGGCCACGTGCTTCTCGTAGGTCCCCGTCACGCCGATCGCGCCCGGGTCCTTGCCGCCATGGCCGGGGTCCAGCATGACGAGGGGCCTCACTCGTTCAGCGGCGGGATGGCGCAGCGGCGGCGCGGCGCGGGCAGCCGCCACGAGGCCGAATGAGGCGGTGGCCCCCAGCATGGCCCGGCGGGCGAGCTGACTCGAACGAACGTCCATGGGTCTGAACCTAACATGCAGCTTGCAAGCTTTGACATTGCACCTTGATTATGGCCGTCCCATGTTGCGCTGACGTCACGGCAGCACCTGGCACCACGGCAGCACCTGGTCCTTGCAGGATTGTGCGCTTTAGGTCATGTTCGATTCCGCTGCGGCTGTGCAGCTTTTGGTGATGTTTGTCCCTTAATTGGGAAAAGCAGGCGTCCACCTTCGCATCGCCGTCCGCGCCGCGCGTCTCGCGCGCCGGAGCTAGCCTCGGTGGCCGGCTGGCAGACACGACCACCCCGGTTAGCGCACGCATCAGCCGCGCTTCCGGACATTAGGGGCTTCCACGGACCACATGCCTGCCAATGCTTTCATCGCCGGACCCGGCATTCGCAAGACGTCCCAGGCGTCGGCGGCCGTCGGCGTGCCTGCGGCGCGTGGCTCCGTGGTCAGGCCCGCCTCCTCACGCCCATTCAGCCGCCGCTGGCCTGCGCCCTACGCGCGAAGCCGGCCGGCGCACCGGAGCCATAGACCACATGACCAAGCGCATGCTCATCGATGCCACCCACGCGGAAGAAACCCGCGTGGTGGTGCTGGACGGTAATCGTCTCGAAGACTACGACGTCGAAACATCGACCAAAAAACAGCTAAAGGGTAACATTTACCTGGCGAAGATCGTCAGGGTAGAACCCAGCCTTCAAGCCGCCTTCGTCGAATATGGCGGCGGACGCCACGGCTTCCTGGCCTTTGGGGAAATCCACCCCGACTACTACCAAATCCCGGTCGCCGACCGGCAGCGCCTGCTCGACATGCAGGAGGCCGAGGCCCGCGCCGAGGAGGAGGCCGAGGACGCCGCCGACCGCGCCGCTGCCAACGACCTCCCGCTTGCGCCAGCCGAGCCCAGCCGAGTCGAAGCAGCCGAAGCGCCCGCCGACGTCACCGAGCCATGGGACACGGAACAGCCAACGACCCAGGCCGCCGCGATAGCGCAGGATTTCATCGTCGCGCGCGAGGAGGCCGTCGAGGCCGCCCCGACCGAGGAGCTGATGCCGGACGTTCCTCTCGACGCCGACCTTGCGCCCAAAGCGACCGAGCCTGCAGCGCCGGACGTTCAAGCGACGCCAGAAAGCCCTGCCCTCGCCACCGTCGATTTCTACGATGTCGAAATTCCCGCGGCCGAGGCTCCGGACAGCGCACCCGGGCCGCAGGATGTGTCCCCCCCTGAGACGCTCGGCGGCCAGCCGGAGCCGCCGGAAGACGACACGCGAGAGGCCCGCGCGCCGTCCCGCTTCCTCCGAAGCTACAAAATCCAGGAGGTCATCCGCCGCCGCCAAATCCTGCTCGTCCAGGTCGTGAAGGAGGAGCGGGGCACCAAGGGCGCCGCGCTGACCACCTACATCTCGCTCGCCGGGCGCTTCAGCGTGCTGATGCCGAACTCGCCGCGGGGCGGCGGCATCAGCCGCAAGATCACCTCCGCCGCCGATCGCCGCCGCCTGAAGGAGGTCACGTCCGAGCTCGCGATCCCGCGCGGCATGGGGCTGATCGTGCGCACCGCCGGCGCCAATCGCCCGAAGGCCGAGATCAAGCGCGACTGCGAGTACCTGCTGGAACTGTGGGACAGCATCCGCGAGACGACGATGCAGTCGGTCGCCCCCGCGGCGATCCACGAGGAAGCCAACCTCATCAGGCGCGCCATCCGCGACAACTACTCGCGCGACGTGGACGAGGTGCTGGTCGATGGCGAGGTCGGCTGGCGCGCGGCGCGGGACTTCATGCGCATGCTGATGCCCGCCCACGCCCGCAAGGTGCAGCTTTGGACCCAGCCGCAGCCGCTGTTCGCCGCCCAGCAGGTGGAGCTGCAGCTCGACTCGATGCTCAGCCCGACGGTGCAGTTGAAATCCGGCGGCTACCTCGTGATCAACCAGACCGAGGCGCTCGTCGCCATCGACGTCAACTCCGGCCGCAGCACGCGGGAGCGGGGCATCGAGGAAACCGCGCTCAAGACCAACCTTGAGGCGGCCGACGAGGTGGCGCGGCAGTTGCGCTTGCGCGACCTCGCCGGGCTGATCGTGATCGACTTCATCGACATGGAAAGCCGGCGCAACAACGCGACCGTCGAGAAGCGCATCAAGGACGCGCTGAAGGACGACCGCGCCCGCATCCAGCTCGGCTCCATCAGCCATTTCGGGCTCCTGGAAATGAGCCGGCAGCGGCTGCGTCCGTCCCTGGCGGAAACCAGTTTCGTCGCCTGCCCGCATTGCGGCGGCACCGGGCACGTCCGCAGTACCGAAACAGCGGCGCTGCACGTTCTGCGCGCCATCGAGGACGAGGGCGCGAAACGCCGCTCGGCCGAAATCATCGTGCACGTGGCCGGCGCCATCGCCCTGTATGTGCTCAACCACAAGCGGGTGCGTCTGGCCGAGATCGAGGCGCGCTACGGCATGTCCGTCGCGTTCGCCGCCGACGAGTCGCTGCTGCCGCCGCAGGTGCGGATCGACAAGGTCCGGGCGCAGGCGCCGTCCGACAGTCCGCTCGCGATCACTGCGGCGCCCGTGAACGAGGCGGTGGTCGACCCCGAGGACGACGTGATCGAGGAAGACGATCTCGACGACGGCCGCGAATCGGTGGCGAACGAGGATGCCGGCGAGGCGCAGGACGTGGCGCCCCCTGGTGAAACGGCCGAGGAGGACGAGCAGCGTCGCAAGCGTCGCCGTCGCCGTCGCCGCGGCGGCCGCAAGGACGAACCGGGCAGCGACGATGCCGCCTTGGCCCTCGACCCGGCGGACGCCGAACAGCCCGACATCGTTGCGGCTCCGATCGACTCCGACATCGAACCTATCGTTCCAGCCGTCGCGGGTGAGCGTCCAGAGGGCGAACCCGCCGCGGAGGGCGAGGAGCGCGGCCGTCGCCGGGGACGCCGGGGCGGACGCCGCCGCCGCCGGGACCCGTCCGAGGGCGAGGAGGCCGTTGCGGACGATTCGGCGGCCGAAATCCCTGCCTACGCGCCACCGGTTTACGCCGGCCCCACCCCGGCCGACCCATTCGGCGGCGGCGCATTCGACATCTACGACGTCATGGAACAGGCCGAGCAGCGGGCCGAAGCCGTCCCACCCGTCGAGCATGCCCCGGATGAGGCCGCCCGCGCCGTCGTCGAAGCGAGCGCCGCCGAGGCTACCGTTCCAGCCGAAGCCATCCCGCCCGCCCTGGAGCCGACCGACGCTCTCGATCCGGGCCACCTAAACGGCACAACCGAAGCGTCAGGCACCGTTGAAGCGACCGCGCCCGCCGATATCGAGCCGCCCGCCGAACCGGAGCCCGTCGTCTCGAACGGGCACGTAGCGGACCCGGTCGCCGCGGCAGAAACCCCGGAGCCCGTCGCCTCGCACGTCCCGCCGCCGATCGTCATCGGCTTGGATGAGCCTGCGGAGAAGAAGCGAGGCTGGTGGCGGCGCTGATCGCCAAGGTTTGCAACGTTCGCTGACTCCCATCGTTCGGTCGCCGTGAAGGGGACAGCGCGTTGCACGACTCAGAAGAAGAAAACAGCGCCGTCACCGGTCGCGTCGGAGAATTGCTGAGTTTCATCCGCAGCGGCGCAGCTGGTGGTTTCGTGCTCATCCTGTGCGCGGCCGCGGCGCTGGCGTGGTCGAACTCTCCCGAAGCGGACAGCTACGCCCGCCTATTGAGCTTGCGCCTGCCGATCGGGACCGGCTCCCTGGTGTTCGACCTGAACGTCCACGCCTGGGTAAACGACGGCCTGATGGCGCTGTTCTTCCTCATGGTCGGTCTCGAAATCCGGCGCGAGACCACCCAGGGGCAACTCGCCTCGCGACAGGGCTTCGCCGCCCCGGCGATCGCGGCGCTCGGCGGCATGGTCGTTCCCGCCGCGATCTACGCCGGGTTCAACTACGCCGATCCAACTGCCCTGCGCGGCTGGGCCGTGCCGGTCGCCACCGACATCGCGTTCGCGCTCGCAGCCCTCAGCGTGGTGGGCCGCCGCGTGCCGATGGCGCTGCGGGTGTTCCTGACCGCGCTCGCCATCATCGACGACCTCGGCGCCATCATCGTGATCGCGCTGTTCTATACCGCCGGACTAAACGGGACCGCGCTGCTCCTGGCTGCGGTCGTGCTGCTCGCGCTGTTCGGCCTCAACCGGATGGGCGTCCGTGCGCTGGCGCCTTACTTGATCGGCGGGGTGGTCCTGTGGTGCTGCACCTACCGCTCAGGTGTCCACGCGACGCTCTCCGGGGTCGCGTTGGCGTTCGTCATCCCGATGCGCCGCCGTGGCGACGAGGCCGTCGGCCCGGCCATCCGGCTCGAGCACGCCCTGCAAGGCTGGGTCGCCTACCTGGTGTTGCCGCTGTTCGGCCTCGCCAACGGAGGCTTGCCGCTCAACACGGTCGGGATCGGCGTCCTGACCGACCCGGTCGCGCTCGGCGTCGGGCTGGGGCTGCTGGTGGGCAAGCAGGCCGGGGTTTTCGGCGCCACCTGGCTCGCCATCCGTGCCGGCTGGGCCCGCCTCCCCCCGGGTTTGACCGCCCGAACCCTGTATGGCGGCAGCGTGCTCTGCGGTATCGGCTTCACCATGAGCCTGTTCATCGGCGACCTCGCCTTCCCCGGCCAGGTGCGCGACTCCGAGGTCAAATTGGCGGTGTTCGCCGCCTCGGCTTTGTGCGCGGTCGCTGGAGTACTCATTCTCGTCCTGTCCACGCCAAAGCGCGCCAGGTGAGCTGCTTTACCTCCGCCCGCGCCGTCGTATTCGACCTGGACGGCACGCTGCTCGATACAGAACCGACCTACCGCGTCGCATTCCACCGCGCCCTCGCCTCGGTCGGCCTGACCGCCTCCGATGCGTTCTACGCCGGACTGGTGGGCATCGCCCGCCGCGACCGGAGCGCCTCCCTGTGCGCCGAGTTCGGCGACGCCTTTCCACTCGACGCTTTCTCGGCCGTCTACGCCGCCGAGAAGTCCCGCCTGCTTGCGAGCGCGATCCCGGTCCAGCCCGGCGCCGTGCCGATCCTCGATGCCCTGGCAAATCGCGGCCTGCCTTGCGCGGTCGCAACCTCGGCAGGCCGTGAAACCGCCCTGTCCCACCTCTCCCGCGCCGGTCTGCTCCCCCGCTTCACGACGGTCGTGACCCGCGACGACGTGGCGCACGGCAAACCCCACCCAGCGCCCTTCCTGGCCGCCGCTGTGGCACTCGGTATCCCACCCGCCCAATGCCTCGCCATCGAAGACTCCGCACCCGGCGTTCGCGCCGCCCACGCGGCGGGCATGATCACCGTCATGGTCGGCCCGGCCCCGGACGCAGGCACTCGCCAGCGCTGCCGGGCGGTCGTGCCGGATCTGCCGAACGTCGCGTCCCTGTTCGAGCCCTGAAACCGCGCGACCGGGATGCCGTTCGAACCCATCATGCGACCGCTGCCATGAGGATCGTCATCTTCGGCCTCGCCGTCAGTTCCTCCTGGGGCAACGGCCACGCAGCCCTATGGCGCGGCCTGATCGCAGCCTTGCTCCAGGACGGCCACACGGTGGCCTTTTTCGAACGCGACGCTCCCTACTATGCTGAAAACCGTGACCTGCGGGCGCTTCCGGACGGCGGCTCACTGGTCCTGTATCGGAACTGGGCCGAAGTGCTGCCGATGGCGCGCCGAGCCGTGCGCGACGCCGACGCCGCGATCGTGACCTCCTACTGTCCCGATGGTCGCGCCGCCGCCGCCTTAGTACAGGACAGCCGGGCCCTGCGCTGCTTCTACGACCTGGATACGCCCGTGACCCTTGCCCGCCACGCCGCGGGCGAGACGCCGGATTATCTTCCGACCGAAGGCCTCGGCGGCTTCGACCTGGTGCTGAGCTACACCGGCGGGCAGGCCCTGCAGGCCCTGCAGGACCGCCTCGGCGCCCGGAACGTGCTGCCGTTCTACGGCTGGGTCGACCCGGCCGTACACCGCCAAGCGCCACGACAGCCGCACTATGCCGCCGCCCTGTCCTACCTCGGCACCTACGCGGAGGACCGCCAGGCCTGCCTTGAGCGTCTGTTCGTCGAACCGGCCCGGCGGCGCCCCGGCGAGCGCTTCGTCATCGGCGGCGCAATGTATCCCCCGCACTTCCCCTGGACGGCCAACATCCACTTCGTCCGCCACCTGCCGCCCGAGGAGCACCCGGCGTTCTACTCCTCCTCGCGCCTGACCTTGAACGTCACCCGCCAGGCGATGGCGGAGATGGGCTGGTGCCCGTCCGGCCGGCTGTTCGAGGCGGCGTCGTGCGGCGTCCCCATCCTCAGCGACGACTGGCCGGGCCTCGCCGAGTTCTTCGAGCCGGGACGCGAAATCCTGGTCGCTGGCGATACCGACGAAGCACTCGACGCCCTGGCGGTGCCCGACGCGGCGCTGGCGCACATCGCCCGCCGGGCCCGGGAGCGAACCCTCTCCGAGCACACCGCCGCCCATCGCGCCCGGCAACTCATCGCCGCCTTCGAAGCCGCAACCCAGGAGGTCTAACGATGTGGGGCATCATCCCAGCCGCCGGCCAGGGCACGCGCATCCAGCCGCTGGCGTTCTCCAAGGAGCTGCTGCCCGTCGGCAGCCGGGTGGACGAGCGCGGCACCGAGCGCCCGCGCGCCGTCAGCGAGTACTTGGTCGAGCGCATGGTGCGCGGCGGGGCGCACAAGATCTGCTTCGTCATCTCGCCGTTGAAATCGGACATCCTGCAGTACTACGGCGGCGCGATGGGCGACACCGCCATCGCCTACGTCGTGCAGGACCACGCGAGCGGCCTTTGCGACGCCATCTTCCGCGCCCTGCCGTTGATCCCACGCGATGAGCCGGTGCTGCTTGGCCTGCCCGACACGATCTGGTTCCCCGCCGACGCGCTGCGCCTGCTGCCGGACGACCGGCTGTCGTTCTTGCTGTTCCCGGTGGACCGGCCGGAGCTGTTCGACGCCGTGCGGCTGGACGCAGACGACCGGGTGCTCGGCATCGACGTGAAAAGCGCCCACGTCCGCTCGCACTGGATTTGGGGCGCGTTCAAGCTGCCCGGCGCGCTCCTGCACGATCTGCACGCGCTGTGGCTCACGCGGGAGCGGCGGGACGAGTTCATCGGCACCCTGGTCAACGCCTATCTCGCGCAGCGCGGCGTCGCCTACGGGGTGCGCGCCGGCGGCGACTACGTCGATGTCGGCACCCTGAACGGATACCGCGAGGCGATCCGGCTGCTCGGCGGCCAGGTGGAGCGCACGCCATGACGCCGCTGCAGCCGGGTTCACGGATTTGCGGGCCTACGCTGCCGCCCGGCGACGGGAACTGCACGGCGGTATTGGATGCCGCGCAGGTGGCGATTACTCACCCGTTTGGCCGCCCGCCGCATGACGGCCTGCCGCACTACGAGCGCTACGACTGGGGCATGACCGGCGCGGAATGGCGGGCGCTGGCCGCGGCGTGAGGCTGGCGGTCGCGAGCGTCGCCTACCCGTTCGCGCCCGTCGGCCGCGACGCCGTGGGCGGAGCCGAACAGGTGCTGGCCGCCATCGACCGGGCGCTGGTGGCGGCGGGCCACCGCTCGATCGTCATCGCGCGTGCGGGGTCGGAGGTCGCGGGCGAGTTGGTGGCCATCCCGGCCCGGCCCGGGATGGTCGACGCGGCGACACGGCACGCGGCCCACGGAGACGTGTCGCACGCGATCGCCTCGGTGCGCGGCCGCGTGGATATCGTGCATCTTCACGGCATCGATTTCGCGTCCTACCTGCCGCAGCCCGGGGTGCCGGTGTTGGCGACGCTGCATTTGCCACTCGCCTGGTACCCGGCGGACGCATTCGGCGAACGGCCCGGGCTGTGGCTGCACGCCGTCTCCGACGACCAGCACCGGTCGCTGCTGGCGCGCGTGGGACCGCATGGGCGCGTGTTGCCCCCGATTGGCAACGGGGTTCCCGTCGAGGCGCTCGCGGTCCGGCATGCGCGCCGGGGTTTCGCCCTCACGCTCGGCCGGATCTGCCCGGAGAAGGGCCAGCACACCGCGCTCGCGGCGTCGCATCTGGCCGGGAATTCGCTGCTGATCGGCGGCGAGGTGTTCCCCTACCCCGACCACCGCACCTATTTCGACACCCGCGTCCTGCCCCTTCTGGACGGGCGCCGCCGCTTCCTCGGCCCCGTCGGCTTCGTGCGAAAACGCCGCCTGCTGACCGCCGCGCGCTGCCTGCTCGTGCCGAGCACCGCCGCCGAGACGAGCTCGCTCGTGGCGATGGAGGCGCTGGCGTGCGGAACGCCGGTCATCGCGTTCCCCGCCGGCGCGCTGCCGAGCATCGTCGAGCACGGCCGCACCGGGTTCCTCGTCGACGACGCGCCGGGAATGGCCGCCGCCATCGCGCGCGCCGGCGAGATCGACCCGGCCGCCTGCCGCGCCGCCGCACGCGCGAGGTTCTCGGAACGGGCCAGCACCGCGGCCTACCTCGCCACCTACGCCAAACTGGCCGCATGCGGCTGATCCGCACGGACGCCGGGCTGCACGCGCTGCGCCCGGCGTGGCAGACGCTATGGTCCCGCGTGCCCGGCGCGTCGCCCTTCCAATCCCCGGCGTGGCTGCTGCCGTGGTGGGCGGCGTTCGGAACCGGGCTGCCGTTGGTGGCCGTGCTGGACAGTCCCGACGGCACGATCCATGGCTTGCTCCCCCTCTACTTCCTGGACCAAGGCTCCAACCGAAAGCTGCTGCCGATCGGGATCGGCGTCACCGACAGCCTCGACGCGCTCGTCTTGCCGGGCGTGCCGGTGGCACCGCTGCTCGCCGCCGCCCTCGCCGCCGCCGAGACCGCGACCGTTGCTGCCCTGACCGACCTCACCGCCGGTGCCGCCCTGCTCGACGCCGCGCTCCCGCCTGGCTGGCGGGATAGCCGCGCCCGAACCGACCCGTGCCCCGTGCTGGCCCTGCCCGCCGCCATCCCACCCGGCATGGCGCGCAACCTGCGGCAGTCCCGCCACCGCGCCGACCGGGCCGGCGGATGGTCCGTGGCCGTAGCGTCCGACCCCCTCGCCGCGTGGGACTCGCTCGTGAGCCTGCACCGGACCCGCTGGACCCGCCTCGGCCACCGCGACGGCGTGCTCGGCAACCCGGCGGTGCTCGCCCTCCACGCCGCCGCC
>JAABUX010006406.1_pt1 | contig 14065 bp, 14 predicted proteins | sample 5561851 | NCBI WGS metagenome assembly JAABUX01 (sample SAMN10711883, study PRJNA513361) | rock metagenome | isolation source: Antarctica rocks | place: Antarctica: Victoria Land, Richard Nunatak red sandstone | collected 2016-01-03 | reverse complement strand
GAGATCGGGACAGCCGGCGGGTGCTGGAGAACGCGAGCAACTGGCTGAAGACGCTGATCAAAGAGACGGGGGTGGCGTGCGTGCTGGTGGGGCTGCAAGGAGAAGCGGAGGAGGTGGTGGGGCTGAACCCGCAGCTGGCGCGGCTATTTGGAGCGCCGCACGTGCTGCTGCCGTTCGCATGGGACGAGCGGCGGCCGGAGACGGTGCGGGAGTTCGTGGCGTTCCTGGCGCTAGTGGAGGGGGCGTTGCCGCTGGCGGAGCGGCCGGCGTTGGCAGAGATGGGGATGGCGCGGCGGCTGCACGCGGCGAGCGGGGGGGTAATGGCGTACCTAATGGAGTTGCTGCGGGGGGCGACGTACCTGGCGCTGATGGAGGGGCGGGCAACGCTGGACGGGGAGGTGCGGGGGCGGGCGTTCGCGCAGCGGCTGGCGAGCGTGCGACGGGGGATGGCCAATCCCTTCCGTGACGCTGAAGCCGAGGGGGACGCGGGGACCGGGCCGGAGACGGCACGCGCTGACGGCGTGGGAGGGGTGTGAGGTCGTGGCCACGCCTGCTGCAACCGGGGCCGGGGAGCGGGCACCGGTGCCGCAGCTGATCAATCGGCTGCGGCCGGCGCCGTTGGAGAGCCTGGGCAGCCTACTGGAGCGGTTGCGGGTGGCGAACCACTACCGGGAGCGGGGATGGTTGGGAGGCTTACTGCGGCGGCACCCGGAGCGGCCGGAGGTGCTGCGACGGGTGGAGGACTTCCAGACCTTGGGGGAGTTGACGGGGCTGGGGCGGGAAGAGCTGATCAGGCTGACGCTGCACCGGTTCGCGCCGTGGTACGGGGTGGCGCAGCGGGCGCCACGGCCGGCGCTGCCGGCGGTGCTACCGATCGCGCTGTGGCCGGACATCGGGGGGGACGGGAACACGCGGGAGGCGGCGGCGGTGTGCCCGGCGTGCTGGGGGGAGCGGGCGGTGATCCTGGTGCCGTGGTGGTTGCACCAGGTGACGGCGTGCCCGTGGCAGGGGGTGCTGCTGCGAGAGCGGTGCGCGGAGTGTGACGCGCCGCTGCGGCTGGTGGCGGGACGAGAGGGCTGTGGGCAGTGCGGCGCGGAGATTGCTGCGATGGGGACGCGCTCGATCGCGGGCGATGCGGACGGGAGGGAGCTGAGCGCGCTGCTGTGGTGCGCGACGGGATGCGTAGAGGGTGCGTATCCGCCGGAGGGGCTGACGCGAGCGGCAGACCATCTGGTGCGGGGGCTGGGGACGCCGGCACTGCTGCGGGGCCTGTGGGATGGGGCGCAAGTGGTGGTGGCCGGAGACGGGGGGCCGCGGCTGCACGGGCGGGAGATCGGCGGGGTGCATGAGGCGATGGTAGGGGCGTGGAGGCGGCTGCGCGATGGGGCGGGGGAGGCTGGAGCCGTCCAGTTATCTTGACGGACGGTTCACCGAACGTGACGCCTTACAGGACAAGGGTGGAGGCGAGGAGCTTACTGATGGCGCTATCACAGGCCTTAAGCTGGCAGGAAGCGGCTCTAGACGTGCTGAGGGATCGGTGTGGAGACATCCAGGAGCGTCGGGTGCATCAGACGTGGGGAGACCGCGTGGTCATCGAGGCCCGGACCGCACGCTTTCCCCGCGGTGTTGTGCTCAAAGCGTCGCGAGAACAGAGTGTCCGAGCGGAGGTGTATGCCGCGCGGTGCGCGGAACGGGCGGGCGTTCCCGTGCCAGCGATCCTGGCGGAGGGCACGGACGAGCGGCTTCCGGGACAGGACTGGTTCGTGATGAGACGCGCCGAGGGGCAGCCGTGGGCAATGGTCGCCCAAGTGGACGCGCAAAGGGCACGGACACTCGCTGACATCGGGCACGTGTTTGCATCCCTGCATGGGGTGCGGATGCGCAACTACGGACCGCTCACGCCGAGTCTGGGCGGGCGCTACCGGTCGTGGGCAGGGTGGCTTCATGCGGAGTTGCTCGCGTGCGCGCAGCCGCTCATTCGCGAGGGTCATCTGCCGCCGCACTTTATGCGTCTGGCCGAAGACGTGTTGCGATCCCTGGCACCACAGTTAGAGAACGTGCGGCCGGCGCTCGTGCATGGCGACTTGGGCGATCAGGAGATTTTCGTGGATGCCCGTAGTGGCGCCGTGACAGCGATTGTTGATTGGGGCGATGCGCTCTGCGGCGATGCGCTATATGACTTTGCGCGGTTCGTGGCGGGCGGTCCTGCGGCCGACGAGCGCCCCGCTCTCTACCTGCCTGATGTCAAGCAGGCGTACGCGAGGGACGTTGGCTGCGATCCGGCCGCCCTTGAGGGTCAAGTGCCCGCTCTCTATGCCATGCATAATGCTGTGCGAAACGCCGCATGGTGTGTGCGAGAAGAGAGCGCATGGATCGGGGATTTGTGCGCACACGCGATGAGCATTGTCTCGACGCTAAGGTGAGGCATCAATCGCAAGGAATGGACGTGGTGGAAGGGGTGAGATGAGGTGCATCGATGTAAGGCCTCCCTGGCGTCGTCTGGTGCGCGCTGGCGGCCGCTGGGGGGGGCTGTGTGTTGTGTGGCGGGCTTCCTATGCCCCTGCCTCCCTGTGGGTCTCCTGGCGGCCCTGAGCGTGGCGCGGCCTCGACGCAGCCCACACACCGGGTCCACGCCGACGGCACGGAGCTAGCCAGGGCTAGACCGCCAGCGACGCGCGACGTGTGGGGAGGGGGCGCGGCCTCGGCGCGGTGGCCAGGTGTAAGGCGTCAGAGTAGGTGATATTGGTGGCGAAGTCACATCCCCCCGCCGCTTACGTGCCTCGTGACCTGTTTGAGGCGATAAGCGACGCCAGGACGCGGGATGCGATGGGCACTTACGCAGCACGCTCCACCCCTTTCCCGACTTCGCCACCAATATCACTTAATGTGACGCCTTACAGGCGGGCTCCACGCGGCCCCATCCATACACCGGGTCCACGCACGCGGCCCGTGCCGGCGCTCCGGGGGCGCTCCGGGGGTGCTCTGGCGCGGGTGCGTCTGCAGGTGGGGCGATCTCGGGGCCGGGCCGCCGGCGCCGGGGGGAGGGGGAGGACGAGTGCGCATCTCGTCGGTGGGGGATCACTGACGGATGAAGCGCAGGGAGAGGGCGAGGTTGGCGAGGAGGACGAGGGCGCCAGCGGGGGCGAGCCAGGCCACGACGCCGGTGAGAGCGCCGTAGGCAACGATCATGTCGATGATGAGGAAGGCGAGCAGGACAAAGAGAGACACGAGCGCGAACGTGAGGCGCTGCTCGGCGCGCAGGAGCGGGGCCGCGCGTCGCTCCTGGCGGGGTGCAGGGGCCGGAGGGTGGGCGGCGAGGAGCTGCTGGACGCGGAGGTCGACCTGCTCGTCGATGTCGCGGTGCAATTGGGCGAGGAGCTGGGGCGGGAGGGGGCTGTCGCCGAGAGGTGCGGTGGCGGGCCGGGGATCGTCGTAGGCTAGCTTGTTCATGCGCGCCTCCCATCTCGTTTATGAGGTGGCTGTCCAGTGGTCACGGCTGTATCAGTTCTAGGGTACCATGGCGCGCGGCCGCTGGCGGGGCGCACGCGAGCGGCTGCGGGGGCGAGGTGGGAGGCCTCGCCGCGGTGGCCGCGCTGGCGCTGAGGTGAGGGTCAGAGCGTGCCGGGGTCCCTGTGTAAGACATCACATTCACTGAGCCAAAAGCACAGCTGAGGCAGGCAAAAAACCGCACGATCAGTGAGCCGAAACCGCACAATAAATGAGCCATCGAGCAGAAACTGCACATTAAATGAGCCATCCACGAGACAGTCATGGCGCGAGAAAGGGAGGGAGACGGCGGTGCATAGGCGTTTTCAGGTATGAAAAAGGGCGTCCGGGCGGACAGCGTGCGGATGGCTCAACGACTGTGCAGTTTCGGCTCAATGATCGTGCGGTTCGGCTCAGCGAATGTGATGTCTTACACTGCTGGTCACATCCGTGTCGCGCTCCCTCTGTCTGTCACGCGCAATGAGCGCGTCCGGGTAGGGGCGCTCGACCTTGACGCGCCGGCGTGGCGCTGCGTACGGACGCCGCGCCTGGTTGCCTGCTCACCGAGCCGGCTACGGGCGGGATCGCCGGCGACGAGCGGCCGGGCTGACGACGGGAGGAGCCTCCCGTGAGCGACCGTGCGGCGCGTCAGGCAAGGCGTGTGAGAGAGGGATGGGCTGCGCTCACAGGTGTCGGGTTTGCGGCCGGGCAGTCTGTGGGCTACAATGCCCATCATGAAGGAGTGTGCCATGTAGCACGACGCGCGGCCGCTACGGCCGCAAAGATAAGAGGCCCACCGACTATGAATCGGTGAGCCCCTTACCCGCCTGGACTGTTTTCAATAGCAACCGGCGCTGGTGTACCTGCACAGAAAGCACCCACCAGAGCCACGAGACGGAGGCCGCAGCCCCGAGGAGTGACCAGCTCCGAACCGGGTTGCGGGCCTGCAAGGAGTGTTTTTATGCTCGAAAGCATCCCCATGCCCTGTACAGATGATAGCGCGGGCGCGCGGCGCTGTCAAAGGGATGACCCGTCCCCCGTGTGGACACGCACGGGGATGGTCGATCCGCGCCCCATCATCGCGGCCGTGGTGCGCGCCTATACCGCCCTGGACGACCTCGCGGACGACGTGACCGTTGCGGCGATCCTGGGGCCGGGCCGCACGCCCACCGTGGCCCAGGCGCGCCACCTGTGCGCCTACCTGCTCGCCGAGGACTACCACCTGACCAACCGGGCGACGGCCCAGGCCCTGGGCCGCACCGACCACAGCACGGCCCTCCACAGCCGCGCGCGGGTCGCGGCGGCCCTGTCTCAGGCCCAGGCCCAGGCCCCGGACACGCTCCTGGCCCGCGTGCTCGATCGCGCGCGCGCGGACCTGGCCGGCCACCCCCACACCGACGACGACGAGGAGCGCGAGCGGCGCGCGGAGGGGCACAGGCGTGCCCTGGCCACGGCCTCCTCCCGCGACCTGGCCGAGTACCGCTACTGGCGGCTGCGGGCGCTGCGCTCCCCGCGCTCTGGCGCGACGGGAGGTGCGTGATGCCCTTCGCCCGTCCCACCACCACCGCCACCCCCGACGAGATCTTCGAGGAGTGGGTCCACGTCCTCTCGCACGCCGAGCTGCTCGCGCTGCTCTACGTCGTGCGCCGCACCCTGGGCTTCAAGAAGGACCAGGACAGCATCAGCTACACGCAGTTCCTGCACGGGATCGTGACGCGCGAGGGCAAGGTGCTCGACCGCGGCTGCGGCATCAAGAGCCGGAGCACGCTGGCGGCAGCCCTGCGCCAGCTGGAGGAGCGCGGTCTGATCCGTAGCGTGAAGACGCAGACCGCCGCCGGCGACCAGGCCACCACGCGCTATGCCCTCTGGTTCGTCGGCGACGATGAACGCGACGCCCCTGCACGCATCCCCAGCGAGGCCGCAGGAGAGGGTGGTACGCCAGCCGCACTGGGGTGGTGCGCTAATCGAACCACCGGTAGTGCGCAGATCGAACCACGGGTAGTGCGCAGATCGAACCGACAACAAACAGTCGAGACAACAAACACGAAACAACAAACAGTTCTCTCGAAACGAAAGGGGGCCGCGCACCGCGCTGCTGCTCTCGATTCGACCGATTCGACCACATCAACAGAAGGTCTGACCTCCATGGCCACGACAGGGGACAGCCTATCGCCGGTCGCCGCGGCGGTGGCCAACCTCTCGGCCGAGTTCGGCGACGATGCCCCGCAAGCCAGCCAGACGCGCGTGGCAAACATGCAGCGCGTGGCGCGCATGGCCGATGCGGACCTGCTGCCGTTACTGGACGAGGCGGCATCGATCGCGCGATCGCAGGCGGGGGCCATCACCAAGCGAGGTCGTGACGGGACAATTGTGTGTATGCCCTACCTGCTTGCGACGCTGCGGGACCTCGTCGACACGCCCGACACGCCCGACACGCCCGACACGCCCGACACGCCCGACACGCCCGACACGCCCGACGCGCCCCTGGCCAGCGGCGCTGGGCGACCTGACCCACGGCTGTCCGGGGCCGGGCCGGGACCGGGTGTGACTATCGTGCCCGCGCCGGCCCCGCCCGCGCTGTCGGCCCCCTGTGCGCCCGGCGGGGGTGCGACGGCCGCTGTCGCCGGGGACGATCTGCCGGCGGACAACGCGGCCACGGCGCTGTGGCGGGCGGTGCTGGGCGAGGTGCGGGAGGTGCTGACCCCCGAGAACTACGCCGTGTGGTTCGCCCCGGCGTGCCCCCTTGCCCTGGAGGGGAACGTGCTGCGGGTGGCCGTGCCGACGGCGTTCCACGCGGACTGGTTGGCGCACAAGCTGGGCGGGCGGGTGCGGCAGGCGCTGGAGCGGACGGGCCACGCCGGCGTGCATCTCACGTACGATGTCGCGGCACGGGGAGAGCTCCCCCCGGCGGTCCCGGTTCCTTCCCTCGTGACGCCCGTTGCTGCGGCCCGTCCCCTCGCCTCTCCCGGACGAGCGGCAGACGGTGAGTGTCCCCGCGCTGCGGACATGTCACACCGGATGGTGGTCTGCCCCTCGTGCCGCGCCGCACCCTGCTGTTGCCACCCGGCGGAGCGTGCGCGACGGGCGGTCATGGGACGGGCAGGGGACACGCCCCTCGTGGGGAGGGGTGCCCCATGACCGTCTCTCACCAGCGCGAGACGCCCGCGCTCGGGGTGCTCGACGCCGACGGGCTGCACCTGCCCGACGGGTCTCTCGCCCCCATCCGGGGGACGATCCGGCACGTCGACGACCTGTACAAGGGGGCGCGCCGGTACGGCCTGTCGCAGCTGTGGCTGACGGACGCGTGGGTGCGCGCGGCCGACCTGCCCGCCACGCTTGAGGCCGGCGGGCGCTTCCGGGAGGTGCGCCACCCGTTCGTGTCGGACGGCTTGGCCGAGTTGCACGCCTTCCCCGAGGCGCTGGGCGCCTGGCTGGCCCTGCGCAAGAAGGGCGAGGCGGGCTCGGGCGTGTCGCTCGTGTTCCCGCTGTACGACGAGCACGCGGTGTGGGGGCTGGACACGGACGGGGCGACGCTCTTGGCCGCGCTGCGGGCCTACGCGGGGGCAGTGGGCGCGCCGTACTACAGTTCACCGGGCCGGACGGGGACGGATCTGCTGCAGGAGCTGGGCAAGCGGGGGGCCGGCAGCCAGCGGGAGTACCCGGAGCGGCTGCCGGCGCCGGCGGGGCAGGCGGAGACGGTGACGGAGTTGAGCTGGCTGCGCACGCTCTCCCCCGACGAGCGCGAGAAGACATATCTTCATAGTTATGATAAAAACGCGCAGTGGCTCTCGGCCGCGGGCGTGGTGGAGTTGGGCCTGTCCGGCATCGAGGAGCGGCGCGATCCGGCCGGTAAGGTGCCCTTCGACAAGCGGCTGCCGGGGTACTGGTTAGCGCGCATCGCCGGCGCGGAGGAGGGGTGGGTCTGCACGCCGACGGTGGCGTGGGCCATCGAGCGCGGGCAGGCGGTGGCGATCCGCGAGGCGCACGTCTGGACGCGGCACGGGCGGGCGATGGAGACGTGGTACGAGCGGCTGCGCGGGGCACGGACGACGCTCCAGGGGGACACAACGCCGGCGGGGGCGCTGGCCCTGCGCGCGCTCAAGCTGACCTACAGCCTGACGATCAGCGGCTTCAACAGCCCGTGGCACCGGGAGAAGCGGAGTCCCTTGTACCGGCCGGACTGGCGGCACGCGATCCTGGCGCAGGCCAACGCGAACCTCTCACGCGCCCTGCACAAGATGGATCAGGCGGGGTACACGCCGGTGGCCGTCCACAAGGACGCCGTGTACCTGCTCTCCGACGAGCCGGACCCGATCGCAGCGTGCCCGCCGTCGGTGACGCTGGGGATGGGTCTGGGGCACTTCAAGGTGCAGGACGCGGCGATCCCGCTGGACCTGGTGCTGGCGGCGTTCGACGGGACGCGCGGGGGGCTGGGGACACTGCTCAAGCTCCTGAAGCCGTTACGCGAGCGGGCTACCGTGGAGGGGGCAGCATAGCGTGTCAGACCTGAGCGCGGACCTGGCCCACGCCTACGAGGCGCGGGTGGCGGCGGCCGACGTCGAGTTGACGCCGGCGGCGATCCGCGCCGTGGTGCGGGACCTCGGCGGCGGCGCGGGGCGCAGCCAGGTCGCTGAGGGCAACAAGCAGCTGGCCGGCCAACTCGGCATCTCGGTCCGCCCGGTGCAGCGGTGGCAGAAGGAGAGCGGGGAGGCGCGCAGCGTGGCGCGCTCGACGCCGGGGCTGCGGATCAGCGTGCAGGGCATCGCCACGGCGCAGCAGCGGGCGAGGAACGCGCGGGCCTTCCGGGAGCGGGTGCAAGAGCAGGGGCTGGACGTGGCGCCGTGCCGGGTGATGGTGAAGGTCTATAACGAGGACCGGGCGCGGCCGCGCAGTATCGGCGCGCAGTACATCGGGGGGGACGAGCTGACGGAGGCGCTGGACGCGCTGGAAGAAGGCGACGCGGCGGGGGCGTCCGACGCGTTCGGGCGCGCGCGGCTGGATGCCTACGGCATGGACGACGTAGACGCCACGATCACCGATGTCGTGGGGACGTTCAGCGCGGGCTTGTAAAGGTATCCTACAAAGCGTTGGTGGGTTTCAAGGAGAGAAACAATCATGTGTAAGTTCCCATATTAAGTGAGCGGGACCCAGGCGTCAAACGGCGCGGTATCCCACGCGCGGTGAGCCGAGAATCCCACGCTTGGTGAGCCAATCCTCGCGTTGACCCCACAGTCAGTGCGCCGATCCGCGCGGGAGAGGGGGGCGGCGGGCGTCGTCCGGAGCGCACGACAGAGAGCATTGTGAGCGTGAGAGCGCCGCGTGGAGGCGGTCGAGGGGCTGCACAGGGGGGATGGCGCACCGAGCGTGGGATGTGTGGCTCACTTACGGTGGGTAACGGCCCATCGAACGTGGGATCTTACACTTGCAACTGTGATAATGTTCTACAACCCCATTTTCTTCACGGTATCTACGGAACCGTGGAACCGCTGGTTTTGACCAACAAAAACCAATCGGTCTCGAAGGAGAATCATGGCTCAGAGTGATGATGTGCCGCGCCAAGTCGGCACGCAAGGATGGCGACAGTTCTTGACTGCGAAGGCCGATCTGCTCGCCGCCTATGACCGCGCGCGGGAGCAGTCGCGGGCGCATGAGGTAGCGACCTATCATGGCGTCGTTGCGGAAGCGGAGTTTAGGAGATGGCTCTCCGAATTCTTGCCGCAAAGGTACGGTGTCACCCCTGGTTACATCGTCTCACAGTTCGCGCGCGATACCGTTAAGTTGCCACATTTCGATGTCGTCATCTATGATCGACTCGAATCCCCGGTGCTTTGGATCGAGGGGCATTCGGACGCGTCTCCGCATGGACGGTCGCGCGCCATTCCTGTTGAGTACGTGCGCGGTGTCATCGAGGTGAAGTCCTCGTTCGAGCCGTCCACAGTACGCGATGCGCTTACACATTTGGGAGACCTGAAGCCATTGCTCGCGGGAGTTGACCCGCCGGGCGAGCAACTTAAGCAATATATTTCCGCGCCCTTCTTCAGCAGCATCGTCTTCTTCGAGCTGCGCCAGGAGCATGCGTACAGCGTGACGGCGCTCGACAACGCCTTGCCCCAACCACCTGTGCGCGGCAACTATATGGGAGGCATCGTGCTGCGCGGCTATATGGGAGGCATCGTGCTGCGCGGCGAGGGGCTTGCTCCCGAGGGGGCGGGGCGTTTATCGTTATTCACTTCGGAGATGCCTATAGAATCGAGGGTCGGGCGAACGAAAAAGTCTCTGCTCGGAGGGGTACGCATGCTCGATTCACGCCTTGGACCTAACGGCATATACTACGTGCCCACTATCATTTGGCATCCGGCAGCATTCGCAAACTATGCCTTCGATCTCATTGCCCTACTCAAAGGCACGTACGTACCCGGCAAGATCTCGAGCCAGCATGGGATGATTTGGGTTGAGGAAGCGGGCGACAACACTTTGTGAGGAGGAATGTCACGAACGCTTACCCATGCAGAGGCCATGGGCGCGAGTACAAGTTTAGTATTGTAAGGCGTCTAAGGGGGCGGCGTAGCGTGTCCGACCTAGGCGAGGACCTGGCGCGGGCCTACGAGGCGCGGGTGGCAGCGACCGACGTGGAGCTGACGCCGGCAGCGATCCGCGCCGTCGTGCGCGAGCTGGGGGGCGGGGAGGGACGCGCGCAGGTGGCGGCGGGCAACAAGGAGCTAGCGGGCCAGCTCGGGATCAGCGTGCGGACGGTGCAGCGGTGGCAGAAAGAAGGCGGGGAGGCGCGCAGGGTGGCGCGGTCGACGCCGGGGCTGCGCATCAGCGTGCGGGGGATCGCCACGGCGCAGCAGCGGGCGGCGAACGCGCGCGCCTTCCGGGAACAGGCGCAAGAGCAAGGGCTGGACGTGGCGCCGTGCCGGGTGATGGTGAAAGTCTATAACGAGCCTCGGCCGCGGCCACGCACTATCGGCCCGCAGCACCTCGACGGGGACGCGCTCACGGACGCGCTGGACGCGCTGGAGACGGGGGACGCGGCGGGAGCGGCCAAGGCGTTCGGGGACGCGTGGCTACACGCCTACGGGATGGACGAGGTGGACGCGGACATCACCGATGTGGTGGGTGCGTTCCAGGTACGCGTGTAGGAGGGCGTCCTGTCACAGAGGGACAGAAGGCAGGGGCGCGGGGAGACACCGGGCGCACCAGCGCCCGTGCCCCCCGTGCCCTCTTGACAACAGGAGGGGGGCGGTCTAGGCTGAGGGCGTCCACCTGGTCCGGGAGCGCGGGGGAGAGGACGCCGATGGCGGTGCAGGAGACGCGACAAGGCGACGCACGCAGCGACAGCGACAGCGCCGCGACCTACGCGGCGGCGTGCGCGGCCTACCTGGCGGCGACGGGCGGGCCGCCGGAGCGGCGGTGGCGGGCCTTGCTGCGGCTGGCCACGGCCGACCCGGTGCTGTGGGCGTGGGTGGAGCCACGGCTGTCCTACGCGACGGGGGTGGCGCGGCTAGACGGGCGCGACGCGCGGGGAGCAGCGCTGGGGCCGGCGCAGCGGCTGCTGCTGGGGGTGGCGCGGAGCCTGTACCAGGGGCAGGGGGCGGTGGACCTGGCAGCGGTCGCTGATGGGCTGGACGGGGCGCGGTTCGGGGCGGTGCTGGCGGCGCTGGACGCCTATCGCAGCTGACGGCCGCGCCCCGCCGTGCGTCTGGCGGCGCGCGAGGTGGCGGACGGGCCGTCCGCTTGCCAGGTGGCGCAACTCACACCCGCCAAGCGCCGGCCCGTCCGCCACTCCCCTCGCGTACAATACGACAGCGATAACCCCCATGGACAAAAGGTGAAAAGGGCGGGCCGTGCGGCCCCGTCCCCCCCTCGTGTGGGGGCAGCGTGGTCCTGCGTGGTCCTGCGTGACGCGCGGGGGCGGCCGGTGTCGGCACAGCGGTTCCCCGCCGCGCGTCTGGTGGTGCCGGGGTTTGACGATCATTGGAACAGGTTTGTACGGTAAGCCCTGCTACGACGCATCGCCTGCCTCGCCGCCGCTGCCTCGCCGCCGCTGACGTAACCCGATTGTGCTCCGAGTCCTGACGCATCCTCCGACCAGACCATTAGCCACGGAAGCTGTTAGTGAACCCATTGCCCAACGCCAACAGCACAGTGGAATGGATGACTCCAGCGGCGGTCACAAAGGGGCAACGACGTGAGGCGAATCTTGACAATTTGCTCGTGTGGACCGAGTCGCAAGAGATGTTGCGAGAACCAGGAGCCAATCAGGGGCAAGTGCGTCAGCGCCAGTGGAGGATACAACACCGGGGCACTGGACTCCACAATCATCAGCTCTGCATCTTGCGTCAACTGTGGATCATCGACAAACAGGAACATAACCACGGGTTTGTGGAGCGGCCAGGGCATGGGACCGACCAGGCCACGAACGTAAATAGGGTGTCCACGCCAGTGACGCGGGTCGGTCCGCAAGCCCTGCTTGACTTGCGCAACGGTGTACAGATTATACGATTGATCGTTGTGATAGGCGATCACAGGCTGGACAATGAAAAAGGCTCCTAGTGCAACCGCACACAGCGCAAGAAGCCCGCATAGCGTATATTTGCGTTTCCACATCTATGCCCCTCCCACGTGCCACATAAAGGAGGCGGAAAATCTTCTTCCGCCTCCTTTATTATTTCAGCAGGCGAGGGAGAAGCACTACTGTCCTACCCCCTCACCTGGACGCCTTATGGGTCACTTCCTAATTATCTGGGACTATCTGGGCCTGCCCTATGATCGGTGATACCCGGTCCATTGAATACAAAATCAACCTGTGTGTAATACAAGACGTTGACAGGTGATAGGTCCACCCAACTAACGGCAACGCACGAACCGCTATTGCAGTAAGGCCCCTGTACTGTGGTCCAGAGCGAGCCGGAGATTCCGAGGGCCGGATAGTAGTATGACCAGCACCATTGCGCCCAGTCATTGGAGTTGGCGCTGCCAGGATAATAGGCTTCGTCCCTAATCGTTAGATAGCTCGAACTCCAGGAAGTCGGAAGGGAATCGGTATAGCGGTAGTTTCCAGGATGTGGTTGCGACGGACACGATGATGCTTGTGCCAGTGGCGCCACAGCGCTAACCTGCGTGGATGAAGCAGCCTGCGGGCCCAGTGCCGCGCGCTGCGCGGGGGTTATCGAGCAGACGGCGGTCCCTACCGAGACTGCAACCGGAGCAGCCTTAGCGGGCAGTTGCAGGTTGACAACGCTGTGCTGAATCGTGCATTGATTGGGCGGAATAGCCTGCAGAATAGCGGGATCGCTAGCGGCATAAACCGGCGCACGTTCCCCCGTGAAAGCGAACAGCGAGACGATCGCGCCTGCTGTTAGGACCGATAGACACCGATGCGCGATGGTTTTCATGCGATTCTCTCCTTAGGTGTATGGACTGCACCCCGTTGACAAGACCGCGACGAAAGTGAGGGTCCATCGTTGTGCTACGACTGATCTCCTCTTCGAATTCGATCGGTGGCCGATAGCCCAGGCTCGCATGGAGCCGCTTGGCCTTGTAGACGTGCTCGATGAACATCCCGATGTTGGCCTACGCTTCAGCACACGTCCGATAGCTCGTTAGGGACACCTCCTCGCTGCGCTTTTGTTTGGCCCATGTTATCAGGAACGGCACGCTCTGTCAAGGGCGGCGAGAAAACGTTGATGTTTTGATATAAGGATCAGGGCCGAGGCCGAAGCGGGCGAGGATGTCATGCGGGGTGCCAAGCGCCGGGGGGAGGGTCGTGAGGCGAAGGCCGGCAAGGACAGCTGTAAGTTTTCACATTAGGTGCGCCGATCCCACCCTTCCATCGAGGTCTTAAACCACGATAGGTGCGCGGGAATGGTCACAGGAGGTGCGCCGATCCGCGCTTTTGGTCAGATTTAGGTGCGCCAATCCGCGCGGGGTGTGTCCGCGCGGATCGCGTCCGTGGCGTTCCTGTCGAGGGTCTGTTGCGTGTGGATGAGACGGGTAGCGTCGCCTGGAGGGCGTTTTCGTGCGGGTTGGCGCAGCTACTGTGACCAACGGCGCACTTAATGTGACGCCTTACACCACGCGTGGGGCGAGCACGGGGGCGCCCTGAGCGGGGGGCCACTGTCTGGTAGATGAGGGGACACGTGATGCCGACGAGGGGCGGCAGATGAGGGGACACGTGATGCCGGCGTGAGGGGACACGTGTTGCCGCCAACCAAGACGCAGCGTCAAGACTCAGTTCGCGCTCTACCCATATCTTTCTCAGCGGACAGGGGGAGCTGCTAGCAGACGGGGGGAGCTGGGGGCCTCGGCTGGTGGGTGTGCGGAGGCGCCGTCGACGGCGGGGGCACGGGGGGGCCGTTCGCGCCCTTCGCGCCCTTCGCGGCCTGGCGCCGGGTCCCCGCGGGGCCAGGGCGCCGGCGTCGTGCTGCATAACCATGCACTCTTGCTGCATACACCCGACGCCTTGACAGCGGCCCTGGCGGCGTGCTAGGCTGGTAGCGGGTCGCGACGCGAACCGGAAGGGGGAGGTACGACAATGCGAAGCGGTGGCGCGATTCGTAGTGAAGAGGGCGTGATT
>JAABUX010006401.1_pt1 | contig 14079 bp, 20 predicted proteins | sample 5561851 | NCBI WGS metagenome assembly JAABUX01 (sample SAMN10711883, study PRJNA513361) | rock metagenome | isolation source: Antarctica rocks | place: Antarctica: Victoria Land, Richard Nunatak red sandstone | collected 2016-01-03 | reverse complement strand
TGGCAATACCATAGGATTCCGCGACTTCGCCGATCGTGATCAGGCCACCCCCGTCCTTCACGGCGAGGTACATCAACAGGCGCAGCGCGTAATCGGTGTAGATGGTCAGGCGCATGGCGATCCCCACAGCCGCACACGCGGTCGCCCTTAAAGCTGTATTCCACGTCTTGCTTTCCGGCGAGATGATCTTAACATGCAAATGGAATCCAGCTTTACGGCGCGCCGTATTGAAAGGAACGGACGATGATCCACAGCTCGCTCGGGGTAGATGCGACGTGCCGGCTGTAGTTGCGAACGACCGTGGCGTTGAGCGGCCCTCTGACGAACAGATTCGCCGATTGGTGGATCGCTTCTATGCCCGCGCGCGCCAGGACGAGCTTATCGGCCCGGTGTTTGCGCGGGCGCTCGGTCAGAGCGATGAGGCCTGGGCCACGCACTTGATGCGTCTGGAGGCATTCTGGTCGTCGGTCATGCTGACCAGCGGACGGTACCATGGCGACCCATTTTCGGTGCATCTGCGGCTTCCTGGCCTGACCCCCGCGATGTTCGATCGCTGGCTTACTCTGTTTGGTCAGGTTTGTGCCGAGGAGCTGCCACCCGACCAGGCCGCCACCTTTCGCGAGCGGGCGGAGCGCATTGCACGCAGTATACGGATAGGCCTTTTCGAGCGCTTGCCCATGCACCGCTCGTCGGAGCCGGCCACCGCGAGCGGATCTGGGCCATGACCTATGTCGTCACCGAGAACTGCATCAAGTGCAAGTACATGGACTGCGTGGAGGTGTGTCCAGTGGACTGCTTCTATGTCGGCGAGAATATGCTGGTGATCCATCCGGATGAGTGCATCGATTGCGGTGTGTGCGAGCCGGAATGCCCGGCCGAGGCGATCGTGCCGGACAGCGACGACCGCGCGGGCGCTTGGGCTGAGCAGAACCGCACCTTCGCCGCGCAATGGCCCAACATCACCCGCAAGGCCGAGGCACCAGCGGACGCCGACGAATGGAAAGACAAGCCAGGCAAGGCGGCGCTGTTCTCGTCGGCACCGGGCGCTTGAACGTCTCATCACGGATTACGCAAAAGGAGGCCGTCATGGCCGACGCGATGTATCCTGCGGCCACACGCGAGACGGCAAAAATCCGCCGCGAATTGGCGCCCGCGACTCAGGACGCTTTCGACGCCTTCAGCCGCCACGTGTTTGCGGATGGCGCGTTGTCCGCCAAGATGAAACAGGTGATTGCCGTCGCTGTCGCGCATGTGACCCAGTGTCCGTATTGCATCAAGGGGCATACCAAGGCGGCGCTGCGCTCCGGGGCGACCCGCGAGGAGCTGATGGAGGCGATCTGGGTCGCGGCTGAGATGCGGGCTGGGGGGGCCTACGCGCACTCCGCCCTGGCCCTGGCCGTCTTCGAGGAGGAGCACGCCAAGCATGACGAGCCGGCTCACGAATGACCGGGATCGCGATCAAGCGGGCCTATGATGAGGCGTCGCCCGACGATGGTTTTCGCGTGCTGGTGGATCGGCTGTGGCCGCGCGGCCTGACGAAAGAGGAGGCGAAGATAGGCCTCTGGCTCAAGGACGTGGCGCCGAGCGCCGACCTGCGCCATTGGTTCGGCCACAATCCCGCGCGATGGCCGGAGTTCGAGGATCGATACCGGGCAGAGCTGGCGGACAATCCGGCGATGGACGAGCTGCTTGCCGCTGTCGGAAAACATAAACGGGCGACGTTGCTGTTTGCGGCGCGAGATACCGAGCACAACAATGCCATCGTGCTGCAAGCCATTTGCGAGAGGAGAGTGAGACGTGGATAAAGCCGGCGCCCGGCACGCCACTTGTGCTGCGCTGCCGGCTGGCTGCGAAGCCTACCGCAGTACTCCCGTGTTCACCGAGGCGACAGTCCCGCCCGGGCTGCTCCGCTCGCATCGCACCGCGCCCGGGACATGGGCATTGATTCGCGTGCTGGAAGGCCGGCTGCTCTATCGCGTGCTCGACCCGCCTTCGGAGCGCGTCCTTGATCTTTCAGGTGAGCCGGGCGTGATTGAACCGGGCGTACCGCATGAGGTCGTCCCGCTCGGGCCGGTGCGCTTCCAGGTCGAGTTCCATCGCATGACAGAGACAGCCGACGGCGTCGCCACTACGCCTGCGCTTTCGCTGCACGGGAAGTAGGCCATGCTTCGATCGGCCATTGTTCCCGAGCGTATTGTCGATTTGGACGAATACCGGGAAGATCAGGGGCGCGCCCTCGCGCTCGTTTGGGCCGGAATGGTGCTAGGCGTCTCCTTTCTGGCTACACCGGCCAAGTTCTTGGCACCGTCGTTGCCGCGTCCAATCGCCCTCGAGGTCGGCCGGCAAACTTTCCGGACATTCGGCCACGTCGAGATGGTATTGGCGGCGCTCCTCGGACTGAGTGCGCCGATGTCGCCTCGACGACGGGTGCTCGCTCTTACGCCCTCTCTGATCGTGCTGGGGCAGGCGCTCTGGCTGCGTCCGCGGCTGGACGCGCGGACGCTGCAGGCCATGGACGGCCGGACACCGCAATCCTCATCCGGCCTTCACGTCGCCTACGTGGCCGGCGAAGCGGCCAAGCTTGTAATACTGCTCGCGTTCGGGACACGGACCGGACAGGAATGAAGCTCCACCGCTCAGGAAACATCGCGTGCGCCGACCTGAACAGGACATGTAGAGCTTGATCGCCTTGCCCTCGATCGCCTTGCCCTCGATCGCCTGGCTGTCGATCCAGAACCGGAGACGTTGACGATGCATCTCGACCCGTTGTTCCTCTCGCGCCTGCAATGGGCCTGGGTGATCGCCTGGCATATCTTGCTGCCGGCCTTCACCGTCGGCCTTGCCTCGTTCATCGCGGTGCTGGAAGGCCTGCACTTCTTCACAGGGCGGGAGGTCTGGTTCCGAATCTCTGGTTTCTGGACCAAGATTTTCGCCGTCTCGTTTGGTATGGGCGTGGTTTCCGGCATCATCATGCCGTTCCAGTTCGGCACCAACTGGGCGCGCTTCTCCGACGCCGCCGCGAACGTCCTCTCTCCGATGATGGCTTACGAGGACCTGATGGCCTTCTTTCTGGAGGCGTCGTTCCTGGGCGTGCTGCTGTTCGGCCGTCGCCTGGTGCCGCGGTGGGTGCATTTCTTCGCGGCCCTGATGGTGGCAACCGGCACGCTGATGTCGTCGTTCTGGATTTTGTCGGCTAACAGCTGGATGCAGACGCCAAGCGGCTACCGTATTCAGGACGGCCGGTTCTTTCCCACTGACTGGTGGGCCATCATCTTCAACCCGTCATTCCCATACCGCCTCGCGCACAACGTCACCGCCTTCTACATCACGACCGGCTTCGTCGTGCTGGGAGTCGGCGCCTGGTTGATCCGCAGCCGCAAATCCGACGAGGAAGGGCGGCTGATGGTCCGCATGGCGCTGAACCTGCTAGTCGTGCTGGTGCCGTTACAGATTGTATTGGGCGACATGCATGGACAGAACACGCGCGAATACCAGCCCACCAAACTCGCGGCGATCGAAGGCCTGTACGACAGCGCTGAACCGGACCCGCTGATCCTGTTCGGCATCCCTGACGACCGCGGCGAGCGGATGCGCGATGCGATCGAAGTGCCGCACCTGGGTAGCTTAGTGCTGACCCATTCGTGGAACGGTGGGGTGCGCGGGCTGAAGGAGTGGCCGCGCGCTGATCGGCCGCCGGTCTGGCCGGTGTTCTTCGGCTTCCGCATTATGGTGGGCATCGGCCTGCTCATGTTGGGCGTGGTGATTGCCGGGTGGGTTCTGCGCGGGCGCCATCGCCTGTTCGAGGCGGCATGGTATTTGCGCTTGTGCCAGTGGGTCGCTCCGCTCGGTTTTGTCGCCGTCATCGCCGGCTGGACAACGACCGAGGTCGGGCGCCAGCCCTGGACCATTTATGGCCTGATGCGCACCGCAAACTCGGTCTCGCCATCGCTCACAGGCGGCGACGTGCTGGGCTCGCTGCTGTTGTACATGGCGGTGTATCTGGTCATGTTTCCGACCGGCATCGTCTTCATGGCCGGCATGGTGCGCGGCGGCGTGCAGGGAGAGGCCCAGACCCGTGAGCCGGTCGAAGGCTTCCAATCGCAGACACCGTTCAAGGCGCCGGCGGAATGAGCACGATCCCCGGCGTGGCGCTCGACTTGGTGCCAATCTGGACGCTGATCCTGGCGCTCGGCGTTTTCTTCTACGTGCTGCTCGACGGTTTCGACTTGGGCGTGGGCATCCTGTACGGCTTCGCACCAGAGGCGGACAAGGAGCTGGTGATGAACTCGATTGCCCCGGTATGGGACGGCAACGAGACCTGGTTGATCCTGGGCGGGGTGGGCTTGCTGGCGGTGTTCCCGCTGGCTTTCGCGATTATCATCCCGGCGGTGTATTTTCCGGTGCTGGCGATGCTGCTGGGGCTGGTGTTCCGCGGCGTAGCGTTCGAGTTCCGCTTCAAGCAGCCGCGCATCCGCAGGTTCTGGGCCGGCGGGTTTTGCGTGGGATCGGCGACCGCGGCGTTCGCGCAAGGCACGGTGTTGGGCGCCATCATCCAGGGATTCAAAGTCGATGGCCGCAACTTCGCGGGCGGCTCGTTCGACTGGCTGACGCCGTTCTCGGTGTTGACGGGAGTGGCGGTCATGCTGGGCTACAGCCTGCTCGGCGCCGGCTGGCTGATCATCAAGACCGAAGGCGCGTTGCAGGCCTGGGCGCGGCGGATGGGTCGCATCTGCTTCCTGGGCGTGCTGGCGGCGATCGCGATCGTCAGCATCTGGACGCCGATCATGCAGCAGGCGATCGCGCAACGTTGGTTTTCGTGGCCGGATATCCTCTATCTAGTGCCAATCCCAATCATCACGCTGGGCATTGCGGTGCTGACTTGGCGTTCGCTGAACCGGGATGGCCATGCCGGACCGTTCGTGGGCGCGATAGGTCTATTTCTGATGTCGTATCTTGGCATCGCGATAAGCCTGTGGCCGTTCGTCGTGCCGCGCCACTACACGTTGTGGCAGGCGGCGTCGGACCCCAGCACGCAGGTATTCCTGCTGATTGGCACGCTGTTCCTCCTGCCGGTGATCATCATGTACACGGGATGGTCGTACTGGGTGTTTCGCGGGAAGGTTCGGGGCGACATCGGCTACCATTGAGGACTCTCGCATGGATGACGTAACGGTCGCGCGGGCGCTGCACGTGCTGGCGGTCGTGCTGTGGATCGGCGGCGTGGGGCTAGTGACCACGGTAATGCTACCAGCGCTGCGGCGGATGCCGGACGCCGCCCAGCGGCTTACCATGTTCGAGGCGGTCGAGAGCCGTTTCGGCAGGCAAGCAAGGGTCAGCATTATCCTGGCCGGCCTGACCGGGCTTTACATGCTGGTGCGCATGGATGCGTGGTCCCGCTTCACGTCGCTACCTTATTGGTGGATGCACGCAATGGTGCTGGTCTGGGCGGTCTTCGCGCTCATGCTGTTCGTGCTGGAGCCTTTCGTTCTGCACCACCGGTTCGCTGCCCGTGCGCGGGATAACCCAGACGCGACATTCCGCACCATCCACCGATTCCACATGCTCTTGCTTGTGCTTAGCTTGCTCACAGTCCTGGGCGCTGTGGCGGGAAGCCATGGACTGCTGCTGTTTGGTTGATAGCAGGATGTCTGTACACATTTGAAAGATGCAGAAAAGATGGTCGGGAGCGACAGGGAGGTTGGCTCGGGCAACGGATCGGAGCCCGAGGCGATGTCATCGTCGGGCATCATAGAATGCAGCTCGCCGCTTTGCATGCTGCACGAGCTTGATGCGGCGTTCGTGGAGCACACCGAACTGCTCACAACAGTGACCACTGCGCACGACTGGGAGGAAATCCGCCTTTGACTCAAGTCCAAACGAGCGGCTCTGATCAGGCGACGTCTGGCTATGCCGGCCACGGAGCGAGTTGCGCACAACGAGGCGATTACGGCGACTCTGATTCAGGTCTTGTCAATTTGGCCCGGCATGCTGATTGGCTTCTATTGGCCGTTCAAGAGGGAGTACGACCCGCGAGATTTGGTCTCTCTGCTGCGCCAAATCGGAAAGATCGATAGAATGGCTAATGATCAGGGGGCACCGCGAGGCGCGTGCAAACAATAGATTCATTACTGAGAGAAATTCGCGCCTGCCGCACTTGTGCCGACGTACTGCCGATGGGCCCACGGCCTGTTGTGCAGATGTCAGCGACAGCGCGAGTGCTGATTGCTGGCCAGGCCCCAGGTACGAAGGTACATGAGTCGGGCATCCCCTTCTCGGATTCCTCAGGCGATCGTTTACGCGAATGGTTGGGCATGTCAGGAGACCAGTTCTACGATGGGAGCGCGGTCGCCATTCTCCCCATGGGAATGTGCTATCCTGGTCGCTTGATAACCGGCGGCGACGCGCCCCCACGTCCCGAGTGCGCCCGACTCTGGCGAGAGCGACTGCTGAGCCATATGCCGGCGTTGCGGCTGACCCTGCTGGTCGGTAATTACGCCCAAGTCTACGCCTTGGGACCGGGTACGATGACCGAGCGTGTTAGAGGATTCAGTAATTACTTACCAAAGTACTTTCCACTGCCGCACCCCTCCTGGCGCACAAAATCCTGGGTAGTAAAAAACCCATGGTTTGAAACGGAGGTGCTTCCCGCGCTACGCTTAGCCGTCCGACGAGCATCTGCATGAGGCTGATCACGCATCCCGGACACGCTTTGACGCCGAATATTTCCTTTTCTGCTGCTCATGAATCTGTAGCTCACGAGCGCGTGTCTGGTCCGCAGCCTGTTTATACAATCGGCCATTCCACGCGAACGATTCTCGAATTCGTGGAGCTACTAAGGATCGGTGACATCGAGTGGGTTGTGGATATCCGTAGTGTGCCGCGTTCTCGGACCAACCCCCAATTCAACTTAGATGTGCTGCCGCATGAGCTTTCCTCCTGGCAAATCGGTCATGCGCAAATCCCGGAGTTGGGAGGTCTGAGGAAGAAATCGGTGACCGTTCCGCCCCACGTCAATGCTTTCTGGACGAACCAGAGCTTTCACAACTATGCCGACTATGCCCTATCCGGCGAGTTTCACCGTGGCTTCTCGCGCCTGCTAGAGCTAGGTCAAGATCGACGGTGCGCGATCATGTGTTCGGAAGCTGTCTGGTGGCGCTGTCATCGACGGATTGTCGCCGACTATCTCCTGTATGGCGGTACCCCCGTCTTTCATTTGATGGCGCCCGCTCGCGTTGAGCAGGCGACGCGTACCAAGGCGGCCATGGCGGAAGAAGACGGGCTTGTCTATCCTGCTTGATCCGGATGGAGCGATCGGCCTTCTTGTGACTGCGGAGTCTTTGTCGATTTAGTGCTCTGAGCATTCAGTAGGTGTAGCGACCTGCTTTTAGCCGATCTTTCGACCGGGAAATTCCAGGGATATCCACATCAATACGAGTCAGAGGACAGCATGAGCGAGGAACCAGCTAAACTCAACGGTCCTGACTTCACCCAGGGCGTTGCGCTCTCGGCTGTGCCCGATGGCGCCATGCTGGCCGGCCACGCTCATGGCGAACCGGCGCTGCTCGCACGGCGCGGTGACGAACTATTCGCCATCGGGGCCGTCTGCACCCATTACGGCGCCCCCCTTGCCGAAGGGCTGCTCGACGGCGACACGGTCCGATGCCAGTGGCACCACGCCTGTTTCAGCTTGCGAACCGGAGAGGCCCTACGCGCGCCCGCGCTGGACGCTGTTTCCTGCTGGCGGGTCGAGCAGCGCGATGGGATGGCCTACGTTCGTGGGAAGCTTCCGGATGCCGGGCGGAAGCCGGGCCTCGGGACGTCCAGTATGCCGGCTTCGGTCGTGATTGTGGGCGGCGGTGCGGCCGGCAACGCCGCTGCGGAGATGCTCCGACGGGAAGGCTTCTCCGGGAGCATCACGATGCTGAGCGCCGATGAGGCGCTCCCCTGTGATCGCCCCAAGCTCTCGAAAGACTATCTCGCGGGGGCGGCAGACGAAGCCGCGGTCCCCCTCCGCTCGCCCGAGTTCTATCGCGAGCACGGTATCGCTTTGCACCTCGACGCCCGTGTCGCGAGCCTCGACACCGCGAGGCGGCAGGTGCAACTCGCGGACGGCAGCCACCACAGCTACGACGCGCTGCTGCTCGCCACGGGTGCGGAGGCCGTGCAACTCGACCTTCCTGGCGCGCAGCTGCCGCACGTGCACACCCTGCGCACGCTGGCCGACAGCCGCGCCATCGTCGCCGCGGCCGCAACGTCGAAGCGGGCGGTGGTGATCGGTTCCAGCTTTATCGGCTTGGAGGTCGCATCGTCACTTCGGGCGCGGAATGTCGAGGTGCATGTGGTTACACCAGAGACCTGTCTGATGGAGCGCGTTCTGGGGGGCGTGGTCGGAGCCTTTGTCCGCAAGCTGCACGAGACTCACGGAGTCACGTTCCACCTCGGCACGACCGCGACCTCGATCGACGCGCAGGGCGTGACCCTGAAGACTGGAGAGCGCCTCGATGCCGATCTCGTCGTCGTCGGAATCGGCGTGCGGGCAGCCCTCGCGCTGGCGGAGCAGGCTGGGCTGGTGACCGACCACGGCGTGACAGTGAATGAGTTCCTGGAGACGAGCGTGCCGGGCATCTACGCGGCGGGGGATATCGCGCGCTGGCCGGACCCGCTCAGCGGCGAGCGCATCCGCGTCGAGCACTGGGTCGTCGCCGAGCGCCAGGGGCAGACCGCGGCGCGCAACATCCTGGGCCAGCGGGAGCAGTTCGACGCGGTCCCGTTCTTCTGGACTATCCAATACGATTTTGGCCTCGGCTACATCGGACACGCCGAGCATTTCGATCAGGCCGAGATTGCTGGATCGTTAGAGGCGCGGGACTGCGCGATCACGTATCGCCGGGCCGGCCAGAAGCTGGCGGTCGCCATCGTGCAGAGAGACCTCGTGGGCTTGCGCGCGGAGGTCGAGTTCGAGAAGGCGATTGCCGAGAAGGAGCGAGCTGTCACGGATGCTTCGTCCACCAGGCCGTGATGGTTGGCACGAGATTTCCCTGGCGCACTTCCTCGATCATGTGCTGCACGCCATGCCAGAGATCCGTTGCCGCCGTCTCGAAGAACGCGCCCAACTGGCCCCAGCGCAACGCCGGTACGTCCGTCCGGTACACCCCGTGCGCAGGCCCCACGCCCACGCCGTCGTCATAGACAAGCTTCCCACCGAGATAGGCCGTGTAGGCCAGCACACCCACGCCAGCAATGCCCGCGCCGAGATAGACGGCGTTCGGCCGTTTGTGTTGAGCGCGCCAGAGCGCCATCGACGTGGCGGCCACCGTGGCGGCGAAGTTCAGGTTGCGGTGCGTCATCAGCATGTCCTGCGTCTCGCCCTTGACGTTCACCTCCTCTCCGGCGATGAGCCCGGTGACGGCGGAGGCGAGCGCGCCCACCGCGGCGATCCCGATGGCCTTCTGACCGAAGCCAAAGAGGGACTTGTTCCCGGTGACGCATCCGAGCACGTCGGCGCCGACCGCGAGCGGCAGCAGCGTGATCGGTAGGTGCACGAGGGCCGGGTGCATCTGTTGTAATTGAATAGCCATTTCATGCTCCTGGAAAAATCTATGTAAAACTTCAGTCGTCCACCCGTTTCAGCGCGGTGCCTTTGTGCATCGCGATGTGGTCGGTCTTGTCGCTCTTGATCTCATATTGGGGATCGTCCTCCGTCGCGTGGTGCGTGTACCCTTTGTAAGCGGCATTCGCCGTGTGCACCTTGATGATCTTGCCGCTGACGTTTCCGGCTTCCGAGTTCCAGGTCACGTGGTCGCCGACTTTGAATCGTTCTGCCATGGTGATTTGCTCCCTGTTCATGTGCCCAACCGCTCCTTGATCCGGTCCGCGACCCGCAGCGCGTTGGCGATGATGGTCAGCGTCGGGTTCACGGCGCCGATGGAAGGGAAGAAGCTCGCATCCGCGACGTAGAGGTTGTCCAGCTCGTGCGCCTTGCAGTCGAGGTCGAGTACAGAGGCCGCAGGGTCGGTGCCGAACCGCGCCGTGCCGGCCTGATGGGCGGTGCCGCCGATCGGGATGTCCTTGCCGAGGTAGATCCCGCGTCCGAGCAGCACGGGATGCGCGCCAATGGCGTTCAGCATTTCTCGCAGCTTCTGCTTCAGCCGGATCGCTGCCTCCAAATTGCCCTCGTGGATGTCGAGCACGACGCGGTCGCCATCGTAGGAGATGCGGTTCTCCGGGCGCGGCAGGTCCTCGCTCTGGAGCCAGAAGTCCATCGAGTGCTCGGCCATCTTCTCGAACGGCATCTTCGGCAGCCACTCCAACCACTCCGGCAGTTCCTCGCCGCGGATCTGGGCGGCATGGGTCTTGCCGCACATCTGGATCAGGCCGAGTGGGTAAGGCCAATCGGGCGCGCCGAAATAGTAGTCGCTGACCCCGAGCGTCTTCTGGAACACCGTGTGGTTCGGCTCCTTCATGAGCGCCATGAGCACGGACATGTTGTGGCGCATGTAGTTGCGCCCGACCTGGTCCGAGCCGTTTGCGAGGCCCTTGGGGTGCTTGTCGTTCGCCGAGCGAAGCAGCAGCAGCGCCGAGCTGAGCGCGCCGCATGCGACGACCACGATGTCGGCGACGTAGCGCTCCTCAGAGCGCCCGTTTTGGCCCTCGCGGGTCACGACCACCTCACGCACGCTCCGCCCGGAGGCGTCGGTCTGCAGCTTGGAGACATAGGCGTTGGTCAGCAGCGTGAAGTTCGGATACGCGGCGATGGTCGGGTCCACGCACATCACCTGGGAATCCGACTTGCCGTTGAAGGGGCAGGGGAAGCCGTCGAAGGCGTCGTAGCGGAAGCATTGGCTGGTGGGCGTCACCTTGCCGTCCTTCTCGTCGATAAGCACGCCCATCGGCAAGTGGAACGGGTGTAGGCCCTCCTTCTTCAGGTTGTCGCTCAGCGCCTGGATGCGCGGCTCGTTCGAAACTGGCGGGTGGGGATAGGGTCCGCTGGACCAGGGCTCGGTAGGGTCTTCGCCGCGCTGACCGTGGACGTGGAACAGGTCTTCGGCTTGAGCGTAGTAAGGCTCGAACGCATCGTAGCCGAGCGGCCAGCCCGGGGAGATGCCTTCCGCGTGTTCCAGCGCGCCGAAGTCGCGTTCGCGCAAGCGGAATAAGGCGGCGCCGTAGACCTTCGAGTTGCCGCCGACGAAATAGTGCAGCCCAGGGTGGAACGTCTTTCCGTCGGTGCCGTACCAAGTCTCATTCGCCTGGTAGATGGCGTCCACGAACACCGCCTTGGCGTCCAGGTTGAGCAGTGATCGCGGCAGATAATCGCCGCGCTCCAGCATCAAGATGCGCTTGCCGGTCGGCGCGAGCCGGTGCGCGAGGGACGCGCCGCCGGGTCCACTGCCGATGACGATGATGTCGTAGTGGTCAGAGGGCACTGCGGCGTCCTTTCCTGGCTACGCGGTTTTCTGTTCCTGCCGCTCCTGCGGCTCTGGGCATCAGCGAGTAACGCCTGAGGCCGGATCGAGCCGCACTCTGGGGTGCCATGCCAACAGCAATGATAGCAGCAGTGCGCAGAGTACTGCCGCGCAGAGCCAGCCGAACCCGATGCGCAACAGGATGCCGCCGAGAATGCCCCCAATGCTCGCCGCCAGCGCGGTGGTGGCGTTGAGCAAACCCACGCTCTCGGCACGGCTTGCCGGCGACAGCGTGACCGCGAGGGTGTTGCTGGCGACAGAGAGCAGCGGCCAGATCACCTGCGTTGCGCCGAAGCAGACCAGGATTGGCAGCACCGTCGCGCTGACATCCAGTGCCGTCAACGCGACCATCAGGGCAACGACCAGCGCGCGCATTCCGAGCCCCGCGCTCAGCACACGCCACGGCCCGAACCGGGCATCCCAGGCGGCAACCGTGTGGTACAGCAGCAAGCTGCCGCCGACGCCGATCGCGTAGGCCGTCGTCGGCAGCGTCGCCGGCGCGTGATAGTCGCGCACCATCGCGACCGCGAACATCACCGACAGCGCGTTGGTCGCCGTATAGGATATGAGCCAGGCCACAAGGAACCAGGCGAGGCGGCTATGGCCCAGCCCCGCCAGGGCTCGCCAGGTCACCCAATAGAAGGAACGCTGTGGACCCATCGGCACCGCGTCGCCGCCGCGAGCGGGGCGCGAGACAACGTCCGGGCGCGCCACCTTGGTGACGGGGTCCGGCGCGAAGGCTAGCGCCAGCGGTACGGCGAGCAGCAGCAGTACTCCGCCGAGCAGAAAAGCCTCGCCGATATGCCGCAGCCCGAGCAGGCCCGCGATCACGAGTCCAACGAGCTGGCCACCGCCGATGCAGGCCTGCAACATGCCGATGCGCTGGTCCCAGCGCGCTTTCGGCTCCACCTCGACGATGAACATCAAACTGACCGTGACGGCGCTGGAAACACCGAGCCCCACCAGCGCCGCGCTCGCCATGTGCTGCGCGATCCCGCCCGGCAGTGCGTGGGCCAGTAGGGCGATCCCGGCGAGACCGAGGCCGCAGGCGAGCGTCAGCCGATGCTTCCGGTGCCAGTCGCTCCAAGCACCAACGAAGGGAGCGGCGATTCCAGCGGCGGCGAAAGCGGCGTAGGTCAGTCCTGCCGTTGGGCCCGGTCGGGCCGCAAGCGGCAGGATGACTGGTACCATGCCGCTCTGCACGAGGCCGACCAGTACGTAGCAAACCATCCATCGGGGAATGGCGTCTCGCACGATGGCCGCGGACCATCTCATCTGAGCTGCATCAATCGGTCCCCGCGTTGACCCTACCTGCCTGCATGCCTAAGAAAGCACAACGGCTCGGCGCTGAAGCATTCCAGAGAGGCGTTTCCCGGCCCGGCGGAGAAGACATCCGTGAAGGACATCCGCGACGCGCTCATGGTGGCGCGCAGGAGCGACGGCGAGCTGGTCGCCCGGCCGCTATCGCCTCATTTGCAGAACTATCGGTGGCCAGTCAGCATGGCGCTGTCGATCAGCCACCGGGTCACCGGCGTCATGCTATCGGTCGGCGCGTTGCTGATGTCCTGGTGGCTGGTCGCCGCGGCGGCTTCCGACTCCGCCTTCGCGACGGTGCAGGGCTTCCTCGGGTCGAGCTTCGGCGTGTTCCTGCTGCTGTGCTGGGCGGCGGCGCAGGTGGTGCACCTTTTCCTGGGCCTCCGTCATCTGGCGTGGGACGCAGGCTGGGGGTTCGGCATCCTGGCCCAGCAGGAACCCGTGCGCCCGGGGTTCAGGAACCGGACCTATCGCATCAGCGGCTGGGGGGTGATCGCCGTGGCCGTGATCGCCACGCTGCTCGTGTGGATAGTCGGCTTCGCGGCGTGGTGATGGCGACGAACTTGCCCCCACCGGACAAGCCCATTCACGTCGATGTCCGGCGCTCCCAGCTCAAGCGCGCCCGCGGCCTCGGCTCAGCCCACGCCGGGTCCGGTGCGTGGTGGGCGGAGCGGTTGACCGCGATCGCGCTGGTGCCGCTGACTCTGTGGTTCATCGTTTCTGTCATCCGGCTTGAGGGCACGACCCGGGCCGGGATGATCGCGTGGCTGCACGCGCCGGTGCCGCTGGTCCTGATCCTGTGCCTCATCGTGGCCACCTTCTGGCACATGGCGCTAGGACTGCGCGTCGTCATCGACGACTACGTCCACAACGACGCGGTCCGCGTCGCGATGCTGCTGTTCCAGCGCGGCGTCTGCATCGTCGCCGCCTTGCTCTGTATCACGGCGGCACTGCGCCTTGGGCTTTGAGGGTGTTCCCGCCGAGGAAGCGCGTGTATTGACGAGGGAAAGGGCAACGCATGGCCGAATTCACGCTGCCCGCCAACAGTCGCGTTGGCACGGGCAAGACCTACAAGGCGCCGGCCGGCGCCAAGCGCGTCCGCGCGTTCAAGGTATATCGCTGGAACCCCGATGACGGGGGGAACCCGCGGTTCGACACCTACGAACTCGACCTAGTCGCCACCGGACCGATGGTCCTCGACGGGCTGATCAGAATCAAGAACGAGATCGACCCCACGCTCACTTTTCGTCGCTCCTGCCGCGAGGGCATCTGCGGGTCGTGCGCCATGAGCATCGACGGGGTG
>JAABUX010006400.1_pt1 | contig 14082 bp, 18 predicted proteins | sample 5561851 | NCBI WGS metagenome assembly JAABUX01 (sample SAMN10711883, study PRJNA513361) | rock metagenome | isolation source: Antarctica rocks | place: Antarctica: Victoria Land, Richard Nunatak red sandstone | collected 2016-01-03 | reverse complement strand
GCGCCGTGGTCGAACCGAATGGCTTGCTCACTGTCAGGCAACTGGCTGAACGGATTTGTGCCTATTTTCATTGTTCGTATGAAGCTCATTTATCCATCCAGGAGAAGGTCTCTTGAGAACGCACTAGGTGATGTTTCCATCAGTTTCACTTAAGGGAGAAAGAAGACACTATGCATCTCGTGACCTTTCGTACTCAAGATGGGGAACACCGCCTTGGTGTCCTCTCTCACCACAACCATCAAGAGGTCATTGTTGATCTTCATCAAGCAGACCCACACCTTCCTGTAACACTCCTTGAATTTCTGCGTGAAGGCGAAGAGGCGTTGAACCGAGCAAGAAGAATACGTGAGAACGTCCCTGATGATGCAGTGCATCTCACAGATACCGTTGCTCTCGGAACGCTTATTCCTCATCCTGGCAAGATCATCTGCATTGGGTTGAACTATCGCGACCATGCGGAGGAAGCGCATCTCCCGTTACCAGAAGTTCCGGTTGTCTTTGCGAAGTATGCAAATACGCTCATCGGCCCTTTTGAAGCCATCGTGCTTCCACGAACAACGCAAGAAGTAGACTACGAAGCGGAACTGGCGTGTGTTATTGGACGACGAGGGAAATATATTCCTGCAACCGAAGCGATGCAGTATATCGCAGGGTATACTATTTTTAATGATGTGAGCGCACGCGATTATCAGATGCGAACCAGTCAATGGACGATGGGAAAAACATGTGACACCTTTGGTCCACTTGGACCAGCTCTTGTGACGTCCGATGAGATCACTGATCCGCACGTTCTTGCGATCCGTTTGAGCATCAATGGCGAAGTCATGCAAGACTCGAACACACGCCATCTCATTTTCTCTCTTCCCTCCCTGATTGCCTACCTCAGTTCGGTCATGACACTGGAACCTGGAGATATTATCGCCACCGGCACTCCTGCAGGAGTGGGCTTTATCCGTCATCCACCACGATTTCTGCATGCTGGGGACACGGTACGAATAGAAATTGAAGGGATAGGCGTTTTAGAAAACCCTGTTCGAGCTGAGGAAGGGTAAAAATACGCTCGCTCCTTCGTAGTGAGCAGAAAGGAACGGCACAATGTTTCTCATGCTTGCTGAACAAGTGGCATTGGTCACAGGTGCTGCACAAGGGATTGGCTATGCGATAGCCGAACGTCTGGCACAAGCAGGTGCATCGGTCGTGCTTGCTGACCTGCACGCTGATGCAGCCGAGAACGCTGCTGAGCAGCTCCGTGCGAAAGGAATGAAGAGTCTCGCGGTTCGGGCTGATGTGACACAACACAAGGAGGTGGAAGCGATGGTGGCTCAGACGCTCGAACGCTTTGGGCGTCTTGATATTCTAGTAAATAACGCAGGCATCACAGGACGAGCGGCTCCACTTTGGGAACTGAGTGAAGAGGAGTGGACACGCGTGCTGACGCTGAACCTGACAGGCGTCTTCTCCTGTTGTCGGGCCGTAATTGGAACAATGCGGCAACAACAGCGTGGAAGCATCGTCAATATCGCCTCTATTTCTGGGAAAGAGGGAAATCCAACCATGATTCCCTATTCAGTCTCAAAGGCGGGAGTGATTGCGCTCACCAAAGCACTCGCGAAAGAGGTGATCACCGAGGGAATACGGGTCAACTGTGTCGCTCCTGGAGTGATTGAGACACCACTCTTAGCACAACTCACCCCTGATGCTATCGAGTATATGAAAAGCAAAGTGCCTCTTGGACGGATGGGACGTCCAGAAGAGGTGGCTGCCGTCGTCCATTTTCTCGCCTCCGCAGATGCAAGTTTTGTGACAGGGCAATGCTACGACGTGAGTGGGGGACGTGCAACGTATTAGACCGTTTGGGGAGGACGAGCAAGAGTGGCACGTCAAGACAAGAGGACAGACTCACAAGAAAGAGAGCAGGCACACTCAATGGTGTTCTCACACAGCATTGCAGAGTGCCGTGTCTCTCAAGGTGTAAATTTGGGAATTAAGCTGTTGAAATGTTGCGGCCTCTTAGGCCCGCCGACGAAATTTACAACGATAGCCCCAAGAACAACGCTTTGTTGGGAAACACCTGGTAAATGGCCCTATGTTAAGGAAGAGGCCAAGTAGCCGCAAAGGAGATAAGTGTGGCGCAGTTTTTGGATTTACACTTCCCATGTAGGTAGTATTCCATCATGCCCAACAGAACTCAACCAATAACTTGTCTTATCAGTCGAGTTTCCAGTCTTTTGTGAGGAGTTATCGGCACAGTTGTTCCTCGTATCTCATCAAAAACTGTGCCGATAACTCAACTCAACCGAAAACAAAGCGTCCCAAAGTCTCTCAAAGGCAAAACTGTGCCGCACTTATCCACTTTGCGGTTACGACCCTGCTATCTTAACTCAGGGCCTATTAGGCCCAAATGAGGGGACGAATTTTTATTTCACGGTGCCTATATATGTGAAGCCTGACGCTAATGAACATGCATGAATACACACACTTTTTGCGTGATCCTACCTTAAGTAATCTAGAACTTCTTCACGCAAATTATATTACACATACGTTCGCGCCTCATACACATGAAGGCTTCGCAATTGGTGTTGTCGAACGCGGTACGGAAACGTTCAGATATCGTAAAGCAATTCATTTTGCCTCAGCAGGCGAGGTTGTGTTAATTAATCCAGGTGAGATGCATACGGGTTCAGCAGCAGTAGAGCAGGGTTGGACATATCGAATGCTCTATCCATCAGCACAACTGCTACAACGTGCCGCCTCAGAAATTGCTGGACGCGAGCAAGATGTGCCTTTTTTTATAGAGCCTGTTGTCTCTGATCCGATGGTGGCAGCTCAGATCACGACACTCTATGCAGTGTTTGAGGATAGTGCTTCCACACTTGAACGCGAAACACAGCTTTTATGGACATTAGCACAGTTGATTGTACGCCATGCAGATAGTCGTCCTGTCTCAAGGACAATTACCAGAGAGTATGGGAGTGTTCAACGACTTCGTACATATATCGAAGATCATTTTACAGAGAATATTTCGTTAGAACAACTTGCACACCTTGTCAATCTAAGTCCGTTTCACTTGTTACGTACCTTCAGAAATATTGTTGGCATGCCGCCTCATGCTTATCTCACACATATACGTGTTAACAAGGCAAAGCACTTATTAGTGATCGATATGCCGATAACGGATGTAGCTTTGCTGGTTGGCTTTGCAGATCAGAGCCATTTTACAAAACACTTCAAACGCATTGTTGGAGTTCCCCCTGGCCTCTACGCCCAAAGTAGCAAAAAGTAGCAAGATTAGACAAGACAATATCTCCACTATAGCTTACAATTATGCTATGGCAACAAGAAGATATGAATTTTTTACGGGTGTCAAAGACGAACTTCCAATTCTGCCGGGGGTTGCTCCCTTCGGTATGATTTATGGTGTCTCTGCTTTAAGTGCTCATATACCAGCAATTACGGCTCAAGCGATGTCATCTATTGTTTTCGCTGGCGCATCGCAGTTTATTATTGCACAACTTGTGATGGCTGGCACCCCTCCGGTAGTCGTTATTCTAACGGCATTCATCGTGAATATTCGGCATATGCTCTATAGTGCTTCGCTCGCTCCCTTTGTCAAACAGCTTCCTGCGCGTTGGAAGTGGCTCTTAGCCTATCTTTTGACAGATGAGGCGTATGCGGTCACCATTTCTCATTATCGTAAGAGTGGAGATGAGACGCAGAAACATTGGTACTTTCTCGGGGCAGGATTGGCACCATGGGCAACATGGCAGATCAGTACCGCTATCGGTATCTTCCTGGGAACACAAGTACCCGCAAGTTGGTCGCTAGATTTCACGTCTACACTCACCTTTATCGCGCTTGTCGTACCTGTACTTAAAGATAGAGCGAGTACGATAGCGGCACTGACTGGTGGCATTGTGGCAGTCCTCGCCTATGCATTACCATACAAGTTGGGGTTGGGACTTGCGTCACTTATCGGTATTATCATTGGTCTATGGGTAGAAACATTAGGACAGCGCAAAAACACGAATTTCTTGCGGAGTACGCTATGACACTCTGGCTTATCATTATTATCATTGGTCTGCTTACCTACGCGATACGTCTCTCGTTTGTCCTCTTTTTTAGCAGGATGGATATTCCATCACTACTACAGAGAGCATTTCGTTTTGTGCCTGCAGCGGTGCTTTCCGCGATTATTATTCCCGCACTCCTGCTACCAAAGGGTACACTTGCGCTTTCTTTTAGCAATGCGCGTTTGCTTGCAGGTATACTTGCTGTAGTTGTTGCATGGCGTACAAAAAATGTGCTGATTACACTTATGGTGGGTATGGGGGCATTGTATTTGTTACAGGTATTTGTGAAGTAGGGAAGACGTTTGACGTATGTTTTGGCACTTACGTAGCCTTACTAGTCAGCACATCTATGTAGGCCTAATATGGGGTGATAACATTTTTTCGTACATGTTTCCCCACTAAGATTTGCCAAAACGAAAAGAAACTCAAATTATTCCAATCGGAGGCATGGGACAAAAGAAACATGGAGCTTCCAGCAATATTACTATCTTGCCCCTGGTGTCACCAACGTTGGAAATGGGCCTACATGCGTAAAGGGGAAGACGTGCCGGAGGACGTGGCGATGTTTGAAGATGTGCTGTATGGCCCCTACCTTAAATACCGATGGCGCGAAGAGGGCAGCAAACGGGCCGCCATTTACACGGTGCAACTAGGACTCATCCCTGACGAGGAGCGCAGCACCCCCACCGATGAAGACGACCAGGATGCCATTGAGCACCCACATTGGCTCCTCCTCTAAAAGAACATTCGCACACCCAGGCTCAAAGTGGGCAGGCACTTCATTATTAGTTGTGCGCGGCTTATTTGTAATATGCTCACAATGAATACAACCTCTGTTACCATATTTTCTTGTTGTGAGCAACTATATTATTTTCTGCACACAACAATGATAATTATCAAAAAGTGAGCGGTCCTCTCACGACATGACGCGACACGCACTCCGCTAAGGGTGCTTTTACACCATAGCACAATCGTCTTAGCGGAGTGCGTGTCGCGTCATGTCGCCCGTTCTATGGGTATGAAAGAAGAAGAGGTAGGACCAGGATAGATGCTGTTGGCGAATTCGGTTTTCACGCTCACGATACGACGTACTCCGGCTAAAAACGAGCTTGATTTTTGAATTCGCCAACAGCATCTATCCTGGTCCTACCTCCGTAACGCACGATACGAGACAGCCTCTGGTAACCTCTTCAAAGGTAGCATAGAGAGAGCTAACAAAAATAGGAAGACACACATCCTCTTCCCATTCTATTGATGGGTTTACAACATACTGTGCGTCAGAACCGTTTTTCGTTCGGCTACTACGCGACCCCCCAAAAGTGGGTCAAGGTCACTGTGAACACGGTCGTTCATTTAAGAGCTGGGTATCACCGAATGCTTGAGACCAACCAAGTCTGCACTGATGTTCCAGACCCGCTCTTGCAACGCCTCATCATAGGAAATGGGGACCGATGGCACCTGCTTTCCTTTGATAAAGTATTTCCCGGTGACTCCTTCTACCTCTGACGATGTTGCTAGATAGAGTGCTGTCTGTGCTCCCTGCTCCGGGGTCTGGAGAAAGCGATTGATGATGCCAACAAAGGGACGTGTCATCGGTGATGCGACGTCCGCAATAATCTTGGTTGCCGTAATGCCTGGGTGGAGAGCATTCACTATAACACCCGTTCCTGTAAGTCTGCGTGCTAAGACGTACCCACACATCACCATTGCAAGCTTTGCCTGACCATACACAGCAAAGGGTTCAAACCTCTGTTCGCTCTGCAGATCATCCAAATTGATTGTGCGTGTCATAGAATTGGATGCCACATTGACGATGCGTGCTGGCGCACTTGCACGTATGGTATCGAGCAGCAGATGAGTGAGCAGAAAACTTGAGAGATGATTGATTGCCAGGTTCATCTCTATCCCATCAACGCTTACCTGACGCGGCTGCACATGAGCACCCGCATTATTGATAAGGATGTGCAGGTGCTCATAACGTTGCTGAAATTCCTGGGCGAGTTGGCGGACCGCGTGTTGAGAGGAGAGGTCTGCCACCAGTAGACCGAGAGAGGAGTTGCCTGTCGCCTCTGCAATCCCTGCCTTGACCTCCTCGCCTTTCTGACGATTGCGAGCAACCATCACGACGGTTGCGCCTTGCTGGGCAAGTTCTGTGGCGATGACTTTTCCCATTCCGGCATTTGCGCCCGTCACGAGGGCGATTTTCCCTTGCATCATGATCTTTTCCTTTCTACGACTCATGCAGTAAGCGTGAGAGCCTTGCGTATTGAGGTCGTATCAGTCAGAGAGTGCAACAGACAATCAGCGACATCTGCCCGCGAGATGTGCGACGTGAGGTGCATATGAAGATCAGGAGCACTACGATACTGCTGGGTTCGTGGCCCATTTGTCAGAAACGAGGGTCTGACGAGCGTCCAGTCTACATCACTGTGCATGATCAGGTGCTCCATCCGCTCTTTGTCCACCATTTTTTCTTTGAGTGAGGTCCACAGCAGAAGATTGTAGAGATTGCGATGATGACTTTCCGTCGCACCATAGGCACTCACGACAAGGAGGCGACGGACGTGTGAGCGGTCCATTGCTGTCAGAATGCTCTGGATGCCATCCGTACACACTGAGACCGGCCCGCGCTGATTTGATCCTAACGCACTCAAAAGTGCATCTTGCCCAGTGACAGCCGACTGGACGGCAGCAAGGTCGCGTACATCACCTTGCAGAACCATCATGCGCTCATCTTGCACAAGAAATGTGGCAGGAGTACGTACCAGGACGGTCACTGCATGACCAGCCCCTAACGCTTGCTCAACGAGCAGGCGACCGATGCCACCAGTTGCGCCAAAGATACCAAGTTTCATTCGAACTTTCTTTCGCTTTTTATTCAGTCGTTTTGATAGATCATCAAAACGATGTACAGTATGGGTAAAAAAGAGGAAAATGAGAGAACGGAACGAAAAACGATCATTTTCTTCTAACGAAAAACACCAGTGAGAAGAAGTTACCTCTCGTGTTAGTGAGCAGAAGCCTCCCAAGTGGTCTGTATCTTGAGAAACAGTTCGACGAGAATCAAGCGTTCCGTTGGGGTTAACGTGCTGAGCATGTTCTGCACTAACTCTTCGAGAATGTGTGTAAACTCTCCGAGCAGACGCATGCCTCGCTCCGTTGGAACAACAAGAAAGCTGCGCCGATTCTCCTGATTGAGCGTTCGTAGAGCATAGCCCTGAGTTTCTAGTCTATCCAGTAGACGCGTGAGTTTACTGGGGTCCATCCCAGGGAGAGCTTGCTTGAGATCCTTGACCATGAGTGGGCCACGCTGGGTCAGAATACGGATCACGTTCGCCTCGTCGGGAGGACACGAGGTCTCATCCTCAAACTGTTGCGAGGTACGACTCAAGGTATCATTTAAGTAGAGCAGGAAGTCAAGTACGGCCTGAACTTGTGGTGAATCAAGAGGATAATTCATCAGAAGCTCTTTGCTCTTCTCTGCTGGTTCATCAGCGGGCGAAAGCATGCGCTTGTATCACTCTTTCATATTCATGTATTATCATTATGAAACAATAATAACCTGCTATTCTTTACTTGTCAAGACATTTGAGCAGGAAGTTTGAAGAGTGTATTTGAGAATAGTCAGGCATTCCGACCCAGACGGGCAACCAGTAGCTGAACGGTTTGCTCACTCTAGATCGCTAGTCTCACTGGCAGACATGCTATGAAGCAACGGGAATCGCGCAGTTTGGTCAGGGGACGCACTCAAATGGATCAACATAGAAGAGGGGTAATGTAGTACTGACCCGTGAGGAGGAGCAACTCTTGAGTAGGGGTGACGATATCATTTTGGGATACATATATTCTAAGGGCCTCCTGAAGTATTTTCACGGTGGCATGTACTACAAAAAGAAAGAAAAGAGGCGAAGAAGAGATTCTACATAAGAGCTAGCAGACGTTTATCATTCTGCATGTATCAGCCTGTAAAGCCAATCTACAGCTTAGCGTATATGTATCCCAAAGTGATATCGTCACCCATCATAGAGGTGTCTCTTGTCTTACAAAGAGAACAAGCTGTTCTAATTCCTATTTTTTGGCGTATCCTGGTGATACCTCTAGCACAATCGTCTTAGCGGAGTGCGTGACGCGACATGTCGCCCGTTCTATGGGTATGGAAGAAGAAAGAGAAGACCTCACAACCCAGGAAATGGCGGAGCAGGCGGAGGTGACGATCCGCACGGTGCAACGCTGGCTCAAGAGCGGGAAGCTCAAGGCCGAGACGCTTCCGCATGGCAAGTACCGTGTGAATCCGTTTGACCTGATAGAACTATCGTTGCCACTCACCGAACGGGCAGCCGCGACACCGAAGAAAAGGCGACTCAGCTATGATGAGTTGCACGACACGATGATCCATTTGACCATTGAGCTAGAGGCATTGGATATCAGGCTCGAAAAGGCCGAGCGCACTATTGAGCAACTGAAGAAGCAGGGTGCATCGAGAACCGCGCCCACGTCGGCGAAGAAGAAGCGCACCAGCAAGGCCCGCTCGACGACATTATCAAGCGATCTCGTGACGTGGCGTTCGTTTGCGCGACTGCATGATATCCCGGAGCGATCTGTAGCAAAGGCCATCAAAGAAGGGTTATTGTGGCCGGAGCAAGGGGGGTCTAGCGCACTTTTGATGAAAAACAGAGGTAGCTTGCTTGAGAAGTGGAAACAGAATACTTCTTTCATGGCGATGAAGGAAAGTAATGGTATACTTGCACAACTTGAATGAGCAGAACGAATGCAAGGAGTTTTCCAATGGCAAATCCGACTCTGTTACCTGATCCTACCTGTTTACATCTAATACTAATTTGCAATAACTCGTAACAAGAAGGTAGACTGTTCTTAAAGGTTTTGTCAGCCAGAGAAGGAGCAACTATGGGCAGTCTCACATGTGCAGCCAATCATTTGACAGTTGAACAGGTCAAAGAGAAACTCAAAGGAGCGAAAGATGTCGTGCACTTTCAGCGGTGGTTGATCGTTTACAACGCGCTCATTGCTCCTCGTAAAGCTTCTGCGCATTGCCGCTCTGCTTGCTGTCTCAATAAGCCTGGTTCATAAAGTCATCTTTCTCTACAATCGAGAGGGACCTCAGGCTTTGGAAACAGAATCTCCCGGTGGACGCCATCATGCCACGTTGAGTTTGCAAGAAGAACGGGCTTTTCTTGCCCCTTTTTTCGCTCGCGCAGAAACGGGAGAACTGGCGACGATCAAAGAAGTTCATCAGGCCTTTGAGCTTCATATCGGAAAGACTGTGCATGCAACCACCATTTATCGTTTGCTTGATCGACATGGATGGCGCAAGCTCATGCCCCGACCGCGCCATCCCCGGATGGATCCACAAGCTCAAGAATATTTTAAAAAAACTATTCGGCGCAGGTTGCACAAATCCTTCATGAGCGAAAGCAAGATGACCAGCGACCACTAATGCTCATGGCGAAAGCACGAAGCCCGCTTTGGCCGTATCTGTGAACCAAGACGGTGCTGGGCACCCGCTGGTCTTCGGCCTCATGTTCCTAAACAAGCTATTCGCCAAGCTGTCTACGCCTTTGCGGCCATCGCTCCTCAGCAAGGCAAAGTGGTTGCGCTTTTGCTCCCTTCTGCCGACACGTCCATGATGAATCTCTTTCTTCGTCAAGTTTCCCAAGAGTTTGCAGACTTCTTCATTGTGATGCAAGTCGATCAAGCTGGCTGGCATCGTTCGCACGAGGTTCAGGTTCCTGAAAACATCCGCTTGATCTTTCAACCCGCGTATAGTCCTGAGCTCAACCCTGTGGAGCATTTGTGGGACGAACTGAGAGAAAAGTATTTCCTCAATCGTATCTTTTCCTCGCTCGATGCTCTCGAGGAGCATTTGTGTCAGGGCCTTAACGCCCTGGCTGCAGACCCTCTCCTCATCCGTTCTCTTACCTTGTTTCCTCACCTTTGTATTTCAGATAAGAATGCAGTTTAGTATAAGATGTTTAGAGGCTTCCACATCGATAATCACTGCTATTGTGGAAACAACGTCCTCAGAAATCAGGTGTCCTGTGTGTCAAGGTCGTTCGGAAAAGGTGCATTCTCACTATGGGGTCACCATATCATTTCGGGATAAACATACGCTAAGAGTTTTCTTGTGCATCCTCATGACTGCTTTAACAGCAAGAAGAGAGAAAAGGGACAGGCTAAAGACGCGATGAAGGAGCTACTATACTTTTATCATCTTGAACGAAGCAGCCCGTAAAGCCAGCCCACAGCTTAGCGTATGTTTATCCCGAAATGATATGGTGACCCCTTTTTGAAGGAACTATGGAGAGTTCCGACGCAGAGGGTACGCGTCCTGTCTCGAAAGGAGCAGATTCAATGACCTCGTTTTGGAATCACGATCCCTTTCTCGACCGTCTTCAGCAGCACCCTGGAAGTCCGTGGACTCTGTTTGAAGCACAACAGCAATTGGATGCACTTGTCCTCCAACCACGTCCTCTCTCACTCGATTCTCCGTGGGCTGATCCCACACAGTTTCTTGATTTTCTCACCGACATCGCTCATCGGAGACTGCTTCACTGTTTTCTTTCACCACAGAGAGGACAGCAGTGGACCTTTGAAGCCTTGCTCAAACAGACACGGCCTTCGTCGCCGCAGGCATTGTCTGACGCTCTGGAGCAGTGTTGTTTCTGGCACATCGCGCTTGAGAACCCATCAACAAGCACCTGGCAGGGCCATCCTCGCCTGGTCTCGCTCAACAACCTTGGGTGGACCTTTGAGTGGCTGGTACAGATGCTCCTTGAGCGGGAGTATGGCGCACTCGTGCGGCGGCATGTGATTTTGGGCGAGATACGCGAGCTTGGCGAGATAGACCTGCTGGCCTTCCTAGATGATAAGTGGAATAGAAACACGATCCCTCGTCACATGGGCCGTGTTTCGTGGCCCCCAGAATCCAGAAGGCACAAGACAAGCATTCGAGGAAAAGACATTATCGAAACGTGCTGCTGCTCAATGAGAGTAGCAGCTACAGAACGTGATTCCAGTAGCAACGTAGCAGACATGAAAAGAAAGAAGGGAGAGTGTATTCATGCCCAAAGGGTTACTGAAACACCAGCCGCAATTCCTGCGCCCGCTGACGCATCCAGTCTACTTCTTCGGCAAATATCTTGATTGCGCCTGTGCGGCTAGCTTGCTCATGATTGCGTAACGCCTGCTGCAAATCAGCCTCAAAATCATTGATAATGGCAAGAGGATCATCCCACCCGTAAGCCGCGCACATGAAATGGATGCGTCGAGCTTGGACGCCTGCGGTCTGGTTGGCCCAATGGCTGACATCCACGTAATTGTAGATGGCGTTAGCAAGGTCATGCAACCGCGTGCCAGGAGCGGCATCATCCCAATCAATGAAGCCAACCAGGCGTCCCTCTTGAAAAATGGTGTTATGTGGCCCCAGCTCATGATGGGCAACAATCTCGCACCCCTGAGCCAGCCGCGAGCCAGCCGTGGCATCATGATAGCTTCGGATGGCTCTGGCCACTTGTGCCAGGAGATCATCAGATAAGCCGGAGCCACTGTCAGGCCAACTCTCTCCTTCCAGATAACTCAAGATTTCCCGCCCCTGCTCATCTATCCCCAAGAAACGCGGCGCAAAGCCAAAGCCCTGCTTCTCAAGCCAAAGAAGCAACTCGTGAACAAATATCGCGTTGCTTTTGAGTGGCCTGCGCACGGTCTTCCCGACCCGTACAATCCCAAGCGTCAGTTGGCCACCAAGGAGAGGGATCTCTTGAGAAGTTTCTTGCTGCTCATCCTGCATGTTCAGCACTAGCCTCCTCTTCAGAGATGCTTTCCGCAAAAAGGATCAGGTTCCGAAAGGGATCACAGATGCTAAATTCTTTGAATCCCCAAGGTTGTACCACGAGAGGGGACGCAACTGCGTTGATTGGCAGATACTCCTGATACAATGCTTCAATGTTGGTCACTCCAATCCAGCACACCGAGTGGCGTGTGGGGCGGCCCCCAGAGGGGTTGAGATGGAGATCGATGCCATCTCGTTCGACGATAGCAAAACCCTCGTCTTGATACGTCGTGGCAAAGCCGAGTTGCCCATAAAAAGCCAGGGCTTGCCCCAGATTTCCCACGGCGAAGCGGGGAGCAATCGATGTAAGGGTTGCCTGATGACCTTGTTCCGTTCCCATGGTTCTTTTCCTCTTATATGTTAATATCAAATCAAGCCCATTCGACAAAGGGCCGGAGCAAGCGATACACTTGCTCTCGTGAACTGTTGAACATGCTGGAGAAAGACTCCTTTTTCCACCCGGCTCGACCGATTGAGAAAGCTCGTGCTTCTCCAGTGATGTTCCTGGGAGCAACTGATGATGAGAAAGTCGTGCTTCGAGCACCACAATATAAGGGCACAGTTCCTCAGGAACGTTGTTAGCACAGAAGGAGGTTCTCCATGTTCTATGCAGGAATCGATTGGGCAGACCAAAAGCATGATGCATTGGCGATTGACGAAGCTGGGCGAAAGCTCGGTTCGATCCGGGTTCCCCATACCCCAGAAGGACTTGAGAAGCTGGACGTTTGGCTTTCGAGTCTGCTTGGAAACCTGGACAAGGAGCAGATGGCCTGTATTCTTGAGACGAACCACGGCTTGCTCATCTCGTTCTTGCTGGAACGAGGGTGGCCAGTGTATGCCGTCAATCCACGCACTGTTGACCGGAAACGCTCTGCATCTGGCTCGAAGACCGATGCTATCGATGCCTATTTGCTGGCGAAGACGGGGCGAGCTGACTTCGCGGATTTGCACCGACTCACCCCCGATAGTGAAAAGATAGCCGAACTCAAGGGGCTGACACGTGATCAAGATAGCCTGATTCAGATGCAAACCCGCTTGGTCAATCAGCTGACGGCCTGCCTGAAAGCCTACTATCCTGTCGCGTTGGACCTCTTTGCCAAGGTGCAGCAGCACTCTGCCCTGATGTTTCTGCACACCTACCCCACCTTGGAAGCCGCGCAAACCGCTTCGCTTGAGCAAATCCGCCAGGTCCTTACGTCTGCTGGTCACACCACCGCCTCGAAAGTGGCCCCCAAGATCTTCGCGCAACTGCATCAGCCCAGTCTGCGAGCCGATGCGGTCACCACGCGCACAAAATCGCGCTTGGCAGTGGCCTTGATTGCCCAGCTCCTGCCCCTGGTGGAGCAAATTGCTGACTACGACAAGGAGATCGAGCAGCTTTTTTTGAGCCATGAAGACAACGAGGTCTTCAGCAGTTTGCCCAGAGCGGGCAAGCGTCTTGCGCCTCGCCTGCTCGCGGAAATCGGAGACGATCCTGTTCGCTATGAGACGGCTGCCAGCTTGCAAGCTCTCGGTGGCACCTCCCCAGTCCTGTTTCAGAGTGGAAACTACTCCAAGCCCCACCGACGATTGGGATGTATCAAGCCCTTGCGGAATGCTTTGCATCAATTTGCCTGGCAAAGCACACTGCAAGAAGGGTGGGCCTTGACTTATTACGAGCGCAAACGCGCAGAAGGGAAAAGTCATAGCGTCGCCGTTCGTGCCCTCTCGAACATTTGGGCACGCATCATCTTTGCCATGCTCACATCGCACAAACCCTATGTGTCGGCAACGTTTGAAACCGCCAAACAACTGCATGCTTCCAAAGCGGCTTAGGAGCACTTTTCTTTGAGAGGCAAAACCGCCTGTTTTTTTGCCTTCAACTGAGCATGCTTTCTTCAGACCATGCAAGCGACACGCTGTCAAGGAAAGCGGAGCGGCTTGACAGTGTGTCGCGGCATGGTACACTTGCTCATGCTCACTTGAAGGTTTCCCTCGTTTCTCTAGCTTCATTGCGCTCCAATTTCTCATGATGGGCTTTTAGGGCTTGACATAGAAAGTCTTTCTCTGCGAATACCATTCCGCACATCTCTTCTTTTTCACTCTTTTCTATGTGGAAACAGCACCTGTCGTTTCATTTCAGCTCTGACTGACTTTCAGAGGGGAGGAGTCTGACGATAACTGGGT
>JAABUX010006399.1_pt1 | contig 14083 bp, 18 predicted proteins | sample 5561851 | NCBI WGS metagenome assembly JAABUX01 (sample SAMN10711883, study PRJNA513361) | rock metagenome | isolation source: Antarctica rocks | place: Antarctica: Victoria Land, Richard Nunatak red sandstone | collected 2016-01-03 | reverse complement strand
GGGGCGTCCACTCCCACGCGGCCACTTCGTCCCCCTGCCTTGGCCCGCGACGTTCCCAACGGCCTCACCCGCCCTGGCTCGGCAGGTGGCGTAATGGCAGTATGGCTAACCTACCCTCAAAAGGGGGAACGGCGCCGGTGCGCCGCCACCGCCGCCGCATCCGTCGCCTCCCATTGCGCCTGTAGCACCCGCCGCAGCACCGCCTACCCGTGCTGGTGCGTCATCTCCTCCAGCACATCGAGCCCCGTCCCGGGCTCCGTGGCGAGGGCGTCCAGATCCGTTTCCGGCAGGTCGAACCGCGCCACCTCCGTCGTCCGCTCCGCTGTGCCCGTTCCCTCGTCATCGACCCGGCAGATCACCACCCGTACCCGACTCATCGTGTCCCCCTGTCCCGCGTGCGCGCCCCGTCCGGCGCGCCTGTTAGGGACAGCATACCGTATCCCCCGTGTTGTCGTGCCCCCCTCGTACCATCCCAGGACTTCTGCGCGCTAACGATAATTCACGAGCCCTGGTGACGCGCGTGCTACACTTGACGGCGCACGGATATTGGATTGGGCCGCGACCGATCGCGGCATGGGAGGCGCGATGCAGGACCTAATGGACACCAACCGGCTTGAGACGTTCAGCGACGGCGTGTTCGCCGTCGCGATCACGCTGCTGGCCGTCGACCTGAACGCGACGGGGTCGGGTTGCTCACTCGCGCACCGTTTGGTGGTACAGTGGCCGAGCTACGCCGCGTTCGTGGTGAGCTTCGCCACGATCGGGATCATGTGGCTGACCCACCACCAGATGTTCCGCATGATCCGCGGCGTCGATCACGGCCTCATCGTGGCCAACCTCGCCCTGCTCCTGGTAGTGACCGCGTACCCGTTCCCGACCCGTGTGGTGGCGGAGGCGTTCCAGACGGGGACGGCGGCGGATCGCCGTACGGCGGCCCTGTTCTACGGGCTCTGGGGCGTCGCCATCGGCCTCGCGGTCAACGTGCTCTGGTGGTGGGCGGTCCGCGGGCGACGGCTGATCGAGATGGAGGCGCCGCAAGCGATCCTCGACGCGCGCACGCGTTGGTCGCTGCTTGCCCCCCCGGCCTTCGTCGCGGCGACGCTGGTCGCGGTGGTCAGCCCGGAAGCGAGCGTGGCCTGCGACGGCGCGCTCGCGCTTCTCCCCCTACTCATCAGCGACCGGGTCGCCCGGCCGCTGGAGCCGGAGGTGCGCGCGGCTGTGCCGGCCGACGGCGGCGACAGGGGACCGGCCGACCTGCACTGAGCGCGCCACCCGGCGGCCGACGACATGGCCGGTCTGTAGGAAGCGTCAGGATTCGGAACGCAAGCGGGCTGCGGCGTGCGTCAGCCTGCGGCCGCCCCTGCCTGAGCGTGCCTACGCCGCCTTCAGCAGCATACACACCTCGCCCCACCGCTCCTGGAACAGGTGGCGCTGATCGGCCAGGGACACCGCCTCATTCAAGTGTTGGCGATAGCGGAGATGGTCGCGCAGTTCGTCGTGGGCGGTGCAGAAGCGGGCGGCTGACGCAAAGGAGCCAAAGCCGCGCATGGGGTAGTAGCGTTGCTTGATGCCGCGATGGTCCTGCGCGATGCGATTGTTCATGTAGCGGCTGGTGCGATGGCGCACGTCGGGGCCCAGCGTCTCGCGGATGGCCCGCGGGTAGGCGTCGTGCCCGTCCGTCGTCACCTTCTCCGGCGCGTGGCCCACCACCGTCCGGGCTTGAGCGAAGAAGCGCGTGGCCGCCTCCATGTCGCGCGTCTCGCTCAACATCGAGTCGACCAGGGCGCCGTCGGCGTCGATGGCGGTACAGGTAGCACCAGCGCCCGTCTACCTTCACATACGTCTCGTCGCAATGCCACTTTTTGCCGGCTTTGCCGCGCCGTTTGGCCCGCAATCGCTCCGTCAGCAGCGGGGCGAAACGCTCCTCCCACTCCCGCACGGTCTCGTACGTGAACGTGAAGCCGCGCGTGAGGAACATCTCCGCCAGGTCGCGCAGGGTCAGCGTGTAGCGCAGTCGCCACAGCACGACGAGTAGGGCGATGTCGGTGGGGACCTGCAGATGGTTGAACGGCGTGCCCGTGCGCTCGTTGAAGGTGCGCCGGCAGGGGCGACAACGGAACACACGATACCCCAACGCTGTCGTCCGCTCCAGCTCCTGTGTCGCGTCTCTCTGGCCATATGGGCAGCCCATCGTCCCCTTCTCAGTGCACTCCCATAAAGGAGAAGGATACCTGACCCGTTGGGTCCCTGTCACCCGTTATTCTGAGTCCTGACGCAACCGGTCTCATATGCGAACCATCCCTCGTTTGCCCCTGTTCGCCCTGGCCTTGGCGTTTCCCCTCGGTCCTGTCGCGACGAGCGTGGCCGCGTCCCATCCCTCTCTATCTCTCCCCATCACCTTCAAAGGCTCGACGGCGTTCTGCCACCTCAGTGAGCACGGGTTCTACCCGCGTGAACGTGTGCAGATTACGTACACCGTTCGCACGGCTCTTTTACCCGGCCAGCCCTGTACGTCACCTTCGACACGCGCAACCCCAGCCTTTCAGGTGAGTGCGGCCGACGCGCGGGGCGACCACGCGATATACGCGATAGGCGGCGACTCGTAGGTGTTCCACCCTCACATGTAAGCTGAGGGGCCGCGAGAGGCTCATAGAGAAGCGGACGCGTGGCGCACCGTACGTGTGGCCGCGTATACACTAGAGGTACACCGTCTACCTGCCTCTGTCTACCTAGATTTCGTACAAACGGGTGAATGCCCCCCTGCAGTAGGCTTTGTGTGTGAGAACAAAACAGAGCCGCAGGAGGTCATTCGATGAGAATAGTAGCGTTTGAGGACGGCGGAGAGCAAGAGGCGACGGTGTCGCCGTTCCTGATGCTGGTGCTGGAGCATGGGATGGAGATTGGCGTGTTGGGGGTGTACGGGCTGCTCGATCGGCTGCTGCAGGTGGCGATGAAAACGGTGCGTCACAGCCCGCTCGACAAAGCGCAGACGATCATCGCCTCGCTGGTGCTGGGCTGTGCATGTAGATTCCGTCTTGGAACTGGCGGCCCCTCGCCGACGACGTGCACGGTGCGGAGGTGGCCCCCGACGCGAGCGGCCTGCGCCGCCTGGTCTACGAACTGCATCAGGCCGATGGCACCGTGGACTATGCCCTGCTCTACACCAATTTGCCCGCCACCTGGACCCCTGGACAGCTCTTCGCGCTCTACAACGACCGCGCGACCATCGAAGCGTTCTTCTGCGCCTCGCGCCACGTCTACAACATCCAGAACATGCGTTCGCGGACGTTCCACGCCATCTACGCCTTTCTGCGCTTCGTCGCGCTCACGCACAACCTGTTGGTCTGGACCAAACATGCCCGCCTGGCCCGGCCCGATCTCGCGCCCGCCCCGGCCGCGGGGCACGCGGGCGCGGCTGTGGCCGCCACGGACAGCGCGAACGCGTTTGACCTGGCGACCGCCACGACGCGCCAGTTGGTCTTCTATGCCGCACGGGTCCGCGCCCAGGTGCAGTGGAACGGGGATGATGGGCGCTGGCACCTGCGCATCCTGCGTCCACGCGCCGGCGCGTCCGGCGCGTCGCGTGCGGCCCACTGGGCCGCGCTGCTCATTGCCGCCCTTGTTCCACCACCACAACCCGTCCAATTACCCCTGCCTTTTGCCCGTTTGCACAAAACGTAGGTTCCAGGGGCGGGTCGTGTTGTGGGAGTGGCGGCGCGTCGGCGGGCAACGGGCGCCGGTCTGGGCGGTGGCGCGCCTCCGCGCGGCCGGCGCTGCCTGGGAGGTCGCGCTGGTCGAGGGGCCGTTCGACCGCCTGGCGTTGCTCGCGCTCGGCCAGGCGGCCGTCTTCATGGGCTCGAACGAGCCGAGCGAGAAGCTCTTGCCCGAGATCCGGCGCCTAGCCAAACGCGCGATCCTCTACCTGATCCGCGCCGGTGACCGCGCCGGCCGGCGCGGGTCGTGGGCCACCATCTACAAGCTTGCCCTCCCGCCCGGCGCCCGCCTCATCCTGGTCGATCTGCCACGCGGCATCAAGGACCCCGGGCAGCTCGCCGAACGCCCCGACGGCGCGGCGCTCTACCACGCGGCGACGCGACGAGGCCACACGATCGACACGGAGGCGACCCGTCGCCGCTGTGAGCGCTGTCACGAGATTGTCGAGCGGCGTCGCGTGGCCCTGCGCGCGGTGGTAGCGCCCCTCGCCCCACGCGCGCATGTGCCGACCGTTCAGTAGTGACGTAGTCAGGATAAGGAGACCGCATGAAGATTGTGATACGACGGTCCGCGATGACGGCGACGAAAGCCGAGCGCGAGGAGTCGCTGGCGGAGTCCATCGAGATCGGCGACGTGCATACCCTGCTTTACGAGCGGGGTGAGGGTGATCTGGCTGACGCGCTCACGGCCCACTTGGGGCCGCGCGAGGCTTGCACGGTCGCCGACCAGCTTAGGTCCCTGGCCCGCCACGGTCGCAAGGTGGGGCTTTTCCGCGACTATCGCGCGGCCCTGCGCCCTGACGAAGCCGCACGGCTCGGGCTCGTAGCGATGTGGTACGCGCGCGTGGGCCGCGCTGAGTGTCGCGTCTGGGCCGACCTGCGCGAGAGTGTGCAACTGGTCACGCCCCTCACGCTCCTCCCTACCGCCGAAACGGGGGCGACGATGCCGTCCACCGGAGCGTCCGCGCACCCGACAGGCGCGGGCATCATGCCGGACTGGCTCGACGCGCCGACCGACAGCGTGTGGTCGGCGTAGTCCGATGCCTCACGCCACGTGCGGATGTCCCGCGCCGTTCTCCGGTTGTCCGAGCCCCGCCAGAACGCGCCACAGCGCATGAACGGCAGACGCCCCAGGCGCTCCCATCATCTTGACATTTCTTACAATCAAGCGTACCGTGAGGGTAGCCGACTATGTGATAAGGAGACACGGATGAGCGAGTTCGCCACGACGATCATCACCCCTACCCCCGCGGTGTCCGGAGGCCGCGCGGTACGCCGGCGCGACGCGGCCGCGCGTGTCATGCGCGGCATGCGGCGCCTGGTAGACCGCCTGACACCCGAGGAGGTCGAAGCGCTGGCCGGCCGCATCGACGAAGCCCTGACGCCCCCGCCCGACCCTGGGACTGACCCCTTTGTGGATGCCGTGTCGGGTGATCACACGCCGGGTGAGCGGGAGCGCGTCGCGTTGGCCGTCTCGTCGGCCCTCAAAGATTTCGCGTACCGGCGCGATCTGTTGGCCGGTTCCCTGACGGCGCCGCAGGTCGCCGCGCTGCTCGGCACCTCCCGGCAGACCCCGCACGACCGCGCGCGTGTCGGCGCGCTGCTGGCCGCGCGCGACGGCGGCTTCCTGCGCTTCCCGGCGTGGCAGTTCGACGCGGCTGCCCCCGATGGCGTCGTTCCCGGCCTGCCCGATGTCGTGCGCGCCCTCGGCGACACGCCGCCGCTCGACAAGATCGCGTGGTTCGTGACACCGAAGGCGCTGCTCGGGCGCACGCCGTTGCAGGCGCTCCAGGATGGGGACCTGCCGGAGGTCCTGCTGGCCGCCCACACCTTCGCGCTGAACTAGCCGCCCCAACCCGTCATCTCCGCACGCGGCTCCTATGCGTCAGGGACAGGAGCCGTCCTTTATTCCCCCTATCCACCGACCGGAGAGGAGCAGCCATGGTCACCGTCGCGGCGCCTCCGCCAATCGCGCCCCCCGCGCCGGTTTTTCACACCGTCCCGGCCGAGGAACACATCTACCGCATCTTCAACCCCGCCTACCCTGGCTTCCGCTCGTATGGGCCGCTCGACATGCGCTTTGACCACCACGCCGGCGCGGATTCGGCGCGAACTCCGGCCCCGGACGCAGCGCGCGGCATCTACTACGCCGCCTTCACCCTCTCAGGGTGTATCGTCGAGGTGTTTGGCGACGCGACGCGGCGGATCGAGCGCGCGGGGCGGTCTGTGGCTCGCCCGCTCCTGCGGCGCGACCTACGCCTGCTTGACCTACGTGGGAGCGGCGCCATGCGCGCGGGCACGGTCGCGGCGCTCGCCAAGGTCCCGGATCGTCTGGTCACGCAGGCGTGGTCCCGTTTCTTCTACGAACGCGCCGACCTCTACACCGCCATCGATGGGCTGCTGTTCTACAACGCGCACAACGACGAGGAGGCGCTCGCCCTCTACGAGCGCGCAGCCGACGCGCTGTACTGTCCCGATGGCGACCCCGCCTATGTGCGTCCACTCGCCGACCCCCTGTTGTTGCCGGCCCTGCTCACCATCGCGGACGACAACAACCTGACGGTCGCCACGTAACACGGCGAGGGGCGCCAAATGGGAATCGGGCCGTCGCGCGGCGTGCGCGCGACCACGGCAACCGACGATGCGACAGGTCGCGCGAACGGCGCCAATAAGAACGATACACCCTCACAGAGAGAGGCCGAGGCATGGGGATGACTCCCCCATGCGTCGGCCTCTCCTTTTTTCACCATGTCACCTCGAAGTCACCTCGAAAAGGAGGTCATCGCCATGACGATGTAACCGATCACCGCGCGCCCGGAGACGGACATAGCGCTTTCCCGTCCGATGGGCCACATGATGTTTTCCACTCCGACAAAGAAACGGGTGCGGCGAGAGCCGCACCCGTTTCTTTATGCCCATAGGCGAATGAGGAGGTAAGCCATGCCCATGGTCCAGTCTAGCGATAACGCATGCGCGCTTATGCGGAGAGAGGGGCGCCAATGATGGCGATCCCGACGGACCCCGAGGAGCGCCACGCCTACTTCGTTGCCCTGGGGCGCGCCGGCGGCGCCGCGACACGCGACAAATACAGTAACACGCACTTCGCCGACCTGGGCAAGGTTGGCTTCGCGGTCACGCTTGGTCGCTACGGCGGCGACTTCGTGTGGAGCTTGCTGCGCGACTCCTACGTACGCAAGTACCCCGACCGCACCGGGCCGCGTCGCCGCACAACCGCGGAGGCGCGTGAGAAAGACGACCTTCGCGCCGAGGCTCGTCGGCTGTATCCCGATCCCCAACCCTGCGCCGACTGCGGCCAGCCCGGCACGGAGCGCGACCACATCCACGGTGTCCTCGCGGGGAACACGCCCGACAACGTCGCCTGGCGCTGTGACGACTGCCACGATCAGAAGACGGGGGCCGAACGCCACACCCGCTGGGGGACCAAGAGAACAGCGCGACCATCCCGCGATAGCGCGCGAGAGGAGGTGATGGCGATGTAGGACCGGTTAGCGCGCCGGCAAGCGCTTCTGCCAACCACGATCAATCAATCTATTCCGCATAGCACGAGAGGGTCGCAGCAGCAACTGCGGCCCTCTCTTTTGTCGCACTACGGCCCGTACCTGTTAGCTCAACGCGACCGAGGACGCCGCGTAGCGCAATTTACAACGGAGAATTTGGGGGTGCTGATGAGCGCACAGAAGGTCCAAGACTACAGCCACATCGTGAACAATCCGGGGTTCCGGGCTATCGCTGGCTGCATTCGGCAAGCTACGGTCATCGCGCAGTACCGTGCCGCCCAACAGAACGATCGTCGTTACGAGATCAGGTACGGCTTGGGCCAGGAATTGGCGCGCAAGGCGGCCTACCCGCGTGATTTCCTGGCCGCTCTCGGCGAGTTCCTGCATAGCTACAATGCGGAGACGGCGCGGCAAGAGGAGTTGGTCGCCAGGGAGTTGAAGCGACCACTGACAGCGGAGGACCGCCGAGTGCGCCGCTTGCGCTTCCCATCCAGTACGCAAGACATCAACGACATCGTTGCACTGATTAACGAGTTCAACCAGGACAGCGAGCTTATCTGCGCGCTGCTGCTGGCCTATGGGTACGCGCGCGATGTACGCGACCCGTCCACAGCCAAGATGGACACGACAGACGACGCGACTGCGATTGATGCCGGCGACGATGGCCCCGGCGTTGAGAACGATTAGGGACGGGAAAGGACGGGTACAGAGATGACGACGCTTGCTTCACTCTCCATTGCCGCACGCATGACGCTGAACATGCACAGCCTGAACAACGAAGGAGGCGAGGGCAATCAGATCCAAACGCGTATGGTCGACATCGTAGGCGACGACGGCCGCCTACACAACGTCAACGCCATTTCCGGCGATATGCTGCGCCATGTGCTGGCCGAACACCTACAACGCATCGCCGGTGAGAACGGGCTGCCGTTGTGTGGCGGGTGCCGTCGGCTCGATGCCAACCGCGTGAACGCCGACGAGGTGGCGAGCAAAGAGATTCAGGCGCTCTCCGACCGTGAGGGACTCAATTACCTGTTGGGCCGTTGCCTGATCGATGACACGATGGGCGTGCTCATCACTGCCGGCAACCGCTCACTGCCACGCAAGTCGGTGGTCGAATTCGGCTGGGCGCTCGGCGTGCCGCCGTTGGTGAGGAGCGACGCCTACTTTCACGTCAAGTACGCCAGTGAGCGCGGACAAGCCCAGCGCGCACAGGATACCGTGGCGGCCGAGGGTGGGGCGAACACTGGTCAGGCCATCTTCCACCGCCCGGCGTCCAGCGGCGTCTACGCCGTGGTGTGCCACCTGGAGGTAGCGCGCATCGGATATAACGACATCGCGCAACGCTACGCCATTGACGAGGGAACCCAGAAGGAACGGATGTCCGCCTTGCTGCGCGGGGTGGCCTACTCGTTCCTGGAGTTGAACGGGGCGATGCGCGCGGCTCAACTCCCACACTTGGTGAAACTGCAAGGAGTCATCAGCGTCAGCGCGGGGGCGACGCTGGCCCCGCTGGTTAGTCCGCTTGCTGGCGGGGCCGACGACCCTGACGGATATCGCGAACAGATCGAGGGCCTGGCGCGCGCCTTGCACCCGGCCGGGACCTCAAACGGCACAGCGCCGGTACGCTTCGACTCGGTGCAGCAATTCGCCGACGAGTTGTTGCGGCTAGCGCGGGAGGCGGCGCCGCACCGTTTCCCGTCCTTCGACGCGTAAGGGGGATAGGGACAGTGGCAACAGATGATAGACCGCCTGCGGGGGAGCCAGCAGCCCGCTGGGTGGTAGCGACCTACCTACCCGTGGCTCTCTTCTCGCTCAAGTCGGCGCTGGCAACCGCCTCGGGTGGCAAGACAGTATTAGTGCCGACACCCTATGCGATTAAGATAACGCTGCTCGACGTAGCGATCCGTTCGCGTGGCATAGCGTTCGGGCGGCAGCTCTTTCCAACCATCCGCGATCTGCGGATAGCGATCGATCCGCCGGTGCGCCTCGTCGTGCTTAACAGCTTTAGCAAAGTGCGTCGCCCTCTGGAATTGAAAGACGCTTCCAAAGCCGAGCAAAAAGTGCGCGATGCGCGGGAGCGTGGGGCTTACCCGTTCCAGCCAACCATCGCATACCGCGAGTATGTCCAATTCGGCGGACCGTTCCGCCTCGCTGTTGGGGGCGAACGGGTGACAGACGATGATGTCGCGGACCTACGCAACCTGTTCAGTCTCATCAACTATCTGGGCAAGCGCGGCGGATTCATCCAACTCGCCGCGTCCCCCATTGACGCAGCAGGGCTCGACGCACGCTTCATCGAATTGACAGCCGTACAAGCGGCTGGATTCTCCCTCTATGGGACGATGCAAACGCTTGACGATTGCGGGCCGCGCTTAACCTTCGACCGCGCGAACATCTATAGTTCGGAGCGGATCACGATGGGCTAGGATCGTATTCTGCGCCACATCCCGCTGCCCCTGCGCCTGGAGCGGTCAAGTCGCGGCTATAGCCTGTATCAGCGTATCGACTGAACGTGGTGCGTTGAACCACACGCGGGCAAGGAGTACCTATGACACCTGTTCTCATTCCACGAACGACCCGTTCAACCTCGGTCGACGACGGGGCGACGCAGGCGGCGCGGGCGGCGCTGCTGGCGAGCATCGAGCGGCTGCCCATCTATGGCTTGACTATTGAGTTGGAAACGGTCACGCCGGTCGAACTCGCCGAGCATCCGGGCAGCGCCCTGCGCGGCGCTCTGGTGCATGCTTTGTTGGACACGCACTGTACCAACAAGGCCGCGTCGAGTTGCGCCGCGTGCCCGCTGGTCGGGGTCTGCCCGGTCAGCGCGCTGGTGGCCCCGCTGCGCGACGACGCGCCGCGCGGGCGTGACGTACCCCGTCCGTTCGTCATCACCTCGCCGCTGTCGCAGCCAAGACTGCTGGCGGCTGGGACGGTGTGGTCGTTTGGGCTGACCCTGTTCGGGGCCGCCGCCGCGCTATTCCCGTACGTCGTGCTGGCTCACCGGCGACTGGAGGCTAACGGTTTGGGGCAACGGAACGAGAGCGGCCGGCGTGGGCGCGTACGGGTGCGGCGTATCGCGACCGACACGGGTGAGGACGGCGTACCGCTGTACGAGCCCGGCTCCGCGCGCGTCACCGCTCCGGCGCCGACCGCAGTCGCCGCCCGTATCGCCGGACGTGCCGCGGCGCTCACCCCTGACCGGGCGACCCTGCGCTTCCTCTCGCCGATGCGCCTCAAGAGCGGCGGCGCGGTGCTGACGCGCCCCCAGGCGAGCGTCCTGGTTCATCGCATCCTAGAGCGGTGGGAGGGCCTGTGCCGCGAGTATGGACGAGCGGACGGCGTCGACCCGTTGGCCCCGCTGCGCGGACCGGCGCCGGTTGGGGCACAGGGCGACGCGCGAGCGCTGCTGGCCGTGGCCGATACAGTCATGGTTGGGCGCGATGACACCCGATGGGTCGATCTGGCCAGCTACTCGTCGCGGCAACGTCGTTTCACGCCGATCGGCGGCTTCGTTGGCGAAGCGACACTGAGCGGCGAGGTCGACGCGTTGAGCGAGGTACTGGCGCTCGGCGAGGTGATACACGCCGGCAAGGACGTGGTCAAAGGGAATGGACACTACGAGATGATGGGCTTGCCGGATCAGTAAGGGGAGGGGGCGTCGATGGAGTTGATCGTCGAGGGGCCGGGCGTCTTTGTGAGCAAGCATCAGGGACGGCTGCGCGTGAGCCGCGACAAGGCCACCCTGGAAGAAGCGCCGCTGCTACACCTGCGGCAGGTCATGCTGGTGGGCAGAGGGATCGGCATCTCCAGCGACGCTGTGCGGGCCTGTAGCGAGGAAGGCATCCCGATCCATTTCCTCAGCAGTAGCGGAACCGCGTTGGCCGGACTCTACGCCGCCGGGTTGACCGGGACGGTGGCCACGCGGCGCGCGCAACTGCTGGCCTATACCGACCGTCGCGGAGTGGAAATGGCGCGCCGGTTCGTGATGGGCAAGATCGAGAACCAGTCGGTCCTGCTGCGCTACATGGCCAAATACCGGCGCGAGGCGCATCCCGAGTTGCATCACGAGTTGGAATTGGTAGCGCTGGAGTTGCGCGACAGCCTGGCCGCCGCCGAAGAGATTGGGGGGAATGAGATCGCGGAGGTGCGGGAGCGGTTGATGGGTGTCGAGGGTGACGCCGCCGCGCGATACTGGACGGCGATTGGGCGGGTGATACCGGCCACGCTGGGCTGGCCGGGACGCGAAACGCGCGGCGCGTCCGATCCGCTCAATAGCGCCCTGAACTACGGGTACGGCGTCCTTTACGCGCAGGTCGAGCAGGCGTTGATCCTGGCGGGGCTCGATCCCTATGCCGGGTTTCTGCACGCCGACCGGCCCGGCAAGCCCAGCTTGGTCTTGGATCTGATCGAAGAGGTGAGGCAAACGGTCGTGGACCGTACGGTGATTGGGCTGGTCAACCGCGGCATGGCGGTCGAGCAGGACGACGACGGGCGACTAACAGAGACGGTCCGGCGGCGTCTGGCCGAGAAGGTCTTGGAGCGCCTGGCGGCGACCGAGCCGTACGAAGGGCGGCGCGCCTTGCGGCATATCTTGCAATCGCAGGCGCGCCACATCGCGACCTATGTCCGCGGAGAGCGCGAAGACTACGCGCCGTTTGTCGCGAGTTGGTGAGGGGACAGCGATGCAGTGCCTGGTGATGTACGACATCCCGGATGATCGCATCCGGGGCAAGGTGGCGGACCGTTGCCTCGACTACGGGCTGGAGCGCATCCAGTATAGCGCCTTTCTCGGCAACTTGAGCCCGACACATCGGACCGAGTTGTATCGCGTGCTGGAACGCACCTTGGGTAAGGCGCGCGGGGACATTCGCATCATGCCGCTCGACGACCGCAGCTACTCGGCGCGCCGTCAGGTAGGCAAGGCACGGACAAAAGGCGGAAAGGCATGACGATATGGAAACGGAGATAGGTGGCCGAGGATGGACACTGGAGGTGACCGACCTGAAGCAATGGGCGCATTGCCCGCGGGTCGTGTATTATCGCTACGTCTTGCCGCGCGTCCGGCCGGTCACGGCGCTGATGCGCGAGGGGCAGGCGCACCACCAGGCCGAGAGCGGTCATGAGGAACGACGCAGCCTGCGTCCGTATGGCCTAACCGACGGAGAGCGCCACTTCGACGTGCCGTTATCTTCGGTGAAGCTGGGTCTGCGCGGACGCGCCGACATGGTGATCGCCGCGCCCAAACAAGCGGATCCCGAGGCGCGTCTCATCGTGGTGGAATACAAGCTGACCGAGCGACGGGCATTGCGCAATTGGAAATTGCAGGTCGCGGCCTATGCCTTGTTATTCGAGGAGGTGTGGGAGCGGCCCGTCGCGCGTGGGTACATCTACCATATTGGCCGTCGACACGCCGAGGAAGTCCGCTTGACGGCGGCGCTGCGTTCGCAGGTCGTGGCCACGGTCGCGTCGATCAATCGGATGATCGCGGGCGAGAGCCTGCCAGCGCCGCCACGTAATACCGCGGTCTGCGTGTCGTGCGAGTTCCGCCGGTTTTGTAACGATGTCGTGTAGAGTAACGTAATGAGGTACGCGGGCTCGACCCACCAAAAGGAGCCTTTCTCGCAGGTGGTGTCGCAACTCATGCTATGAGAAGATCTTATGGTGTGACAGTCTGGCCCGCGCACCGCAGGATGACGCTGATCGTGTGAGCCTGGAGGGCTGCAACTCTCCCACCTGCGGCAACAAAATATGAGTTGCGGCTGACTACACTAATTGGCGCTGTGTCGAGACATACACAGCCGGAACGGACATACAGAGAAGACGCGTACGGCGCTCCAGACGGATATTGAGAGGAAAACGTCGAAAGGAGAGTATATAGGGTGAGGGCCGGCACGGAGACTGCCCGTCATGAGGGCACTGCAAGACGCAAAAAGAGCTGAACGAAATACTGCTACCGCTAGAGCCGGCACGGAGACTGCCCGTCATGAGGGCACTGCAAGGGCTCTCTTTCTACCACTGTGATCCGTCCGCATTTACTCCCGGAACTGCCTGTCGCGCCGTGTAAACTGGTGTCGCTAGTGTCGATATGTGATGGTCTACAGGCGTGAAGTGGCGTACTCTATGGTACTTTACAACTTTTGTGTAACCATCGCGTCGGTCTCCAAAACCGAATGTCGCGAGTTTGAGCCCTACCACTCTTGCCCCACTGATTTGGTCCCGTTGTCAACGCGGCCAAGCCATTTGCGTCCTCACTTGCTTGACGCCTATGACCGGGTTGATCCTATCGGTGCCAAGCGATGAGGTGGTTGGCGAGGCGCGGCAGTACTCGTTAGGGCCAGCGTGGCGGGCAGATTAGCGTCGGGAGGGGCTACTATGCTCGGTTTTGAGTCTTCGGGTCGGCCCTGCCCGTTCGTGCAGGATTCTTTAAGCGCCGGTACCGAGAAGGGCGTCGCATCTCACAAACATCTCACGGACGACCCGGAAACGGTGCGAAACGCCGCGACATAGCCCGATAGGGGACGGCCGAGCGGTGGGCGAAATGCCGCGATTTTAGGCGTGGGACACGCACAATGCGGCCGGCCGTGACACGTCACGACACCCCTCTTGGCGTCCGTTATCTCAATGGCATTCAGAAGGTCAGGGGTTCGAATCCCCTCAGGTCCACCCCCAAGGCGAGTTCTTACGGAACTCGCCTTTTTTGTTGTACCCAGCTCTTTCATGCGAAAAAAAGCGTGTATCTTTCGGCGCTGGCCTGCGATTGAAATCGCATGGCAAACGACGGACACAGACGTGTCTCGACGACTCGCATAAACCGCCAACTTATTTGAGCCAACGTGTACTAGCCGCCGC
>JAABUX010006398.1_pt1 | contig 14084 bp, 7 predicted proteins | sample 5561851 | NCBI WGS metagenome assembly JAABUX01 (sample SAMN10711883, study PRJNA513361) | rock metagenome | isolation source: Antarctica rocks | place: Antarctica: Victoria Land, Richard Nunatak red sandstone | collected 2016-01-03 | reverse complement strand
CTCCGTCCAGACCCTCAACACCCTTACCTATATCGTCATCAACGTCCGAGCGCTACAGCGCCTTGCTGAAGCTGCGGCGTCCGCGCCTCCCTTGTCCGCCGTGTTATGTTAAAGCCGACCCTCTACAATAGGGGTATGAACAACACACCTACAACGACCAGCACGTCCGCCCCGCTGCGCGTCGGTATCTGTGGCAGCGGCATCACGAAGGTCCACATCGAAGGGTACCAAAAGATCGACGGGGTCGAGGTCGTGGCCATCGCCGGGCCCGACGTGGATCGCTGCCAGGAGGTCGCCGATACCTACGGCGTCCCCCAGGTTTTCGCCGACTATCGCGAGATGCTGACGCTGGGGCTCGACGCCGTCTCCATCGGCGTTCCCAACGTCTACCACACCGACATTGCCCTCGCCGCGCTGGAGGCCGGCTGCCATGTGCTGTGCGAGAAGCCGCTGGCGGACACCCTGGCTCAGGCCGAGCGCATCGTGGAGGCGGCCGGGCGGAGCGACCGCGTCTTCATGGTCGCCTTCAACCGCCGGTACTTCTCCAACGCCCGCGCGCTGCGGCGCTTCGTCGACGCCGGGACGCTCGGCCCCATCTACCATGCCCGGACCGGCTGGACGCGGCGCACCGGCATACCGGGTTTCGGCGGCTGGTTCACCACCCGCGCCCTCTCCGGGGGCGGTCCCCTGATCGACCTCGGCGTGCATATGCTCGACCTCGCGCTCTATATGATGGACTATCCCCGGCCGGTCGCGGTCAGCGGCGCCACCTACGCCGCCTTCGGCCCGCGTGGCAAGGGCGCTAGCGATTACGCTCCGCGCCCCACCGACCCGTCGAGAGTCGTCTTCGATGTGGAGGATTTCGCCACGGGCCTGATCCGCTTCGAGACCGGCGCGACCTTACTGCTCCAGGCAAGCTGGGCCGGGTATCAGTCGCTGAAAGACGATATCTATCTGCAACTGTTCGGCCACGAGGGCGGCGCGTCGATCAGCATGCCCGACTCCCGCTCCGACGCGTCGCTGCGCGTGACGACCGAGCTGGCCGGTGAGGTCGTCGAGGTGGTCCCGTCGCTGCCCATGGCGCCGCGCGGCGACGACTACGACCGCGAGGTCGCGGCGTTCGTCGCGGCCATCCGCGCCGACGCGCCCTCGCCCGCCCCCGCCGAGCAAGGGCTCTTCATCATGCAGATCATCGACGCGCTGTACCGCTCGGCCGAGGCGGGGCGCGAGGTCGTTATTGGATGAAACTTGGCCTTTTAACGGCGTGCATGCCGGAGCGTCCGTTGTCCGAGGTGGTCCACGTGGCCACCACCGCCGGGTACCAGATGCTGGAGGTAGCCTGCTGGCCGCGCGGCGGCGAGCGCGACCACCACGCCAGCCACATCGACGTCGCCACGCTCGACGAGGCCGGCGCCCGTGAGATCCGCGGCCTGATGGAGCGCCAGGGCCTCGCCATCAGCGCGCTGGCCTACTACGAGAACAATCTTGCCGCCGACCCCAACGAGCGCGCCGTCGTCAATGGTCACCTGCGCAAGACGGTCGATGCCGCGCACCTGCTCGGCGTGGGTCTGGTGGGTACGTTCGTCGGCAACGACCTCTCTAAAACGCCCCGGGAGAACGTCGAGGAGGCGGCGACGGTGTTCGGCGAACTAACGGCCTATGCCAAAGAGCGCGGCGTGCGCCTGATGATCGAGAACTGCCCCATGGTGGGCTGGCAGCGTCCGTACACCCCCGGCAACCTGTGCTACGCGCCCGCGCAATGGGACGCTTTGTTAGCGCGCGTGCCCGACCTCGGCCTCAACATCGACCCCTCGCACCTGTACTGGCTGGGCGTCGATCCGTACGCCGTGGCGCGCGACTACGGCGCGCACATCGTGCACGCTCACGCCAAAGACACCGAGATCCTGCGCGAGCGGCACGCGCGCGTCCCCGTCCTGGACGACGGCTGGTGGCGCTATCGCATGCCCGGCCTGGGCGAGCTCAACTGGCCGCGCTTCATCAGCGCGCTACAAGAGGGTGGTTACGACTTTGTGCTCAGCACCGAGCACGAGGACCCTATCTGGGAAGGCAGCCCCGAGCGGGTTGACGGCGGCCTCATCCTGGGTCAACGCTTCCTCGCGCCGCTGCTGTACTGATATGCGGAGAGCCTGCGACGTTAGTGATGACCGTCAGATCGGCCAGTACAGCGGCGAAGGCGCACCACCCTCACATGAAGAAGTAGGCTGCCTCCGCCGACCACGGCGTTTCACTCGCGCCCGGCCATGATGGTTTGCAACCCGGTGAGGCGGTGGAGATGGTCGAAGGTGGCGGAGACAACGCCCGACCCACGCGCCGTGCCGACGACGCGGTTATTGCGCTCCTCTATGCCCATATCATAGGCGCGCAGGTAGCCGATAAAGGCGCGGCGATGGTCGCGCACCGGCGCCTCGGTCTGCATGATGACCCGGGGGAATAACAGAGCCACGCGCTCGTGGGGCCGCTCCACCGGCGTCTCGAAGTGTGGCGTTTTGATCAGCACGTAGGCGCCGCCGCCCTCATACGAGCAGCGGTAGTAGGACGAGGCGCCCAGCATCCCGCCGGCGACCATGGCGATGGTGCGGCGTCAGCGGCTCGGTGAACGCCGCGATCCCGGCAGCCATGCCCCATTGATAGAGGGACAGCGCGGCCTGTTGCAGTTCGTCGGGGATGTTGCTCTCCGTGTTGGCCCACGCCCACAGCCACGTGCCGTCGTCACCGGCTTGGGCCTCCGAGCCCAGCAGTTGGATCGGCGCGTCCAGCGTCCGCGTCTCCGGCTCATCAGGGCCGAGCGCCATGGGCAGGCCATCGGTGCGCGTGAAGGTGAGCAAACCGCTGCGCAGGTTGAGCTGCCAATTGTGCGCCTGCCCGCCGATGACGTCGCTCATGCGCTGCTGCTTGTCGATGGCGAAAGCAACGTGGTCGTGAAACAACGCGCCGAACGCGTCGAGGTCAATGGTGGGATATACCAATCGCGCCCCCTAGCATCAGTCAAAGCTCCAGGGCTTGCACGAACTCGTCGAGGCTCTGTGCAGAGATCGATCTGCTCAGGAGCATCTTCAATCTCTGCACGTCGTCTACACAGGCGAGCCGTTTTTCGACGGAGGCGGGTAGAGGGCCGAATCGCTTCATCAGCACACTCAGCACAGCTTCTCGTTGCCCTTGCTCAAACCCCTTATCGAATAGCCGTTGCCACAGTGGTGTGATCATCAGCCCCTCCATGACGGTGTCCAGTTCGGCTTCGGTCAGGAAACGGTGCCCCAGGCCAATCAATGAAGCCAGCGTTTGCCGTTGCTGATCCTCCGGCAATTGCCGCGCCAGGGCCAGCGCGTCTTTGACGACATTGCGGCGCGCCCGACGCTGTTTCATCAGGGGCAGGAAGATCAGGTCCAGCCTGTCCTCCGGCGACAGGCCGTTGCCGCTCTCCATAAGCGTCTTCAACCGCTGGTAGGTTGCCCTGCCATCCTCCTGGCCCAGCAGCACGTTGTACACAGTGTAGCGTACCGCGTTGGCGTCGATCTCCTCCGCCGCCGTGGCGACGCCGGCCCCGTAGATGACGACGGTGATGATGGGGCGCTCGTAGCGCTCGTAGAGATACGCGTCGTAGATCAAAAAGCGCGCCAGGGTCGTGCGGCGGTGCTCGGTCTGAAACTCCAGGTGCAACAGCCACCAATTCACCAACTCGAAGACCGAATCGAGCTGCTCCAGATGCACGTCGGCAACGGGCAGGTCGGTCGGGAAGTGCCGCGCGATGGCCGGCAGGTTGATGCCGAAGCGCCGCCCGAGAGCTGCGCCGAGCTGCTCCGCCTCCAGCTTGAAGACGACGTCCATGCCGTGCTGCGAAAGCCTGTAGTCGGGCATCGTCTCCTCTCCTTCGATTCTACGTCATCTGGCTATACAGGATACGATGAATGGGCGTGTGGATTCAAATAGAATAGCGATAGAGGCGGCCGCCGCGATCGCGACGCCCGCCTCTATAACGAGCAGTGTATGTCGAGAGGCTGTTAGCCTGTTAGCCGGTAATGGTGAACAGCTCCAGGGCGGTGTGGCCGAACACCTCGAGCTGGAAGGTCTGGTAGGCGAAGGCGGGCAGGACGTGGTAGCGGCCGGCCGTGGTCAGGTGCACCGTGTAGCGGTAGACGTAGGTCCCCGCCGGGACGTGGCTGGCGAAGAGCGTGGTGCGGTCGTCGCGCAGCTCGGTGTGGTCGACGTACGGCGAGAGGTCTTGCGGCTGCCCCGGCGCGGGCCGCGCCACAGTGAAGAGCGGCGCCGGTCCACTCGGGCCATTCCCACTACTGTTGCCGGGCTGGGCAAAGACGCTGCTGGTGAGCAGCGTGCCGTCCACGGCCTCGGCCCCCGCCGGCAGCGGGTCCTGCACGATGACGCGCGAGAGGTCCTGCGGCGCGACCAGGCGCAACTCCACGGTCACGGTCGCGTCGCGCGGCGCCGCCCCATTGAGCGGCTGGTTGCCGGCGTGGGTCAGGTAGCGGCGCGTCAGGCTGACGCCGCTATCGACGGCGCCCACGCTGCCCGGCGCGGGGTAGTAGCGCAGGCGCAGCGTGTAGTGCAGCGGCGTGTGGCTCAGGCCCGCCCCGGTGCGCTCGATGCGCACCATGCCCCCGCCCGTGAGGCGCAGCGCGTCGAGCGGCACGACGACGGCGCGCTGCAGGCCGGCCGTGGCCGGGGTGACCGACCCGTTGGCCACGACGGCCCCGTTGAGCAGCACGCGGTAGCCGTAGCTGGGATGCGTGTCACCGGTGCGCCGGGCGTAGGAGACCAGGGCGCGTAGGGCCAGCGCCGTGGCGTGCGTGCTCTCCCAGGCGCCGTCGTTCCCGGTCACGCCGCGCTGGGACATCAGCCAGCGCACCGCGCGCGGGATCAGCGGGTTGCGCGGGTCGAACGCCAGCAGCGCGCGCACGGCCATGGCCGTGTCGCCCACGCTCGACTCCATCGTCTCGGCGTCGGGGCTGCTGCCGGCGTCCCAGTGGGCGTCGACCGAGGTCAGCCGGGCCGACGCGGCCAGCTCACGCACCAGCGTGCCGATGCGGGCATCGCCGGCGCCAAAGGCCGGGGAAAGCCCCAGGGCCAGCTCGGCGCGGGCGGCGGCGCCCAGGCCGGCGCGGCGGTCGAAGAGGGCGGCGGCGGCGGCGCCATCCGGCGAGCCGGCACGGCCCAGCGCGTAGATGATAAAGGCGCGCGCCGCGTCGTCCGGCGCGTAGGGGTCGCCTGAGGAGGCGCGCAGCCGGCCGCGCAGGTAGCCCTCGGCGTTGGCCAGGACGGTGTGGTCGACCTTGTAGCCGCTCTCGCCCAGCACGATCAACCCCTCGTAGGCGTAGGCGCTGAGGTAGGGATCGCTCTGGTCACCTGACCACCAGCCCCAGCCGCCGTCGCTGTTCTGCGCCGTGTAGAGCTGCGACGTGACGCTGCTCTCCTGCCCGGGCAGGGCGGCCACCGCGGCGGGGGAGAGACCGAAGGTCCGCGCCGGCAGGGTGTTGAGCGCCAGCAGGCCGGTCAGGCGGCTGGCCATATTCTCCATCGAATCGTAGGGGTAGGCCAGCAGGTAGTCGCGCGCGCCGCCCAGGCCGGAAACCAGCGAGGGCTCCAGGGACAGGCGCAGGTCGCCCTCGCCGGGCTCGGCCGAACCGGGCAGGCGCACCCGCTCGGTCGCCGTCGCGCCGGTGGCGTCGCCCGCCGTGGCCGCCGCCTCCGCGCCGAGCAGGCTGTTCTGCTCCACCGGCAGGTTGACCTGCAATGCGTCGGAGAGCGACGGATCGGCGGCGGCTGCGCTCAGCGTCACGCTGAGCAGGCCCTCTTTTGCCGGTATGTACGTCCAGTAGACGGGCAGGTCGGCGTGGGCGGGCACGGTGACGCGCTGGCCGGCCAGCTGGACCGTGCCGCCGGCGCCCGGGACGGCGCCACTGGTGCTCAGGGCGCTGACGATGCCGCTGACCGTGACGTGGACGGGCGCGCCGGTTGTATTGCTGACTACCGCGCCGAGGCGGCCGGCGTCGCGCACGGCCAGGAAGCGCGGCAGCGCCGGCTGTACCAGCACCGGCTTGGTGCTGATGAGGTCGGACGTGCCCCTGCCAAGCAACGTGTTGACGGCGGTGCTGCCGTCGACGGCCAGGCGCCAGGTGGTCAGGCTATCCGGCAGCACGAAGGAGAGTGAGGCGTTGCCAGCCGCGTCGGTCAGGACGTTGGGATTCCAGTAGGCCGTGTCGGGGAACTTGCTGCGCACCGGCGTGGGGCCGGCCCCGCCGCCACCGCCGCCCTTGGTCCCGCTGCCGGGGTTGAGGTTGAGGCGGTCGATGAACAGCGACATGCTGGCCGCGGTGCTGATGCCCAGCGGACGCTGCGTATAGAAGGCGTCCGTCGCCGTACCGTTGGCGTTCTGGGCCAGAGCCAGCACGGCGGCGTCGACCAGCGAGACGCCAAGGTCGGCCGCGACCGGCCGGCCGTAGCCGTCGGTCACGTGGACCGCCACGCGGATGCGCGCGCCCGGCCGCGCGCGCGAGGCGGGCGTAAGCGTGCGCAGTTGCACCTTGAGCGTGCGCTCGCGCGGGTCGACCACCAGCGTGGTGTAGCCCATCTTCCACACCGGCAGCGCGCCGACAGCCCCGGCCGCGGAGCCCCTGAACAGGACCACGCTGACGTAGAGGTTGGGCAGGCTGTCGCGCGTGATGGGCACGTCGATGACGGGGCTGTTGCCGCGCAGGGTCAGCACGCGGTGGCTGAGCACGGTACCGCGCTCGGTCGTGACCAGGGCCTGCATGCCGGGGTAGGGGGCCGAGGCCAGGATGTGCGCAGTCTGGCCGATACTGTACTGGCGGCGGTCGGCCACCACGCGGATGCGGTCGTTGTTGGCGATGCCCCAGTCGACGTAGCCGCCCGTGTCGCCGGCCGCGCTATAGACGTAGGCGGCGCCGTGGCCGAGGTGGCCATGCCCGTCGGCGGCGACGGCCGCCAGGCGGTAGGCCCCGGTGTCGGACAAGGTGAAGTGGACCGTGCCGCGGCCGGCGCCGTTGGTCGTGAGCGACACCGTGCGCACGGTCGAGTCGCGGGTGCGGTCCTGCCACATATAGCCGAGCTGCGGGTCATAGCGCAGTACGCTGAAGTAGCGGCGGCGCTGCAGCGCCACTTGCACGGCCGTGCGCGGGGCCACGCTGCCGTCGGGATGCAACGTGACCACGTCGATGCCCTGGCTGCTGCCCGGCGTGGCCAGATAGTTCTGGGGACGCAAGCCCACGTACACATTGGCCGGGTTGACGATGACCTGCGTGCTCTGCGACACCATATCGCCTGTCGGCGCGGTGACGTCGGCCTCGACCGTGACGCTGTGGGGCAGCTGCGAGCCCTGCAGGTCGGCGGGGATGCTCAGCGTGGCCGCCCCGTTCGGTCCGGTCAGGCCGCTGCTGCTGCTGGTCTGCTGGTTGCCGGGCGCGGAGAGCTGCGCGTTGAGCAGGTCCCCGTCGATAAAGCTGTAGTCGTCGTAGCCGGTAGGCTGGAAGGACGTGGTGGAGCTGGCGATGTTCCAGATGACACTGGCGCGTGGCAGCGGCGCGCCGAAGTAGTAGTCGGCGTGCACGGCCGCCGCGACGCGCTCGCCCTGCACGTAGTTGCCGTTCTCGCCGCGGTCGGCCAGGACGGTCACCTTGAAGGTCGGCTTCTTGTAGGCCGCGACCTGGAAGCTGGCGGCAACCGAGTCGCTGCCCACCGTGGCCTGCAAGGAGTAGAAGCCGAGCGCGGCGCCCGGCGCCACGGCCAGACTGCCGTCCACGACGCCCTGGGCGTTGGCCGCGAGGTAGCGGTCCAGGGTCTTATGGCTCAGGCCGTCATGGCCCACGATGTGCACGCGCGCGCCGGCCGGGAGCAGGCGGTAGCGGCCGTCGTCGTCGCCGCGCAGCAGGCCGCGGAAGTAGACCGTCTGGCCGGGACGGTAGATGGGCCGGTCGGTGTTGAGGTAGATGCGCGTGCGGGTGAGGGTCGAGTCCTGCGGCAGGCTATAGTCTCCCGGGCTGATGCCGTTATTCCAACTGGTCCCGCAGGCCGCCGTGTCGTTCGGCCGGCCCACGAAGGCGTAGAGCGTGTCGTTGCTGAGGTGGCGCGACGGGGCGACGCGGCCGCTGAAGACACCATGGGCGTCGGTCCTGCCGCTGAGCACCGTGTTGTCCTTGCCATCGACCACGCGCACGGGCAGGTAGGCCAGCGGCGTGCCGCCCTTGAGGTCGTTGGCCCACAGCAGCACGCTGTCGTCGCCGACCTTGAAGGTGAGCGAGCTGCGCGTCACCAGCACGGGCAGATACTGCCCGTTGGAGACGCCCGGCGCGCGGGCGATCACGCCGTAGTAGCCGGGCGCGAGCGCGCCGCCTCCCGCCCCCCGCACCAATTGCGCCACCGGCGCGCTGTGGTTGAGCGCGGCGCGCATGGGCAGGGTGTAGGTGGCGAGCGCCGCGCCGGGCGGAGTGTAGTTCTGGGTGTTGAAGCCCGGCGTGGTCGAGCGCAGGAACTCGCGCTCGCTCTGCCGATAGACGCTCAGGCTGACGCTGCTGACGTTGACGGCGCTGCCGTAGAGATGCACGCCGCGATAGGCGTCGTAGGTGTTCAGCACGCCGATGCCGTAGATATTGAGCGAGGGCTGGTACGCGGCGGTCTGGAAAGAAACGGTGCGCCCCGCGGCCAGATGGTCGCCCAGCAGGTCGGGGAAGCCGGGCAGCACGCTGATGCGGTACGCGGTGGAGGGGCGCAGGTTGCCGTAGACCGCCAGCGAGTTCTGGTCGTCGCCGACATCGAGGTGCAGGGCGGCGATAGGCGGCGCGATGCGCAGGTAGCGGCCGGCCACGCGCAGGTCGACCGGCGCGGTGAAGTGGAGCTGTAGCGAGGAGAAGGGATCGACGTTCGACGCGCCGTCGGACGGCGTGCTCTTCGCAAGCGCAAAGGCCGGGGTCACGTCGAAGTGAGCGAAAAAGTCCGCCGTGCCCGGGAGCGGACCGCCCAGCGCGGCCACGCCCGGCGACTCTCCCACGATGAGGCGCTCGCCGCGCGGCAGCGGCGAGGCGGGCGTGAACTGCATGGCGCCGTCGCTGCGCCAGCTGAACGAGCCAGGCAGCGGACCTGCGGACTGGCCCAGCTTGAGCGAGAAGTGCGCCTGCGCCGAGGCGTGGACCACGGGCACGTTGAAGGACACCACGACGGGCGCCCGCGGCAGCACGCCCTGCAGGCCGTTGGTCGGGGTGATGCTCTCCACGGCGGGGCGCAGCGTGGTGAACTGTACCGGGCCCGAGCCGGCCAGCGCGGAGCCGTCGATGGCGTGCAGGGTGGGGTTGAGTTGCAAGCTATAGGTCGTGGCCGGGGCCAGCCCGTGCGCGGGCAGGATCGTCCAGGTCGAGGTACCAAGCCAGCGCTGCTGGCCGGGGATAGGCGGCGACACGGTGGCCGCGGCGGGGCCGCTGCCCAGCCGCGCCAGGGACACGACGGGCCGGTCGAAGTAGACGGTGACGATGCCGTCGGGCGATACGGCGGCGCTCCCTGGCGCCGGGACGAAGCGGACCACGCGCAACAGCGAGGGGGAGGAGGAGGCGCCGGATGAGACCATGGGCAGCGCGACCAGGAGCAGCAAGAGACCGCGTAGTGCCAGCAGAGACGCCTTTTTCACGTGGGTAACTCCTTCTTTAGCCATTAGTCGTTAGCCATTAGCCATTAGCCATTAGCCGTTCGTTATTAGCCTACTCTATTAGATGAACGTATGAGCGCCGCCAATTTAGTTGCTTGCCGCCGTGACCGTGATCCAGACGCGTGGGCCGGCGCAGGAGACCCTCACCCCCGCCCCATGCGGATTGGTCTCTCGGCTCTGCGGAGCCGACAGCCCAACCGGCTCTCCCGTGCGCGGGGCAACCCTCACCCCTGCCCCCTCTCCCGTGCGCGGGAGAGGGGAGTAAGGCGCGGAGACCTGCGACGGCGGGAGAAGGGAGGAGGACGTACTCGCTGGGAGCGCCGGCTTCCAGCCAGCTGACGTTGCCTGGGACGGGTTTGCTGCTTCCGACGTGACGGCAGGCAGGCCCTTGCCGACAAGGACGCCGGCGCTCCTGGTGGGTACGATTCCCGCTCCTTTTCCACCCTCACCCCCGACCTCTCCCACACCGAGAACGGCGGCTGGCTCCCCTCTCCCGCGCACGGGAGAGGGGGTGGGGGTGAGGGTCCCTCCGCACGCCTGCAGGTAATGCTTTCCCGGCCGTAGCTGCCACAGCACGCTGCATGGCTGCTCAGCTGCGCCGCTACATGTGCCTACCACGCGGCCATCGACGAGGACCGCGATGCTCCCCTCGCCCCGTGAGGGAGAGCGCGCTAGACCGGCGGACCCGCGGTTAGGGTCCGGGGGGCTAGTCAGCCATGGGGTGGGGGTGAGGGGTGAGCCGGCCGAGATAGAGAGCTGTTGCACCGACGCGGGCAGGTCGGGACTGACCCCGAAGCGCGCCCCGTTCGGTGGGTCGGTGATGACCTGCGCCTCGTCACTGCCCACTGCCCACTGCCCACTGCCCACTCCCGGCTGCGTGCCGACGATGAACAAGGCGTCGGTGCGGTCGACGCACGGCGCCGCTGGCGCCGGCGGCAGCCCCGTGCCCTGGCAGACGGTTTCGCGGACCATGCCGGGCGGGAGCGCGAACGGCCGCGGGACGACGGGACGCAGGGCGGCGGCCATCACGTCGTGCCAGATCGGCGCGGCGCCGGTGATGCCCAAGATGTGCAGCATCGGTGTGTTGTCGGCGTTGCCAACCCACACGCCCGTGACGAGGTCCGGCGTGTAGCCGACGGTCCAGTTGTCGTGCCAGTCGGTGGTGGTGCCCGTCTTGACCGCGGCCGGGCGGTCGGGCAGCGTCAGGACACTGCCAGCGCCGAACTCCGGCCAGCGCGCGCTGTCGTCGGCGAGGATGTCGGTCATCAGGGCGGCCAGTTGGGGTCCGCGCGGTCCTAGCACCTGCCGGGCCGGCGGGGGCGACCATGCGCCGAGGGCGTGACCAGCCGTGTCGGTCACGCTCAGGACGGCGCTCGGCTCGTGGCGTACCCCCCCGGCCGCGATGGTCCCGTAGGCCGAGGTCAGGTCGAGCAATGTCACCTCGCCGCCGCCCAGGGTCAGCGCGGGGCCGTAGCGGTCTGCCTGGTACATCGTGGTGATGCCGGCGGCGTGGGCCACCTGCAGCATGCGCGGGATGCCGACGCGCTCCAGCGTCTCCACGGCCGGCACGTTGAGCGACGAGCCCAGCGCCACGCGCAAGGGCACGCGGCCCAGGAAGCGCATGTTGTAATCCAGCGGCTGGTACGGCGCGCCGTCGGGGCCGTAGAACGTGGAGGGCGCGTCGTCCAGGATCGAGGCGGCGGTGAGGCGCAAATTGCGCGCGCCGGGCGACCAGCGGTCGAGCGCGGCGAGATAGGTGAACGGCTTGATGGCCGAGCCCGGCTGGCGCGGGGCCAGCGCCACGTTGTAGGCGCCGTCGATCGACGGGTCGTTGGGATCGGCGCTGCCCACCATGGCCAGGACCTGGCCGCTATGCGGGCTGATCGCCACCACGGCGGCGTCGTGCGCGTTGTGCTCCTTGACGACCTCGGCGAGGCGCCGCTGCACCGCCTGCTGCGCGTCCAACTGGATGCCAAGGTCGAGGGTGGTGCGCACGGTCAAGCCGCCCCGCGCGACGCGCTCCGCGCCTAACCCATTGGTCAGCTGGCCCAGGACATAGGTGACCCAGTGTGGGGCCAGATCGACCGTCGCCGCGGAGCCGGAGTTGGAACCGCCGATGGTCAGGCGCTCGGCCGCGGCGAGGCGCTCCCGGGCGGCGGAGATGAAGCCGCGTTGGCGCATCAGGTCGAGCACCACCAGCGCGCGGCGGTGCGCGGCGTCGGGATGGCGTAGGGGGTCGTAGAGCGTGGGCGCGCGGGGCAGTCCGGCCAGCAGCGCGGCCTGGGCCAGGTCCAGGTCCCCGACGGGACGGGCAAAGTAGAACTCGGAGGCCGCCTCGGCGCCGTAGGTCAGGTTGCCGTAGCTGATGTTGTTGAGGTAGAGCGCCAGGATGTCGTCTTTGGACAGGCGCCGCGTCAGCTTGAGCGCCAGGATGGCCTCGTGAAGTTTACGGAAGAGCGAGCGCGACGTGCGTTCCTGGGGCGAGAGCAGCAGGTTGCGCACCAACTGTTGCGTGATGGTCGACCCGCCGTACGCGGCGCGGTCGAGCCGCGCGTCGAGCAGGGCGGCGCGCAGGATGCCAAGAGGATCGACGCCGGCGTTGTGGTAGAAAGAGGCGTCCTCGGCCGCGATGGTGGCCTGGCGTAGCGCGAGCGGGAAGAGGCTGAAAGGGATAGTCTCGTGACGTACGCCGCCCCGGGGCAGGTCGGCGATCAGCGCGCCGTGCCGGTCGAGGATGCGCGTGTCCGGCGCGGGCAGCGCCGCCTCGGCCACCGAGAGGCTGGGCAGCGGCGTCAGCGCATAGGCCAGCGCCCCCGCCGCCAGGAGCAGCAACGGGAGCAGCAGCAGCGCCGCCAGGACGCGTCGCGGACGACGCCAACGACGCGGGCGCATGGCGCGGCTTTTGTGGGTTCGACGAGCCACCGGGAGTCCTTTCATTCCTACTTGCAATCAATAGAACGTTCCGTCACCCCAAAAGTTACAACCCCAGAGCGCGTGAAAAGCGTGGTCTGTGAATTGTACGGCGCCCTACTGGGAGCGCGGGCGGCCCGCCCGCCGTGCGCCGTGTGCTACTGGGAGCGCGGGCGGCCCGCCCGCCTCGTGTGGTGCTTTGGCGGGAGCGCAACTGGTGTCCACGACGGTTGGCGCACCGATCCGCGTGGCCGCGACGGAAGCGGGCGGGCCGCCCGCGCTCCCAGTCCGACAATGCACAGGCCCTGGCGTGAAAAGTCGGCGGCCGGCGTTTCCACTGGGACCGCTGCGGGGACTGTGGTGGCTCGCTCCGCGACCGGCGTCCGCGGCGCACAATTCACAGACCCTGGTTACAACCCCATCCCGGATAGCCCACGGTGTGAGAAATACATCATGCGCCCGGACATACGGCTGCTTTAAGATGGAGATGTAGACACGCTGATACATAATGGGCGAACTACGCTATTGATACAACACCGAGCGAAGCCGGAGCACATGGAGCAAGCAAGTTTGATGAGTTTGACGAACGAGACGACGATTGGGCGGCGCGGATGGGTCCAGGCAGGCTCTCCTTTGAGATCGCGACGGGGCGCGGCGCGCCTGGCCCTTGCCCTGCTCCTGGCCGCGCTGCTTATCGGGCCGTGGGCGCGCTCGACAATGGCGGCACAGGCTGATAGCAGTTGCGCCGAGTCCGGCACGGGCTCCTACCTGCATACCTGCGGCTCACAGATCGTCGACGCCAGCGGTGCCCCGGTACGCCTGCGCGCGCTCAACTGGTATGGCTTCGACAACAACGACTTCGTGGTCGGCGGCCTGCACTACTATTCCTATAAGACTATCATCCAGCATATCAAGGCCCTTGGCTTCAACGCCCTGCGCATCCCCTTCTCCGACCAGTTAGTGCAGGACAACCCGGTCGTCAGCAACATCCAGAACGTCTGTGCGGGGACCACTTGCGTGCCCGTGCCCGGCTCCGACCCGTCCAACCCCACCCCCATCAATGGGCAGTACCTGCTGGCCGCCGTCAGCGACCCGTCGCAGACCAACGCCGACCTGGTGGGCCAGCCCGCGCTCAACGTCCTCAAGACAATCGTGGACTACGCCGGCAGTCAGGGCCTCTACGTGATCCTCGACCACCACCGCTCCGAGGCCGGCTGGTCCTCGCAGTACAACGGCCTCTGGTACAACAACTACCCGACGGACTGCCCCACCACGCCCGCCCAGCCGGGCCAGCACACCTGTTTCACCTCGCAGGATTGGCTCAACGACTGGTCGGTCATGGAGAACCTCTTTCAGAGCGATCCCGCCGTGATCGGCCTCGACCTGCACAACGAGCCGCACTCTATGAAGGCGCCGACGGACTGCGGGTCGTATTTGGGGCAGGCGCACTGGGGTCCCTGCAACGACGGCAACAACAATAAGGACACCG
>JAABUX010006397.1_pt1 | contig 14085 bp, 15 predicted proteins | sample 5561851 | NCBI WGS metagenome assembly JAABUX01 (sample SAMN10711883, study PRJNA513361) | rock metagenome | isolation source: Antarctica rocks | place: Antarctica: Victoria Land, Richard Nunatak red sandstone | collected 2016-01-03 | reverse complement strand
CAGCTTCTCGATCGACAAGCCCCGCTCCCCCACAATCGCGAGGGCGCGTCATCATACGGCAGGGCCCGGCAGGCGAGAGAAATCTCATGCGTAGCCCCTGGGGTCTATCACTGGGTTATGGTCCGTAGTGTTCCCGCAAAGGCGTTTTGCGATGGGGAGTCCGGCACAGATTATACAGCCGGATGCTTACATGCTGCGGAGCGATTTACCCGGATCGATTATCAACGGTTACATGATCCCGAGTATAAGCTTGGGTGGAATAGCTATGCGACTACGCAGGTTCCAGTCCCCACTGCCCCTTACGCCGCAACAGTGCAAGTCGTACCCACGCCAGCCGAGTGTGCTGGAACTGTAGCGGCGGACGATCGACTAGATTGTTATGATCGCTTGATCAGCAGCAACTCTCCCCCTCTTGCTCCAACGCCGTTCGCCACACTTACTCCCGCGTCCGTTAGAAGTGTCGCACCGAGTAAGCCGCAAGGGGAGGACCAAGAAGCTCGCTTCATCTCGGCCATCGGAGAAGCAAAGACGGCTTACGATAACGCTGCCAATGGAATGCTCAAGGGTGCAACCCGACCGACTCGCGGCCGGAAACTTTGCGAAATTCTGCCAACTCGCGACATTAAGGATTGGATAGGGGAAATATACAAACTTTCTTCTAGCAACGATGGTCACGGAGTTGTTAACATAACAATCGCGCCTAGCATCTACGTTGAAATATATAATAATGACTTTTCCGATGCATCTTATGATACGCTTATAAGACTTGGTTCTCCAGTTTACCAATAGGTAAGCCAACTTAGCGTCAGGCAGCGAGTGCGATTTTCTGGTACGTTCTTTGAGCAGCCCGTCGATTGCATAAAAGAGGACAGTTTAGGGGTTAACGGGGCGATGACCGAACCGGAGTTTTTGATTAGGTTTACCGGCATATCAGCCGCTGATTAGGACGGGTAAGGAGTGAGCGCCAGTGAACAGTGTTGCCGCGGCCGGTATGAGATAGCTTACATGAATGACTGATTAGCAAATCTGCTAATCTCACTCGAACTCTTCCGGCAAAGTATCCTGCGTCGGCAACCCGGACGCCTGCCAGCCGTCCACGCCCTCCGGAAACCAAGCAGCATGGAACCCCATCTCCCCAGCGCGGCGGGCAGCATTCCAGCTCATCCAGCAATCCGCCAGGCAATAGAAGACAACCAACCGGCCAGGATCGTCCCGCGTCACGTCCCGCAGGCGTTGCCGCAACCGCACCTTCACCGTCTCAGGAAGCTCACCCCGCCCAATCTCCGGCCACCACACGCCGCCAGGAAGGCTCGGATGACGGGCGGGCAGCCACGGCGTCCCCGGACGCATGCTCGCCGGCCGGCGCGGCGCAGGCAGCACGTCGATCAGCACCGCGTCGCGCTGGGCCACACGCTGCTGCATCGCCGGGATATGCAGCACTTCGGCGCCCGGCACCGTGTCAGGCACCGGCGCGCGATAGTCGTCCAAGCGGTAGGCCGGCGGCACCGGCACATCAGGGTCCGCATAGGCCGGCACAGCAACCAACCCGACAGCCAGCGAAGCCGCCGCAAGCCTCAAGGCGTCGACTGGCCTTGGGCAGATTGGCCCTGTTCATCCACCAGCGGCATGCCGTAGTCCGCCAGCACGGCTGTGATCTCGGCCTTATGCTTGATGATCGCCTGGTTGATGCGTCGACGCCATTCCGGCTCGTTCGCGCGCACGCCCATGGCGACGCGGTAGTCCAAGCGGGGCGCGCCCGGCTCGGGCTCGATGAACACCGCCGTCAATGGCAAGTGGTCCTGCTTGATCGCATACCCGGCCGTAGGTCCCCAGACCAAGGCAACGTCGATCTGGCCGTCGACCAAATCCTGCAGCATGGCGCGCGGCGGATTGCTGATGCGGGTATCGACCCGTAGCGCATAAGGCCGCACCTGGTCCATCAGGTGGTGGCGCACCAGAAGATCGGTCGGCGGCGTCGCGGCGATCACGCCAAACTTCTTGCCCGCCAGCGCCGGGTCGCCTACCGACTTCGCGGTGATCCCGTCGGCAGTCCGCGTCACCATCATATAGCTCGTGTGGTAGTACGGGTTCGTGCTGTCCATGATCCCGTCGCCGCTGACGGCGCCCATGACAAGGTCGCACTCGCGGGCGCGCAGCGTGTTGCGCACGAAACCCGTCACCTGCGGGAACCACACATAGGTGACTGGCAGTTCCAAGTCTGCGCCGATGATCTCGGCGATCCGGTTCTCGAACCCTTGGCGCGCCTCGTTGGAGTATGGAAGGTTGTTCGGGTCGGCGCAGACGCGCAGCTCGGTGCGCGAGATCATCTCGGCGCGCTGCGCCTGCGCGGGCAAGCAGGCCAGCAACGACGCCGCCAGGACAAAAAGCGGCGTCCAACAAGCCATCAGCCTAGCTGTCATCGCCAATGCGCTTCGGGCGTCCGCGCGGCAGCTTGTCGTCAGACCGGGCCTTCAGGTAGCCATAGATGTCATCCATATACAGCACGACATCCTCGGTCGTGCCGAAGGCTGGCATGACGTTGTTCTGCGACTTGGACACGTTCTGCCGGCCGTTGACGATGGTATTCACCACGTCATCGTAAGACATATGCTTGAGCGACTCGGTAAGGCTCGGGGCATACGAGCTGCCAGCGCCATCCGGCCCATGGCAGCGGAGGCAGGACTCGCCGTAGCGCCGGTAGCCGTTGAAAGTGTGTTGGTCCACACGGCCACCTTCGACCACGTAGACCGGCTCGTTCTCCGCCTTGGCGCCAGGCGACCCGGCAACGACAAACGCCAGGCCCGCACAGACCAGGCCAGAGAACGCCAGCAATGATTTGTTACGCATCAATAGTCTCCGGAAGTATCTCCGGCCGCGTCGCGTGCGCGGCCGGAGATTGCAGGTGTCGGCTTAGTCGAGGCCGAACACGGTCAGCACGCCGCCCAACTGGGTGTAGTTGGAGAGCTGCTTGTAGGCGCCGACAGCGCCCAAGCCGTCGGTGTCGTTGCCAAGCCCAGCCGCCATGCCGATCCCGGCCCAGCCGCCAACCCCAGACAACACGGCGATGTACTGCTTGCCGTTATGCGAGTAGGTGGTGACGTTGCCGATGATGCCGGACGGCGTCTTGAACTTGTACAGCTCCTTGCCGGTCTTGATGTCCACGCCCTTCAACTGGCCGTCGAGCGTGCCATAGAACACGACGTCGCCCGCGGTCGCCAAAGCGCCCGACCAGACGGAGAACGGCTCCGGGTCGGACCAGACGATCTTGCCCTGGCCAGCGTCCCAGGCGATGAAGTTGCCCAGGTTGGTGTCGCCCTTCGGCGGATACATCGAGAGCGTCGCGCCGACGTAGGGCTGGCCCGCGGTGTAGGACACCTTGAACGGCTCGTAGTCCATGCAGACGTGATTCGTCGGCACGTAGAACAGCCCGGTCTTGGGCGAGAACGCCGCCGGCTGCTGGTCCTTGGACCCCAGCGCGGCCGGGCAAACGTTGCGGCTGTTCTTGTCTTCGCCGTTGGCCTGCGTCGAGTAGGCTGCGACGACCTCCGGACGGCCGGTCTTCATGTCGACGTGGGTGGCCCAGTTGACGGCCGGGTCATACTTCTCGGCGACGAGCAACTCGCCCGTCTCGCGGTTCAGCGTGTAGCCGAAGCCGTTGCGGTCGAAATGCACGAGCGCCTTGGTCATCTTCCCCTTAACCGGGATGTCGGCCAGGATCATCTCGTTGATGCCGTCGTAGTCCCACTCGTCATGCGGGGTCATCTGGTAGACCCACTTCGCCATGCCGGTGTCGGCGTCGCGCGCGAAGATGGTCATCGACCACTTGTTGTCGCCGGGGCGCTGCACCGGGTTCCAGGTGCTCGGGTTGCCGGTCCCGTAGTAGATCAGGTTGGTGCCGGGGTCGTAGGAGTACCAGCCCCAGGTGCTGCCGCCGCCCGTCTTCCATTGATCGCCCTGCCAGGTCGACAGCGACGAGTTCTTGCCGATCGGCTTGCCCATGTTCATGGTCTTGTCGGGGTCGACCAGCATGCCCTCGTCCGGCCCGACGGAGTAGGCGTTCCAGGCGAGCGAGCCGTCCTTCATGTTGTAGGACGTGAGGCGTCCCTGCGTGCCGAACTCGCCGCCGCTGATGCCGACGTAAACCTTGTCCTTCACGATCATCGGCGCCATCGTCATAGTCTCGCCCTTGGCGGGGTCGCCATTCTTGACGTGCCAAAGCTCCTTGCCGGTCTTGGCGTCGAGCGCAACGGTCGTCGCATCGGCCTGGTTCAGGATGATCTTGCCGTCGCCATAGGCGACGCCGCGGTTCACCGTGTCGCAGCACATCACGGCGATGACGCTGGGATCCTGGCGCGGCTCATACTTCCAGATGATCTTGCCGTTGTCGTTCAGGTCGAGCGCGAACACGTTGTTCGGGAACGGCGTGTGGACATACATCACGTTGCCGATAACCAACGGGCCGCCCTCGTGCCCGCGCAGCACGCCGGTCGAGAACGACCAAACGGGGTGCAGCTTCGAGACGTTGGTGGCGTTGATCTGGTCGAGCGTGCTGTAGCGCTGGTTGGCGTAGTTGCCAGTCGGCATCACCCACTGGTTGGCGTCGCCCTGCAACTTCTGCAGCTCGTCATTGGCAGAAGCTGGCGTGCCCCAAGCAAGTGCAGCCACACTCAACATCATTGTACAGCCAAGCAGACTTTTCTTGTTAAGCCTCACGTCAATCCCTCCTCAGAATGGTCAATATTAAGGTGGCGTTGCCCTGCAATGCTACAGACCGACTCGCCCCACACCCGCCACGGCTCCACCGTTTGAGCACCGGAACGCTCGGTATGGAGCATATGCAGGCATTAGCCAAGCCGGCAAGGCATGGCACCCATCGCAAAATGCGCGATCCGCACTAATCTTTCCATGTTGCACCGCAACAAGAAATTCTGTTCCTGGCATGGCCGGCAGCGGGGCTGGATTCGTGCGCGCATTCAGCTAGGTTGCGCCGGCCACAACTATGGGAGACGCATCTTGGACGTCCGCGCCGCCGTCGCTTTCGCTGCCGGCCAGCCGCTAAGCATTGAGACCGTGCAGCTTGAAGGCCCGCGCGAGGGCGAAGTGCTGGTCGAGATCAAGGCCACCGGCATCTGCCACACCGACAAGTTCACCCTCTCAGGCGACGATCCCGAGGGCATGTTCCCCGTCATCCTGGGCCACGAGGGCGCTGGCGTCGTCGTCGACGTGGGGCCGGGCGTGCGAACGCTGCAAAAGGGCGACCACGTCATCCCGCTTTATACCCCGGAATGCCGGGAATGCGACTACTGCCTTAGCCAGAAGACCAACCTGTGCCAGAAAATCCGCGTGACCCAGGGCCGCGGCGTCATGCCGGACGGCACCAGCCGGTTCAGCTTCCAGGGCAAGCCGATCCTGCACTACATGGGCTGCTCGACCTTCGCCAACTTCACGGTGCTGCCTGAGATCGCCTTGGCGAAGGTGCGCAAGGACGCGCCGTTCGAGAAAATTTGCTATATCGGCTGCGGCGTGACCACCGGGGTCGGTGCCGTCATCTTCACGGCCAAGGTGAAGCCCGGCGACAACGTCGTGGTGTTCGGCCTGGGCGGCATCGGGCTGAACGTGGTGCAGGGCGCCAAGATCGCCGGCGCCGACATGATCGTGGGCGTCGACATCAACCCCGGCCGCCGCGAACTGGCCAAGAAGTTCGGCATGACGCATTTCGTGAACCCGAAGGAGGTCGAGGGCGACATCGTGCCCTATTTGGTCGACCTCACCAAGGGCGGCGCCGACCACAGCTTCGAGTGCGTCGGCAACGCCACTTTGATGCGGCAGGCGCTGGAGTGCGCGCACAAGGGCTGGGGCAAGAGCACCATCATCGGCGTGGCTGGGGCCGGGCAGGAGATCAGCACGCGGCCCTTCCAGTTGGTGACGGGCCGGGTCTGGCAGGGCAGCGCCTTCGGCGGCGCACGGGGCCGCACCGACGTGCCGGGCATCGTCGACTGGTATATGGATGGCAAGATCAACATCGACGACCTGATCACCCATATCCTGCCGCTTGACCGGATCAACGAGGGGTTCGACCTCATGACCCGCGGCGAGAGCATACGCAGCGTCGTCGTGTATTAGGGTGCTGTTGCCCGGCGTTCGGCTACGCCGGGCACTCCCTGGCTGCTCGTTGCGCGGCTACGCCGGGCGTTCCTTGGGCTTGTCGACCTCGCAGCGCCAGCCTGCCAGGCGGTAGCGCGGGTGCGCTATCACCCACTCCTCAGCCACGGTTTGCGCCTTCATTGTGCATTCCATGGGGCTGCCCACGGCCTCCCGCACCTCTCGCCGCTCCATGCAGCGGTCCGGTTCGTTCGACAAGCAATAGACGAGGACTAATTCGATCATGGCTGCCTTTCCCTACATATCGATCCACGCAACGCCCAGCCATGCAACAATGATGCTGGCGCGGGCCGGCGCAATACTCACGATTGCGTCTATCGCTTTGCCGGCCCTCGCCGAAGGGCCGCAAGCCGAGGACACCAGGCCGCTCAGCCCGGCGCAGGTCGGGCTGTTCGAGACGCCGCACCTCCGCAACGTCGACCACGCCGAGACGCTCGACTACGGCTTCGTCCGTGACGGGGCCGCCGGGTTCACGGACAAGATCGCCATCCACATCCGGCAGGTGAACCCAGACGGGACCAAGAGCCTCGCTTTCGACTACCTGACCGGCGACCATCAGGTGAAGTTCCCCGAGCTCGACAACTTCCGCGGCAACCCGCTGCTCATGCTCACGCTGGAGCGCGACGTCGCCGAGATGAAGGAGCAGGTGGGGCTGTCGGCATCGTATTTCCGCAATAAGATCCGGGAGGCGTTCGTGACCGGGGCGACAGTCACGGACGCGACCTTCACCCTGGACGGCGCTGCCGTGCCGTCGCGGGAGGTGACGGTCCACCCGTTCGAGGGCGACAAGCGGCTGGAGCGCATTCCGTCTTTGCAGGCGAAGAGCTACGTCTTCGTCCTCGCGGACAAGGTGCCGGGGACGGTTGCGGAGATCCGGATCGGCGTGCCCGCCGACGCCGCAATGGCCGCGCCCGCCTTCAGCCAACGCACCACGTTCACCGGAGTGGAACCATGATCCGCGTTTTCCTGCTCGCTGCGGCCGGCGCGGCGCTGGCGGCCCCGGCCGTGCAGGCCGAGGTCCGGCATCCCGCCAACGACTATCCGACCGCGACCCGCGCGGACTACGTGATCGGCTGCATGGCCGCGAGCGGGTTCAAGCGCGAGTACCTGGAGCGCTGCGCCTGCGGCATCGACGTGATCGCCGACATGATGCCGTTCGACGACTACGAGCAGGCGGACACGATCCTACGCATGCAGCAGGGCGGCCTAGGCGACCGCGGTGCGCTGTTCCGCGACACCCCGATTGCCAAGGAGCGGACCGAGCAGCTCCGCCGCGCGCAGGCGGAGGTCGCGCTACAATGCAAGTAGCTGGGGGCAAGTAGCTGGGGCAGTGTGAGAAGCTCTAGCTCCGGCTGCTGTTGAGCGGAAATTCCTGGTGGAACTTCGCCTGCGCGCTGTCCAGCACGTCCACCTGCATGGGGCCGGGACCCTGCGGCACGAAGCGGAACGTGATGACCGGGTCCTCGCTCAACGAGATGTCGGCATCGACGCTGAGCACCACAGCGTCGCCGTAGCGCACCGTCACGTCCTGGATGTAGCGTGGCGGCACGAAGTTGTGGGTGAGCTGGTCGACCTGCATGCCGTTGTTGTTCGGATGGCTGATCAAAAGCTGTGCGGTCGCTGCCTCACCGTCGTGCAGCAACTGTGCCTCGCCGTCGAGCCGCAGGCGCATCTGGCCCAGGCGCGACATGGCAAGCTGAGGGTCCTTGGTCGACGGGGCGGAGCAGCCGCCGGCCGCCTTCACGTAGCGTTCGCTGGCGAACAGCCGTCCGTCCTCGGTTTCGGCGACGGCGTGAACCAGGGTGTACTGGTCGACGCGGACGCGGGTTTTCAGGCTGCGCGGATCGGCGGCCGGGCCGAACTTGAAGGTGCCCGCGAGCGGCGACGGGTTGCCGTCCACCAGCAGCCAGACCGCCTTCACCTTGCCGTCCCCTGCCCCGCCGCCGGCCGAAAGGTTGACGGAGACCGGCACCAACGCCGCGTCCAGGGCGCGGACGGGCGCGTCGAGCGTGATGACGCCGGTGCCGTCCGTGACCACGCGGTCGCCGAACACGGCGTGCTTGAGGTCCGTCCAGCGTTCGGCACGCGCGTCCGGGTCCTCCTCCGCCCAAGCCGGCCCGGCCGCGCCCAGCGTCGCGCACAATGTCAGGCCCAATGCAACCGCGACTGCCTTCACTTGACCAACCCCCTCGTAAATGCCGGTTCGCCCCGGCCTATTCCCACTCAAGTTCCTTGAACGCACTCGTGACGTTGCGGCCGTTGTAGTCGTCGAACAACAGCCAGCGTTCACGCTCCGCCAGGCCCACCGTCTCGACGGCTTGCTCCATATCGCCGCCATGGGCGATTATGGCACGGATATCGCGCACGATGCCGCCTAAATAGCGCTCCTGTGCTGCCGCCGCATCGGGCCACGGCACGATGGCAGGCCCATGGCCCGGCACCGCCCGCTTTGCCGGGGACGCCCGAAGCGCCCCAGTCTGCGCCCCAGTCTGCGCGCCAGTCTGCGCGCCAGTCTGCGCCAGCCAGCCCAGGATGCTGCCGTCCAGCGCCGGAACCCGGTCCACGAACAGCAGGTCGCCCAGCCAGAGCGTGCCGGTCGCCTCGTCAAAGATCGACAGGTCGTTGTCGGTGTGCGCCGTCGCATGGGCGTGCAGCCGCAGGCTGCGCCCGCCAAGGTCGAGCGTTGCGTCGCCCGCGACGAACAGGTTCGGCTTGGCGTAATCGCCGGCCTCCTCGATGCCCAGCAGATCGGCCAGGCTGTTGCGGTAGAACTCGCCGCGCTGGACCAGCATGCCCTCCATCCGCGCATGGCCGACGAACACCGGCCCATCCGCCGCGAAGGCGCCGGCGCCGAAAACGTGGTCCGGGTGCATGTGCGTCATCACGACGTAGCGGATCGGCAAGTCGGTGCGCTGACGGATGCTGGCGCGCAACCGCTCGCCGTCCGCACGGCTGCCGCCGGGGTCCATGACAGCCACGGCGGCGGCGCCGACGATGAAGCCGATATTGGCGATGCCGTCCTGGTTCTCGACCGTCGCCTCCTCGTGGACACCGGGCCGCACGTGGATGCCCGGCGCGACCTCCGTCATCGCGAACGGCAACACCGGAACAGGCGCAGCAAGGAGGCGGGCAGGACGCAGCGCCGCGAAGGTCGCGAGCAGCAGGGCGTCCCGGCGGTTCATTTGACCAACGCGGCGGTGCGTATGCGCCGGTAAACCAGGTCAGGCGTTCCAGCCGCCGCGGCCTCAGCCTCAGCAGCCGCCACCGCGTCGGCCATCATGAAATGCGAGGGCGACAGCGCGCAGGCCGGGTCGGTCGCGGCGGCGTCGCCGGTCAGGGCAAAGGCTTGGCACCGGCAGCCGCCCCAATCGACCTCGCGCTGGTCGCAGGATCGGCATGGCTCCGGCATCCAAGCGGTGCCGCGGAACCGGGCGAAGCCGGGATCGTCGCGCCACACCGCCCCGAGCGACACCGTGCGCACCGACGGCCAGTGAAACCCCCGCAAGGTCTCCGCCGCATGGCAGGGCAGCGCCAGGCCGGCCGGGGTGATGTTGGTGATCCGCCGCGCCCAGCCACCCATGCAGGCTTTCGGGCGGGCCGCGTAGTAGTCCGGCACCACGTAGTCGATGGTGATGCGCCCGCGCAGGTCGGCCCGCGCCTGGGCGACGGCCGCGTTCGCCCGCTCCAACTGCGCCCGGCTGGGCATCAATGCGGCGCGGTTCACCAGACCCCAGCCATAGTACTGCACATGCGCGACCTCGATCCGGCTGGCGCCAAGCTCCTGGCCCAGCGCCAGCATCTCGGGCAGGCGGTCCAGGTTCTGCCGATGCACCACGAAGTTCGCAGTCAGCGGCAGCCCGGCCTCACGGATTTGCCGCGCCACCACCAGCTTGCGGGCGTGGCCGTTGCGGTAGCCGCCGATGCGGTCCGCTTGCGCCGCGTCCGCGTCCTGGAAACTGAGCTGCACATGGTCCAGCCCAGCCTCCGCCAAGGCCGCGAGCGACGCAGCGTCCAGCATGACGCCCGAGGTGATCAGGTTGCTATACAGCCCGCACGAAGCCGCATGACGGACCAATTCGAGCAGGTCCTTACGCGCCGTCGGCTCGCCGCCGGAGAAATGCACTTGCAGCACGCCCAGCGCTGCCGCCTCGTCCAGCACCCGCAGCCACGTCACGGTATCGAGTTCCGCCGCAGCGCGTTCGAGTTCGAGCGGGTTGGCGCAGTACGGGCATTGCAGCGGGCAACGATGCGTCAGCTCGGCCAGCAGCGCCAAGGGCGGCTCTACCGGCGGTTCGGGCGGCGTCTCGGGCATGATTGGCAGCAGTGCATTCATAGCCTCATCGCTCCTTTGTCCGCCAAGTCCCGCAGCATCGCCTCGACATCCGCCGCGATGGCCTCCCGAGGCGCGGCAAACCGCGTGGCCAGGATGTCGACGATGTCCGGCATGCTCCGGATGCCGTCGACAAGCTTTAGCACCTCAACCGCGACCTCATCCAACTGGAACAGACGCTCCGGCGCCAGGACGACCCACGCATCGCGCACGGCGTCGTGCCGCAGCCGGAAGCCGCGGTTGAAGGCCGGCACGGAAGCAACGACCGCTTCGGTCATGGTGTCGGGACGAACGCCCCCGGCGGCACGCGGCCGGGTTCGACATACGCATAGTGCAGCGCGTCCAACTGCGACCACAGCACGTCGCATTTGAAGCGCAACGCGGCCAGCACCAGCTCCTGCTGCTGCCGGGTGCGGGCTTGCTCGTCGATGTAGGCCAGGGCGAAGTCGACGTCCTTCGGGGCCTGGGTCAGCCGCGGCGTGAAGTACGCCAAGGTGTCCTTGGTGACGAAATCATAGTTGGCCAGCATGCCCGACACACGCTCGGCGATGATGGTCGGCGAGAACATTTCTGTCAGCGACGACGCGACGGCCTCAAGGACGCTGCGGTCGCGCACGAAGGCGACATAGGCGTCCACGGCGAAGCGCGTGCCCGGCAGGATGCCCTCGGTCGTCTCGACATAGGCGCGGTCAAGCCCGACGCCCTCCGCCAGCTTCAGCCAGCGCGCCACGCCGCCCAGGCCAGGCCCGGTGCCGTCATGGTCGTCGAGCCGGGTGCGCCAGGCGCGGCGCAGGTCGGCGGTGGGCAGCCGGGCCAGCAGGGTCGCGTCCTTCGCCGGGATGCGGCTCTGGTAGTAATAGCGGTTCAGTGCCCAGGCCTGCACCTGCCCGCGCGTCAGCTTGCCGTCGTGCAGCATGCGGTGGAACGGGTGGTGGATATGGTAGCGCTCGTCGCCGATCGCGTTCAGCGCCGCCCGCAGGTCGGACGGGGACAGGGTGCGGTTGCTCACAGGGTCAACTCCATGCCGTCATAGGCCACGCTCCAGCCCGCCGCCTCGGCCTGCGCGCGTTCCGGCGAGTCGTCCAGCAAAATCGGGTTCGAGTTGTTGATGTGCAGCAGGACGCGCCGGCGCACGTCGATACCCTCGAACGCCGCCAGGGCGCCCTCGGGTCCGGACACGCTCATGTGCCCCATGCGCAGGCCGGACTTGGGGCCAAGCCCGGCGCGGATCATCTCGTCGTCCGACCATAGCGTGCCGTCGAAGAACACCGCGTCGGCGCCGTGCAGCCGGGTCGCCAGCGCCGGGGTCATGGCGGCGCAGCTTGGGATGTAGAACAGGGTGGCGTGGCCATCGGAGACGGCGGCGCCGACCGTCTGATCGGTTTCCTGCAATGCCGGCGTCCGGTCCGGCTGCTCAAGGTAGAGCGGGATTTTGCCCGGCACGGCGAACAGCGTGACGCTGAGGCCGCTCGGGCGACCGTCCGGCAGCCGAATGGCGCAGGGGACATCAAGCATGATCGGCTGCCGGGCCACGATGGCGCGCGACAAAACCTCAAAAATAGGATTGTCGTCGAGGACCGCGTGGACGGCGGGCGTGGTGAGCACGCTGAACGCCTGGCGCTCCCGCAACGTCAGCAGCCCTGCGATGGCATCGACGTCGCCGTTGGTGAGCACGACCGCGGCAATCGGCGTGGAGCGCAGGCCAGCATTGGGCTGCAAGGCCGGGGTTTGCTCGATCTGTTGGCGAAGATCAGGGGAAGCGTTCAGCAATACCCAATGTTGCGCGTCAGCGCTGACCGCGAGGGACGCCTGAGTGCGGGGGCGGGCAGCCGGATCACCGGAACGGGCGCGTCGGCAAGGTTGGGCGTTCGAATTCCACTGCGGGAAGGCACCACCAGCCGCGGCGCCGAGCACGACTGCGCGCATAATATCTTAGGTCAACACACTTCCCTGCCAGAACTCCGGGGCAGGGTGCCAAATGCTCCCCTGCCCCAGAGCCTAGCAAGGCCGCGCGCTTACTTCTTCAGGTCAGCGCAAGCGTATGAGTTGATCTCGGCGCCGAGAGCGATCTCGACGATCTTTGGGGTCTTCCAGGCCATAATGTCCTCCAGTTTCTGTTTTTGACGAGGCGCAACTTAGGATTTCGATTGCTCCCAAGTCAAGCACAAGCATCGCTATAAAATCGTCATTTACGACACAACATCACGGTTTCGTGCTGTCCCCAGGGCGGAAATCCGTCCAGTGCGGGCCGTTGTGAGCAAAAGTCAAAATGGAGGAACCAGGTGCATAATCGTTTCAACATAGTAGCCGGTCTCTCGGCGCTTTGCCTTGGCTTGGTCGTGGTCCCGACTGTCGCCACCGCCGGCCCCTGCTCCGACCAGATCGCAGAACTCGGCCGCAAGCTGGCGCAGAACCCAAGCCTTGGCCCGGTCACCACCGGCACGCTGAGCGGGTCGAACCCAGGCAGCGCCCCGTCGGCGACGGCTCCGCAGCCTGCCGCGCCCCCGACGACAGGGACCTCAGCCGACAACCGCGTCGGCGGCACGGCTGGCACGAAGGAGGCGAACGCCGTCGTTGGCAACAACATCGCCACGTCGTCGCAGGACGTGCGCCGGCAACAGGAGGGCCTGCCCACGGCAGCCGCCGTTGCCGCCGCCGGCTCGGGCAAGACGGTCGAGACCGCGCCGGGCCAGGGCGGCAACGCCGCGCCGAACGACCGGATGTCGCAGGCGAAGATGGAATTGGAGAAGGCCCGGCAGTTGGATCAGAAAGACGATCCGTCCTGCCGCGGCTCGATCGACCGCACCCGGCAGCTTATGGGCTGATTTCGAGGGCCGTCTCAGACCATTTGCCCTGTCATGGCGACGCCATGACAGGGCAACGCCTCGGCCCTACTGGCTCGCCTGGTGGACGCACTGCGGACAGGGCGCCGCACTCATCTCGGTGACGAACTTGCGGCGTATGGCCCGGTCAAAGTCGTCGAAGCTCTCGGCCGGCACCAGGAAAGCGTTCGGGCCGCCAATCAGGTGGTCCCGATACCAACCCTCAAGCGTGTCCGCCTCATCCCCCTCCAAAATTGGCAGGCCATTGAGCGTGACGCCGCTGGCGGCAAGCTCGTCGCGCACCTGGTCGACCGTCTCCAATGGGTTGCAGTTGTCGCGCCCATCGCCGGAAACGTCCACGACCATGCGCTCGGCAGGCACAGGCAACTGCGTCAGCAGCTTGTCGGCAATGCTGCGCAGCGCCACCGACATGCAGGTGAAGCCGTTGCTGGCCCGGCGCAGGTGGCGGACACGGGCCGCGAACTGCTGGACATCGGCCCCGCTGGTCAGCAGCGTCCAAGGCAGCGACAGCGCCGGGCGGTTGGACCATTGCACCAGCGCCAGCAGCATGGCCTGGTGCGGCCCCGCCAGCACGCTTGCCTGCACCTCGCGCGATTCAAGCGCGCGGGCGATGCCGTCCATTTGCAGCGTGAACCGCGCGTCGTCGACGGACTCCGAGACATCGACCGCCATCACCAGCGCGAGGTCCACCTGCTCCGCCTGCGCAGCAGCCAGGGGGGCCGAGGGCGGCGAGGCCGCCAGCATGGCAAA
>JAABUX010006396.1_pt1 | contig 14086 bp, 8 predicted proteins | sample 5561851 | NCBI WGS metagenome assembly JAABUX01 (sample SAMN10711883, study PRJNA513361) | rock metagenome | isolation source: Antarctica rocks | place: Antarctica: Victoria Land, Richard Nunatak red sandstone | collected 2016-01-03 | reverse complement strand
GCGATGTCCATGTTGGCCCAGGAGTTGCCGAGCGAGGGGCTGCTACTCGATAGGGCCGAGATGGGGATGACAGCCTCGACACGTCCGGTGGTCGTGTCCCATTGGGGTGCGATGACACTGCCGAGGCTATAGTTGTAGGTCCACGCGCCTCCCGAGACAACCCACCGGCCGTAGTCGGCGCTGTCGCTCCAACGGCCCACCATGTAGTTCATGCCGCGGTCGAGGCTCCCGTTGTAGATACCCGTCGTTTTCGACGTGGTCGCGGCGTGGGCAAAGTCCTCGCTGTAGACATGCAGCGCGAACTTAGGTTCCGTATTGTAGCCTGAGAACGAGCCGGCGACATTGTCGACCCGGATGTAGATATTGTTGTTATCGTTGGTGACGTACGCCCGCTTGATGTCGGTCATGGAGGAGCCCGATACGGAGTCGCCGCGCGTGTCCACGAAGTAGGGCACGTTGCTCCACTGCGGCCAATCGCCGTTCGTGCCCGCGCTGACGGAGATCGTCTTGGAGGCGCCCGCGTTGTAGACCGGCGGGATCACCTGCAAGGCATACTGTCCCTGGTACATCAGCGTGGCGATGACAAACGAGGCCACGGTCAGCGGCTCACTCATCGAACTCACAATGGGCTGATGATTGACCCAGGACACCGCTTCGCCCTGTGGCATATAACCCTTGCCCGTGGTGCTCACGAACCACTGCAGACGCGCCAGCGCCGACGATGTCTGGCCGCTCAAGATCTCATACATCGCGACCCACATGCTCATCTGCGGCCACATCGGCTCGGCCGCGAGGGCCTCGTTCCCCGCGGGGCTGTATTGATTGGTGTAGTAGTAGGTATCGTTCTCGTAGCGCGCGAGGCCGTAGCTGTCGTGGGTCAAGCGCGCGGTGATTTGGTTGATGTGGCTGCTGGCGCGCCCTGACGCATAATCGACCACGCCCAACCCGATCAGCGCGTCGGAGGACGAGTCCTTCAACGTATTGGCTGTGTTGTCTTGCCGCACCGAGCGGTCATAGTAGCCATTGAGATTCCAGCTGCCTGGGGACGACCACGTCGAGGGGCGCTGGATTGCTGTCATGATCGACGCGGGGCCGCCAGCGTACCAGTCCATCGACCCGGTGTCGCCCACAGCCTTGGCCAGTTGCTGCGCGGCGTACAGGCCCTGGACGTACCACGCCTGCGTATAACTGTTGTGCTCAAGTCCTTGTTCGGGCTCCTCCCAGATGCTGAAGTCGGCTGGCCCGTACCCGTTGCTCTGGAGGTTGTTGATGATCCAGTCGGCCCCTTTCTTCGCGTAAGGCCACATGTCATTGAGGAATGTCGTATCGCCGGTGAGTTGGTAGTGGCGGTAGACGCCGTCGATGAAGGTGCCGATGCTGTCGTACTCCGGCTCCACGAAGCTCAGGTAACTCCCGTCCCACATGCTGTACGTCGTCGCCCATGTCCCGTCGGTCTTCTGGACGCCGGCCATCCAGCGCCAGTACTTCTCCGCCTCGGCGTAATGCCCGCTCGCATCCAGAGCGATGGAGGTGACCGCCGCGTCGCGCACCCAGTTCTTGTACTTGTAGGCGAAGGGGTTGGTGGAGGCCACGAACGTGCCCAGCACCGGGTTCTGGCTGTTCTTGGTGACGATCAGGGCGCGATCATAGGTGTCGTTGATACCACTGTCGGCGAAGGTGAGCCGCTTCCCTTTGCCCCCGTTCGCGAACCAGGTGTTGTAACTGGACGCGGTCGTGTCGAACCAGGAGCTACCCGTTTGCGCGCGGGCTGTGTCGGCCGCGGCCTGCGCCGCCGCCAGAGTACCGCGCACCGTCAGGTAGAGATAGACACTCTGACTGCTACCCGCCGCGACCGTAACTTGCTTGTTGAAGGCCAGGTCGACATCGCTGGCCTGGAGGTCGTTGTTGTTGCGCAGCGTACCGTCGTTATCGAAACTGTAGTATCCGCCCGCTGTCGGACTTGACGGTGTGTTGACTGCTTCGTTGCCAACCTGATGCCCATCCATACTCTGGAATGTCCCCAACACGACGTAGAACTGCCCCGCTGCGCTCATGTCGGCGATGAGCGCGTTGCGGGAGGAGTCGTACCATCCATGCACCTGCTTCGTCGGGTCGGCGCCACCGGTATTGTTGAGGTGGACTTGGTCGAGCACGTTGTAGGTCAGGGCGCCGCTCGTCGGGTTGGTGAATGTGTAGCGCGCCACGATGAAGGGTTGATTGGGCACGGCCACGAAACTGCGCGAGATGCGCATCTGGGGCTGGGGGACCGTCCCGGTGTACGTCAGGTAGTTGGTCGTGAGCGTCCCGGCGTTGCTTGCCCCGCTCTCGAACCACGCCTCCGCATTGAAGTTGTGGACGTTGTCATACTTGACGTTGTTGGTCTCGTCGCGGAAGTAGCCGGTGTAGTCCACGATCTGATTGACGGAGCGTGCCGCCACCGACCCGCCCAGATAGTGCAACTCGCCGAGGCGCGGGCCATAGGGGCCCGTGTCTGTCTGCGCGAGTTGGCTGTTCATCCAGATGGCCATCATATCCTGCCAATTGGAGAGATACAGGGCCGGGGACGACGTGGTCGACGGCGCGGTAGGTGTGACGGCGGCCACCCGGGTGGCAGGCCGGGCGAGCCCGACCAGCAGCAGCGCGGCGACTAGGAGCGCGGTAAAACGGGAGCGCATGGACGTTCTCTCCTCGATACATGTTCGATACCCACCACAGGTGCCTCTGTCAGGGGGAGGCGCCTGTGGGGTTGTCTCAGTCTCATCCTTTACTGGCGGGCCAGCGTAAGGTTGTCCAGGTTGATCGCCGTGCTGTTGCTATTCTCGTAGGCGATCTTGACGGTGTGCTTGCCCTGGCCCAGCGTCACGCCCAGGCTGGCCGTGCCCCAGGTATCCCAGTTGGTTAGCGCGGGCAAGCTCAACGTGCCGACCAGGTTGTTGTCCACGTAGATCTGGCGGGTGGCCGTGGCGCCGAGCGCGTTGGCGTAGCGGAAGCGCAGCTGATAGGCCGCCGCGGCCGAGGCGTTGACGTCGAAGCTGACGGATTTGCCGGGGGCATCGAAGCTGTCGACGAAGCCGATGCCCGTGTAGTTGGCGTGGTTGGTGTTGGTGGTCGTGCCCGATCCGGTGGCGAACTCGCCCTCATAGGAAGCCTTATCCACGCCGCTCAGGACGATGGAGCGCGCGTTCGCGCTCGCGGGCAGCTTGACCAGCGTGGCCTGCAGGACGGGGTCCCAGTACCACCCCTCACTCGCGGATTGCAGCCCCGCTAGCGTGCTGTAGCCCGTCAAGGTTGTCCCGTCGCGCGTGACCGCGCTCGGCTGCGTCGCGATGATCTGCAACGTCGACGCGGTCGGCATCGCCGGCATGCTCACCGTCACACTATGGGCGCCCCACGACTCGACGGATTGAATCGTGCGCGTCGTGCTGGTGGCGTCGTCGTAGTACCCGTACGACGAGGTACCGTCGGGGTAGATACGGAAGGTGAGGTTGGTGTAGGCCGTGACGGAGTTGCCGATGGCGCCCCCGAGCTGGTAGTTGGCGTTGAGGTTCAGAGGGATGATCGCGCCGGGGCGCGCGTAGACCGGGATCAGGTTGAGCGGCACGCCGTAGGTCTTCGTGCCGCTGCCGATGAAGCGGCCCGAATTCCAGAAGTCGTACCACTCACCGGACGGAACATAGATGTTCTCGGTTGTAGCGCCCTGCGTCGTCACGGGCGCGACCAGGAGTTGGTCGCCGAACATGTACTGCTGGTCAAGCGTCGCGGCGTTCGGGTCGGTCGGGAACTCCACGCTCATCGCCCGCATCATCGGCGTCCCCGTGTCGGCGCTACGCTTGGCCTCTGTGTAGATGTAGGGGATGAGGTTCATGCGTACATCCGCGAATTTCTGGAAGGTCGGGATGACCGTCGTGTCGCCAGTGCGCGCCTGCACGTTCCAGGGGGTCCGCTCCTCGGATGGGGTGGGGTTCGACCCCTCCGAGTGGTACTGCATGACCGGGGCGAAGGCCGCCATGGCGGCGGCGCGCAGGTACAACTCAGAGGTGGGGAAACCGCCGGTGAAGCCAGCCAAGTCCCAACTCCAGAACGGTACACCTGATGCGCCCGCGCTGATCCCGGCGCGCACGGCCTCCTGGAAGGAACCGAACGTCGACGTCTGATCCCCCGACCAATAGATTGAGGTACCCTGCGCGCCAGCCGTGCCGCCCCGGCTGAAGAGCGTGCCGTTGCTACCTATTTGGCTATGCAGATAGGTGTTGTAGGTGCCGGTGTAGGCGCCCGGGTAGGCGTTGTGCATCTGGTCGCCCTTGCGTCCGTCCGCGAAGGTCAGGTTGCGCCCGAAGACCATTTCGCCGCCATCGTCCTTGAAGCCGTCGACGCCGACGTCGTTGATGAGATAGGCCCGCTTGCTCAACCACCAGTTCGCCGCAGCGCTATTGGTGAAGTCGGGCATCATGCTGTCCCCGAACCATTGTCCTGAGGGGATGCGGTACTGGCCGCCGTTACCGTCGCCAATGACGTAGTTCTGCGCTTGCGCGTAGGACATGTCGTTGAGGTGCTGCTGCGGCGCGGTCGGCGGGTTCGTATTGAAATCCTGCTTGAGGACCGGGATCTGCCAGAGCACGACCTTCACGCCGCGGTTGTGCGCGTCGGTGACCATGGCCTTCGGGTCCTGCCACGCCCCGTTAGACGGGAACGTGAAGTCGCTGTATCTGAAGGATTGGTCCCCCGACTTGGGGGTGTACTGGGCGTCGTGCCAGATATAGAACGTCGCCTCGTCGCTCCACTGCTCCAGCACCAGCACCGTCGCGGGGATGTTGTAGCTGTTCATGTTGTTGAGCGTGTTGGTAACCTGTGCCTGTGTGTGCCATTCGTTAGCCGACATCCAGGGTCCGAAGGCCCACTTCGGCGGCAACTGGGGCCGCCCGCTGATGCTCGTGTAGCGGTCGAGAATGGTCTTCGGCGTGCCGGCGAAGAAGTAGTAGTCGAAGGTCGAGGAGAGGGAGCCGCCCGTGTCGGCGGTGAAGCCGGCCATATCGCTACGGTACGTCCCGATATTGAAGATCGAGTAATACGTGCTGGGGATATAGATCCCGTAGCCGGCGGAATTGATGAAGAAGGGCACGGACAGGTAGGTCCGGTGCGTTGCCCCCTGATTCTGGTACTGGTTGTAGATGTAGTTGTTGACGTCCTGGCCGCGCTGATCGAGATAGTCGTAGCGCTCGCCGAAGCCATTGAAGTGCTCTCCCGTCGGCGTCAGGTAGTGGTCCTCAATCTTCGTGATCGTGCTGCTGCCGTCGCTGGCCCAGCCGAGGTTGTGGAAGATGGTCGGATCGTACTCGCTCGTGATCAGGGTCGTGCCGTCACCTTTATAGACGAAAAGGCGATAGGGGGCCTTCTGTATTTTGAGGACGAGCGCGGAGGTCGCGATGGTTAGGATGCCGCCGCTATCGGTGACGGTGTAACCGGTCTGGCCGCTGGACGATAGACCCGTACCCGAGGGGGCGAGTTGCAGACGGAAGCTGTCGAGCGTGGGGAACGCGAAGCGGATCTTGGGGCTGAAACTCCCGGCGCTATCGCCCACGTTCAGGTCCACCGACGTCCCGTTGTTGGTGTAGCCGGTCACGTTGGTGACGTTACTCCAGGAGGTCACCTTGAACGAGAATGGCCCCGTGACCACTTCGCCACCGCCGTTGACGTTGGCATGCACGTCATAGGTGATGTTGTCGCCGCGCGCGAAGCTGCCCATGGTGGCCCGCCAGTAGGTGTTGTTCCCGCTGTTGTAGTTGTAGGCGGCGCCGATCACGGACTGGTTGACCCCGTTCTTGGTCCAGGTGACCCAGACCGTCTGGCCGGATTCGATGGGCCAGGTGGTGGCGTTGATGGACACGGAGTCGCCGGCCATGGGGTCACGGGGCGCGCGCTCCGTCGGATCGGTTGAGTAGAGATCATCGTGGCCATAGGGGTTGTGATACACACCGCCGAGCGCGAGGACGCGCTGGACGTGGACCTGCGACTGCAGGAGCAGCACGCCGATGATCAGGATGGCCAGGAATAGCGAACGTCGCCGTTTCATTGTCCCCTCCGTCGAGGCGGAGCCTATCCTTGTGCGATGGGCTCCATCTATGCAACCGTATCGAACTGATCTGTGGGCGGCCCGTGGTCGTGGTTCCCTCCTTTCTTCCCCAGTCTACGCCGGAATCGCCCGCTCGTTACCGCTACGTTATTTCCATCACTAACACAAGTTGTCTTAAACAGTACACCAAGCGGTATCGTTTGTCAAGTCATAGCAACTAACCCTTTTGTATAGGCGTTGTAATGCATAATCTGACGGTAATAATCGCGTCGCACGCCCTGGGTGTCGGCGGTACTTGACAAACTCTAATCGAGCGTGTTACATTACCATAAGATTTTTTCGTGAAGGAACAAACATACATGGGTGTGACGCGGGCGGGGAGTAAACGGCTGCTACGGGACCTCAATCAAAGCATCGTCCTCAATCTCATCGCCGAGCGCGGCCCCTTGTCGCGTACCGATATAGCGCGCGTGGGCGGTCTCCCGGCGGCGACCGTTTCGCGCATCGTCGGCGATTTCGTGGGCGCCGGGCTTGTCCTCGAGGAATCATCCGACGAGTCGAGCGGCGGCCGCCGGCCTATCCTGTTACGGATCAGCCCGGCGGCTGGCTATGTTGTCGGGGTCAAGGTGCGCGAGGATGCCTTGACGATCGCGGTGTGTGACCTCACTTGCACGGTTGTCTATCGGTGTGAGGCCGCGTTGCCCGACGCGGAACCCCATCGCGCTGTGGCAACCATCGCAACGGCCGTCGAACGGTGTATCAGTGGCGCCGCTGTCCCGCGTCGCGCCGTGCTCGGTGTGGGCGTGGGCCTCTCCGGGTTGATCGACTCGGCGCGCGGACTCTGCCGTTACTCCGCCATCCTCGACTGGCGCGACGTCGACCTTGGTCCGGCCCTGGAGTACAGGCTGCGCCTGCCCGTCCGCGTGGACAACGACGTGAACACCCTGGCGGTGGCGGAGCGGCAGTTCGGCGCCGGACGCGACGCGGCGGACTTCCTCCTCGTCACAGTGGGGCGCGGCGTGGGCCTGGGTGTGGTCATCGGCGGCGAGATCTACCGCGGCGCACGCGGCGGGGCGGGCGAGTTCGGGCATATGACGGTCGATGCGTCCCCCGACGCCCCGCCGTGCAATTGTGGCAAACGGGGCTGTCTGGAGGCGGTCGCGTCGGACTATGGAATCGTGCGCGCGGCGATCGGGGCGGACCCGGGCCATGGCGTGGAAGCGGCCATGTGCGACATCCTTGATCGCGCGGTCGCGGGAGACGAGGCCATGCGCGCGATTTTCGCGCGCGCCGGGACATCCCTGGGGGTAGCGGTCGCCAACCTGATCAACATTTTCGACCCCGCCCTCGTCCTCCTCGGGGGAGAGGGGTTGCGCGCGGGCGACCTCATCCTGGGTCCGGCCCTCGCCGCGCTCCCGCGGCACGCCTTCGGCCGGTCGCACGACGATGTCGCCCTCACCGTCCGCCCGACCGATGAGGCGGATTGGGCTCGGGGCGCGGCCAGCCTGGTCCTGCGCGAGATGTTCCGGCCGCCGATCTATGAGAACGAGGAGGTCCTCGTCATCGACAGCCTCCTCGCCCGTCAGACGGGTGAACCACGGAAAGAAGCGCGGAACGGGGCGGTCCGACGTCCCCTGGTCGGCGTCGCGCGACGCGCGCGATAGAAAACGAGAAGGAGGCGAACACATGGTTGGTCAACAGGGCTGGCGTCAGGCGCGTGTGGTAGCGCTCTTCGTCGGACCAAGCTTGCTGGGGCTCGCCCTCTTCACGCTTGGTCCCTTGCTGGCCTCGCTCGGGATTAGTTTCACGAGCTGGGATTTGCTCACGCCGCCGCACTTCGTCGGCCTGGACAACTACGTCGACTTGGGGCGTAATGCGGACGTGCGCGACGCCCTGGCGCACACGCTGTTCTTCATCGCGCTCTACCTGCCCACGGTCCTTGTGCTGGGGCTGGCGCTGGCCCTCCTGCTGAACCGCCCCTTGCGCGGCTTACAGTTCTACCGCACCGCTTTCTTCATGCCGGTGGTGTCGTCGTGGGTCGCGGTCTCGCTGATGTGGAAGTGGCTGCTCAATCCTGCCTTCGGCCTCGTCAATTATCTGCTCAGCCTGGCGCACCTGGGGCAACCTGGCTGGTGGGCCGACCCGCACTGGGCGCTGCCGGCGGTCATCATCGCCAGTGTCTGGAAGGACCTCGGCTTCGTCATGGTGCTTCTGCTCGCCGGCCTGCAGAACATCGGCCGCCAGTACTATGAGGCCGCCATGATCGACGGCGCGGGCGCATGGGCGCGCTTCCGTCACGTCACATTGCCGCTGCTCTCGCCCACCACCTTCTTCGTCGTGGTCATCTCGCTGATCAATTCGTTCCAGGTCTTCGACCAGGTCTGGGTCATGACCAACGGCGGCCCCGGCGGCGCCAGTTCCGTCCTCGTCGAGGAGATCGTGCGCAACGCCTTCAGCTATGCGCGCATGGGCTATGCCTCCGCGCTCTCCTGGTTGCTCTTTGCCATCATCTTCGCCATCACGGCGGTTCAGCTCCTCGCGCAGAGAAAGTGGGTCACGTATGACTAATACGACGTTCGATCACTCGGTGGGAGGCCGCCTGGACGAGGCGGCCGCGCCTGCCCGCCCGCTGGCCTCACGCCCGCGCACCCATGCCAAGGCACACCTGTGGCCCATTGCCCGCCGTGGCCTGCTGCACCTGCTGCTGATCGCGCTCGCCCTCACGATGCTGTTCCCGTTCTTCTGGACGATCAGCGCCTCGCTCAAGGGCAACGACGCGGTCCTGGCCACGCCGCCGCAACTCCTGCCCTCGTCCCTCCAGTGGGACAACTACGCGGCCGTGGCGCAGGCGATCCCGCTGGGGCGCTTCTTCGTCAACAGTCTCGTCGTCGCCGTGGCTACGACCGTTCTGCAGTTGCTGACCTGCTCCATGGCCGCCTACGCCTTCGCGCGCATGCGCTTTCGCGGCAGCGGTCCCCTCTTCCTGGTCTATCTGGCGACGCTGATGGTGCCGGCCCAGGTGACGCTGACCCCGCTCTTTATCCTGATGCGCCTGTTCGGGTTGACCAATACCTACGCCGGCCTGATCCTGCCCGGGGTGACGAGCGCCTTCGGTGTCTTCCTGTTGCGACAATTCTTCCTGACTATTCCGCGTGAGTTGGAGGAGGCGGCCTTCCTCGACGGCGCGTCCCACTGGATCGTGTACTCCCGCATTATCCTGCCGCTCGCGCGGTCCGGCCTCGCCGCGCTGACCATCTTCAGCTTCATGGCCTCCTGGAACAGCTTCTTGTGGCCTCTCCTGGTGACCAGCGATCAGAACCTCATGACGCTGCCGCTCGGGCTCTCGACCTTGCAGGGCCAATACAGCACGGCCTGGAACCAACTCATGGCCGGCACGGTCCTCTCCATCATCCCCATCGTTATCGTCTACATCCTGGCTCAACGCCACTTCGTCGAAGGGCTGGCGTTCTCGAGTATCAAGGCCTAACAGCCGTCGCATCACAGGAAAGGAGGCGCCGCGACACGAGTATCGTTCACCCGACCATCGCTTACCATGGAGTCCCGCGATCATGCGCGACACTATCGTCACCCCTATTTGATGAGGAAAGCAGACATGTTGAAACGAACCCTCGCGTCTCTGGCCCTCGCCGGCCTCGCCCTGAGCGGCGTTGTCGGTCAGACGCCCGCCGGTCATGCCGCCTCCCATGTGGCCTCGAATACGACCATTTCCTTCATGACCTTCTCCGCGACGCCAGACCACCTCAAGGATCTTGACACGATCCGCCGCGGCTTCGAGGCCGCCAATCCCGGCATCCACGTCAATGTGATGCCCACGGCGTTCGACCAGTACTTCACCAAGCTGCAGGTCGCCGTCGCCGGCAACAGCGCGCCCGACACCTTCGAGCTCGATTACCAGGATTTCGCTTCGTACGCCTCCAAGGGCGCGCTGCTCAACCTGGCCAAGGTGGCGCCCCGGACCGCCTACGCCAGCGTGTACTACCCCCGCGCGCTGGACGCGTTCCGCACCAGCGGCGCGCAGTACGGCCTACCAGAGAGCTTCTCCGATGTGCTGCTTTTCTACAACAAGGACCTTTTCGATAAGGCCCACGTCGCCTATCCCACTGCGTCATGGACATGGTTCGACGAGATCAACGCGGCCCAGAAGTTGACGGGCAATGGCGTCTACGGCGACTATGAGCCCGTGCAGTTCTTCGAGTTCTACAAGGTGCTCGCCCAGACGGGCGGCCAGTTCTTCAACCAGAATCACACCGCCGTCGCCTTCAACAGCCCGGCGGGCGTACGCGCCGTGAATTGGCTCGTCGATAAGGCCAACCGCTACCATGTGATGCCGACGACGGCGCAGATGGGCGGTCTCTCCGACGGCGATCTGTTCAAGGCCGGCAAGCTGGCGATGGATCGCACCGGCATCTGGATGTTCTCCGACTTTGCCAAGTCTACCGTGCATTGGGACGTGGCGCTCGAGCCGGCCGACCGGCAGAAGGCGCACCAGTACTTCGCCAACGCCGTCGTGATCTCGGCGAAGTCCCCCAACGCCGCCGCATCGTACAAGTGGCTGCGCTACCTCACGAGTAGCTCGACGGCCGCCAACACGCGCATCGCGTCCTCCTGGGAGTTGCCGGCCGTGAGTGACAAGAGTCTGGTCGGCAAGTACCTGGCTCAGACGCCGCCGCAGCACCGGCAGGTCGTCTTCCAGGCGCTGAACACGTTGGTGCTGCCTCCGACGATCGACAAGGAGACCCAGATGCAGGACGCCATCACCAAGGATCTGCAGCAGGTCCAGGACGGCTCGCTGACCGCCAAGGCGGCCCTCGCCGACATGCAAACCAAGGTCAACGCGCTCCTGCATTAAGCCCCATACAGGTCGCATTAGCCCCCGTACAGGGTCGGACGTCGCAGCATCCAGATGCGTGAGTCCGACCCTTTCTCTTGAATAGTAGACAACAACGTACATGAACAGGAGCTTTGATGGGTCAGAGCGCGCTGCCAGACATCCACATCCTGCACAACCCGCACGGCATCGAGGACCCTTATACACCGCAACCCTCGGAACGGACGCCGCGGGAGCCACGCGCGGGCGACGCTGTCGCGGTCGCTGTGGTCACGCGCCCGGCCGACGCCGTCGACGCCGTGTCTGTCCATGTCTCTTGTACAAGCGAGGAGTCCCGCGTTATCCCGGCTGCTGTCGCGGCATGGGATGGGGAGGGAACACGCTGGGAAGCCCATCTGGGCGCCTTTCCTGCCGGCGCGCGGGTGTCCTATCAGGCCGTGGCCCTGTCCAATGATAGACAAAGCGCCGTCACCGATCCTTATGTATTCGATGTGGGGTCACGGCGTGCGCTGCGGCGCGTCGCCGCATGGCGGGCGACGGAAGGAGGCGTCGTACTGCGCCTGTCAGATGGGCAGGGTCCTGATGCCTCGGCTGGTGGGGCCGGGCGAGTTGCGTATCCGTGTGTGGCCGAACGCTCTCTCGGAGGCGCCTGAGTCCGATGACATGGTTCCTGCCACGGCGCGGCAGGAGGGCGGCGACCTGATCGTGGAGGGCGCCGACCTGGAGGTGCGGATCGGTCTGACCGACGGCGCGTTCGCGGCGCGTCGCCTGGGTGGCGAGGATGTGCGCTCGACGACGCGTCGCCCGCTGCTGTCTCTGCTCACTGCTGGGCACGAAACGCGCGCGATCCAACTTGCCGTTGCCCTGACCGACGATGAGGCGCTCTACGGGACGGGGAGCGTTTCGACGCGTTCGACCGGCGGGGCCTGCGCTTCGACGCGCGCGTCTACGAACAGTACAAAAACCAGGGGTCGCGCACGTACCTACCCGTCCCACTGATACTCTCATCGCGGGGATACGCGCTCTCCATCACAGGCACGCGCCCGCTGCGGATCGATGCGGGAGCATCCACGCCGGACGAGTTGGTGATCGAAGCGGACGTTGACCGCACGGGCGCAACCCCGCTGGAGGCGCATCTGTTCCTGGCGTCGACACCCCTGGACACTCTACAAGCCTACCTGCGCCGCGTGGGATTGCCGGTTGTGCCGCCCGACTGGACGTTCGGTTTATGGATGAGTGGCAACGACTGGAATAGCCAGGCGCGCGTGCTTGCCGAAGTCGAGCGCGCCGAGCGGGAGGGCATTCCGGGCGATGTCATGGTGATCGAGGCCTGGGCCGACGAGGCCACCTTCTATATATGGAACGACGCCCAATACGATCTGTTGCCGGCCGACCGTCCCCCCCGCCTGGCCGACTTTCGTTTCCCGCCTGATGGACTCTGGCCCGATCCGAAGGGCATGATCGACCGGCTGCACGCGGTGGGGGTTCGCCTGCTGCTCTGGCAGATCCCGCTGCTCAAGGACATGGGCGAGGAGACGCACGCGCAGAATAGCGCCGACACCGACACGGTGATCCGCAACGGCTGGTGCGCCCATAACCCTGATGGGACGCCCTACCACAATCCGGGCTGGTGGTTCCCCGGAGCCCTACTGCCAGACCTGACGAATCCCGAGGCCCGCGACTGGTGGCTCGCGCGCCGCCGCTATCTTGTCGAGGAGATGGGCGTGGATGGCTTCAAAACCGATGGCGGCGAACATATTTGGGGCCGCGATGTCGTCTTCGCCGACGGCCGGCGCGGCGACGAGATGATCAATGCTTTCCCCGTGCTCTACGCCGCGGCGTATCACCATTTATTGAAAGAGTGCGGGCGGGAGGACGGCCTGACGTTCAGCCGCGCGGGCTACGCGGGCAGCCAGCGCTACCCGGCGCACTGGGCGGGCGACGAGAACTCGACCTGGGAAGCGTTTCGCCACTCTATCGTGGCCGGTCTCTCCGCCGGCGCGTCGGGCATCCCCTTCTGGGGTTGGGACATCGCCGGCTTCAGCGAGGAGGTCCCCACGGGCGAGCTATACCGGCGCGCCTGGATGATGGCGACCTTCTGCCCGATCATGCAGTATCACAGCGAGTACAACGCGCGTCGTGAGCCTAGCCGCGACCGCACGCCGTGGAACATCGCCGCGCGTACCGGCGACCCCCACGTTCTGCCGGTCTGCCGCTCCTATACCGCGCTACGTCGCCGCTTGCGTCCGTACATCCTGCGCGAGGCCGCGCACACAGCGGAAACGGGTCGGCCGCTGATGTGCGCGCTGCCCTTGGCGTACCCGGACGACCCGCGCCTGCGCGCCTACCCCTACCAGTACCTATTTGGGCGCGACCTGCTCGTGGCTCCAACCGTGGAGGAGGGCGCGACGACGCAAGAGGTCTATCTGCCTGTCGGAACATGGCGCGATCTGTGGACGGGGGCGCCGGTCGAGGGGCCCTGCGCGGTGACGGTGGATGTGCCGCCACACCGCATCCCCGTATATGTCCGCGCGGGCGCCACGGCCCCGCTTGATGCGCCCTTGGGTGAGGGGGCGGCTGATGCATGACCTCGTAACCCGAAGCCTGGACGTGATCAAGGCCGGCCAGACCGCGAGCGGCGCGTATGTAGCCTGTCCCGACTACCCTACGTACCGCTACTGTTGGTTCCGCGACGGCGCCTTTATCGCTCATGCGATGGACCTGTGGGGCGAACACGCCAGCGCGCGGCGCTTCTATGATTGGGTGGCGGAGACCGTGCTGAAGCGGACGGAGGCGGTGGAGCGCTGTGTCGACGCGGCGAGCCGGGGGGAGCGGCCGGACCCGCTTGACCTGCTGGATACGCGCTATACCGTGGATGGGCGGCGCGGCGACGACGCGGAGTGGCCCAACTTCCAGCTCGATGGCTTCGGCACGGTCCTCTGGGGCCTACGCCGGCACAGTGCGCTCACCGCTCAACCGGCGCCGCCGGCATGGGACGAGGCGACGCGCCTACTAGTGCGCTATCTGGCGGCGCTGTGGACCTACCCCAACTACGATTGCTGGGAGGAGTTTCCCGACCGCATTGCCGTCTCAACCCTGGCCGCCCTGTACGCGGGCTTGCGCGCCGCCTCCACTATGTTAGGGCCGGACGACGACGAGGGGCGGCG
>JAABUX010006395.1_pt1 | contig 14087 bp, 13 predicted proteins | sample 5561851 | NCBI WGS metagenome assembly JAABUX01 (sample SAMN10711883, study PRJNA513361) | rock metagenome | isolation source: Antarctica rocks | place: Antarctica: Victoria Land, Richard Nunatak red sandstone | collected 2016-01-03 | reverse complement strand
CCGGCCGGCGTCGCCCCAGCCCTCGCCGCCGCCCTCAGGGTTGGTGATCGCTCAGCGCCGGCCACGCTCCAGCTCAAGGCCGATGGCGTGTTTATCTCCGTCAGGGGTCGCGACTTACTCGACATAATGCAGGCCCTCGATGGGCTTCCGGCCCAGCTCATGCGCTTGGACACGCGCCGCAGGGAACGGCGGCTCGTCTATAGTGAGGGTGTCTGGCGCATCGACCCATGATCGACCCGTGGAGGGGAACGCCGTGGAACGCAACAGCATGACGACGGTCGCGGATGACGACAGCACGACGACGGGCACGGACGCGACGGGAGAGGGGAGCGCGGTCCTGGCGGGTGCTGGGCCGCCCAGAGAGGCGGTGCCCGACGTGCAACGACGCGTCTCATATGTCTCCGTGCCCCCCAACGTGTGGGCGCTGGCCCGTGCCTTCGCCGCCGTCCTCAGCGAGACGATGCCCCCGCCCCTCCGCATCATCACCCGCGTCGTGCAGCGTCTCGGCCCCGACCGTGCCCGCGCCCTCCTCGGCCAGGCCCTCACCGTCGAGGCCCAGGGCGGCCTCACCCTCCCCGACGGCACCCGCCGCACCCCCGGCGGCGTCTTCTTCTCCCTCGTGCGCACCAGCGACGAGGTGAGCCGGGCGGACAAGGAGTACATCTTCCCCCGCCGGGCCGCTATGGCGCCCGGCACAGCCCCGGCCGCAGCCAAGGGCACGCCGACCCTCGCGCCCCCCGCCCCGATGACGTGGACAGACGAGACCTACCGCGCGCTCGCGCCCCAACTCCAGCAGGACGCAGGAAGGATAGCTACCGTGAAGATCACCGTCATCGGCCACCCCGGCACGACCGTCGAGCAGGGCACCGCCGTCGTCCTCGCCCTCGTGAGCCAGACCGTCCCGGACCTGCCCAAGGGCCTCCCGGAGCCGCCCGCCGGCACCCGCTACACCGTCTTCATCGCCCACAAGCAGTGGGCCAAGATCGCCGCGGCCCTCGCCGCCGACCCGGAGGACGCAGCCATCATCGAAGGCTACGCCGCCCTCGACCCGCGCGTGGAGGGCATCGCCGTCTACGCCACCGGCGCCACCACCAAGCGTACGCAGGCCGCCAAACGCGCCACGACGACGACGGCGACATCGTAAGAGCCACGGGCGCAAGGATAACGAAGGGGGCGATGGCAAACAAGGAGGCTGGTGCAATCCTGCGAAGGACATGTCGAGCTGCGTGACCCACTAGGCGACGATGGTTGTTGGACCGAACCGCTCGCGCAAGTGGACGAGGCCGGACCCGAAGCTGCCCTTCAGGATGGGGCAGTGCTCGGTGAGCATCTCAGATGTGCAGCTGGGCGTGCTGACGCGTCTGGCCAATCACTTCCCGCACGCGCTCGTGCAACCCCGATCTTGATGCGCGCTTATTACGGCCACAAGGGCAAAGACGTTGACCACAGTGGGCCTGACATCATACTCAGGGTCAAGACCGCCGATGCACCGCCGATGCACCGCCGATGCACCGCCGATGCACCGCCGATGCACCGCCGATGCACCGCCGATGCACCGCCGATGCACCGCCGATGCACCGCAGCTTGACTATGCGTATACGTATAGTATATTATAGTCAAGGAGAGGCGACGTGTTCACGTCACCATGCGCGTGTAGGAGGCGCTATGATGCCCAACCGGACGATTTATGTGGCCGATGCCGATCTCCCCATCTTCGAGGAGGCCCAGCGCGCCGCCGGTGATAACCTCTCGGCGACCATCGCGCAGGCCCTCCGTCGCTTCGTCGCGGCCCAGCAAGCGCGGGACACGGGGTTCCACGAGGTGACTGTGCAGGTCGGCAAGGTCGCCTATACCGCCAAACGGTTCGTGGGGCGGTCACTCGCCAAGGGGCGCGTCGGTGGCCGCGCATCTGCGCGGCGCATGACCTACGAGGTCTACCAGACCGCCAAAGGGCGGTTCGCGCTGTCTACGCAGCAGGGACCGAACTGGGCCTATGTCCCGCGAGGGGGCTGGAACGACCCCGACGCCGACTGGAGCGCCTGGGACGAGGGAGGGCGCGAGTATCGGCTGACTGTCTACGACACGCTGGAGGAGCTCCAGCCGCACATCCCCGACGAGTTGTACCAGGCCGTCTGCCAGGGCCTGCGCGATGACCCTGTCGACATGCTCGACATCTAGCGCGACGGCAGGGCACGCGTCCGCGTGCCCTGCCGTCGCGCCAACCGCGCGCGTCGCCGCTGAGATGAAGGGCGACACATGATCTGAGAAAGGAGTGCCCATTCATGGCTGTCCAGCACGGCCACCCTCACGCGGAGAGTAGCATCATTGAGACCCGCGGCCTGCGCCGCGCGTTTAAGAGCCGCCGCGGCACGGTCGAGGCGGTGGCCGGAGTCGACCTGCGCGTCGTGAGCGGCGAGGTCTTCGGCTTCCTGGGTCCCAACGGCGCCGGCAAGACCACCACGCTGCGCATGCTGGCGACGCTGCTGCCGCCCAGCGGCGGCGACGCCACCGTGGCCGGCTGTGACCTGCGGCGCGAACCTGGACGGGTGCGCGAGCGCATCGGCTACGTCGGGCAGCGCGGCGGGACCGATCCCAAAGTATCGGGCCGCGGCGAGCTTGTGTTCCAGGCGCGCCTCTATGGTCTGAGTGCCGCCGCGGCGCGCCGGCGCACCGCCGAGATCCTCACCATGCTGGAACTCGAGCCGGCCGCCGATCGGCCCACCGAGACCTACTCGGGCGGCCAGCGCCGGCGCCTCGACATCGGACTGGGCCTGATCCACCATCCCCAGTTGCTGTTCCTGGATGAGCCCACGACGGGCCTCGATCCGCAGAGCCGCGCCCGCCTGTGGGACGAGATTCGCCGGCTGCGTGACGGCGGCATGACCGTCTTTCTCACCACCCATTATCTGGAGGAGGCCGATGTCCTGTGCGATCGCCTGGCCATCATCGACCAGGGGCGTATCGTGGCCGAGGGAACGCCCGAGCAGCTCAAGCGGCAGATCGCAGGCGATGTCGTAACCCTCGGCGTCGCCGGCGATCTGCAAGCCGCCCTGGAGCTGCTGCAAGATCAGCCTTTCGTGCGCGAAGCTGGCCTCGAAGACGGCGCGATCCGGCTTTACGTCGAGCGTGGGGAGACGGCCATGCCGGCTATCCTGCGCCATCTGGATGGCGCGGGACTGGAGTTGCTGACGATCGCGCTGACCCGACCGAGCCTCGACGACGTCTTCCTGCGCCAGACCGGCCGCTCGCTCCGCGAGACGGCGGCGTAATCCCCCACGCTATAGGAGAGTATGCGATGAAGATCCTTCGTGATACCTGGCTCGTGTTCCTGCGCTACCTCGGTCTGTTCCTGCGCAACCCGGCGTGGGTCGTGATCGGAGTGGTGCAGCCATTGCTCTACCTGCTGCTGTTCGCGCCGCTGCTCAAGCCGATCGCCGCCATGCGCGGGTTCCCGCCCGGCGGCGCCTACAACGTCTTCGTGCCGGGACTACTCATCCAGCTCGGGCTCTTCGGCGCCTCTGGCGTGGGCTTCAGCCTGATCGCGGAGCTGCGCTTCGGCGTGGTCGAGCGCCTGCGCGTCACCCCTGTGAGCCGGCTCTCGCTGTTGCTTGGGCGCGCGTTGCGTGACATGCTGACCCTGCTCATTCAGTCGCTGCTGCTGGTGCTGGTCTCGTTGCCCTTTGGCCTGCACATTCACCCGCTCGGCCTGCTGGTCATGCTGGGACTCATCGCCCTGATCGGCCTGCTGATGGCCTCAATCTCGTATGCCCTGGCGCTGTGGCTGAAGAGCGAGGATGCCTTCGCCCCGCTGCTCTTCACGGCGACGCTGCCGCTGCTGCTGCTCTCGGGCGTGCTGCTGCCGCTCAGCCTGGCGCCCAACTGGCTGCGCGTGATCGCCGATGCCAACCCGCTGGCCTATGCCGTCGACGCGGCGCGCGCGCTCTTCAATAATCATCTGGGCGATGCCAGCGTCATCAAGGGAGTGTTGATTATGGCCGTTCTAGCGGTGATCGCGGTGGTGATCGCAGCGCGCTCCTTCGGGCGCGCGGTCGCCTGACACCATACCGATCCAGAGCGAGGTGACACCTGTCAGCGGCTCGACCGGACACGCCCGCGCCGGGCCTGCGCCCCGCGAAGAAATCGCCGTCGTCACCCTGGGACGGGAATAGTCGCGTCGGCGCCTGCTCCAGATGGCGCTTTAGTATCAGTGGAGGTGTCCCGTATGCCCGATGATCCCTCCCCTGAGGCCATCGTCCCGTTCCTCGGTCATGGCAACGAGGGCGCGGATGTCTGGCTGCGCATGCAGAAGTCGGAGCGCCGCCGCATCGCCATGCAAGCCGCGCGAGAGAAGGATCGTGGCACACTCTGGAGCTTGACGGAGGCGTGGCTGCGCACCTTCAGCATGGCCGGGGCGACCATCGCCAAGAAGACGATCGCCAATCACAACCTGGGCGTGCGGCGTCTGCTTGAGGCGTGGATGCGGGAGGACTTGCTGAAGCCCGATCCCGACGCCGCCAACTTCTATATCAGCCAGATGGAGCGCGACGGGCTGATGCCAGGGACGATTCAGACCCGCGTGGCGGCGGCGCGCCACCTGTATGCCGCGCTGCGCTGGACGCGGGCCGTGATGATCGACCCGTTCGCGGACGTGCATGTACCGCACGATCCCACACCGCTTTGGGACAAGCGGATGCCGTACGACGACGACGAGCTCGCGGCCATACTCCAGGCGACCACCGACAACCCCTCCGATCATGTCCTCATCCTGCTGGGCGCGCACGCAGGCCTGCGGGCTGGCGAGTGCGTTGGGCTGCGCTGGGCGGACGTGAACCTCGCCGGCCGCGACCTGACGATCCGGCAGGGCAAGGGCGGTAAGACGCGCACCGTGGCGATGAGCACGTCCCTCAAGCAGGCGCTCCAGACGCTGCCCCGGAACCCTAATGGATGGGTGTTGCCCTACCGCACGCCGCAGAGCGCCTGGCGACACATCACCGCCGTCTGCGACAAGGCGGGCGTGGCCCCCAAAGGCATGCACAGCCTGCGTCATTCGGCGGGCACGCGCCTGTTCGCGGAGACGCATGATCTGGAGGAGACGGCCCGCCACCTCGGGCACGTTAAACTGGAAACGACGCGCATTTATGCGAAATGGAGCGACCGACGGCTCCGCGAGACGTTGGGCCGTTGGTGAGAGCTTTCGGGGCGGGGGTAACGAGCGAGCCCAAGGGTAACGCACGGGGTGTGCCCCGAGATTGTGATCGTGCGTGCCGACGGCCTGACCTTGAAAGGTCATGGCAGGGACGGACCTTAAAAGGTCTGCGGGGGAGTTCTGCGCGCTGCGCTACGACGGGGTGACGGGCCGGCACAGACCCTTCAGGGTCCGTGTCCTACCATGACCTTTCAAGGTCAGGTCGCGTCTCACAATCTCGGGGCACACCCTAACGCACGAGCCCAAGTGTTACACGTCGATCTGCAGCGAATAAACTGAACTGTTCGTTGCCTCTGCTGCACAGGCGACTCGTCGCTCGCGCACGGCCTCCATAGCTATGCAGCGTCGCGGGGGAATTATGCCACCGGCGAATTCATGCGGGCAGTGAACTGCCGCGGCGCTAGTCAGGCGCCGATCATGGCGAGTGCCGGGCGCGCATTGCACCGATGAGGTGATCTTTGCATCACACCGGCATGCGGCAGAGGACGCCATGGCAGGCGCGGATCGACTTATCGGCCAGGACAGCAGCCTCAAGCGGTCCACTTCCTGGCGTACCAGGGGAAGTGTCAGGACTCGGAACGCAATCGAGCTGTGGCGCAGGATCTGTCAGAACTCAGAATACATACAACGTGTGAAGGCTTAATCGAAGAAGGACAAAGGCGTTGCCAACGCTGAGGATACACTGTCGTGCGAGGGGAGGACCCCGAGAGTGGTTACATCTGGGTAGAGCGTATGCGCCAACTCATGTAGGCTCGCATGACTGAGTAAGTCTTTCGTCCCAGTGCCGCGCGACCTTCGGGGCGCGAGCACAAGTGGTGTCGGAAAATGACTATCGAGGCCGTGGATGTCAGCGTGTTTGCGCCTCACCTCCGCAAACGCGGCTTCGATAACGTGCCTATAAGCGCCCGCGATGACGTAAGCGACGACCTGCTTATACGTGCTCATATGTGCCTCGAGATAGGCGACGAGCCGCGCCGTGACGAGCGCCTGCTGTCGCTTGGCGCTGGAACTGAGAATATACTTGTAAGACATCACATTCGTTGATATTGGTGGCGAAGTCGCGCACCCCGCCGCTTCTGCGCCTCGCGACCTGATGGAGGCAATAAGCGACACCGAGACGCGGGGTGCGAAGGGCGCTTATGCGGCGCGCTCCGACCCTTCCCCGACGTCGCCAACAATATCACTTACTGTGGAGACTTACATCCGGGACGTTGTAGCTTTTCGTCAGAATCTTAGCGACAGGCCGGCGGCGCGTCGTACTGGGCGATCAGCGGGGTGTATTGCTCGTCCGTGTTTACGGTGACGCGCCCGACCGCCCACAGGCCCCCGCTTGGGGTCGCCGTCACCGCCGCGAAGTAGGGCGTCGACGCATCCCAGAAGTCCACGCCGGAGACGTACGGGCTGGTCCGCACCGTCGTCGTGCCCCAGCGCGTGCCCGTCCAGTGCGCGAGCGATCCCCCCCCGACGGCCCAGACGTCCCGCGGCGAGCGCACGGCGACCGCGTCCAGGCTGCCCTGAACCGGCGGCAGCGCGGGCGCGGCCACCGCCCGCCAGGCCCTCCCATCCCAGCGCTCCACGAGCGGCGCGTCCTCGTAGTCGGCCCCCTCGACGGACCCCACGGCCCAGACGTCGTCGGCCGCGCCAGCGGCGACGCCGCTCAGCGTGTCGTCGATCACGCCCGGTTGCGGGCTCGGTGTCACGCGCCAGCGCGCGCCGTCCCAATGCTCGATCAGGCCCCGCCGTGAACTGTCGCCCGCGCTCCCCCGCGATCCAACGGCCCAGATGTCCGCGGCCGCGGGCGCCGCGATGCCCGAGAGGAGCACGTCGCGTCCGCCCACCGGCGGCGTGGCCACGATCCGCCACGCCCGCCCGTCCCAGTGCTCGATCAGCGCGCGCCCCCTCACGTCCCCCACCGCCCACACATCGCGCGCGGAGAGGGCGGCCACGGCGCGCAGCCGGGCGTCCGCGCCCGGGTCCGGGGTCGCCACCGCGCGCCAGGCCGCGCCCGTCCAGTGCGCGACGAGGGGGCGCGCCCCTGCGGCCGTGACCGTGGACCCCACGGCCCAGACGTCGCGCGGGGTGAGGGCGGCCACCGCGACGAGCGCGGCCCCGCTGCCATAGCCGAAGAACGGGGACGTGTGCGCCGCCCGTAACGCCCCCCCGGCCACGCGCCAGTTCCGCCCGTCCCAGCGTGCGGCAAGCGGCTGCCCCGCGGTCCCCACGCCGACGGACCCCGCCGCCCACACCGCCTGTGGGGAAATGGCGGCCACGCCAGCGAAGTAGCTCGTGCCCGTGTCCGGCCCTGGGACGATGCGCCAGCGCGGGGTGCAGGCCCCAGCCCCGCGGCCCGGGCCGGCCGCCGGCGCCGCGGCGCGCGCGGGCGCGATGCGCGCCGCCCCAACCGGCCGCGCGGGGGCCGTCGGTTGGGGCGGCGCCGCGCCCACCGCCAGGACCCCGACCGTCGCCGTGATCGCCAGGAGCCGGCCCATGTCGCCCCTCCCCTCCCCGTCCCTCTCCTTCACTACCCTCTCCTCTCCTCCCCCACGGCCACGGCCACGGCTACAGCTACAGCCACAGCCATCATACGGGTCTCGTGCGGGCATCGTGGTCCCGACGAGTTCCGCCGCCGCAGGTGGGCGTCGCCCGGTCAAGGGGGTGCTCCATCCGGCCGGGACGCCGATCACGCCACCCCTCCCTTCGACACGGGGCGTACGAGCGCGGAGCGGCGGGCCAGGCCGCCGGGAGGGCCGACCGGGCACCGCGCGGCCCGTGGAGACAGCGGGTCCTCCTCACCCCCCGCTCAGCGGCATCGCGGCTGATGATACCGCCAAAAAACGATGACCAGTATCAACAACTATAGGGGATGCGCCCGTTACCAGTCAAGTCGGGACACCAGTCGCCCGATGGCCGGCCCTGCTATGCTGACGGGGGAGATGCCGCGTCCCAGGGCCAGGCCGGGCGCGGACGCACGACGACGCGACGATGGAACCCGAGGTCATCCAGCGGGCGCCGGGCGAGCTCGAGCTCGTGCGCGCGTTCGTGAACACACGCAATATCGAAGCGGGGCGCGACGAGCTGGGCGACGCGGACGGAGCGCGCGCCTGGCTGCGCGCCCGCGCCCTCCTCCCGTGGGGCGACGCGCTCGGCGAGGACGACGCGCGGCGCGCCCGCGCGATGCGGGAAGCCCTGCGCGCGCTCCTGCAGGGGCACAACCACAACGGCGACGGCAAGGGGGCAGGCGCGCGCGACGACGCCCTGGCCGCGCTCAACGACGCGCTCGCGGGCGCCCGGCTCACGCCGGCGCTCCGCGACGACGAGCGGGTCCAGCTGGCGCCCCTGGCCGGGGGCGTAGACGGCGCGCTCGGGCGCATCCTGGCGGCCGTCTGCGCGGCAATGGCAGACGGGACGTGGGCGCGGCTCAAGGCGTGCCGCAACGCGGGCTGCCAGTGGGCCTTCTACGACGCGTCGCGGAACCGCTCGGCGACATGGTGCGCGATGGCCATCTGCGGCAGCCGCACCAAGGTGCGCGCCTATCGGCGGCGCCGCCGCGGGTGAGCGCGGGCCCAGTGCCGCACGCGCCACTCCCCCAAGGCCTCCCTGCTGGGCAAGGCCTCCCTGCTGGGCAAGGCCCCCGTGCTGCCCGAGGAGGACGCGGAGCGACGCAAGCAGGACATCTTGGCCTTCTTGGTCGGGTAGCAAGCGGAGGCCGACGCGTTATCCATCGGGGCAATGGTAACGCTCGAGCCCAATGGTTACGAGCGTTGGGCGCCAGTATTGCGTAGAGGGATGATGGCAGGCGCCGGTGAGTGGTGCCAGAGCGACAGCGACGCGTCAGCATTCGTGGTGCGGCGGATACGCTCCGCCCGATCGCCGCTCATCCCGCTCCCGGCTATTTTAATCGGGTCGCTACACGACAGACTCCAGGGCGAACTGGCGCAACTGGCGCGCCATCGCCGACCTGAGCGTGGCTGCGGCACCGCCGGGCCATCCGTTCGCGGGGCAGGGGCCGGATCCCTGCCCGAACCTGGCGGCCGTGACAAGCCACTTCGCGCAGCCCGACAGCGATCGTCGCTTCGAGGTCGGGTTGCAGATCCTGCCGGACGGCCTGGAGCAACGGCTGGCCGCATCCGGCACGGGCGACCGACGCCGGTCGGTCATGGCGTCGGTCGCCCGTGCCGCCTGTGGTCGGCCTCGATGGAGCGGCGTCCTGGCCGGGCGCCGAGGCGGCGGGGCGCTAGCCGAGGATGTCGGGCTGGTCGATGACCCAGAGCCAGGCGCCATCCGGCTGGCGGCGCGCCACCTCGACCGTGGCGCTCTGTGTGAGCGGCTGTCCATCGGGGCCGACCCTGTCGACCGCGAACCGCGTCGAGGTGAGCGCCAGGTCGCCGCCGCGGAGCGCCGGTTGGGACGCCCCCACAAACGTGGGCCGCCCGGCCACCAGCCGCTCGAACGCCCGCCGGAGCGCCCGGGTCCCGGTCACCACCCCGTCCGGCGTCCCGGCGAGCGTCGCGTCGGGCTCATATAGCGCCACCAATCCCTCGACATCGCCCGCGTTGGCCCGTTCGAGGAAGAACCGGCCCAGGTCTTCGGGCCGCGCCGCGCGCTGGCGTCCGTCCGTGCGATCCATCAGTCCCATCCCTCCACCCGGCCGGTCTGTTCGGTCCCAAGCCCGTCCAGATGTCAGTCTACAGCAGGCGGGTGACAACAGGGCGTCAGCCTTTCCGACGACCCGCGACCGGACAGGGACGTGTCCGCGCGGCGCCGGATAGGCCGGCAAGCGGCGCGCCACCCCTCGCCCCTTCGCGCTCGCAGTATCTTGACAACCGGCGCCCGCAGGGATTATAGTAGCGACCGAAGCAAGTGTTTCTTGTCTTCGGGAAACTGGCGCGTAGGGGGATCGCTGGTTGGCCAGGTGAGACGGTAGCCACGTAGGTAGGTCGATAATAGTGGTGTAGGGCATTCGCCGCGGCGATCCCCGTGCTCTACCCCAATGGGTCCGCACACGGGCTGCGCATGCGTGCTGGAGGGCGGTAACGCCCCCTGGCGGCAGCGCCGCTTTGTGTGCGTCTCATCGGGGTGGAGCGGCGCATATGCAGGCTCGATTCCGATGGGGATCGAGCCTTTTTTGTTGGTCGACGGGCGTCGCGCGACGGAAGGGGAGAAGCGCGCGTCCCCGTACAGGGGGAAAGGACACCACGATGGCGGACAACAGACCATTTGACCAGGACACCATGGCCGTCAAGGCGCAGCAGCGCGCGCAGTGGGGCGACGCCGCGCAGGGCTGGCGCACGCGGTGGGCCGCGTTCGAGCGGGGGGCGCAGCCGCTCAGCGACCGGATGCTGGCGCTGGCACGGGTCGGGCCGGGCCAGCGCGTGCTGGACGTGGCGACCGGCATCGGCGAGCCGGCCATGACGGCGGCGCACCGGGTCGGCCCGAGCGGCGCGGTGGTCGCGCTCGATCAGGCGCCGCAGATGCTGGCCATCGCGCGTGAGCGGATGCGGGCGGCCGGCCTCCGCCACGTCGAGTTCGTCGAAGGCGACGCCGAGACGGTGGCGTTGCCGCGCGGCACGTTCGATGCGGTCGTCTGCCGCTGGGGCGTGCCGTTCTTCCACGATCCGGTCGGCACGCTCGCGCGCCTGCGGACCGGCCTCGTCCCGGGGGGCTGGTTCGTCGCCGCCGTGTGGGGCCTGCCGGAGCGGGTGCCGCTGATCTCATTGCCGTTCGCTGCGCTCGCCGGCGCGCCGGGTCGGCCGCCCGCGCCGCCACGAGGCCCGAACCCCTTCGCGCTCTCCGAGCCCGCCGCGTTGCGGCGGGCGCTGCGCGCCGCCGGCTTCGCGGGGGTGCGGAGCGAGCCGTTGACGGTGACCTTCGCCTTCGCCTCGGTGGACGAGCTGCTGGGGCACCTCGGCGATGTCTCCGCGCCGCTGCGCGCCATCATGGCGACGTTGAGCCCCCAGCGCCAGGCCGCGGCCTGGGGGAAGCTCGCCGAGGCCGCGGTCGCCTTCGCCGACGCCGAGGGCATGATCCGCTTGCCCAACGACTGCCTGATCGTCGCAGGTCGGCGCTCACGAACGACCGCACGGTCGTCTGATGAAGGAGGGCGGGACTAAAAACCCGCCGCCGCGATCTTAGGGGGGCTGTCGGCTGTGGCAGGGATGGCCGAACCGCTGTCGCCCGCGCTAGCGACCGGACGATCCGGACCAGCTTCTACAGGAACTCTGTCGCCAACTGTAAGGGTCCAGAGTGGCGCGCAGTGCTGTCAAACCGTGCTGGCGACAAGCGGCGCGCTATGCTCGCGATCGTCCGCGTCCCGTCGGGTCGTAGGCTAGGATGCCCTAACGAGATGCGTTGGGGCAGGGATCGTACCGCACGAGCCCAAGGATAACATGAGTTGGAGGATGGCCGGCTCGCTGTCTCGTCTCGCGGCTGCGGCACCGAGCATCGGCAACGGCGCAAGATCGGAGAACCTTTTCGTAGGACATCCGTGCTATCCTGCGGGTGTGGCCGGTCGATGACCGCGCCGGGACGATCGACGCGTCGCCCGTCGTCGCACGGCACGCAGGGCCGATGCATAAGCGTAAGGGGAGGTCACCCATGCTCACGTCGCCGCAGACGATCACACCGCTGCTCACGTTCACCGGCCAGGCCGAGGAGGCCATGGCCTTCTACACGTCCCTGTTCGACCGCTCGGAGGTGCTCAGCATCCGGCGCTATGGGCCGGGCGACGTCGGCGCCGAAGGCAGCGTGATGCACGCCACCTTCACGCTGCGCGGCCAGCCGTTCATGTGCATCGACAGTCCCCCGGTGCACGACTGGACCTTCACGCCCGCCCTCTCCCTCGCCGTCGCCTGCCGCACAGACGAGGAGATCGGTCGGCTCTTCGCGCGCCTATCGCAGGGCGGCGCCGTCTTCATGCCGCTGGGCACCTACCCCTTCGCTGAGCAGTTCGCCTGGGTCAGCGACCGGTATGGGGTCTCGTGGCAGCTCACGCTCGACCGCGGGTAGCACGCCCGCAGACGGCTGCCAACACGGGACGAGGTCGCCGGGGCGGCGGCCTCAGCTCCAAGACGTACTACCTTGATTGCTAGGTAGGGCGGAGGTAACGGAACAGGGCACGGGTTACCCACAGTGAAAGAAGGAGCCATAGCACACGACATAAACAAGCAGCATCGCCTGTGGGACAGACGAGCCGCAGGAGGTGACGCATGACCGACACTCAGGCCCGCGCCCGCGTCTGGACGCTCTGCCTCGCCGCCCTCGTGCTCGCGGCGCTCACCGGCCCTATCGCCGCCCTCCTCACCCCGCTGGCCCATACCTCCTCGCCGGCCCTTCACGTCGTGGCCGCCGTCCTCGCCGCCGCCCTCGTCGGCGTGTACGTGGCCCTCGCCCTCGCTCTCGTCGCCGCCGTCCTGCGCGTCGTGCGGCCCCGCTTGGACGGCCACCGGTAGCCCGCAACCGGACCGCCCGCGTCCTCTCACCAGGACGCGACGGAGCCAGCCAGGGTGGGACGAGAGTGCCCGTGTCCGTGGTCCCTGCGTGGTCCCACCGGCCCCTGTTCGTGGTCCCACAGTGGTCCCACAGGAGCCACGTCGGTGGGACCACCCGTGGTGCTAGGACCAACCTCGTGGTCCCACCGTGGTCCCTCGTTTCACACAGGAAATCGGCCCCTTGGGACCACCGTGGTCCCACCCCTTTATCTTGGGGTGGGGACCACGCCTGGTCCTAGCACCACGGCAACGAGGGACCACCCGTGGTCCCCGTTCCTGCATCACGACAAGCCGGCCCCGCGCGCAGCGACGGGGCGTGAGGGAGGGGTCCAGATGGCCGCGCTCAGGGGCGATCGCTGGTGGTGACGAGGCCGCCCGTCGTCGTCGCCCCGCTCGCCTGGTCCTGGGAGGGAACCGTCACCGGGTCCTGGTTGGTGAGCGGCCGCGCTGTCCACAGGACCAGCCCCCAGGCGATGGGCAGGACGGCCCACGTCTCCCAGGGCCGATCGGCCGATTGCAGCGTCAGCAGCGGCAGCCCCGCACCCAGGCCCGTCAGCACGAGCGCCGCCCAGTGCGAGAGAAGCAGCGCCACGATCCCCACGAGCAGGAGGGCGTGGCCGGCGCGGGGCAGGGCTGGCCACGCCGCGACGCCCACCACCAGGTCGAGGTCCACCAGCGTCCAGCCCACCGGCCGGCCCAGGTAGAGCAGCACGGACGCCACGGCGAACGCCCGCGCGAACGACAAGCGCCGCCCGCGCACAAGCTAGGCCGACGCACTGAGCACGGCCAGCCACACCAGGGCGACTTCGCCCCGGCCCTCGCCGCCGCCCTCGGGAGCGGGGGTGGGGAGCACTTAGTCCCGGCCACGCTCCACCTCAAGGCCGATGGTGTGTGTATCTCCATCAGGGGCCGGTTGTCAACGCCAGTGAGATTTGACCCAGAGATCGCCAGTTTAGCTTGACCCCCCGTGAGCCCGCCTGGCAACCGCTTCGCTCAGCATCCACCAGAGATGGGAGCACACGCCAGGAACGAACTGCTTGAAAAAGAAGGGTCACGCTATCTTGGCGCAGATGGGTCAATTCTACGCCGCCGTGTACACCGGTGTACGCCGAGGGCGCCTGGCGCATCAATCCCTAGCGCAAGGAGCGTCTGATGGTGGCGCTGATCGTCGTGAACGGTGCGTCGCACACGCGGGAGGGCGGGGCGCTCGGGCGCTCAGCGGCGTCCCCGCGGTGGGCGCGGCCAGCGCCTGGTGCGCCTACCCCTCCCCACGAACCGGACCCTGACCGGCCGTGAACGCGGTGGCGCTCTTATCCTGGGGACGCGTCATCAGGTGCAGGATGGTCGCTCCGCCCTCCTCGGTGCGCCGCACCTGGGCCGAGGGGATGGCAGAC
>JAABUX010006393.1_pt1 | contig 14089 bp, 26 predicted proteins | sample 5561851 | NCBI WGS metagenome assembly JAABUX01 (sample SAMN10711883, study PRJNA513361) | rock metagenome | isolation source: Antarctica rocks | place: Antarctica: Victoria Land, Richard Nunatak red sandstone | collected 2016-01-03 | reverse complement strand
CGGCACGAAGCCAAACACCAGGGCAAGGATTTCGTCGGGCATCCCAGCGAGGTTGCCCATCACGTCTGAGGCAAGGAATCGATAACGCAGCAATCCGCGCCTCTTCAGGGCCTGCGCGTCCTGACCGGGGAAGATCACTTCGCGGAGGAGGTTACAACGAGAGCACCCTTTTGCGCCCTTTTCACAGTATGAGCGTCAACCAGCAGCAATGCCTGTGTGCACTGCTGACTTCCTGACCGTAACAATGCTCATTGATGCAGGGGCGCCTACAGCGGCACAGCACACGAAGCACCGCACGCATGCACCACACCGTCAAAATTTTTCTGATTGCAATGCTGACATCACGGGTACGTATCTATGAGAGTTAGAAACAACTGACAACAAGCTTGTTGCCGGCTTTCATGCCATGCATTTGCAGCGTCGGCGGGGCTGGTTACTTCAAGCTTAAGGTGCTAGTGAATGCTCACAGCTGGGCCTCCCGCTCACAGGCATATTCGGAACGCGGGCTTGGCAGCCACCAACTCTGCGATGCAGCGAACGCTCTGCAGCGACCAGGTGGCCTCCGTTGCCGCGGCGCCGGCATCGCCGGGTCCGCTCGAGGCCACGGCAATTATATTGCCTTTGGGGAGCTGCTTCCGCATGCTGAGGGTTCTCAGAGCTGGCATGCGGAGCAGCCCTGCCGTGACCAGCGGGCTGAGCTGCAAGCCTGGGTTTCTGTCCAATCCCAACCTGGACAGGGAGGGCAGCGCGGGCGATGTCGCTGGTGGGATCAGGCTCCGAAGATCGGTGAGGCCCACGTTCTCAAAGGCGAGGCAACGCAGCGCGCGCAGCTCGACGACGCAGAATCTCTGTTGGTGCACGCGGATGCCGTCGCCGACGCCGCGCAACGTGAGTTCCTCCAGGCTGTCCCGCTGGCGATGGAAGGCACTGTCGCCGAGGAACACGCTCAAGTTCCGGCGGTCCTTAGGCTTGTGAAGGCTGATGTGGCATCTCCGCAATGACGGCAAGCCGTCCAAGACGGATCTGTCTCCGTAGCTCAGCGCCTGCACACCAGCACCCAGCAAGTGAATGTTCTGAATCATGACCATGTGTAGCGTGGGGTTCACACATGAGCTTGGGTCCGTATGAGCATGACTGCGGTCGGGGCGCCTCGGTGACAGGGTCACGACGCTGCACCTGCATCACGTCGAGGTAGACGTCCGCCTGTAAGCTCGTCAGGCGCGGCGCGACGAGACGCTCGAAAGCACCCAGCTGTGGCAGCGCAGCGGCGCTCGACGCTGTCGGTGCCTTGCCGGCCTTCAACGCCAGCCACCGCAGTTGCGGTAAGCTGCTCAGAGCGTCGAACATCGGCCCGTAGATATCTGCTGCATGCGGCTGAGGATCGCGCACCCCCACGACGAACACCTGCGCAACATGCCCTGGTACAGATGGGGAAGCCAATCTTGCAAGCAATTCCCGGGCGCTTAGTCGCGAGCGACAAGGTATGGCTCAGGGCGGGCAAGGCTGTCAAGTCCAGTCGCGAGCCTGTGAGCCCTTCTGCATGATGCAGTTGTGCAGCCCAGCGACGGAGCTTGTTACTGGCCACAGCGTAGGATCAGCCACCAGTGTTCTACATGAGGCAACTGCTCGCCAGCAAGCCAGTGCAGCTGATACATGTACGGCAGGCCGGTATGTCGCACCACAAGCGACGTCAGGCTTTGGAGCGACGAAAGCAGCCCCAGGTGCTCCAGCGGAATGGCATCGTGGCGCATGCATAGGCTGCAGAGCGTCGGCGCCTGGCTCATTAAGACCATGATGACTGAGGCGACGTCTGGGCTGCGCCCCGCGCCGGAACCGAGCAGCAGATCCTGCGCCGGCGTTGCACTGCACGGTGTCCGTTACGGCGACCTGTGGGGGTTGGGACGCAGGAGAGCTCCTAAAATGCACAGCATCCTCTGCTTGAACACTTGGGTTGAGCACAACTGTGGTATTTCAACGGCTAGGTGATGCTGGCACGCACCTCGATGCATCGCGTCCGCGAACAGAAGGCGAAGAAGCTGCCGCTGCTGGCTGAGCTTGTCATTTGCCAGTCGAGGTGCAGGTTCCGCCATGCAGCGCTGGGGCCTCTCAGCACAGCCCGCCAACGACGGCAAACCAAGGGCAAGTGCTGACCTCTGCAGAGCAGATATTGCAGGTCAGGCTGGTTTGCGGCCCGTCAGATCCTGCCGCCCGGCGAGCCCGCATGCCATGCATGTCGAAAAGCCTTTGCAGGGACCGGGGATGGGTACACGAACAGCAACGTGTACCTGTCCTTGGTCGGCACGAGCCCAAAGATGCTGGCCAGGACTTCGCTTGGAACCGCGGCGGTTAGGTCTCGGTTACGCATCGCACTGTGACGATCAGCTGTGCCGATGGCAGAGCGGTGCGCGCTCGCCGACCCCCCGCTCTATGAGCGAGACTGATACTGCGGCTTTTATGGAAAAACACCCCTCGCACAACTCGTATCCTGAACGCCTGACGTACATGTGCTTGGAATTATGATGGCGACAGCTGTGCGCAGACAAGGAGGGCGGTTCACACGCAGGGTACGTAGTGCGTGCGTCAGCGGAGGGGCATGGCAGGCGGTGGGAATGGCAGCATGCGAGTGCTGCACAGCAGTGTGAACGGCTACATGTAGTGTGCACACGACTATAACTGGTTTGCGCAGCACGCTGAGGCGCTGGCCGCTCGCATATCTGTGTGCACCTAGCAAGGCTTGACATCCAAAATTGCCTGCAGTGCTGACTTGCAGGCAGGTAAGTGCAATGCAGCATTCGACTTGACATGTTACCTTGCCCAGGCCGTTCAATAGCTTCGAACGCGAGAATTTACCTAGTATGCAAAAGCAGATACTGGTTTGCTGAGTGCACGCACACTGCCGGCTGGTCGCACTCATGGTGAAACCCAGCATTTATTCAACCTGGGTCGCCGGCCTACAAGCAAAGCCGCAGCGCCGGCCTGCCGGCCGCCAGCTGCGCGATGCACCGGATGCTGCCCAGCGACCAGATCGCTTCCTTCGGCTGCGTGTCCGAGTCGCTGTCATCGCCCGCGGCCGCGCGGCTCGTGTCGCCCGTGGCAGACGATTTCCGCATGCTGAGCTCCCTCAAGGTCGTCATCTTGATCAGCGCGGCCGTGACCGCCTTGCCCAGCTGCAGGCCCGGATTGCCGTCCAGGTTCAGGCTGTGCAGGGCGGGCGAAGGAGAGGACGTAGCGCCGGCGCCGAGCGATCGGACGCTGACCAACCCCAGGTTCTGGATGGTGAGCCGCCGCACGGCGCGCAGTTGACCGAGGAAGCTGGCGCTCTCCATGCTGATGCCCTTGCCGGCGCCACGCACCGTCAGGATGTGCAGGCTGTCCCGCTGGCGCCGGAATGTGTTCGGGCCGAGGACCAGCTGGGCGCGCCTGTCGAACCGGTGCGTGTGGAAGCTGATCTGGCAGCTCTGTAGCGCTGGCAGTCCGGCGAAGACGGACTTCATGTCGGCGCGACCCCACCCCTGCGCACATGCAGCGCCACAGATCAGGACGGACCTAGTTTCAGTGTGAGGACGACCATGAATTGTGCATGGGGCCACAGAAAAGTGTGGTCAGGAGCGGGGCACAGTCAGGGTCACGGCGCCCGAACCTGGTTGAGCCGCACATCGACGTCAAGATCCGTCAAGCGCGGCGCCGCAAGGTGGTTAAAGGCGTCCAAGAAAGGCAGCGCAGCGACGCTCGCCGTTGGCGTGCCCAGCTTGATCCTGAGGCGCTGCAGGGCTGGGATGCTGCTGAGAGCGGCGAACATTGTCCCGTACGCTGCCACTGCTGGAGGATCAATACTGTGGTGGTGCAAACCCCCTCCTGCGAGGTAAGGGGCATGCGGGGGCCATCCTGGTGCACCAAAAGCGTTGTGCGGGGGCCATGCCCCTCTTGGAGGCTGAGCCGCAGGCTCCTCGAAAATAGACACCTGCGCATGGGTCCACAACGGAATTCAGTGGGTCATTCGTCAGGCGGTCTGCAGATTGGGCAGCCAACAGAACTTTGGACGAAGCCGGACAGGTCGCCCTGCAATCCGCGTCGAGTTGCAGGCCCGACCTCTCATGGCTACAGGAGGAAGGAAATGTCACGTGGCATCGCGAAACGGTAGGTCGCGCGTAGAACAGTGCTGTCGAGCAACGGAGCTGCGATCAGCTCTCCACTGAGGTGGAGCGGGGATGTGCTGCGGAGCGTGAGCGCACGGTCGGACCAGAATCATAGCATCGCACCCCGAAGAAAGTCAGAGACTGGAGGGACGCCAGCGAGCCCAGGTTACTGCTCGGCATGGCATCGTGGCGCATGCTCAGGGCCTGTAGCGTGGGCGCCTGGCTCATGAGCAGCATCGCGATCGCCGCAATGCCCGGCTTCGGTCCCGGTCTCAGGCCGAGCTGCAGGTTCTGCATGTACGCATGAATTATCATCAGTACGCACTGCCTTCAACCCGAAATGGAGGTTCTGCGCGTGTGTGGCGGCTCGAACCACGCAAAGAAACGTGTAATGAGTGCCGGAAATTGCGGATGCTGTGATCCGTGACACTGCCACGAAGCGTGACAAGCATTTGCGACCAGGATTGCATGAAGGGGTGACACAGTTGCAGATTCACAACATGTGCCACCCAGGTGCCGAGGCGAGCAGCCGCCAACACTGACGTAAGTGCGCGGTGTTGTTCGGGACGCACCTCGACGCAGCGCGTCCGTGAGCAGAATGCGAAGAATGCGCCGTTGCGGGCTGACTCGCTGATCGCCCAATGCAGGTGCAGTCGCCGCCATGCGATGCCAGAGCCGTGCAGCACGTCCGCCACTGCCGGCAAACCAGTGGCAGGTGCTGAGCCCTGCTTGGCAAAAGTGCTGCAGGTCAGCGTCATTTCGAGCCACAAGTGCGAGCGGGCATGCGGGGTCTGGTACACGGGGGAGGGGGATCGGTTCTCCGCTCATCCGCGCGCCTGTCTTTCGTGGGAACATGTGCGAAGATGTTAGCCAGAACCTCTGATGGGACCCCGCTGAATGCGCAACGCATGGCGGGCAAAGACTTGAGTCAAGCCTTGGTCTTGCCCGGCAATGTGGCAGACACTGAGACGACAAGTGAAAGTGCCTTCTCGCGAGTGTGAGTCAGATCTGTTGCATCAATTCGGGGTCTTTGCATGCCCACACACATCGACTGCTCACTCGTTCTCGCTACTGCCGCCTCTTACTCACAGCCGCTGGGCACGAGACCAAGGTCACTGACGATGTGTGTTGACGAGCCCGACCGCGACATGCCGCGCCAAGATTAGCTGCTCTCCGTCCCGCGGAAGGTGTATGGGCCTCCCACAACGCACGTATGTGGCGGCCAGGAAGGGCGGCTGCCAATGCGGCCTTGCCGCGCCGCCCCGTGCAGTGGCGTGCACAGCCAGGAGCTTTGCGGTGTTCAACCGTCGCCGCTGCAGATGTCTAAGATCTGGGCGCTGTGACACAGCATAGCGCACAGCAGGCACAAGCCACATGCCGACACAGTGACCGCGCAAGCGCATGCGCTGGCAACGCTGCATGTGCAGCTAAAATTCTCCTGCGCATCAGCGGGGCTGGCGATGGAGACAGAGCCTTTGCAGGACGTACACCCTGCGTCGACGCAGGACCCGACCGCTGGGAAGTGGAGCCGCCCCACCTGCAAGGACGGTCTCTGAGTCGGCCTCCTCAATGGCCCTTGCCGTCGAGGGCACACGTACTTCGCAGGGCGGTGACAACAGGTGCAGACCACCGCCGACGCGCGTGCACTGCGCAGACATAGCGTCAGACTGCGCGCCGCGCGCGTGCTGCACAGCATGTGCACAAGCAGTACCATTGGCTGCCGTAGCTCAGCTCAACATGCAGCAGGATTGGGGACTGAGCGGAAGCGGTTGCAGTGGTGCGGTGACAAGCGAGGCCTCACAGCGCCAGCACCAGTAGCTGGCTCTCGTTGCAACGCAGTGATACGCACCATGCCACATCGGTTGTGGCGCAATGCGGCGTGGGGGTTTGGCATTTGGCTACATAGATATACTCTGCAACCAGATACTGACTCGCGTTTGGAACAACTCACTGCATGCAGCATTGATTGACACAGTTCAAACCGAATAACAAGCAGTGACACAACTTCGAGCGCGCAAGCTATGCTGCAGCAGCAGCAAGCGCAAGTGATATCAATCCAACGTGCCTCGCTGTGCGCAAGCAACATAGCCGCAGCTGACCTCGTGATTTCAGCCGCAAAACAAGCTGGGGCGTCGTCCTAGAAGCAAAGCCGCAGCGCCGGCCTGCCAGCTGCCAGCTTCGCGATGCAATGAATGCTGCCCAGCGACCAGACGGCCGTCCGCTGCGACCTCTCAGCATCGCTGGCGTCGGCGGCAGCAGCAAAGGGATCGTCGCCCAGGGCGCAGCCCTTCCTCATGCTGAGCACTTTCAGGCTCGTCATGTTGATCAGAGTCATCCTGACCGTCCGGTGCAGCTCCAGGCCCGCATTATTGTCCAGGTTCAGGCTGTGCACCGCGGGTAATGGGGAGCCTGTGCCGCTGCCGGCCAGCCAGCCGAGCCCGACGAGCCCCATGTTTTGGACGGCAAGCCACCGCAGGGCGCGCAGCTGGTCGAAGCAGGCGGGGTCGTCCAAACAGATGGCCTTGCTGACGCCGCGCAACACCAGGGTTCGGAGGCTATCGCGCTGGTGGCGGAAGGTGTCCCTGCCGAGATTCAGCATCGCGCAGCCGTCGTGCCTGTGTGTGTGGAACCTGATCTGGCAGGTCCGCAGTGCCGGCAGCCCAGCAAAGACGGACTTCGTGTCGGCGCTGCCCCATCCCTACGCAGTTGGCGAAAGAAGATGTCTGCATTGACATGCTCGCGGTATGCCATGGTTGGCGGGGGCTCAGGCCAGAGGTGGGCACGTGCTGTCAGGGGCATGAGGGCCAGCGAGGCGGCGGCACTGTCACCTGATTGATTCGCACATCCACGTCCAGTTTCGTCAGCTTTGGCGCGACGAGATGGCTGAAAGCATCCAGGAACGGCAGCGCGGCGGCGCTGGTCGCTGATGACGGCTGGACCAACAGCACCCTGAGCTCTTGCAGGCCCGGCAGGCGGCTCAGAGCGGCGAACATCGGCGCATAGGTCGCTGCTGCCGGAGGATCGTAGTGATGGTTAAGCTGGTAAGGGTTGTGGCCGAATCCGAGGAAGGGATTGCCGGTGTGGCCACCATCATCATAGATGTACACCTGCGCAGCGGTCCGTGTCAGAATCAGAGAGCTGTCTGCAGACCAGTCTCTCTGACCGCTGATGTCAACCTCTGTCGTGAAAACGTGCGGCCCGCACGCACTTGACCTCGATCGCGAAGAGCAGGATCTGACCACACATGCTTAGCATTTTGCGACGCCCATCTACGCTGTGAAACCTTAGTTATGCCATTGACAGCCATGCTGCTGAGCGACAGCGTCGAGGCCCGCAGCGGTGTGATGCTCAGCCGATGACTCATAGCCTCAGGGTGAACGTCGAATGAGCACTTAGCTTGGGAAGCACGGCATCGCACCCCAACAAAGGTCAGGGCCTGCAGCGACCCGAGTGCGCCCAGGAAATCGGCCGGCAGAGCATCATGTCGCATGTTCAGGAACTGCAGCGTCGGCGCCTGGCTCATGAAGAGCATCGTGACTGCCTCGTGGTCCTGGTCCGGCTTTTGCCCAGTCCTGAGGCCAAGCTGGAGGTTCTGCGCATGCCCGAAAATTCTGCATTCAGTCGGTGACCATATGAGATGGTTTGCCACGATCAAATGCGTTCGCCCTACAGATGGTGCACATGCTGACCAGCTCAGACACTGCCAGCGAGCTTGTTATTCTGATTACCTTGATGCATCCGCGAGCAGAAGGCAAAGAAGCTGCCATTCCGGGCCTTATTGGAAAGTGGCCAGTGCAGGTGCACACTGCGCCACGCGATGCCCGGGCTCTGCAGCACGGTCCGCCATTGCCGGCAGACCAGTGGCAAATGCTGAACCCTGCGCGGCACAGTATCGGTGCAGGTCGAGCCGTCACTACGCGCCCGCGCAACTGAGCATGCGGGGTCTGGGGCACGGGGGGAGTGGTGAGCACTGGGGTCTGCGCGCCTGTCCTTCGTCGGCACGCTTGCAAAGATGTTTGCCAGCACCTCGTCCGGGCACCCGCTGAAGGCGTTCCGCATCACGACAAACTGACAATAAAGCGGGCTGATCACTCTGTGCTCATGCTTGAAGTCTGTGCGAGATAGCCGGGTTCATGCGAGAGAGCGCCTTTCGCGTAGTTCGCCTGACCTCGCGTTGAAAATCCTGCAATAATCACTATCCCTCTTCGCCTGCTGGCGACTTCCATCAGTCCCCAAGACCATACCCTCGACGATCTGCTGCGGAGCCTGACCTCGACCTGCGACGCTCGTGATCAACTGCTCTCCGTCCCGCGGAAGGTGTATGTGGCTCCTACGACGCACGGCATGTAGCGTCCAGGAAGGGCGGCCGCAAGCGCTGCTTTGCCGCGCCATCCCGTGCAATGGCCTGCAATGCCGTGATGCCATAGGTTGATATGCGTCACAGCTCCAGCAGCATGCGACTCCCGGTCTTATCAGCAGCCTTCATGGGGATGCCTGATCCGCATCCTGGCACCGCGAGCACAGGCGGGAGACTGGGCAACGCTGCAGTATGCAGCTGCAACAATCCTGAGATGCTGACACCAACAGCGATGGACACGTAACCATGGCGTACGCTTTCAGGTGACAGGCAGCCAGACCACTACATAGAGAAAATAGACTAGAGATGAAGGCGCGCGAGTGATTTCAATGCGTCACAGAGGTTTGCCCACCTGCAAGGACGAGGTCCGGGTTGGCCTCCGCCATGGCCTTCGCCGTGGCCGGCACACGCGCCTCGCAAGGCGGCGACACCAGGTGCAGGCCGCCCACCACCGCGTGCGCTGCGCACACACCAGGGCTAGTGAGTGGCCGCGCAGGTGTGCCGCACGCCATATCTACAAGCAGCGGGGTTGCACACCACTAGCCAAAAAACCACGAGGCAGGATCCTTGGAGCAAGTCGCTATGTCATGTGAGGAGCTCGGAAGCGCAGCACCTTTGCTCAGCGTGCGGGTCTCCGCATAGACTAACGCTGCCGCATGTTGGGCCTGAATTAGCTGTCGGACGACCCTGCTTTTGTTAGCACACCTTTGCTGCCGGCCACTTCCGCCGCGTCGTGCAGGACGTTGATGATGCCGGCGTGGGAGCAGGCGCTGAGCACCACTGGCCCGCGGCCCTTGACATTCACTGCCACGTAGCGCTCGTCCATGATCAGCGGGTCGTCGTGCCACTCCCCGGCTTCGTCCATCCTGCGCGGACGCGCCTTTTCTTGCCTCTGCAGCAACCATGGGGTGAAAAGCAACAAACTGCCTTCTAGCCTCACTCTGTGGAAGCGTGCATCACGGATCGCGACGGACCACATGCAACATCTCGCGGCGCAGCCGACGAGCAGACACATGCGCTTGCTGCATAGCCCTTCAAGGAGGGTGCGTGCCAATGTCAGCCATGGCATGCTAGGTTTGCACCCCATTTCAGCAGAATCCAGCTGGGAAGGCGCACGACATGTGGCCCGGCTGGCCGGTCTCGAAGCCGGTGACCCGCGGGATGGCGCCGCTGACGTAGAAGCAGTCGCCCAGCAGCGCGTGCGGCTCGCCGTGGCGCTCAACCGCGCAGTGCTCCGGCGGGAACGTCGCCGGGTCGGGGTCCTGTGAAAGATCCCACGTCGGTGGGCTTTATTGCTTGATGCACGCCTACAAGGGATCGGCTCAAGCAGCCGGCCTGCATGGCCGACCTTTACGGCCGGTCGTGTGCAGGCGCACTATGGAACAACTCGACAACTGCTGACGCGTGACACTGCTGATGCTCCGCCAAGCGCGCATGGTGGCCAGCAGATGGCGGCGCGCGCACACGGCCGACACAACGGACACACGCCGTCTGCGAAGCGGACACGGCGCAGCGTCCTCTGCCTTGTAGGGTGAGGGCCAGGAATGAAACTAGGGAGGGTCGGAACTAGCCAGAAGATTGGGTTCCCCGCCGCTCACCTTGGAGAACAGGAGGACGCCCCCGCCGAACTTTGGCGGCATCTTCACGCCGCGCTGCCGCGGCCGGTCCGGGTGCAGGTCCAGCACCATCGGCGGGCGGCCCGCCTCCGCGCGCGCCGCCCCCACGCCGGCCACCACCGCCGGGATGCCCCCGCTGTGATCCATGTGCCTGTCGGGCGCGCTTGCATTGGCCTGAGAACTCATGTGTGCTGCAGCAGACTGCGGTTTCTTGCAACAAAGAGCTCCTGCGGTACAGCTTTGAGTTTTGCAAGGCGACGCTTCCCACAGTGCAGGGGTTCAAATTCGCAGGATACACGCACAGAACAGCAGGTCCTCGCAAGAACGGCAGGGCTGCTTTCTCCGATGCTGGGCAGGTGATCCTGCATGCTGCAGGTTATGCAGTGCTGGCCGGGGCTCGGGACCTGGGCAGAGAGAACTGCACAGACCCAGCTTCGCGGCGCGCACCAGTGGCTGAGCACGCAGGCCTCCAAGTCCGCCAGCGGCAGGCGCCACCGGTCGGCGTTGCGCGCCCACAGCTCCTCCGTCGGTCCCGCGTCGAACAGCAGCTTGCGCTGCGCGGCGGCAGCCCGAGGTCAACTGGCGAGCACCAGAGGAAATATACGCAGTGCTCCGTGACGCTGAGACACCCTCCGTCAGCCCAGCGTCGAACAGCAGCTTGCGCTCGCGGCGGCAGCCCAAGGTCACCGGCGATGCACCAAGAGCGATGTGAACAGTGCAACGTGCTTGCGTTGAGCATTGCGTCCGTCACCCGCTTGGTTGGCTACCTGCACAAGCTGTAGTCTGGCTTCAAGTGGCAGACGGTCACGGCGAGCATCCGAAGATGGACGCACCTGCTTGCCGTCCACCTCCGCGGTCAGTAGAATGGACAGGCCATGACCTGCGTGGGCAGAAACGCAGCATTCAGCGTGCGTGGCCATGCACCGACCTGCGCCTGGTCTGTGCTCTGCAAATTCAGAGTCAGCGGCAGCAAAGAGCTGCTCACCGGCGTAGCACGAGTTGTCGAAGTTCAGCTCGCCGCCCTTCGCGATGCGGCTGAACTCCGAGAGGTAGCTGCACGCCGGGGCACCCGTTTCTGGAGCTGTACCGGGGGTGGGGCCGCGCAGCAGGCGCACGGGCTGCTGATGCCGTCGGTCTCATTGTCGACGATGATCGCTAGGGTGAGCTTGTCTACGGCCTTGAGGCCGGCATAAATGGACGCTCCGGGATGCATGTCGATGGATCGTGCACTGTGGCGATAGCCGCTGCGAATGTGCGCAGGAGCATAACGGCATCCCGGCCAGCTGGCTGGCAGGCCGCTCGACAGGCTGGATCATTGACCGAAGAGGCCTCGCAAGCACATCCGTCTTGCACCACCCCGCTTGATTACATTGTGCATTGTGAAATGTCGGTCGGTGGCCAACCCCACAAGCAGTCAGCCAGCATACTCACCATCTCGCCTGTTAGAGATCTGGCCTCGCGAACACCACATACACTCAGCACCCGTTGCCAGAACGCGGCGGTCTACTGGTCCAGCACGCTAGCTGGCGTCTTGCATATTGTCGGCGCATCAGGCCACAATCCACCACAGCATCAGCCTCGCCGCTGGAAGCGCTGCGGCGGCCGACCGGCGACCGGCATCGGAGGAGCACGCTGGGCGGCGGCGATGCCCGTGGCTCCGGGGCCTTGGCCATCCAGCACGTGCCGTTGGGCCGTCTCAACCCCGTCGGTAGAGGGTCGCACGCCGGCGGCCACGGCGATGGCCACTACGTCGCGCTCGGCCTTGCCGGCCTTGCCTGCGGCGTCAACAGAGCCACGGGTTGAGGAGCGACAACTGTGAAGCCTGCATTGAGCATTGGCAAAGACCGCCGGGTCTCAGATCACTCGCTTGCCAGTTATGATGCTGTGGCTTGTCAGCGATTCGACAAGCCCAGCGTACCTTGCGCTTTTGCTCCTCCCTGGTACCTCTCATCTATGGGAAGCAAAGGCTAAGGAAAGTAGCCTAAGCGGGCTGCGGTCAGGTTGGCCGACCCATCGCGCACACCTTACTGCTTGTCCGTCTGCGCGCCGCGCCAGACACCCGATGGCGCAGCCGGGATGAGGTCGCGGACGTTGCCGCCGTTGCGCGCGGCGGCCGCGCGGCGCCGCCGTCGCAGGTCCCACAGGAAGCCGACCGTGCCGATCAGAATGACCAGCCCTGCAGCCCCCAGGAGACCTGCGCGGCAGAATTTCTGGGTGCAAATTGCTCTGCATTTATTAATGAGTGTATCAAAGCTGCTCCGGCCAGTCGCCGACCGACTCAGCGCAACAGCAACCAGCGGTTCAGCCCGCTATGACACGACGGTGGGTGGTTTGGAAGCATCCCCGGCGGCAGCGCCCAGTATGGCATGCAGACTCATCCTGCGCCCTGGCCGGTATTTTCATGCCTACATGCAAAGCAGAGACGCAGGGTAAGAGCGCACATCCGAGCTGGACGTAGTACGACTTGGGCCTCCCCGTGTGCGCCGCTGGCTTCGGGCACGCCTTGCCCGTCTGCACCGCGGTGTAGTTGGGCGCGGTGGTGCAGTTCGGGGCGATGACCGCCGCGCTGATCAGCGTCGCGCCCGTCTCCGGCAGGCCCTGCTTGCTCAGCGCCGCCTGCCGGGGCACAAATACCGTTGACTGAGCAAGCATGAGGTCCTCAGCCGAGCCATGAGATCCGGGGTACCCGGTCACTACCTGTGCTTCAACGGTGTGCCATTGCATGCGCACTGCCTGCGATGCTTGCTTGCGAGCGCTCTGTGACTCTTAGGGTGAGAATGGTTCCAAGGCCAGAAGGTCCCGCGTGCAGCCAGAGCACCGCGAAGACGATGAACCAAAAGCGCCCGATGGCTCTGCAGCTGGTCATGGCCCAGGCGCTCATCAGCGCCGCACCTGCAACTGTCCGCTGTAGATGTCAGGCAGCTGCGCGGCGGACCGCGGGGTTAGGTGTAGGGTCAGATTTTGTGGTTGAGGTCAGGGTCAAAGGTCAGACAGGTCTGCACACCTGAAGCTGCCCGCTGAAAACGCCAGGCAGCTGTGCGGCGACCGCCGCGGCCGCGGAGCCGTTGTGCGCGTCCATCAGCACCACGGCGTCCACCTCGTCGGTGTAGGCGCCGGCCGTGCCCGGGTCCCCCGCCGTCGCTGTGGTGCAGCATCAGAATAGAAATGTTTGAGCCGACTCACGTCCCATCGCGTGCTTGAGGAGACAGACCCATAGCAGGGGTCAGAAGCATGAGCCTGGTCACGGTAACGGTGCATGCCCCGCGGCACAGCCCACGACACAACCAACCAGCCCTAGCCAACGCCCCTATGCAGCAATTACGTTGCTCACTGCTCAGCGAAGGGGATTACTTGAAGATTATCACGTCACCACATTGGGCATCTCAGTCTCTGGTCAAGCTTCGGCTATCATACGTCATAAAGAGTCGGTCGCGGCGCGTAGTATTTGCTGACTCATGCACACGCAAGCTGCGGGTCTGCGGGAGCGACTTCACTCTCGTCCTGTAGCAAACGCCGCCGTCTCGAGCCGAACACGCCGTGCACTGCCTCCACTGTGATGTCCTGGGCGGCCACGGCGGGCACGACCGACGCCAGCGCCCTGTCGAGCGGATACTTGTGAACGCGCAGCAGTGCGAATGTGGCACCAATGTGGCATAATGCTGCCCGGGGCGATGCTCTGAGGCCAGGGTGTGCATTGGCCAGTTCAAACTCAGCAGTGCGCGTCTGCGCAGTCGGGTCATGGGGTGCGTTGTGTGCAGTTGAGGCCAGGCAGTCTCGTACACGACGGCGACGAGCTGCGGAACGCCGCACGGTGCACACGGCGGCATTGGAGCCTGCGTCCGTGTAAGCGCGCCTGATCAGCATAGGCTGCCGTGACGAGTCGAATGTGCCGACCGGCGGGCCTGCCAGCCGGATGGTGGCCTCCACGAAGGTCGCGGCATCGGACGTGGCTGTGGTCGCAGCTGTGCCCGACGAGCTGT
>JAABUX010006390.1_pt1 | contig 14094 bp, 21 predicted proteins | sample 5561851 | NCBI WGS metagenome assembly JAABUX01 (sample SAMN10711883, study PRJNA513361) | rock metagenome | isolation source: Antarctica rocks | place: Antarctica: Victoria Land, Richard Nunatak red sandstone | collected 2016-01-03 | reverse complement strand
GGCTGAGCTGGGTTGAGACGTGGCGGCAGTGAGTCATGAAGGGAGCGTCAGATCTCTGTTTCTCATGGTCATCCACCGCAGTTCCACATCTCGGGCCTGTTCCCGCGCAAGCGCGGCTTCATCTCGGCGCTGTTCGTGGCCGGCTTCACGGGCTGCGGCATCGTGTTCTACGTCCTGGACCGCATCTTTGAGGACCTCGGCGGCCACAGGTGCAAATCTCACCTTACCTGGTCTCAATCGTGTTGCGCGCTGAGATTTAGCATGTGTGCAAATCTCGCAGAGTAGAATTACGTAGCTTAGCAATGTTGCCACCGGGCAATAGACTGTTGTCCGGTGTTCTCTGCAGCATCTGCATGCAAGCTTACATGGTTGCCAAGACATAGTGTTGGGAAGCTTCTCGTCTGGAAAAGGTGGGATTGCGGAGCCATGGTGATGCACGCGCTACGGAGGCAAAGGAACTTCAGAAGCTGTCTATTGTGGTCCTTGCAGGGCAGCGTACCGGTGGGTGCTGATCTCCTACGCAATCGTGTTTTGCGGCGGCCTCATCCCGTTCCAGCTCTGGCTCATGCCCAAGGACCCGTTCTCAGTCGGAGAGGTACCCTCTCTTCGTTGCTCACGCCTCATGAAGCATCACCGTGTGTGCTGGTGGACCCTTTCCGCAAAAACGTGTTGACTGCACAATAAGGCTTCGAGCATCCCTTCCTGCACCGTGTGACAGGACCATCTGATGGCGTCATGACGGGCCGAGACTGCGTTGCATGCCATGCAGGTATATGTGTACCGGGGCGACAGCTGGATCCCGCAGCGCATGCAGCGCACGGCGGTGGAGCTGCGCCACATGGAGGCGACCGACGTGGCGTCGCCGGGCAAGATGAAGGGCGGCAAGGGCCCGCGGGGCATCGAGCTGCAGGCGTCCCACCACGGCGCCTCGCTCATGAGCAACAACAGGTGAGACTGGGGTTGCATAGATCACTGATGAGGATGCCTTCAGGCAGGGCTTGAAGCGTTGCCTCTTTCCGCTGGGAGTTGTGGTACCAAGATGGGGTCGCCGCCGGGAGGAACGCAGGATCCTTAGTGTGGACAATTGTTGCAGGGATGCCTTGCCCATCCATTAATTACGAGTGGTGCTCCAACTGGTTGGGACCGACGCTACGGGTGTCGGTGCTCACGCAGTGCTAACTGGCGATGCTGTCGACTGTCCTGTCGTCCATGGCGGCGCGATAGATGCGGTGAGATCAGCGACTCTGGAACACTACAGCTTCGTAGGGCTGCACCGCTCACCACACTCTGACCCACCGTCCGTGACGCAGCTACAGCAACGGCGGCCTGCCGACGTCGTCGCTGACCGGCGGCGAGGCGGACAGCAGCGACCCGGCGTGGTTGGCGCAGGAGCTGGACGCGCCGCAGGTAATTTTTCCCTCAAGCTCCAAGGCAGCTCAGACAACACATATTCACCAGAAGCAGAATTAACGGCAAATGCACAGTTACTTCTGGCATGAGCCCCATGATCTTGCCGGCACATGTCTTCAGCTGAAAAGCTGCTGTAGTATATTGCTGGTCACCTGATGAGGGCTCGGGCGCCAGCAATGTGATGTATCATATGACTGTCTGAAAATAAGACTGATATGAGACTGGACGCGCTGCAGGGGCGCGCCGCCAACTTCCAGGAGATCGACCTCAACGGCGACGCCGGTCTGTCCCAGGTGTGTTCGCCGCACGTTTCGCCCGCTCTCAGTGGCCAGAGTCCCGATCTGTATCAAGGTCATGACGCGCAGCACGCGCTCAGGACTACTCATGCGCATATTTGACACTTCCATGTGCATCTAGTTGCCGGCGGACGGCAGCCAGCACCTGCTGAGATCTTTACTTATTTCAAGCTCGTGTTTGGCGCTTGAGAGGTGGACACGGTGTTCGTCAAAGTCTTGCATGCTGGCCCGTCATTGGGTAATATTTTCCTGAAAACGTCTCTGACGGCAAACTGAGCACGCAGCCACACCGAGCAGCGGATATTGATTGCCGTCAGCAGCGCTCATCAGGAGAGTATACGCACTACGTCCTTTGTGAGGCGTTGCGGCCGACACTTCCACTGCGCTGGAAGGATACTGCGCTGAAAGTTGTACAGCTGACCATCGTTGACCATGGCGCTGTGCACTGCACCCGCCGCAGGATGAGAAGCCGACCGCCAACGGCGCGTCGCACGACGACGAGCCGAGCAGCCCGACGGACCCGCAGCAGCACCCGCCGCTGAACGAGGACGTCGTCTGGGGCCCCCTGGTGAGCTTTTCGTGTGGTCTCTCTAGTGCTGTTCGCCAACCCGTCGGCTCACCAGCCTGGCAGCGTTCTGCATGCATGATGAGCAGTGCGCGGCCATCGTCTGGGCCTGAGTTTCTCGCGGCAACCGGTAAATAACATACGCGTCTGCCATGGCCAACCCTCCTGAACCCCTCAATGTGATCCTGACTGCTCAGATCGACCCCCGCAGGTGTTTGAGCCGCGGCGCTTCGTGGAGCTGCGCAAGCAGAATTTCTGGAAGCAGGTGAAGAGCGCGGAGTCGTTCGGCATGGGCCTCTTCTACACCCTCAACGTGTTCTTCATCCAGTTCTACCTCGGTGCGCAGCAGGCAACTCTGTGGGCGGGAACCTTGAGCTTGCACTCGTGGATGTTACGCATGCCATGGTGCTGCCTCGTACATCCGCCCGCACCACACGTGCACCGCTGTCTGCTGATGCTATGGTAGGAGCTGCCCCACGCTCCGACCCCTGCCGTACCTGCGCAGTTAGGTCAGAGCATGGGCGGCCTCTGCTGCAGCATCAGCAGCTTTGCAGCATTGTATGGGACTTGGAGTGTATGAGCCTTGAGACACGTGTTGTTATAGGTTCGTGCCCTTTTGGCAATAGCTGTCTTTGACATTCCTCGTTGAAGATGAAATATTGCAATAAGCTATCCCCATCACGATGCAGTTTCGCAGATTACCCGGACCTCTCGGTCAAGGATAGGCTCGTTGAATGCATTAGCATGATGCGCGTGCGGCCCAGAACATCTAAGGCCATCACACCTGTTACTGCCTCAAACTTCTCCGGAATCCAAAAACTTTGATTTCTCGTAAGGTGCTGGTGGATTTACCAATAAACATCCACCAATCCCTAGTTGGCATAGTTATGGTTGAGACTGATCCCCGGCTGTGCTGCGCGCAGGCACGGCGCGGCTGCAGCTGGTGCACAAGGGGGACATAACCTACACGTACACCGACCTGGCCAACATCCTGCCCATCGGCGGCATCCTCAGCATCGGCCTCATCGCCTGGCTGCTGGACAAGAAGGTGCTGGCAGCGGGTTTAGGGGCTAGGAATAGGGTGTGTGCAATCTCTGTTGAAGCCTGTCAGCTGGTGATCTTCGCCCCCGAAGTCTCATCGGCGCAGGTTGTCACTGCGTGAGTCAGTCCACCGCTGTCCGACACAGCTCTCTGAGGATTGCTGGCTGATGGAACCATGCTCGTGCAGGGGTACGGCATCACGCTGGGCACCATAAACGCGCTGTCGGTCCTCATCTCCGTGTTCGAGGCCATCCCCAGCCTCGGCCTCCAGGTAAATTACCCTGATCGTAACCCTAACTAGGGCCCTAACTCCCCTCTCAGACTATGTTGCGCCACATCAGACATTACAAGGAGACGGTCAACCGGTTGAGCTGTACAGGATCTTCAACAGTGAACATCTGTAGACGCGACGGCACTTGCAAGCTCGCTCACAGCTTGCCCTGCCTGACTACACTAAACTGTTGCGCTGGTGTGGTGCGCTGCCAGCCCTGCTTGAACGTCAATTGCAAGCACAGATCAGCGGGCTGGAGGACTGCAGACTGGAAGCACTATGTGACAGGACACCACCGTTTCGCCGTGGCACCGCCAGCAAATTTTCTTTCACTTCTTGTCTGATGTCGACCCTCCCCCCAAACCCTAAGCCTAGCCTACCCGTTAATCCCTTACCCTAACCCTAGTCCCTCGTCTGCTCCGGGCAGTGTGAGAAAGCTGTTGTATTTGCACCGTGACCGTGCAGGCGGTGACGATCATTCTGTGGACGATGGCGCGCTTCTTCCTGTACGCCAGCTACTTCACCATCTTCGGCGTCCTGTTCGGCTTTAAGAACTTCGGCAAGATGGTCGCCGTCGACAACGTCGTCAACGGCCTCTTCGGTGCGCTTGTGCCTGACCAGTGAAGGCCGGAGGCTGTATGGGTGTTTGTCTGGGTCTGCTGTTTAGCTGTCGCACCTGCAGGAGCTCAGAGATGACTGGGTAGCAGGGTCCCTGATACCTGGCACCGGTTGCCTCATCTGTACAGGCATCAGGCACCGCAGCAACCATCTGTGATCATCGTCTGCAATGCTCCCGCTGAATTGCCATTGGCCATGATTGCAATCGTGAGGACCGCGTTTTGCAGGGCTGCTGCAGCTGCCGCTCCAGCTGATCGCCATCCACCGGCTGGACGGCGACTTCACAGGTGCGGCCTGACCTCCTGCAAACCCTCATGATCCGCGAGCAGCCATTGCCGCACGTGGAAATTGCAAGACAACCGCCTCTTTGCTGTTCGGCAGAAGCATGTTGTTGTGGTTACTCTTGGCTGTACCCAGCACAGCTTCCTTCACGCAACAGGAAAAGGCAATACAGTAAGGCATCATGCTGACGACATCAGAATTTATGGTGACCGGTGACTGTGTCATGTGAGTCTTGGTGGCGCGCAGGCATCAACGTGGCGCAGATCGTGATCCTGGCGCCCCTGTTCGTCTTCTGCTGGTACATGCGCAAGTGGGAGACGCAGGACCTGGTGCCCATCCGGCCCATGGAGGGCGAGGAGCTGCCCGCCAACATGGTGCGTCGCAAGAAGCTTTTGGCCTCCTGATGGCTTGCCCTGAACCCTGATCAAGCCCGGTTCACGCTGTGCGCGAGTTGTGACAGTGCCCATGGAGGGGGAGGAGCTGCCCGCCAACATGGTGCGCGGCGGCTGTATGGCAGTCATATCCTTGTCACCCCTGCTGCTCAGAACTGCGTCTGCCATGAGTCGCTTGCACCTCGCTGGCGTACGGAACAATAATTGTCTGTGGGAGCTCCTGTGTCGAAATTTGCGGTGTTGGGGCGTAGCTTGCCGGATGGAGCTTGAATCATGTGACGACACTCTGTGCGTCTTTGTCTGTACACAAACGCATTGTCGCCCCCACCGTGCTTCTGCTTGCAAGAAAGGTCCATGTGGTGATCGTCCATCACAATGATGAGAGCTTACTTCTTCTGGATCTTTTATGAGTGCCGTTGAAGTTTTCGCAGGTCGGCGAGCGTCAGCGGCAGAACTTCATCGCCGGCTCGCCGCAGCGCCCCATGGGCCCCCCGCCGCCGCCGGGTGCCATCCTAGGCCAGCGGCCGCAGTAGCCTCATGCGCTGAGCTCAGATGCGGCTGGGGCGATAGCTGCATACAGCGGGCACGCCAGCGCCTCATTCGGCGAGGCTGTAGCTGCATGCGCCGCGCAGGCCTGCGAGCAGGGATGGCTGCAGGGCGACAAGGGCAGCCCTAGGGCGGAGCTCGCTTTGTGTGTGTGATGTGGCCAGCCAGCGCAGCAGCAGGATCGCAAGCTGAGACAGGAGCTCGCCTGCCGTCAGCTGCGGTCACGGGTCGGGTCACGATGATGAAAGGACGGTGCTGATCCTCATGCATGCGATTGGGCTGGGCTTTGGCTGGTCCTGCTGTAGCAGGCAGGGGTTGCTGTGCTGATCATACTGCACGGCGCGTGAATGGCAGCAATTGCACGTTTGCCCACAGGAACTGAGAGTGGCAGCGCAAGTACGAACGAGAGATGAGACAGTGCCTTTGCTCGGCGACAGGCACCTGTCTGTATGGTTTGGTATCAGCAAGCTAATGTTCAAGCAAACAGAGGTGCAGCAGCGAGGAACTTTAAAGGGGTCTGCGACATGCAGGTGTGTTCAGCAGAGCCTCAGACCGTGCAGCTGTGTAACGCGCGCATCGTCCTTGTTACTCTTCTTCGGATGCAACAGATGCAAGCAACGCGCCTGGACGTCATGACACACAGCACTCGTTTCCTCGTCACAAGCTCCCTGTTGGCAAATAGCACCCTCTCGCAACGGCTGCTTGCTCTCACGCTCGGCTAGATATCAAATCATCGGCTGGTTCTTCAGCTCTCCATTTCAGTATTGCTGTCAGCATACTGCAACGACAGCTGTGCATCATGCTTGCCGGGCAGCCATGCCGCACGCTCATACACTCCTCGGAGAAAGTCCCGAACCTGCAGCACTACAGAGTGATCAGCGGAACGGTTGTAGTCCCCAGCAACGGCCCGCCGAGTCGCTCGTCTTGGGAGGTTTGCAGGATGGGTTTCAAGCCCGTGACACCTGCTCAGTAATAGCAACCAAAGTACACTTCACTGTGTGCAGGGACGATGTTGAGGGTGCCACCTGTCGTATGTCGCCCTTCACGAGGGCGATGTCCTGCGCGAGCTGGCCCAGCAGCATGACGCTCTCCAACAGCGCTGTGAGCTGGTCCATGCCCTCCTGCACCTGTTGCCTCAACCTGCGTCGCAGCAACACGACACCATATCGGTGCTACCGTCACTGACGACGGAAACGGCATCAGCCCAGCGAGGTCAGCCGCGTGTGGGTGAGCAAGATGACCGCCGCGCGACTTTACAACACAAAGCGTCCATGCGAGCTCGTTCACTCGTTAATAGCCGCACAAACCCTTCTGCGAAGACGGGCTGTACTTGTCTGGGGGCTCAGCTTAGTTTGTGTGGCTCCGTGACAGGGAAAGCAGAGATTCGGCACTACAACGCTTGCGTTGACACACAGTCACCGACCAGTGCGGCAAAGAGGTCATTGTGAGCTGGGAACTTGCACACTTGGTCGTCCACGCTGCCGCGACGAGCAGCACGGCCGCCACAGCGTCACTCGGCTTGACGTACTCCCGGGCGAACCGCACGAGCTCCGACCAGCGCCCGGCGGCGGCGACCGCCAGCCCGGCCGCCACGAGCACCTGTCAGGCCGGCGCCTGTGTGGGGCTCAGACAGCGCTTGCAACAATACACGCACACATGATGTGGAGTTGCAGCTTGCAGCAATGCGCCGATGGCTGACGGGCCGACGCACCCTTCCTATGATAGCAGCCTCAGATTGGTTGTGGTGTGAAGTCTCCATCTCGCCCGATATGGTCGGGCTGGCATTTGATCCTGCTGCAAGACCCTCAGCTGGTGGTCTGCAGCAGCGTAACTCCTTGCCTTGAAGCGCGCACCATGGTCATGCGGTGGTTGCGCGCGCTGGCGGCCTTCCGCCGCTCACGATCGTCCGCTCTGCTCGCCGCGTCCCGCGTCAGGGCCGCTGCCTGCGACTTGCTTGACTGCACGCTGCAGCTGATGCGGCATGACCGCCGCTGACCCCGCCGGCATGGCTGCCGTGCGATCTGCTGCCACCGACTAGATGATGCTGCGCTGCTCAAGCTGCTCGCCAGGCCATCGAGCAACGCATGGTCCGCTGGATGCAGCGCTGGGCTTCGACGATAGTGCGGATGCGTGAGGCCCCGAGTGGCAGTGGTATTGCGAGAGCCGCTGAGGTGTCGAATGCCGGCACTTGTGCTGCTCCTATCAGCATGCAGGGGCATGCCGAGGGCAAAGCCGCTGCCTGCTGCTGCCGGGTCAGATGGCGAGTGTGCGTCACACCGAAGTCCAGGCGTGGCTGTTGCTTGAGTTCGACAGATCCAGGTCAAGCGAAGCAATCAAGCTGAGAGGACTGCACGTGCCGTGCAAGGGAGATAGGATGCGCGGGTCTGTTTGACTCCCACAGCATCAGCCGCCTGACTCAAGCACGACAACTGCCCGCTCTGCTCTGTTGCTAGCTACTTCCGCGGTCGGTGCCTTCCCTGTGCATCGGTGCGACAGATGATGGCATGCAGCCTTAGCAAGAGGACCTGAGGACCAGCCGGCAGCCATGGAACGCGTCAGGGAGACCACAGGCCGATTGCGCGACAACTTCGTCGAGGCCTGCTCCTCCCCGATCCAGTATCAGCGGGTGCGGCCACGGTGCCGTGTCAGGCGATGATGCAGGCCCAGATGCAGCCATGTGTGCTGCGCGTACGCGCAGGCAGGCGGTTTACGTGACTGGGTTGTGCATGTCAGCATCTTAGCGAGCATCTCTGTGTGGGTCGGCCTGTTTATGGGGCGCGTACACGTGCTCAGTGCGCCTGCTGTGAGTGCAGTATGACGAGGGGCGCGAAGAGGGGCGCGAAGTATCTGAACACGGCGGTCGGCGGGGCGGTCTGCACTCGCTGAGTCACACCCGCAAGCTTCAAGCAGCGCTCGTTGCCGAGTTCATCGGCATGACCGTCTTCCAGATCTACGGCGGCAACGCGCCCAACAGCGTCGCCGCCTTCGGGAACGGCATCACGCTCGTCGTGCTGGGTGACGCCCGTGTCATGACTCACATGTATCTTGGCCAAGCTGGCACCTGGTCTGCCCTGATGTTGTTCCGGCGGCCCATGGGTGCTGCTGATCTGATGTGCAGCAGCAAAGCGCATCATGATGAGCTGACACATGACCGATGCTGAGCAACGGCCCTGTGAATGCAGTGTACGCTACAGCGAACGTGAGCGGCGGGTGCGTCCGTCTCTGCATGTTGTAGCCGAGCACACCTCCGTACAACGCTGATGCCGCCTAATGGCCTGGTACCGCACGCCAATCGTGCACCAGCACAGACCGGCTGCGTCACCGCCGCAGGCACCTGAACCCCGCGGTGACCTTCGCCCAGTGCCTGACCTGCCACAGCTCCTGGGCCCGCGGCAGCCTGTACGTGCTCGCGCAGCTGCTCGGAGCCGTCTTCGGCGCGCTGCTGCAGGTTCGCACCCATTTGCCTATGCTGTCAGCGTTGACGACGCACCGTGTCAGCCTACAGAACATGTGGCTGAGGACTAGGCACAGGCGCAGACTGCGAGTCCTGACCCTGAGCTGACACCACGTGTGACCCAAGCCGTATGCGATTGAGACCCCGCTCTGGTCCCTGCAGTCCCTGTAGTAGCAACATATGTACATGCGTGCACATCGGCTGTGGTCAACTTTCCGCACAGGTGGCGATCATGCCGGGCGTGCGGGTCGGACACGGCGACAACGGCCCGGGCTGCTTCACGCCGACGCACGAGCCGGCGGTGACGAACGGTCAGCTGTTTGGGTGGGAGGCCATCATGACCTTCACGCTGGTCTCGGTCGTCTACGCCACCGCCGTCAGCAAGCCCGGGCACGGGGTGGCCGCGCCGCTGGCCATCGGCTTCACCCTCTTCGCCAGCGCCTTCGTCGGTGAGTCCGCACGCTTGGGACCCTTGCGACTCGACGTCGTCGACCCTGAGGCTCGCTGCTGCTAGTAGTCCTGGCCGGTCCCCACGTCGCGGCACCTCACAAGGGCTATGAGTACCCATCTGCTGTCAACAAGCACGCACCACGAGCTAACCGAATGGGACATCATGCCGGACTGAGCAGGTCGCATAACGGCTGAGCCCGAAGGTGACACAGTGTCGCAGCCCCGAACCTAGGCTGTGGGTGCTTCAACAAGGCATCTGTTTAATTGCAGGCGGTCCATACTCGGGCGCCGCCCTGAATCCGGCCCGCGTGCTGGGGCCGTCCATGGTGTTCCACTGCTACTGGGACACGGTGCCGGTCTACGTCACAGCGCAGCTGCTGGGCGCCTTCCTGGCAGCGCTGCTGACCATGCCGCTGTACGGGTTCGGGCCGGAGTCCAGCACGTGCGGCGGTCAGGCGGCGGCGGATGCTGAGGTGTGTTTTTGCTGGCCGGCTCAAAGGTGAAGGCACATACAAAACCTGCCGCATCCTGTGACTTGAGGGTAATTGTTCGTATGCTGTGTAAGCACCAATGATACCCAGTCAATGCACCTGACCATGCGCTATGCGCTGTGGCGCAAGCATGGGTCAGTCCCATGCATGTACTGGGACGCACAAGGGGCAGACATCACCTTCATGATATGACAGCTTGGCTCCAAAGCCTGAGCCTGTGCCGCAGGCAGCCCAGCGACACAGCCAGACGGGCACGCTGCTCGGCATCCTCGGCAACAAGCCGGTGCCCGGCAGTGCAGGCACGGGCACATCGTCATCGCCCGCTGACCGCAGCGCGGCGACGATCCCAGCGCGGAAGCCTGCAGGTGGGCGGGTAGATTACCAGTGCACATCACAGCATGTGGTCGCCACAGTGAGACTGTGTCCCTGCAGAATGCGCAAGTCATGGGCATCTGCATGGGCAAACTCAATTGCTGGAGCCCTGGTCGGTACTTGCCTGCACTGATCTCGAGACAGCAACGCTGAGCCATGCCTCCTCGTGCGCGCAGACCGGAGCGTGAGCTTCAGCGACCTCGCTCAGACGGACCGGGGCGCATATGTCAGCGTCACCGGCGGGAGGTCAGCATCACAGGCAAGTCTTACGCTCGGATGCGATCCACCGCTGCCTCGTCATGGTGAGTCTGAAAGGGATTGTGTGGATGTCCGTTGTCCAGATCCGTGCGCACCCAAAGCAGGCTGCACCTAATGAGGGCCTGACGTCATGAGACTGCACGATGGTCACTGATCATTTTGACAGCTCGGCTACTTGTCAAGCAGACTGGGACCAGCTCGGAGCGCGGGGTACTGCTGCCGTCGCTTCAGGAGCTGCCCGTACGTGTTGGTGATCGGCCGGGCAGCACGGGCGGCCGCCCGCTCAGCGCCGGCCAAAACCCGCAGCTCTTCGTTGCAGGGGTGCGCTTGAGCTGGCTTCCGCCAGTTTGGATCCGTCCTGCATAGCCTAGCCTCAAGTGCATTGCTGGGCAGAGCATCAGCTGCTCGCAGCGGCGACACTGCGAGCCGTGGCTTGCTCATGGTGCAGGTGAAGAGCAAAGAGTATGGCGCTCGTGGGGAAGGGAAGAAGAGCGATTGGCAGGGCACATTCATAGACCAAAGGCACTGACGGGTTCAAGGCAGGGCTGAAGTTCAGGTTGCGGTGGGCAAACAGGAGCCTTATCGTGCAATTCTGTCATCGCTTCTACGATAGCGCAGTGAGGCAGCATGCTTCAGGACGCATGCACGTCCGCATGAGGCAGTTATTGCCTTGACTATCGTCTCATGCACATGCCAGAAGACCTGCAGCACGATTGGCCGCCGGCAGGCATCCACACATTTGCTTTGCTGACCGCGTTGGCAGAATGCAATGCAGCAAGGCCAGCTGCAGTCCTGCAAGCCTGTGGCCGCCGGCGTGTCTGGGTAGGCGTCTGGCGCCTGCCGCTGAGAAGGCAAGCACCTATTGCACAGAGACGGCATCCAGAGACATCACGGCCATCCGCAGGCTAGCTGCTGCTCGTGCTCCGCATGTCACCGCACGGCAAGCGTAGCACGAGCCGAAAACTGCCGCAGCTCGTGGTAGCCACGAAGCACGCCCTTGCCGATGAAACCCGCGGTGACGGCGCAGGTCAGGTCCCAGCTGTCCACCTGGTCTCCCACGGCTGAGCACCACTGCAGCAGCTGTGGCCAGGTATCGCCGGACCACGCTATGCCGAGCGATCCATCCGGCTGCGCGCAGGGTCAGGATATCAATGCAAGCCTTGCTCAGGCAGGGCTAAGCGCAACCAACTCGCCTGCAGGCCACTCGCCCTCTATGAGACATGCAGTGCTCACATATGCACCCAAAGCGTTCAACATGGTGGATGAGCCTGATGATTGCAGTCATTAGAGCAAGCACGGATGCATCTGAGCTGATGCATTGCGCAGAGACATGCAAGTTACGCGTGTTCACTGCAGAGCATACCTGTATGTCGAAGCCATCCTGCCACTGGTTGGGCGCTGCAGCAAAGTGCAGTCCATGTCGAAGACTTCTGTGCGCTGCTTGCCGCAGAGGTACTGCAACTCCCAACACCAGATGCCCGTCTGCAAATCTTCGCTGCGCCTGGGCTGTGCAGTCCACGCCTGCTTCTCGTAAGCCCGCGCTGTGGAGACAGACTCAGCTGCGGAGAAGCCCAGCTTGGTCTTGAAGACCTGCATATGCAGCAAATCGCCATGGCCGTGAGGGACGCTTGCTGAGTGTCCAGCCACATACAAGTCGGAAAGGCTCCAGGAGTTTGTAGCCTTGCTAGCTTCCACAGCTTCCGCAGCATGACACAATATATGTTCGTCTGCGTTTCAATCATGAGGTCATGTAGCGCACCTCCGGCAGTTCAACAGAGGCATCCGCTTTCCGAGTGCTGTCAATCTTATGACAGTGCTTGTATGTCGTGTTTGGCGTGTCCACTGTTGATGCAACCATTGGCTGTGCCCCTGCATCAGGACAGATCAGCAAAGTTTGCTCAGCTGAGGGTTGTGCAAGTCCAGCAGCTCTTAGACCAGCACGGCACAATTTTGCGTCCGCAGCTACGGTTTGCATCTAACTGCATCATACTGGTTTTTGAGGGACTCACCACCCATGAAGGTAGGCTTTACACGGATCTCGACACGGACAGGGAAGATGCCAAAGCCGTCGCTACAGTTGACGACGTGATCTGTCCGGAAGGCGAAGTCAAGCAATGACAAGTTTGTCAGACCTTCAGTAGTCACCTGCACCGCAGTACACCAAATCCTGCTGAGCATGCGCTAGAGCTAGAGGAGGATGCTGGCAGGCACCAGGCTACAACAACGACGACTTCCTGCATGAGTCCAACAAACTATAAGACAGTGCACTTGCGTTGCGTGTGTGTGTTGTCGCAAGGACCATATGGTCATGGTGCACCAGTCACCCTCATATCAAATGCATACCAGGGTGATGTTGCGGGCAAGGGCAGGCGCACCCTCGGCCGCAGGCCTAGCTGCACGACGACTCACTGCACCAGGACGCTGGCGAGGGCAGTTCGCACGCGCTTTGAGGCCTTGCTGGTGCCCAGGCACACGATTGTATTTTTAGAATGACAGCAACCATAGGTGACAAATTCTGCCTTCAGGGACAATAAGCGCTGTGAGGCCCGGCCTGCTCCGGAAAGTGGTGCCGGCATCTGAGCTGTCCCATCTGAGTGGCATTGCGGAGCTGATAAGAGCAAATCGAAGGTCGTGCACTGATCCGCAAGGGCGGCTATCACCCGCTGCCTGTAACAACCATCTGCAATGAGAGCCTGCACATGGAGCACAAAGAGGCTTGGCAAACCTTGGCTGCTCAACATTGCCGCTGTGACAGGGTTGGGAAGCTGTAATGTTGAGCACAGTCACTTGCTAGATCACTAATCATGGGGTCTGAACACAGCTCCCAAGCACATGCTGAGGAGGCATGACCTTGAGGGCTCGGAGGTGTCGAGGAACGTCTGCCAAAACAAAATCCGGATGACACTTACGGCAGCATTGATGGCTGTAATGGCCCAGAGCTTGTTTGAACGCGCCCCATTGCCACTCCCGCAGCCATTCCTGTGCGGCCACATCTCCAGCGGCCTCGCCACCCGCTGTGTGGAGGGCATCTCTCCCTTCATGCACCTAACATGGCGGAAGCATCCGCAGCAATCATAACACACGTTGGCAGGGCTTGTCAGTGAATTGCGGCCGACAGGTTCCCGCTTTAACAGCATTTCATCGTGCTGAGGAATGACCAACGCCGCTGCTGGGTCAAAGCCTCACCGTGACCGCCGTGCCCACAGCTAATAGGGCAGCAGCTGAGGGTGATCTCTCAGCCATCCTGGTGTTGTCAAGCCTGAAGTCACACACGCGACGCAGTAAGCGCAAGCATGTTCAAGGCAACTCCCCATAACATTTTTGCACAGGGCACCACCTAGGGTCTGCGCCAAGCGTTCGGTGCCTGAACACCGTAGGGCAGCGAGCAGCCAAGTGCAGCCCACCGATACGCACCACACCCTCACCCGATCACATGCCGCCCGGGAGGGGGGGGACGCCCGTGCTTGCCTGAACGCCAGTGGCTGTAGAGACCGCGATTTCGCAGCTGCTGTATTATACGTCAGCTTAGCCCGAACCTCCCGGCGATACGTGTTGTAATACACAGCATCCAGACGCAACGAATTCAATAAGTCTGATTACGACGATCAGCATGCTCTGCTGGTAAAGCCTGCTGCCGACGGACGGAAG
>JAABUX010006388.1_pt1 | contig 14094 bp, 10 predicted proteins | sample 5561851 | NCBI WGS metagenome assembly JAABUX01 (sample SAMN10711883, study PRJNA513361) | rock metagenome | isolation source: Antarctica rocks | place: Antarctica: Victoria Land, Richard Nunatak red sandstone | collected 2016-01-03 | reverse complement strand
CCTCGGCAACCTGGCGCGCGCGCGCGCGCGCCAGGAGCCGCGCCTGCGCGGCCTCCATCGCCAGGCGCTCGCGCTCCTCGGCCTGCACGGGCGCCCGGACGTCTGCGCACACCCGACAATGCAAGCCGCATGCGCCACGCGCCAGCCACAGCGCCGGAGCTGCCCGCTGCGAGTGCGCGTCAGGGCTTGCGCGCCTCCCATGCGCAGGCACGTGCAGGGTGCGCTCCGGCACCAGCACACACACATGCGTCGGCGAGTGCATGAGGAGCACGCCTCCAGCTGCAGCAGCGAGCCAGCGGCTTGCGGCCGCATGCAGCGCTGACGCTGGCGCAGGACAGGGACCCTCCTGTGCACGCTCGCCCACAGCACCCCCGCGGCAACCCGGCCCGCCCTGGCAGCGCGCGGGCCCCGCGCGCGCGCCTGGGCGCGCTCCGCGGCCGCCGCCGCGCGCCGCAGCGCGCCGGCCTCGGCCGCCGCAGCGCGCTCGCGCGCGGCGGCCGCCTCCGCCGCTGCCTCCGCCGCGGCCGCGGCCGCGCGCGCGGCCGCCACGGCGGCGCCGCGCGCGGCCTCCAGCGCGGCCGCGGCGCTGGGGTCGGAGCCGGGGTCGCCGTTGCCGCCGCCGGGCAGGCGCGCGCAGGCGAGCGCGAGGTCGCCCTCGCACGCGGCGACGCGCTGCGCGAGCGCCGCCGCGCCGGCCGCCGACGCCTTCAGCCGCTCGTGGAGCGCCGCCGCCTGCCACGCAGTACCGGTCTGAAGAGGATGGTGGCGTTGCTTGAGGGATGGCCCGCACGCGCACGTCTTCAGCATACGCCTCACAGTAACTGCCCTGCTGTTCGCGATCACGCCGTCCAGCACGCACTGATCAGCGACATTTGCGAGCAGACGTCCGCTCGTTCGCCGTGCGCACTGCCCAACACCCGCGCAAAGCAAACAGCCACCCAGGCACCAAGCGCGCCGAGGTGCGCCCCCCGCACGATGCTGAGGTCATACCCAGCATGGTCTGTCCAGAACGCCCCGCACCTCGCCCTGCGCGTCCGCCAGCCGCAGCTCCGCGCAGCGCAGCGCCGCGCGCAGGTGCGCCACGCTCGCATGCAGCGCCGCGTCGCCCGCACTCGGCAGCACCGCCGTCAGCAGGTGCCGCGCCTCCATGGCCGCTCCGCCCGCCACCACCACCGCCAGTGCTGCGTCGTGGCCGGCCTGCGCGTCGCCTGCTGCGCGGCCGGTGGGTAGCCCCACAGGTGCTGAGACTGGCCGGGCGCCAGCGGCGGCCGGCCGACCATGAGCCAGCCCCCTGCTGCATTCCTGGCTCCCGCTGCCCTCCGGCACGGCTGCCGGGCCGAGCGGAGGGGGCGGCGCGGCTGCCGAGGGCGCGCTGGCGGGCCGCGCGCGCGCATCGGCGTGGCCCGGGTGCCCGGGCCGCGCCGACGCGGGGCGCGGCACAGGGACGCCCGCTGCAGTGGGCGCCGGCGTCCGCTGGTACAGGGGGTTGCACCAGGCGTGCTGGGGCGCGCTGGCGCCCCCGCCCGCGCTGCTGTCGAGCGCTACAGCCGCGCGCGGGCCGGCGGCCTGCCCTGGCAGCGCAGGGGACGCGCCAGGCTGCCCGGCGGCCAGCGGCGCCGGCGAGCGCGGCGCCGGTGCCGGCGCCCCAGCCAGCCGCTGCTGCAGCGCGGGCGCTGCGGTCACGCCCCCAGTGAGACCAAGCGCTGCTGTGCGGTGTGCCGCGGTGCAGGCGCTAGCGTACGCTGGGTCACCTCTGCCGCGCTTGGTGGGCCCGGACGGCAGCGAGCGCCTGGGCTCGTTCAAAGCGAGGTTCTCCTTGTCGCGCGCGGCGGCCTCATCAGCCTGCGTTTGGCGCAGGGAGGACTGAGGGCGGGCTTCTGGTGGCACTGACGGGTCACATCAGCAAATAATCCACTCACCCGCAGCGTGTGCGCGCGCGACATCATGCCTGCGCGCCGCGGCCACCAGGATCAGGCGTGCGACAGAGAGCAAAGCGCTTCACGGTGCCTGCACAAGGCAGGAAGCGCACCTTGCGCTGCCCCATTAACCGCTGGGGTGTCAGGGCTTGGTGTGCGCAGCCCAGTTGCCGCTCCAGAACCAGCGCCGCCGGTGCGCGGGGGGGTTATGCACTCATTGGTCCTCCCATGAGATTTTGGATCTTAGGCTGGCGAGCCTGTGCTGCCGTTGGCGGGAAGCTGTCGCGGGGCCTCATTAGGTTCTTGTTTGAACTTACAGGCGGGGTCCTCCTACTCGGCGCCAGGAGCCTGCTCCGCGTACCTCCTTAAAGACTCCACACTGCTCAGACGTGCTGCTGCCGTGGGTTCCTGCCCTTAACGCGTCCACGATTAGTTGTGAGCATGCACCGTTATACTCTACGTCGCATGAGGCGCTCTCATGCACACTCTAACACTATGGACGTGCAGTGGTGAGTGCACTCACAACGGCGCTATGGCATTGCTGTGCGGGGGCGCCCCGGGCGCGTGCGGAGCCTCGCACGCAGTAGAGCTCGCAGCGCGGGGGCCGTACAGCGGCGCCAGCCCAACCCGGGGCAAGCTCGACCTGCAGGTAGTGCCGCGCTGCAGCCCAGAAAGGAGCCAGTAGTATTGCTGGACTAGATCTCGTTGTCGCTGCAGCGCTGCGAATCCCGACCAGTCCCCACTCGTGCCTTATGCAGTGGCGCCTGCACCCTGCCGCGCGCAGGACATGCTGGCTGAGAAGCTGGTCGAGGTCGCGTTCCTGGAAGAGAAGCTTGCTCTAGGCCACCGCACGACGTGCCTCCTCAAGGACCAGGCGGCCGCGGCCGAGACAGCGGCCGAGGCCGCCGCGGCGCGGCGCGACGCAGACGCGCGCGAGGCCGCCGCGGCGCTGGAGCGGCGCGCGGCGCAGGCCGAGTGCGACCTGGCCGCCGCGCGGCAGGACAGCAGCACCTGGCAGCGCCGCGCGAGCGTGCTGCAGCTGCGCCTGGAGAGCGCGGCGGAGGACGGCGCGATGCTGCGCACGCGCGAGCGCGGCGCGCTGGAGGCCGCGCGCGCGGCGGCCGCGCAGGCCGAGGCCGCGCGGCGGGACGCGGCCGCGGCGGGCGAGGCCGCGCGCGCGCAGCACGCGGCCGCCGAGCGCCTGGCCGTGCAGCTGCGCGGCGCAGAGGCGCGCGGCCGCGAGCTGGACGCTCGCCTGGAGGCCGCCGCGGAGCGCGCGGCCGGGCTGGAGCGCGCCGCGCGCGACGCGGCCGCACTCGCGCGCACGCGCCTGGATGCCGCGGAGGTGCGGGCCGCCTGCGCCGCTGCGCACCCACCTCAGACTTTCTTGTACGTGTTAGGTCGAGGCTGCAAAATGTACCTCTTGCTGCCGTCTGCGCCGCCGGCCGGCGCTACCGGCCAGCACACCTGTTCACAGACGGCCAGATGGCAGTGCATGGCGCGCACGGCGTGGCAGGCCCGGAGCCTCAGCCGGCTGCTGAGCGGGCCTGCCGGCGCGGCAGCTGCGGGCGGTGGCGGCCGAGGAGCGCGCGCTGGCCGCGGAGGCGCGCGCGGCGCAGCGCGACGCGGCCATGGCCGCGCGCCTGGCCGCGAGCGAGCGCGCGGCCACCATCGGCGACGGCCTGACGCAGGCGCGCGCCCCCTGGGCTGGCCAGCCTTGCACGCTGAGGAGACCCTTTCAGTTGCTGGGAAGCCCAGGGTGGTCGACGCTCACTTGGCATGGGGAAATTATCTATATTTTTTTTGCACGGAGGGCGCCGCAGAAGGAGGCCGCCTGCAGATGCCGCACAGCGCCCCCCTTCACTCGCGCTCGCCGACGCCGCGGATCCTCATGCCCTGGAGCTGCGCGGGGCAACAGGAGCGGCTGCAGACGCTGGCAGACCGCGCGGGCTTCGTGGAGGCAGAGCTGCGCGAGCAGCTCGCCGAGGCGCGCGGCGCGGCCGCGGCCGAGCGCCGCGAGCGCCAGGCGGCCGCGGCGGCCGAGGCGGCGGCCGCCGCCGAGCTGCGTCGCCGCGCCGACGCGGCCGCCGCCGAGGTCGACGCGCTGCGGCACCAGGCTCGCCCGCTCGGCGCCCGCCCCGCGCGCCTGGCGCCGGCCGCGCTGGGCGCTCGCGCAGTCGCGCGACCGCAGTGCAGTGCCTTCACAGTACCTTGAAAGTGCATTGGGTCTGGTAGAGCAGGCTGTGGAGGCTGCACCGCGCTCTGTCAGAGTGCGCTATGTGCTGCTGTCCGGCCCGGCCGGGCGGGGCGCGCCGACCGGCCGGGCATGGCTTCAGTAGCTGCCGCTAACAGCGACCTCATAGCGAGAAACGCGCTGCAGGTGGGCCTAAAGGACGCGCGCATCGCAGCGCTGGAGGAAGCGTGCCGCAGGCAGGATGCGGCGGGCACGCCGGCGCGCACGGTGCGCCTGCGCGCCCTCAGCCCTGTCGCAGATCTAATGGGTGGGACGGGCAGTATCGCACACACTGCCTCTGCCACGGCGTCAGGCCCCGGGCGGGGAGGCTGTTGAAGGTATCATGAAATGGTCGCGGGACGGCAGTGTTCCATGAGGTGAATGTAGCAATAGGACTAGAGCCCAGGAGCCGCTCGCGCTTCAGAACACCTGGTGGTGCACCCATAAGCACGGCGTGGTAGTGCCACAGCATGCAGGACAACCTCGGCTGGTGCATGGCTCATGTCGGCACCCCGTCTCACACGGGGGCGCTCGCGCAGGTGGCCGCCGCGAACGAGGTGGTCACCTCGCTCGTGGCAGACCTGCAGCCGCCCGACTCGGACGCGCGCGCCGCGCCGCCCGCGCGCGCCGCGCCGCCCGCGCGCGCCGCCGGCTTCGGCCAGGCGCCCGAGGCGGCAGACGCCGCCGCCGCCGCCGCGGCGCCCGCGCGTCGGCAGGCGTCGGAAGCTGCCGCGGCAGCCGAGCGCTCGTCGGCCGCGTCCGGCGCCGGCGGCGTCGTGGGCGCGGAAGCAGCGGGGGCGCGCACTGCCGCGCCTGCTGCCGGGCCGGCCGTGGCCAAGGCTGGGGGCTGCGGGGTTGCGGTGGCACGCAGCACAGAGATGCCCAGCGGTGCCGTGGACGAGTCTGGCAGAGACCCGGCGGACGAGCCGGTCGCGGGGGGTCCTGACGCGGTAGGGGACTGCGCTGAGCTGGCGGCGGCGCCGCGCGCCGCGGCGCCGCGCGCCGCCAAGGCGCCCTGGTGGGCGGGGCTCGCGCCCGATGCCGCGGCCGCCGCCCGACCCCCGGCGAGCCCCCTGAAGCAGGCCTCGCCGCCTGAGGAGTCCCCGTCGCCTGAGGCCTCGCCTGACACGTCGCCGAAGGACTCTGTGGCCGCCCGGGTGCGGCGGCCTGCGCCGTGCAAGCCCGCCGCCGCGCGGGCCGGGGGCGCCCCGCGCGCGGGGGCGCCCGGCGCGGCGGAGGCGCCCGGTCAGGCGCCTGAGCCTGAGCAGACAGTGCGTGCACCGGTCGGCCGGCGCGGCGCAGTCAGCGGTGCGGCAGGCGCCGCAGCCGGCGCGGATAAGCCCTGCCCAGACCCTGAGGAGGGTAACCTCAAGGCGGTGCGCGGCCGCCGCCGCGCGCCCAAGCGCGGCGCTGCGGCGGCGGCCGTCAATGACGCTGTCGCGGCGCCAGAGCCACAGGCGGAGCCGCAGCCGGAGCAGCCACCCGCGTCGACTCTCGGCGAGGACATGTTCAACGCGGTGTCGGGCGGAGATGCCTGCGCCGTGGCCGGCGAAGGCGGCGGCGGACGCGGCAAGCGCGCCGCCGATGAGGCAGCGGGTGAAGAGGGACGGGGCGCGGCGCACAAGCGCGCGCGCAACAATGCGGAGGCCGCCCGCTCCAGCGCGCCGCAGCAGGTACCTGTGCCACATGTTGCCTTACCATGGCGTCGTCTGCTGTGCCTGGTACCCTGATGTTGACGTGCAGAGCAAAAGGTAAATCTTGCTGACTGCATGTAAACCATGCTGACAGACGGGCACAGGTCTTCAGACGCTGCAATGGCAGATGCATTGGCAACCCTATCAATGCCAGCGCTGCTCTGCATGTACCTCGGAGCCTCGAACTCGCATCCCCACTTTTGGGATGGCATGTCCTTAGAATTGAGACTGACGCGCATGCTGCTGCGGCGCAGCCCGCGGGAGCTGCGCAGCACGCTCTCGGCGGCCGCCTCACGCGGCCGATCGGCGTGTCCAAGATCGACTTGCTCACCGTGTGGGGCGGCCCTGGCGCGCTCGCGGCCGCGCCTGGTGCGGCAGCCAGGGCGCGCATGCAGGCAGTGCGCAGCAAGAGGGAGCGTGATGCCTGGAAACATGGCTCGCACAGGCCGCCTCACCCTCTGCGTATAAAGTGCGGGCGCAGGCCAGTGGACAGCACGATGCAGGTCAGCTGTTTCTTACGTGACCGCAGATTCTTCGCATGTACAGAGCGGGCGCTGCAACGCGCGTACAGAGACGCGCGGCTTGGGCATCAGCCCATTTCACTCCTGCTGTGGCTGCCTGCAGACGCGCCAGGGCCGGCCGCCGCCGCAGGCGCGCGCGGCGCGGCGGGCCAGCCGCTGCGGCCGACGGCTGTGCGGCCCCCAGTGGGCGGCCCGGCGCCTGGCGGTCACGCCGCGCCAGCGCTTGCGCCCGCAGTGGCGTCCAACCCCTTGGCGGCCCTGAAGCCAGGGTGCGCGCGCCCTATGTCCGTGGCCTATCTAGCTTATTTGGCTGTCGTTAGCGCTGCGTACGCTCTTGGCATGCGGTTTACCTTGGTGTGTCCGCATGCGTGAAGTGCGCTCACAGTATGCTGCTCAGCGCGTCACCTTGCTGCTGCTCAAGCTGGCCTCGCCCCGCCGGTTGCATATATTCTGGGGAGTGGCGCTTGCGGTCCCTGCTCAACAGGCGGTTGCCGCGCCCTGCGCAGGGTGCTGGCGGCGGCGCTGGGGCGCTCGCACGCGCCGCCGCACGCCGCGCCGCAGGCCGAGCGCAGCGTGCGGCGCTCGCTGCAGGCGCCGGCGCCGAGCGCGTGCGCCCACCCGCCCCTTCAGCGGCATGGACGCTTCTGCATGGACACTGCTAGCGCCTGGGCGGTATGTTGTTAGCTGGCAGCGCAGGGAGAGCTGTGCAGAGGTAGCACTGTGCGCTGCTTTATACAATCGCGCCTTGATGGCGTGATGCAGCGGGGCCTGGTCACCCCGGCCGCAGCGCATACATTGCGCATGGGATGATGCCGTGCTGTAACACACATATATCGCCAGTAGTCGTCCCAGCAAGCTCATGCAGCAGGATGCGCAGCGGGGCAACGAAGGGCACTCACACAAGTGGCTGGGCAGGGGCGCGGGAGCGGCGAAGCGGCGGCTGCTGCCGCCGCCGCGGCGCCCGGGCGCGATCGCCGCGCTGCCGCAGGGCGCGCTGTTCGGCGCGCTGCAGCCGCCGCGCCTCTTGGGCGGCAAGTGAGCCTGCGCGCTCGCTCCCATGCTCCGCAGCCGCCGCACCTGCCGGGCCATCCTGCTCTTCTTCCCCGCTTGCGCCATAAACGCGCGCGGTGTGCATGCATACACGCCATGGGCGCCAGCACAGTAGCATGAACCCGTGTGGAGAGCTGCAGAGCGGCCTTTGCGCGGGCGCATGCACCTTTCACGCAGGCGCATGCACCATGCAGTCACATGCAGGGACCTGCGGTGGCGTCTGTGGCATTGGGTACTGGTCTAGGATGAGGACATCCGGGAGGGCACATGCTGGCGCCTGGCAGAACAGGGCGGGGGATGGCACGCCCTGCTTGTACATGTGCACCAACCCCCAGATCTGCTGTTACCATCTGTTTTGCTGTACAAGGAGCCTGGCGCGATATGTGTGCGTGTGGGACAGCATGCATGCGGTCTGCCCGGGCAACGCGTGGTTCGGCAAGTCTGCTCACTGTGCATGGGTGTCTGTGGGCCTGTGGTGCTTGAGGGCAAGGACAGCTGGGCGACAGAGGGGCAGGGAGCCATGCAAAACGCGTCCATGCAAAGGGTGACAGACAATAGCGCTGCAGAAGTGCGAACAACAATCCACGTGGCGCTCATGTTTTGGTAGGCATGCGAGAGCCCCAACAGCCACCCGGGCTGCCCTAGCAGACTCCTCCGCATCTCACTTATTCCAGGCAGCCACTTTCTTCCTTGGCCAGCGCGCATGCCTCGGTGCGATGCAACAGGCTCCGGCAGCATTGGCCGGCTAATCCTTGTACATTTAATGTCCCCGTCAGCTTGTCTCAACCAAGCGCCAGCATTGTGGTGGGCAGCGTCTACTCTGCGCAGCAGCTTGGGCGTCGCCACACGGGCACACACGCCGCCGGACTGCCAGGAGAAGGGCTGGACTTCACCCTGGCGCGCGGCGCCGCGTCACATTCACGAGGCAGGGGCCCGCCGGCCAGCGCACGCCCACTTGCCGACGCAGCTCCGGCGGCGGCAGCAGCCCCGCCGGATCGCCTGGCGCAACCCCAGGGGCAGGCCAGCTCGGGCAGCCGACAGGCGCCGGTCGCGGCTGCCGCTGGCCGGGGGAGCTCGTGCTGCGGCCAGCGCCGGGCCCCGCCAGGCGCACGTCGAAGCTGGACAGCAGGAGCGCGACGAGCAGCGCGATCTCGGCCTCCGCAAACGCGCGCCCGGGGCACCTGGGACCCAGGAGCACAACCTGCAGGTCCACCGCATCTGTGTGTACCAGTCCGGCTGGCATCGATGCACCCGGCAGCGTCACCAAGGCTCATCCCCGTGCCTGCACCCTCTGCATATGCCCCCACCGCAGTCTATCACCACACATACCTCCTTCGCGCTGCACAGCAGCCAGCCCTCGTTGACAGCTGGCCTGCTCATAACGACACACTGCAGCACCCGCCCTGATGGACGCCCAAGCCCCCGCCCCGCCCGCACCTGTAGCGCCCGCCGCCAAACACGAGCCCCGCCAGGCCGCCCACGCCCGGCACGGCGCCGCCCGCCAGGCGCAGCGGCAGCCGGCCCGGGTCGTAGGCGGCCGCCCCGGCCCCGAACAGCCGCTCGTCCAGGTGGCTCTCGTACGGCGACACTGCCAGCACGTCGCCCTGCGCCCGTCCCGGCGCTCTGCATTCCGGCATGAAGAGCGTTGCAGGCCAGATGGCGCCTCGCATGCGCATGCGGGCCTGCGCGGCCTGGCGGCCGCAAGCGTGGAACATATCGCGGTGCACCCGGGGGACTCCTCGACCGGTGCGCAGTCACGCGGCGGCTGTCTGCGCGGGGCAGCGCAGGGGCGCGCGCGGCGGCGCCACGCTCCGCTGTCCCACGGCTGCCAGGCCGCTGGACGTTTCGTATGGAGCTGGCAACGCACATGTGTGCCCAGTGAACCGCCCATTCACCGCCCCGAGGCTGGTGACGCGGGCGCCGCGGGCGCGCGCCTTGCGCACAGTCACGTGCCGGCCACCGCCGCAGGGCAGCGCCAGGTTGCGCGCGGCGGCGCGCACGTCCACGCCGGGCGCGCGCAGGCGCAGCGCCTCCGCCACGCAGCGCGCCAGCGCCGACTGCCGGTCCGCCGCCGCCTGGGCGCCCCGCAGGCCTGAGCATGGGCGCGGAGACTCATGGCGGCCATACTCATGGCGGCCAGAACAATCGACACTCTAGCCCTAAGCCTACACCTCTATATCTGCCGCAAAAGTAGTTTGCTTGGGGCTGGCACAATCATGCACCCGCTGGCTGCATGGCAGCAAGCGGGTGCGCGCAAGGCAGCAAGCGGGTGCGCGCTTGCTGCCATGCATGAGGGTGGGCATCACATGCAGTGCTGGGCAGCCCGCCCCACGCGGCCAGCCTTTCAACCAGCGAGACGCCCCAGCGCCGCGGGGGAGCCAGCACGCGCAGCCTGCCGGGCGCCCGCCTTGCCTCGCACACAGTCCGCACGAGCGCCCGACAGGCTCCCTGCTCGGGCACAGGCACTCACAGCCACTGCAGCATGCAAGGGCGGGCCGCCACCTCGAGAACGGCGTCGACGTCCAAGGTGTCGGCGCACATATCCGTCGGCGGCTGGCGATCACCGCCCTGCCCGGCGCCGTGCCTGCCTGCTGGTGAGCACTGCCCGTCATCAGCCACCGCTGCGCCGTCGACAGACGCAGCGGGCGCCGCCTCCCATGCGCGCGCGCCCCGCGCCGGACGCCCCTCCAGGCCCTCGCAGCGTGCGCCGGCGACCGCCTGGCCAAGCGGCACGGCCGCTGCAGGCGCCGCATGCGCAGGCTCTGTCCCTAGCCCGGCCTCCCAGGCTTGCCCGTGCGCCGCTGCAGGCCACGCGCAGGGTAGGTCGCCTGCCGCAGCTGCCGCCGCGCCGGGCAGCGCGCCCGAGCGGCCAGCCGCGCCGCGCGCCTCTGCAGCGGCCGGCTCCGGAGCCGCAGCCGCAGCGGCCGCGTCGCCGCAGCCGTTGGCACTGTCGGGCGGACGGCCGGCCGGCGGCTCTGCAGCGGCGCGGTGCCGCCGGCAGGCCAGCAGCTCGCGCTCCACGGCCACGCGGTGCCCCGCGCTCTCCGGCAGCAGCAGGAAGGAGACCGCCCAGAACGTGCCTGGCACCTGCCGCAGGCATCGACGAGTTTTTCCTGTAGAGTAGCCTCAGCATAGCCCCTCATGCCCTGATCCCCTCAGAATGCGCACAGACAGCTGCGGAGCTCCAGTGTGCTCAGCGCCTGCCGCAGGCGGCAGCTGAGTGTGCCTCCCCCTCCGATGCTCCCGAGAAAAGTCCAGGCTGCTTGGCAGGGTCGCGACGCGGACGCACGCAGAGACGCGCCGACAGCCCGCCAGCAGGCACTGCTAGGAGACCCACAGGCACAGGCGCAGCAGCGGCGTGCACCGGCCGCACGGCTCACCCGGGCGCCACCGTGTTTGCCAGGCTGGCCCAGAGCACCGCGAGGAGGCAGTTGGGCGCCGCCGCGCGCGGCATGCCCGCCGCGTCCAGCAGCGAACCCGCCACGGTGCCCTCAAAGTCGCCAGCGTCCAGCGACGCCCTGTGCTGCCACGCCCGAGCGCATGGCAGGGGCATCTGGTGTGTTTTTACGTACAGGGGTGGAGCAGCTTGGCTCGAGCGGGCGAGCAGCTAGCTTTGCTCTGCAGCGGCATGCCAGGCTATGCAAGGTAACATGCGAGGGTGCACATGCGGCAGTGCAGCGTACGCTCACGTGTCAGCCGCAGCGGCGGGGTGCGGCGCGCCTGAGCGCCGTCAGCAGCCTCCGGCGCGCGGCGCAGAAGCCGCGTTGCAGCGCGTGCGGCAGCGGCGACGCGGCCAGCTCAAAGCCGGCCTCGAACGCGGCGAACGCCGGCCGCAGCGCGCCGCCGCCCGCGCGCGCCCAGAAGCGCGGTCCGAACAGCGCCGGCACCGCGGCGTCCCACAGCGCGGCCTCCAGCGCGCCCACCAGCTCCACCTGTGCCGGGTAGGGTTAGGCCCTGCCCTACCCTGGTGCGGGCGCCCACCAGCTCCACCTGTGCCGGGTAGGGTTAGGCCCTGCCCTATCCTGGTGCAGGCACCCACCAGCTCCACCTGTGCCGGGTAGGTTTAGGGCCTGCTCTACCCTGGTGCGGGCGCCCACCAGCTCCACCTGTGCCGAGCTGCGCGCGCGCTGCGGGCGGCTCGTGCATGCACGCCGGGCTGCAGAGCGCCGACTGGTTGTGACAGCGGCGCACGCGCCGGCGACACCAGTGCCTGAGACAGCCGAGACGCATGCGCATGCATGTGCCCGCATGCCAGCTCATGCAGGTGCCTGTGTGTGTGTGCATGGTCGACGTGCGCGATAGTGCAGCCCTTCCCGCGCGCACGCGTCTACATGAGCAAGCGTGCAGCGCACATGCACCCTCTGGCCCGCAGCCCCGTGCCCGTCCCGGGCCGCTGCAGGCACACTGCCGTGCCCGCCCCGCGCACACGCGCTCCCGAGCCCCGCGCACGCGCGCTCCAGAGCCCCGTGCGCTCCCGAGCCCCGCGCAACCGCGCTCCTGAGCCCCCGGGTGCCGCGCGCCTGCCCGCGCTCGGGCCAGCGCGCGGCCAGGTGCGCGCGCGCGCGCGCGGCCAGCTCGTGCGCGTGCGGCCGCAGCGCGCCGGGCGCAAGCAGGCCGCGCAGGCCGCCCAGCAGTGCCGCGTGGCGCGGGAAGAACGCGCCCGCCGGCAGCTGGAACACGCGCCCGGTGAAACGCTCCACCGCGGGCCTGGGGGCGCGCAGGACGCACACTTATGTCCCGGCACCCACATCGGTACCAGCCTGGAGCACACTGGACCGCAGCAGCTCCTGAAGGGCTTGCCAGCTTCCTCCGCGGCCTTCTCCATATCGAGCGCTCGTTCTGGAGCAGCACACGTGAGCAGACGCATGAATGAGGTTCCCCAGGGCTAAGCGTTCCAAAGACGTTGGGAGGGCGGCGCAGGCGCTCGGCCGGACAGGCCGTAGCATGGAGCCGCGGCAGGCGGTGCGCAGTGGCGGGGTGCGGGGAGCGGTAGGGTTTAGGCGGGCCGCACCGGAACTCGATGTCCGCGTCGGGCGCCGAGAAGAAGACCGCGAGCGCGTGCGGGTGGAACAGGAAGGTCATCTGGCGCCCCGCCAGGCTGGCCGTGAACGCGTCGCCGTGCGCGGCCCGGCAGCCGTGAATGAACGCCGCCCCGCGCAGGCCGAGCGCCAGCGTGCTGCCCAGCAGCGGCACGCCTGGCACGACGGGCGCCGCCGTGCGATCGCGTGCCGGCGCCAGGGCGCGGTGGATCAGCGCGGCGAGCAGCGCCGCGGCCAGCGCGGCGCAGACCTGCCAGGCGTCCGGCGGCACCATGGGGGCCGCCGGGCGCGACCTGCGCGTGCCACATCTGCCGCGGCAGGCAGGATTAGAGCAGCCGAGGGGCTGAGGCTGGACGGCCCCTAGATCAATCCCCCTAGATAAAAAGTGCATGCGCTTTTGCTCACGCGCCAAGCATTCTTCCACCGACTTCTACTGGTGATGCTGCGCTAGCGCGCAGCAGGCCTGCCGACCTGCCGCCTCGGCCGGGTTTGCGCCGCGCAGGCTACGCTGAGCTGGGTACCGCCAGACATGGCGCCGCAGGTGCGCGCGGCCGCTGTCGCTGCGTGGCCGGTGCCTTGCTGTGCAAGTTGTCCGCCCTGCATACGCCCTGCGTACGCGAGGGGGCCCACGCGCGGTGCGCGCCGCGCAGTACTCCGACCGGGAGTACTGGGACAAGCGGTACGGCGAGGCCACGGGCTTCTTCGAGTGGTACCACGGCTACGACGCGCTGCGCGAGGTGCGGGACGCGCACCTGTCGCGCAGCATCCCCATCCTGCAGGTGTGGCCCTCTTCGTGTGCTCTGGGGTTGCCTGTCGCCCGCGCGCTTTGCAAAAACGCGGGAGCGCTGCGCGCGCAGGCAGCGGGTCCGCCTGCTGCACGCCGGCTGGCTCCGTGCTGCTGGCGGTGGTCGCCGGTCGCGCAGGACGCCCCTCTGCTCAGCTTGGCGCACACGCCGGTGCGCGCAGGTGGGGGTGGGCACGTCCGCGCTGCAGCTGGACATGGTGCTGGACGGCTACCACAGCATCACCAACGTGGACTACTCGGCGGTGGCCATAGAGCGCATGCGCGAGATGCACAAGGGCGTGTGCGGCTTGCACTACGTGCTGGCCGACTGCAGGCGCGCTCTTACCTGGGGCACAGACCTTTCCGCAACCAAAAACCGCCCATCAGTGTAGGCTTCGAGGCTGCGCACACGCAGCTGGCGTCCAAGCACGCGCAAACAGTCTAGGTAGTTGTGCCAGCGCTCAGGCTCGGCCAGCGACGGGCCGAGCGTCCAGCGCGCCGGGCGCGTGAGCGGTGCGAGCGCCGCTCAGGGACATGCGCGGGGTGATCGAGGACGAGTCGTTCGGCACCGTGCTGGACAAGGGCACGCTGGACGCCATGCTGTGCGGGGGCCCAGGAGCCCGCCTCCACGCCCGGCCCTGCGGTGTGCTGCGCGGCGGGGCCGTGTGCTGCCGCCGGCGGCGTCCAGGCGGTGAGCGCGCTGTCGCAGAGCATGCAGGCGCTGCGAGCGGGCGCGGGGCCGCCCGCGGGCAGCTCCGGTGGGCAGAGCACCGTGGGGCCGGCCCGCGAGGCTGCGGCGCTGGGTGCTTGGAGCGCGGGCGCTGCGCCCGAGCCGTGCCGGCAGGCGCGCACGGGCA
>JAABUX010006387.1_pt1 | contig 14095 bp, 11 predicted proteins | sample 5561851 | NCBI WGS metagenome assembly JAABUX01 (sample SAMN10711883, study PRJNA513361) | rock metagenome | isolation source: Antarctica rocks | place: Antarctica: Victoria Land, Richard Nunatak red sandstone | collected 2016-01-03 | reverse complement strand
AACCGACTGCCGCAACGTTTCCGAAACAACCTCGTCGGGAATCGACAGCACGTAGTTGGTAAGTGCGGCCAACTCTGGCTCAAAGGTCCCGTCAAGATTCCGCCGCTTGTGAGGAGGAATGATGACATTGAATGGAATCATCAGCAAGCGCCGATAGATTCCGCTGCTGGTATCTCCTGAAAAGATGGGATAGTTTGAGGCCAGCATTACCATCCCTTCAAAGATGAAATCAAACGCTTGCTTCTTCTTGATTTCTCCCCGGATCGCGTCGCCACCCGTCACTTTTTTGAAATTGCCCAAGCCGCCTGTGTATTTATCCTCGTCCGCAAAAGTTAACAGCCGCTTTTTATAAGCGTTAACCGGTTCAAAGCGATTGCCACACCAATCGACAAGGCTAGAGGCATGATTGTTTTTCCCTCCCACCAGTGAAATTGCCAGCCGGATAAATGTTCCTTTTCCAGTTCCCCCGGCTCCAGTAAGGTGCAAAAACCTTTGTAGATCTGAGCGTCCCTTGATGCAGGCATTCAGCCAGCAAAGTAAGATGTTTTTAATTTTGGTACTTCCACCAGTTGCCTCATCCATCCAAGTATTGATCGTCTTCCACTCAGTCGCTAGTGGATTGTGGTCACGAGGCAAAGACCAGGTGAATCGGTAGCCAGGAGCGTGATCTAGAAACTCTCCTGATTGGGTATTCAAAACTCCGTTGCGGAAAGGGAGCAGGCAACTTGGCTTTTCCCACTGTTTGACGATCAGCTTCCACTTGAGAATTTTGACACACTGCTCAATCCAGTTTGCCTTGTAAGTCAGACCCATTCGATTCTCAAACTCGACTATCACGACTGCGCCGATAGCCGTGTCACTTTCCATCGCCCACACGCCGGAAGACTCAGCTTCATAGCGATACCAAAAACCCGCCTCGTCATTCCAAGCAAGGCGGTCCCGGTAATCTTCCGCAATTTCAGCCGCAATTTCTGCGGGAGTCTGCCCTCTCTGTTTCTTCTCCTCCTGTGCCTGCTGATGACGCGATTCAGTTTGCCGCCGCTCCTCTGCCGCCGCCTGAATCTCAGCCTCCAGCCGTTCAATGTACTCAGATACGCTCATCGCTTTCAAACAATCAACCACGTCTCCTGATTCTGGCAAGTCAGGGTACAGATTGAGGGGATTGAGCAGAAGGCAAGGAACCCCAACCTGATTACAGGCTTTGAGGAGCCTGCCAGCTTTTTCCTCTCCAGTTGTGTCATTGTCGCGGCTGAAGGCGATTGCGACACCAGAGGGCTTGAGCAGGAGGGCAAGCTGCCGCAAATCCGCCTCACTCCACTGTGACCCCGGCATAGTCAGTGCTGCTAGTTTGATCGAACGCCTTGCTTCAACGCAACCCTCGCCCTCGTCTACGAGTACAACGGTTGCACTACTGGCTTTAATCGCTGCGATCGCTTCATCAAAACGGTAAGGCAACCAATCCGCCTCACCCTTTTTACAGACTGGCTTACCGTCTTCCCCTAAATGCCAGGGGAAGAAATCTTTTGAGTAGCCCTTTGGCTTCTCTGGGTTGTCGTACTGAACACGCTCAACCCATTGGGTATCGCTGTACTGGTAGGTTGTCACCAGCACTTTACCCCGCTTGCGATCGTTCCTCTCCTGTGGCTGTGGCAGGTCTGTAGCAGGAGCCGCAAGTTTAGCCAGTACAATCTTCTCAGGCAATGGCGCAGGCGCTAAAGTCTGTTTCTGAAGCTTGCGAGGGAACGTTTGGATCGTGCCTTTCGGCTGCTGTTCGAGAACTTCAGATAGAGGCGAAATCGCCTCTCTGATTTCCGCTTGATGCTGGAATGATTCATCATTCCAGCAGGTGTAGCCCTGGTAATCTTCGGAGTCGAAAGTGAGGTTGTCACTCCCGCAAACTGGGCAGTGGTAACGGTTCTTGCCCTTTGCAGGGGTGAGCCGATCGATAAAATTCCGAATGTCGAACGTTGAAAATTTTAATGCAGATGCCATTGTCTGTCTTGCTCAATAAGGGTTGGCGTTGTAGAGAAACTAGGTTTCGCTCTGACTGAAGTGAGTGAACTGAACCCAGGTACGCCAAACCTTATCGAGCTGTAGAATCTTTAAAACATAGACTAGCTATGGTTTTCAAAGAATTTGATAGTAGATAGACAATTTTGCTATGATTACTACTACAGGTTGCTGCATTCGTGCTGCAACGTCGGGGTAAGGTCTGGAAAAGCTGTGAAACTTTTGACCTGGTTCAAATTGAACCAATTTGCTGAAAACCTCAAGTGTTACAGTTCGTAACGTTGGGGTTTTCTAGCGGGTTGGGCTTACTGCCCCGTTGATGTTGGGGCTAACCAAGCCTGAATAAATGGTAGCAACTGTTCCTCCTGTAGCACATAAATACTTGAGCGACGACGAAGCAGCAGAACTCTCTGATCACCGACTGCGGTATAGAGAGAATCGGAATGCTGCCCGACTTTTGTTTGTCCGGTCACAACCAGCAACTTAACCGCTGAACGGTTTTTGTCTCGTGCCGAAGTACCAAACAATTCTTTTTGGCGATTCTTCCTTAGCCAAAACTCTTGCAATGCCAATCTCTCGATATGATCCGGCTTCCAGGGTCTCAAACCACCATTGCCAGTGCGGATGTAGAGAGATTCTTTTTGCTCGTTGTAAATGACGGTTCCTTTGCCCTGGCTTCGGAGCGCGATCGTAAAGACAGCTTTCTTGGGCGGTAACGGGAACCGAACAAACAAATCCAATCTACCGTTGTCGGGGACTGGTAGATCTGTAGAAATTTGAATCTGTTGGTCAGCGAATTTTTCATCCAGCGCCCTTCCGTTTCTAAGGATGCTGTTAATTTTCTGCGTTCGCTTCAAAACCAAACGTGATCCGACTGTCCCAGCTAAGAAGCTTCCCGCCCTTGTGACAGGTTCAGGAATAAAAACACTTGCAGCCAATGCGCCACCCGCCGCAGTGTAAGCAGCGGTTAGCCAGCGGTCTTCTTTCTCCAAGCGATCGAATTCTGCCTGGTTATCTTGTTTTGTTTCCACCGCACGCCCCTCATCAAGGGTTATCTTCATTTTCCCCTATAGGCTTGCGCTCTTTATCGGTTTTAGATGTGGATCGAGACACGCAAACATCTATTTTTTCCCCCGCACTACTTGATTGACCGTCAATTCCAGTGCTGAGAATGTGGGAGAAACGATCAAATCATCCCCTCTAAACCGCTTGGCTTGGTATTTGTCGTCAACCAATTGATGAACGATAATTGTAGGAGCTTTCGGAAAACCAATATACTTGGCAGCTCCTAGCCCTTCGTGATCGACCGTCCAATACTCAGGAATGCCTAGTTTTTGATACTCTTTCAACTTTTCGGCATAGTCTTCAGTGGCAGAGCTAGGGCTAACGATTTCAATCGCTAGCAATGCCGGAACTGTTAAAACAGCCGTTTGATTAAGAACGGCTTCAATTTCCTCTAAAGGCACAACCATGACATCTGGTAGACGAGAACTATCATCGTCGGTTCTCTGCCCCGGTTCTCTAAAAGCTTCCCATGCGTAATTCAGCCGCTCGATTTCAGCGTTCAACGCTTGCTCAAGAAATCGAGCAATTCTCATGTGTAGCCAGGTAGGAGGTGTCATTTTGACCAATTCCCCCTGTACCAGTTCATATCGCTCATCGGTCTGAGCGCAAATGTCGATATATTCTTCAAAACTCACTCTCGGTCTAACTGCTGCTTGTGTCATGGCGTGTTTTCCCCAGCGCTCAGAATTTGTTGTGCTGTCAAATTTAACTGGTTGAGTTGAGCCGATTGGATACGATCGCCCCCCCGAAACACTTTCTCAGTGTACGCTTTGCCCTCCAGCACCAGTACAGATACCACTGATCACTCTGGATCTATGCGCCAGAACTCAGGGATGCCTCGCTTGGCGTACTCTTCCGGTTTGTCTGCATAGTCTCGCTAGATCTACCCCAATCTACAGGTATTAATTCAAGTAGAAAGTATAAAACTTGTATTCGCACATTGTTGCGGTAGCTAGTGCGGCTACTCATTTTTTTTAGACAGCAGAAGGTAAGTTTTTTGACCAAGCTGAGGTTTCAAGCTTACTATTTAATTAGATTTAAAGATTGCCCATAAGAAGAACTTGGCATTTCTCCTAATTAGTAATTATACCAATCGTTCATCTTACAAGTCAAAGGCTAGTTTCTAATTATTTAATTTATCGAAGCCTCTTTCACGGTTCTTTTCGCGAGTTAGTAGTAGATGCTGTGCGGTTAGTAAAGACATTTTACAAGACTGAACCAGTTGACTTGGGTGACTAAATGCACCTCCAGTTCCACAAATAACTTTCCAGCCTGTTCGATCTTTTTCTAAAATAGATTCTCCACCAGTAAAATTATCGTGGCTACCAACTATAGCAAAGTTATCAACAATTGCCTCTACTTGAATTTGGAGATTTTGAGGATGCCAATGGCGCTTCCGAGCATCCAATATAACAACTTTTTTAATTTCTGTAATGTCACGAAAGTTGTCGGGCTGCTGGTTATCAGAAGATTGGGATTTACTTGAGGTATTAGCTCTAACAGTAGATGAAAAGTTGATAGAAAGTATTATTAGGAAAAACAATACAAGATCTGAAAGATATTTTTGTTTTGAAAAAATAGACATGACTTACCTCACGCTTGTTTGGTTCATTCTACCAGTCGATAATATTGAGGAGTGGTACCTTTGTGAAGGCTTCCTGGGTAGCTGAAGTTGAAAATGTCATTCCAGTTGAGTCTTCTTCAAGGGTACATCGAAAGTTAAATTAACGTTTCTCAGTTCCATATTACACGAATTAAAATGATTGTCATTTTCTCATACAGATCATTAGAATGAATTGTCTACCCAGCGTTTAACTACTTTGGCTTTGCCAGAAATAAACTCAACTTTAAATAAATACAAGTTTACGTACAGTCGCAGATTGGTTATATTTTAGATCGGTTGTTTTGCTCTCAAACTGATAAGCCAAACTCATAACGGTTGATGAATAGCCCAATGACTAAATCGTGCATTTCCTCCGTCCTGGAGAAGCAAATAGGGTTTTTTTGTATAACCCCCCGAAAAGGGGGAATAGGAAAAATGAGATTTAGCCTCATTGCCTTCAAGTTGTTGTCAGTCAAGCCTTTTCCACCAGCATGTCTCAAAATGTACACTATTTGAGACCAGACTATATTGTGTCTCTTTTAATGTCTCAAAGTGCAATTCTTAAATCTTCTAAGGAGTAATGATACTCTCCTAAACATATAGCCCTTACTGGTTAGGCGCTAACTTCAAGAGAGAGCACCATTCATCACTAAATTCCTTAATCCCCCGTTTCGAGGGGTTGTACAAAAAAACCCAATTACCGCCGGAGGAGTTCACCCCTCTGCTGCTCAACTTGGAGCGTTCGGAACTCTTAACCAGATTCTCAAATTCACCCAACTCAAATCAAGAAGATTAATCAATTTGAGGAGGTTTCAAGATTCTTGCTTGTCCTTGTACAAGTCGCTCAGAAGGTTCGACTCGATTTCACGTCTGGACTGAATTCTCGGTAAATCCGTCTAAGTTTTCGCTCGTGTTGGGTTCGGTTGTATTCCTGATAGCGAATTTCAGGTACTTGACAGTACGATCGCTCAAATAAAGCTAATAATGATTCTTGTACCATTGTCTGGACTTGTACAGATAAAGATGTTGGCACCTTTAAAGATATTTCAATTAAGTCAAGGCGTTTTTGTACCGCTATATATTCCTGAATCTCTTCTGAAGCGGAGATAATCGCTCGGCGGACAAAATCTGGAAATAGAGGCACTAGGGTTGCTTGAGTTTTATGTGGCAGATAAAATATATCATCTCTGCGTCCTTCAATACTCTCAATTGCCGTCAAAATTGAACCACAAGGACAAGGTGTTTTGCGTTCGGTTAAAATGTCATCAAGGCGATAGCGAATTATCGGCTGAGTCGTGCGATTAAAATCAGTGATAATCGGCATAAATTTACAGTTATCTCGATCGAGGTATTCTTTTTGAATGGCGACAATATCTTCATTTAGATGCAGGGTGCCGTAGTCACAAGTGCTTGCCAAAAAACCCTCAGTGCATTGATACACTTGATGGATTATTTGATTAAATGTCCGACTAATAAATATTCGATCTAGAGGTTCAAATACTTCGGCAACGGCAATAATTTTACTGGGTGTTATGTTTAAATCACCCATAATTTGAGCCTCTGCCAATAGTAGCAGCATAGATGGTGGTGCTACTAAAATAGTTGGTGAGTATTGCTCTAAGCGTTTGATATTGCTTTCAATAGAACTGCATAAATCGAAATACTCAAACTGAAGTTGACTTTTAACAGTTTCATAAAGCTTGCTGTTGGCTCTTAAAAAGAATGCTAGGCGCTGCTTGGTAAAAATAGACTGATGCAAAGCTTTCGCCAAAATCATCCCCGCCCAGGCTTGCTGCTCTTGTTTGCTGACGATAAATAAACCTCGATTACCACTAGTTCCTGAAGAAAGTCCAATGGTGAAGTTATGCAGGGTTGAGCTAGAAAATTTTCGCATTTTTTCTGTCTCAAGAGCAACTGCAAACGCTTCTGATTTCTTGATATTTACTGTATTTAACCAATTGAAGTTAGCCATCATCACCGATTTATCAATAATCGGAAACTGCTGCCAATCACGAATATCTAACCCTTGATAATAATTTTGGTAAAATTGAGATTTTGGTAGAATCTGGCTCAGAAAGCTACGTACCTTCTTATCCTGCCATACTAAAAGATCTGCGCGGCTACGGAATTGCTGTAGATACTTAGTTTTTAGATAGTACCAGAGAATGTTTAAAGTGCCATTCATTTACTTTAAATTATTTGGATTATCTATGTTTCAGCATATCCCAAGCATCTGGGCAATGGGTAGGAATAATTTTAATCTCTGGATTCAACTTATGTAGTTGATGAATCTTTTGCAAAGTTGTTACATACTCTTGCTGATTGGAAAATATCAACTTAGCAATTGGATGAGGGGTAAGAAAATTCTGGTAAGCGCGACTTAACCAACAAGCATCAGCAATGAGAAAAAAGGTTTGGTTATCTGCGTCTGTGAGAAATAAACCAAGTTGACCAGTAGCATGACCTGGTAGTTCAACCGCTATGATACTACCATCGCCAAAGATGTCAAAACCAGTATCGAATGGAGCATAACCAGGAGGAAGTGATACAAGCTGTTTTGTTTCTGCAAAGGTAGTGCGCCCTTCAAAATCTGGTGGCAGGAGGTTAACCAGAAATCCAGCCATCAATGCTTCAAAGCCACGGCGGTGTCTGACAGCTTTGTACGCAGATTGGAAACACAGAAAATGGGCGTTGGGAAAGTCTCGCAAACCGCCAATATGATCGGCATGGAAGTGAGAGATAATAATATTTTGAATGGCTGCTGCCTCAATGCCATATTTTTCTAATTGATAGACAGCGCTATCCTCTGGTTGAAGATACACTGGTGTAGTCAGCGCATAGAGACGGAAGGGAAAGTGGCGGGTTTCTTGAAAGAAGCGGTTTGAATAGCCAGTGTCGAATAATATATAACCGATTGATGGATGCGAAATCAGGGCGCATAAGGATGGAAACCTGATATTCTTCCATCGTCCATCTCGAATTACAATTGCCTCTGGATGGGTGCAGTATCCAACTTGAAAAAAGGTGACTTTAATCGACATAGCAATTTTAGTTGTTAACTTGTGCTTCCTTCCACCAGCTAGCAAAAATATCTAAGCCTTCTTCCATAGTTACTCTAGGTTGATAACCTAATTCTACTCGTGCGGCTGTAATATCTAAGGTTTGGCTAAAAGCTAATAGCCCAACTGTATAACGTGTTAGTAAAGGTTCTTTGCTCAAGATGTTTGATGCTAGTTCCATTGCCACAGCTAGCAGGTTAGCAGTTTGATATGAAATTTGTTTTAGTTTAAGGGAATAGTTGAGTTTTTGAAACAATGCTTCTAATAAATCGATTAGATACATCGGTTGCCCGTTAGTAATATTAAATGTTCTGCCTAACAAGCTATCTGGAGCAGCTTGGCAAAGCAACAAAGCATCAACTACATTATCAACATAAGTTAGATCCATAAGTACTTTACCAGTATTAATTAAAGGGATACCAGCGCGATTGCTCACTTTAATCAATCTGGGTAAAATTGATGTATCTCCAGGACCAAAAATAGCGCGTGGTCTAATTGTAATTACTGGCAGTCCTGATTTATGGGCGGTATCGATTTCCTGTTCTGCTAGCTGCTTGGTTTTAGCATAAGCGTTGACTGGTTTCGGCAAGGGAGTAGATTCAGAAATATTCAGACGGTGGGAAAAATCGAAATAAACACTAGGGGTTGAAACGTGAATTAGTCTTTTGACATTATGGGTTTGGCAACCTCGGATAATATTTCGAGTTCCTGAAACATTGGTATCGTAAAAATCCTGATATTTCCCCCAAGGTGATGATAAAGCACCGCAATGAAAGACATAATCCTGAGAGGAACAGGCAGCAACAGTTGCCTCCATGTCTTTGAGATCGACTGGCAGAAATTGGCATCCCTGGGCTTCCATTTGTTCGCCGACGATGCGGTTACGACCTAAGATAGTGACATCACAATATGACCGCACTCTTGCCGCAAGCTGTTGTCCTAAAAAGCCAGTACCGCCCGTGATTAAAACTTTCATCAATTGAGCTAAGTTTGAATTAGCTGTGGGTAAATCAACCGCGCTGCCAGGACAGCAAAGCCACCTGTCCATAACAGCAGCATCATTAGATCTAATATCCACCAAGATGGTAATCCATACATGCTGCGTAACAGATCGATTAAGGGAGCTAAGGGCAATATATCAGCTACTTTCCTGATGATTGGTGGCAAGGTATCTCTAGGAAAATAAGTGCCGCAAATAGTAAACATTGGGATAATTAATAAGCAAAGCGGGATGTTAATTTCCTCTGCTGTGCGTACTACTGCTGTTGTTAGCATTCCCATAGAGCCAAACATTAAACTACCCAGGATAATCAGGGGCAAAGATAACAGCAGGTGCCAACTAGAGTAGATGCCTAAGATGACTACCACTATGCCAGTGAGAATGCCAGCTAACACCCCCTTGGTGGTTGCCCACAATAACTCACCCAGAAACACTTCGATGAAACTTAATGGCGCTGTCAGTAAAAGTTGCCAGGTTTTTTGATATTTCAGTCGCAACACGCTCCCGTAGGAACCCTCAAAAAAAGATTGAAATAGTACCCCAACTGCAATCATTCCTGGTGCAATAAATTGGAGATAGGGAACAGTCTGCCCCGCATAGGAGACTGCTTTCACTAATGGTGTTAAGCCATACCCAAATGCCAACAGATATAGCAATGGTCCTAAAAGAGGTGGTAAACAGTTTACTAGCCAGGTCTTTTGATAGACTTTAGCATGTCGATACCAGACGGAATAAACTCCCCAGACTGCGCTCGAAGTGTACTTCATTTGAGCCGTGTTCCGGTTAATTGCAGAAAAACATCTTCTAAATTAGCCCGTCGCCGACTAAGACTAACTGGCTGAGTATTAACCAACTGCTCCCACAGAATCTGAGGATTATCGGGTGGTAACGTTACTAGATAGCTACTACCGAAAGGACGAAACCAAGTGTGGGCTTGAATTGTTAGCTGTTGCAAGATTTCAGGAGCAATTCCCACAATCTCGACGACTTCCTGCCCGACAATGCGCTCAATCAGTTCAGCCGGAGTACCCCGATCGATTACTTTACCTTGCTGCAATAATAAGAGGCGATCGCACAACCGCTGCGCCTCATCCATATAGTGGGTGGTTAATAAGATGCCACAACCACTATGTTTGAGCTGAGTAACTAGCTGCCAAAAATTCTGTCTAGCATCAGGATCGAGTCCAGTTGTTGGCTCGTCTAGAAACAGGACTTTGGGGTGATTGAGTAACGCTCTAGCTAAGACTAGTCGCCGCTTCATGCCCCCAGAAAGTTGGTTAATCTGGCAATGAGCAGATGCTTGCAGTCCTACTTTTGCTAGTAATTCCTCCGCTCGATTTCTTGCTACTTTACCTGTCAGGTGATAGTAACGGGCAAAGGAAATTAGATTTTCTACTACAGTAAAGTCTTCATCTAGATTATCTGCTTGGGTAACAATGCCGATTGAGTAGCGAGCTTGCCGTCCTTCGGAACTTATCTGATAAGAATCTAACTGGACAAACCCCTGACTAGGAATCACTGCGCCGTACAACATTCCTACAATAGTAGTTTTACCAGCTCCATTAGGACCAACAAGACCGAGAATTTCTCCTGAGTTTAAGCTAAAACTAACGCCTTGGACAACCGGATGAGTGCCATAAGTTTTCCATAAATTGTCTGCAACTATCATGTTTTTTGGATTAATTATATCATAAAATCAGTTAATAGCTTTAATTGAAGCTAATGTATGAAAATTTTATTTACTGTCATTCCAGCCGCAGGTCATCTTAACCCAACCATTCCCATTGCTCGTGCTTTAAAAGAGCAGGGGCATGAAGTACTTTACGCTACGGGGAACCAAAAAGTTCCGCTCCTTAAACAGTTGAGTATTCCAGTTAAAGCTATTCTTGAGGGAAAAGCCGATACAATTGAGCAAGTATATGAACCGATTAAAGAACATCTCAATAGCTATAACCCTTATAGCATTTTAGTTGAAATTAATTATCTCCTCGACTTCATGCTAGCGATTGTAGTAGAGCTGGAGCAACTAGCTGAAAATTGGCAACCAGATATCATTGTGGCTGATTTTTGTACTCCGGTGGGAGCTGCTGTAGCGCTCAAACAAAATATTCCCTGGGTCACGATTACCACAACACCAGCCTGTATCCGAACCATGAAAGGTACACCGAGTAATTTGGGCGGGTTGTGTTGTCCTCGTCACCTTGGACATCGCCTGCGCGATCGCGTCGGGAGGCTATTACTGGAGGCAGTCCGCTCTGGATTAAGTCTGGCATTTAGAAACAGATGGCGGGAGTTGGGACTCTCGATTAATGGACCGAATCAAACTGATGGGTTATATTCCCCTTATGCTATTCTTGGCGTTGTTCCTGAAGAGATTGAGTATCCACGCGACTGGCCAAGACAACTTCATTTTATCGGTCCAGTGGAATGGTCAGATGAGAGTGAAATCCAGGCAGAAGATTTGTTATTTCTTCAGTCTTCTGCTCCTAAAGTTTTAGTAACAATGGGGACGCATTTAGCAGAAGAAAAATCTCAGTTTTTCCCCAAACTTATAGATTTTCTCGCATCACTACCGTATCAGTTTCTGTTTACTTTAGGTGGAACTGCATCTTTCCCAAACCCACCGTCTACCAACGTAAGATTTACTTCCTACGTTCCTTATTCTGAAGTACTGAAACATGTTGATGCCGTCGTGCATCATGGTGGTGCGGGAATTATGTGCAGTTGCCTAAAAGCCGGAGTTCCAGCTCTGGTGATTCCTCAAGGCTTCGATCAACCAGATAATGCCCAGAGAGTTATAGAATTGGGCGCTGGGATTCGACTGCATCTAAACCAGCTCAATCGAGCCAGAATTCGTCATCATCTTCAATCACTGATCGAGAATCCAAGTTACAAACAAAAAACCAGCCAATTGGCTGCAACCATCGCTCGTAATTATTCACCCATCAAAGATGCTGTGGCAATTATTGAAACCGTGGGACAGACTCGAAAACCTGTGTATCGGATGTTTTACCAGATTCCCAGGCACTTGCCGCACTAAAAAGGATGTCGTTATTGGGAGCCGCAATCAAACTTCGTGCTGTCTCAGATATTTGAGAGTCGTTCATCAATACATGGAGTTATCTCAAAACGAGAATTAACCATCAAGCAAATTCAGACTTCAAAACCATCTTGCCAGATTGGGAGTGAGAGCGTGGCATCCAATGTCAAATCTCTGTAAGTTTTACCATTGAGTTCGTCATCGCGATTGCTCAAATACTCCATGTGTTTGTGCTTCCCAATGTAGTGTAGACTAAATCGATTTTCTTGTTGGGCTTTCCTCAAAGCTCCTTTAAATAACCCCAGCCCAATTAAAGCTAGATTTCCCAGTCTAGCCCACTCATCTTTTTCACTAGTAAGTTGAAAAAACTGATCGACAGAATCAAATCCTTTGGCTGAACCAAAAACACCTCCATAAGCAACAATAATTATCCGTACTTTTAAAAGTTTCAACGTTGGAGCAGCAGCAACAGCATAGGCAGCGCCAGCACTTCCACAAATAAGGATCAAAGTGCTATTGTGCGGCGTAAGTGGTAAGCCAATTCGGTTAATAATGCAACGCCCAACGCCAGCACCATAAGTTTTTTCAAACCATGTCAGTAATATAGTTTGCCAAAAATTGTGTAGCGAAGTTATCCATATAGAAGGTTCATTCAAGCCCAAGCATCTCCATTGAGCGAATTTTTCAGCAGTCAAATCCTCATAAGGAAAAGGCTGTTTTAAAAGCATATCTACCGGATAGCGATCGCTAATTGCTTGCAAAAATTCTATCTGCTCAGCCTGTAGCGTTACCGATGCATAATCACTAATGCCAGTGAGAAAAACTACTGCTTTTGTCCAATAACCATGCGTTGGTGAAGCTTGGTACGATTGTTTATGCCATGTGTACCACCACCACAAAGTTTCGCCGAGAGTTCCAACTAAAGCAACTAGCAGCAATCCAGGCAATGTCCAGATCATGTGGTTCGACGCTGAATAAAGGTAAATTTCCCTAAGCGATCTACTTCCATAATATGTCCCCGCCAATTAATTTTCTTGGGCGATAACAATGAGCTAATCATCTGAACTGGTAAAAATATCTGAATTATTAATATCCAGGCAATTTTGCGATCGGGAGTCGCTTGGTTTAAATATTTATGGTTGAATTGGAACATCATATAGTAACTGAAACCGAAGTAGAGCATACCAAATAATACTGATTCAATATTATGAAGTATTAAGACGAGAAAAGTTACGCTCAAAGGGAAAAAGTTAGGCAATAAAACTAAAGGATAGAAAACGCTGAGTTCGCGCCAAGAGGCTGAATTCATTAAAGAAACTTGAGGGAAGATAAACCAGCGATTGAGAAGATTAAAATAATGCTCAGCATCTTCAACTTGAGTGCTGATGCCGTGGCGCAGGGGTGTTTGCGCTAACTGATAACCGTGAGAGCGAAAACGCTGGGCAATTGCGTAGTCATCGCAAATATCATGTTCTAATCCTAAAAATCCTCCTACCGAATCTAAAATATCTCTTTTCACCACGTAAAACATTCCATTAATAGTAAATGGCGGCATCAAGAAAGTATAAGGAATGTAGGTGAGTAAACTATTGCCATTGACGAAACAAGATACTAAAGTCGACCAAAAGTTTGAGAAATTAATATAATAAGGCAATCCAAAGGCGAGTCCAATATTAGGTAAATTGAGAAATGGGATACATTCCTCCAGTCCGCCATCAGGTATGATTGTATCGTCATCCAAAATAGCAACTATTTCACCTTTGGCTTCTTTTAGTCCGGTAATTAGTTTAAATGTTTTAGGACTAATTCCATCTGAGGCAGGCGGTAAAAAGAGCAGACGGATATGGCAATTTTTGGTTTGAGCAATTAAATTCTCACAGCCTACTCGTGCGACTTCATCATCCTCATCAATCAGCCACAGAAATTCTGTTTGATAGCAAGTATTCATCTGCAAATTACGAGCTAGACAATCCCACAAGGTAGGATCGCCACTCAGGATGGGTTGCAAAATAGAGATTAAACTGCTGTCTACCTCTGTACTACTTAGTTTACGCCGAAAGAATTGTTCAATGCTGGCATACTTCCAAACTCTTTCAGTTAAGAATAAGCTCCAAATTAAAAACAGTAGAGTATTCATTCTATTAGCTGGAATTTACCCCCAGTTTCAAGCCGTAAATGCTGCTCGCGCCAGACAATATCGTTATCTCCTAATAATAAAGCCCATAGCATCTGGAGAGGAGCGATCGCACCGGCAATTGGAACCAGGGGTATCTGCGACATTGGCATTAAGGGTTTCAGGTACAAAGATGAACAGAAAA
>JAABUX010006386.1_pt1 | contig 14097 bp, 29 predicted proteins | sample 5561851 | NCBI WGS metagenome assembly JAABUX01 (sample SAMN10711883, study PRJNA513361) | rock metagenome | isolation source: Antarctica rocks | place: Antarctica: Victoria Land, Richard Nunatak red sandstone | collected 2016-01-03 | reverse complement strand
GGTCCAGCGCCTGCACAGGCAATGTGCGGCTGCTCCGGCAGGTCCGGCTTCGTGACCACCAGCCGCCCGGGGTGGACGTGCTTCGGTGGCGGCATTGCGGCCTCAAACGGCCTGCACCAGGACAGCGCAAGACAACTCGGCTTTACGATGCAGTGAGCGGCTTTATTCGCTAAAGACGTACCGTGCCACCGTATTCAAAAAAAAGGACAGCCTAAGTGGGAGCGGGGCAAAGCGTTTGACTTGTTTCGTCGGCGGCGAATGCACCTGAACAGGCGCTTTTCGTAGGTTTCGTTGGAGGGGTTGGGATAGGCGAGGTCGCCGCCGATGACGAGGATGTCGCCGCGAGGCAGCACGCGGGCGCCGTCCAGCGAGGCGGCGCTGCCGTACATCGACGCGCGCGAGCTGGCGACGCTGCTGGTCGGGCTGTCGCCGCCAACGCTGCCGTACTCGTCTGCGCGCGGACGACGGACGCCAATGAGCAGCATGTCCCAGCAATCATACTGACGCACGCCGCATAAACGGTCAGCAAAACCGACCCACGTATGCAGCAACTTGCTGGGTCGTTGGTGACCGGTTCAACCGTAGCCAAGCAGGTTAGTGAGCTACGAACGCCGAGTAGCCGCACCGTCCGAGTCCGGCAGCGAGCCGGTGTCGGAGGCGTCGAAGCCGGCGGCGGTGCCGGCGATGGGCAGCCAGGGCGCCGCCAGGGCGCGCGCGACGGCGTACGTGGGGTCGCCGCCGTCGCCGGTGTCGGCCATGAAGTCCAGCCACACCTCCTCGCGCTCCGCCAGGTGCTCGTACGTGAACCCGTCACCTGCCGCCGGCGGCTCGCGACCAGCACCCGGCGGCACCGCAGACGTCGCCGCCTGTGTGCAAAAGTGCACATAGTAACTACTGACAACAGCCCGCGGGATGTATGCTTCTACTGTCGCGTGGCAGGACGGGCATCTATGCTTCCAATTTGAATTTGTGAGGTATGAGGCTGACTGGTCAAGTATGTCGCAGGCGATCGGCAAGCGCACCTGCATGGTGCGGACGTCGAAGCGGCCCAGGAAGAGCTTGAGCGACACGACCAGGCCGAACACGGTGCGGTACATGTCGGCCGACGTGCCCGAGTACCAGGGGAACATGGGCAGGAAGTCCGGCTGCTCCGCCGAGGCTTCGTCGCCTCCCTTACGGTCAGTCCTGTCGTCAAGACACGCAGTTGGGCCTGGTTTCATTGCCTTGCCTATTTCATTGCCCGCGAAGTCCTGATCACTGACACGTCACATACCATGATAGCCAGCACACATTGTGCTCACCGCACAGAATGCTGTGACAAGGGATAGGAACGGTCGAGCGAGAGGCGCACATGCGGCCGCTGTCGTACTCGCCGCGCCCGTTGAAGTCGTCGAGGCGGGAGGCCACGTGCGGCGTCGGCTCCGGCCGCGGCGGCGGCCGCCCCACGCCGGTCAGCTCGTCCAGCACCTCCGATGAGATGCTGTGCAGGAAGTTCGCCGCGTGCCAGCCCGCCTGCGTGGCCAGCCAGTGTGCAGCAGGGTTGCAACAAGCATTGTTGCGTGTGCAGGCAAGGCCCGGCAACTGCACGCAATGGAGTGTAAGTACTTCGCTTCCAACAAGGCGAGCAGCGGAATTCCTTTGCATCCAGAAGCTGAAACAAGCCGTTACAAGCCTCATGTTTCAGCTGTTGTCTGCCGAACACAGTCATTGGCATACCGTGGCCACGGATCAAGCGAGGCACACCTGCTCCGGCGCAAACGCGCTGATGGAGCCCAGCAGCGTCCGGGGGCCGGCAGCTCCGACGCCCTGACCGCCGCAGCTCCCTGCCGTCTGCAGGCCGTGCTTGCCGGCGTGCTGGCCCCACCTGCCGCGGTCGGGCATCAGCGACAGCGCCTGGTCCGGCAGCAGGCTGCCCTTTTCGTCCTGCAAGCTGCTGCTGTACGCCCGCGCCTGCAGGCTGTGCTGCCGCACCTGCAGATTTGTGCGTCATAGGTGAACGAGTGCAGTCATGATGGCCTCGATGAGGCTGACACTTGCGTATGAGCATGATATCGCGTGTTGCGAGCAGCCTATAACCCAAGGTAGTTTACCTCCGCATGGGGATCAGGCTGGTAATGTTGAAAGCAGACTGGCAGCCAAAGCGCACGTCCATGGACCGGCGGCGCGTGTTGGCGTCGGTCAGCTCCCGCAGGTCGTGCCAGTTGTCCAGGCTGTGGCGCCGCGTCAGCGGGGGCATGTCCTCCTCCTCGTCCGGCGCCTTCCGGCGCAGCTCGCCGGTGTGCGTCGCCTCGATCACCACCGCGGCGCCGTAGTCCGCCAGGCAGTTCGCTGCGCGGCATGTGAACGCTGTATCACAACAGAGAGCACCACAGACGCTCGCTTTGCTGTAGGCGTCCGATGTCCCTCCCGGCTGCGGCGCCTTTACGGAGGCCAAAGCAAACTGCTTCGTGATATACGTCAATACTGAGGAAGGCCGCTGCATTGGGGACGGATGGCAGGCGAAGGTGCACCGCAGAGGCACCCACCGGCAAACATGATGACGAGCGTGATCCAGAGCGTGAACACCGGCGATATCGCGCTCTCCGCCGCTGTCGTAACCTGGGCCAAGCTGTCCAGCGGCGACGACACCGCCGGGGTGCTGCCGTTCACGCTGCCGTAGCTTTGCTCTGCCACGCTCCGCCCTGGACGCGCAACTTCGTCAAGATGGTGGGCAGAAGAGACCGTGCAGTCAGCCTCTTTGCTTGCTCTTCATTGCTATGAATGAAGTTAATGACCGAGCATGTGCGGCATTCACAACTGCGCTGTGGGCGCACCGTAAAGAGCCCACGCCGGCAGCTTGAGACGCTGCGACGCCGCGACGGGAGACAGAAGCCTTTCGCAGACCAGCTGCCGCACACCCCCGCTGCCGCTCACGTCATGGCCGCAGAAGCCCAGATACGTGCTGTGGGCAAGCACAGCATTCGGAACATGAGACTACCGTTGCGTTCCAACGTACTTTCATCAGCAGCAACGCGGAATGAGCATACGTGAGGGAGCAGGAAGATAAGCGCTTGACTGGTGATGGATGTCCCATGTGCAAGCTACATGCAGCCCAGTGGGCAGGCAAGTGTGAGCAGCGAACCGCGATGTGCGGGGGTGGCCAGCGCACCAGCAGGCGACCGCCAGCGTGAAAGCGTTCAGGATGGTGATGCTGGCGTACTCCCGCCGCCGCACCGTCGGGTTGTACAGTGCGGGCGACATGAAGTGCGCAAACACCGCTGCCGAGTGAATCACTGCGTTCGGCACGACAAGGCCTCAGCCCTCGTCACGTGGGGCACCGTCGTCGGTTGCAGAAGATGGGGGTGACAAGCGCGCACCGTGGAGAACGCCCAGCACGCCCAGCGTGACCACGAAGGTCACGAGCAGCGTCGAGACGTCGGCGCGCACGTCCAGGCCGAGTGACTCCAGGCTGGGCATGTGGATGAAGATCGCAGACGCCAGCCACGCAATGTACAGCGAATACAGGTTGATGTAGCCCCTGCAGCGGCAGATGTTTGGTAGGACAGCGCCGAGAATGCCACTGTCCAGTCGCTGATGAAAACGCTAGGCCAAGAGCGCGAGGCTGGGGCCAGGCTGCCAAACCTTTGTGCGGAGCCCAGCTTGCGCCTGATGAAGGGTCTGAGATACAGGTAGGCAGCGGCGAGCGTCGATGCATAGAAGACCAGCCACCGCTTGTTGAGCTCATACTTGGAGACGAAGGCCTGCAGGGTGCATGGGACTGTGAGTTGCTCATTGGGATATGATACCAGTGAAGGTACATCGCCGAAGGGGAAGGGTGTGGAGAGGGCTGATGTCAGTGTAGCAACTAGGTTGTCAAAGCGCATGCGAGCACCTGCGCGCTGTCATACAAGATGGCTGCGGCACTGATAGCGGCAACCAAAGACAACGAAATGTGGGTATGGTAGAAGTCGGCTTTGTCTTTCTTCATTGTCGGCTGCTGACTAGCGTGCATACTGAAAGTGATGCGTCTGACAAGCCATGTTTCGAAGCAACTCTGAATTGGTGCGACAGGACAATCGTTTCACATTCCTCACGCCATTTGTCGATGGCATTTTCAAAGCCGACACACCCCTGAAGTATATGCCCTCCGGACCAAGTAAGCGCCACGTCCGCTGAAGGGATTTAATCGTCGTGACTTCTTGTGGAGCGTCCATGTTCAAAATCCAACAGTGGAGCCATTTTGTCCAACTCTGAAATTACACAGTGCTTGCTCCACGTTGGGCAGGCGTTTGGGCCACGATGTGGGCCACTGAACAGGTGCTCCGGCCGCCGCAGGCCAAAGCGTACAAGGACTGACGACCACATGTATACGCAGACAGGAGCAGACCATAGGTCTCGCGCCTTCCAAATTACGCCCTCGGTGGCGTTGTGGCACTTTTACGCCACTGAGCTTGTGATCCGGAAGCGGAGGAAACACTGAGCAGAAACCAAGAAACCTCCCGCATCAGGAGCTGGGTGCGCAGCAAAGGTCGGCAGGCATGGCCACCAGCATGGCGCCATCTGCCAAGCCGAGCGACAGCGGTGACTCCAGATCGTGCAGAAGCGTCCCGGTCTGCAGCAACAACAGCAGCGCCGCGTGTCAGATCAACGCATGACGTCACTGCGGGAGTGCAACATGCTGACGCTGCTTGCAGAAGCCTATCAGAACAGCACTCATCAGCTGCAACTGCTGCTGCATCATCCTAGCGCACAGACCACAAGACAGAGCGTGCGGCCAGCATCGCACCCCAGGCTTGGTGAGTACCCACTCCCTGGCGTTCGGCGGGCACTGGCCGCTGACGGGCGCGCTGTGCAGGAACTGCGGGAGGGACGCCCGCAGCGTGCCGCACGGCATCGCCGAGTTCACCTGCGTTGATGGGTTGGCCTGGCGTCAGCCGGACACTTCATCGTGCAGCGAGCTGGTAACCCCTTGGGCACGTGTTCCACTCTGAGCCGCACCCATAAGTGGAGTATGGGCTGCGTCAGCGCTGCTGCAGTGATTGCCTCATGGCTGGTAGTGTCTTCTGAGCTGCCGCTTCCCGTGCCGTTCCAGCCTGCGCAGAACCAGGACAGCGCTCGCACAACAGGTATCTAGCTTTGGGTCGCGCCCGTTACCGTTGTGAGGTTTCTAACCTTTGTACAGACACCATGCACGGGAGCAGGGCGCACATGGCAGCAGGATGCGCAGGTGCATCGCGTTGGCTGCCTGAGCGTACGCAGCCGCGCAGGTGGCGCTCCGCAGCTGCTGGCACTCGATGCCCAGCGCCGCGTTCAGCGCTGTGAGCATGCTGTTGTTGTACCTCAGCTCCGAGACGGCGCGTTGCTGTTCGTCAAAGTGTGCCTGGAGTTGGTCGAGCTCTGCACGCATGTTCGCAAGTTGCCTGTTAGAAGCAGGTGAAGCATGACCAAGGTCTAAGGCGTAAAAATCTGCACTGATCGGACCACGCCCTTGCATGGGGGCGAATCGGCGGGGCGGCGCGGGAGGGGAGGGACGGTTGGGGGAACGCACGAGTTTTGAGCTTCGCTATCGACGCGTCCTCGTGGAACCCCCGGCTGAGGGCGGACTCCAGCTGGTCGCCACTTGACTGGTAATCGACCGTCCCGGAGTCACACTGGGAGCACGGTGACTCGGAGGCACGGCTTTCGGCCTCTGAGACGGCCGGGCCACAGTCCCTGCAGAATCAGCCGCACCCAGATGGCCGTCATACGAAATATCTTCATGAGGTGGCTTCGGGCAGAAGGTAGCCAGTGCCCGAACTACTGGAAGTGGAGATGCTCACGAGTCGGAGCAGCAGAGGCGCGAGTCCGCATGGCTCGGGCTAGTCATTCCGCCTCCTGCCCAACAATGGCGATCAGCACAGAGAGCGAAACACGAAGTAGAAGAAAAATTTGGCAGCAGAAGGTTCCACGCAAATGTACTGCCAAATCCGAAGGAGAAGATTTGCCCACCAAAGGGCAGAAGGGCAGGACGTCTCCCAATACAAAAGCGCGTCACGCCTACTATGCATCTATATATCTACAGTAGTTATTGCTACTGTATTGGCATGCTATTGGCATGCCGCAAATGCTTTTGCAGCAGAAGCTAAGCAAGCGGCTCCGATGGACGACCCGTCCTCTGCCGGCAGGATGACGACCTTGTTAGCGACGTGCTTACCCTCGATTTGGGCGAGACCCACCATCACCGCCGCTCTGCATGGGAACAAGCCCCCGTCAGTGGCGCAGTACATGGGCATTCCTGCGGAAGTGTGCAGCGCAGAGCCTGTTCGAAGGGTTTGATGCCGGTCAAGCACCAAGTTGAATGCTGATTGGCGCTCAACAACGAGCACAGGCTCTGTTGACAGGAGGCAAAGGCAGAGGGAGCAGCCGTCCGACGCACTTGAACTTGTCGTACTTCAGGAACATGCTCCCGTCGACGGCGACAGTCGTCACCGGGACCTCGCCCTCCTCCGCTCTGTCCTCGTCGCCGCCGTTGGGCAGCGTTGCCGGCACGTGGCGCCCCATGTGACGCAGCAGCGCCGCCAGCGCTGCTGCCATCAGCGTCGCACCGCGCTGGCCCACCAGCTTGCAGACGAACTTTGTCTGCGCGAGCGACGCACCGAAAGCGTGGGCTTTTCGTTGATACATACAAACGGGGCCGGTGGTGCGCTTTATGCGTCTGTTCCCATCAGAACAGGTACTGACCTGTGGCCACTGCTGCTGAGGGTGACTACAGTGTGACGCATCAGCTCGAGCTTGTTGCTGGCGGCCAGGTGCACCGACAACTCAGGGATCGACAGCCAGTGACAGCCCACGTACAGCAGACAGACAGGCATGAAGGCGGACACACGCACGTTGGCGCGTGCTCCGTATGGCAGCGTGTCCGGATGGTAGCCGAACGCCTGGTGCACGAGGTCCGCAGTGATGCGCAGGTCATGCGTCTCGTCACCGTGGATGCGCGCCACGAAGGACGCGTCGAACGGCCAGTGGGGGCCGTGCAGCTGCTCTGGGACACGTCCGGCAAAGAGATCGCCCTCCTGGGCCAGCTTGAGCATCATGCGACATGCCACCTGAGGACACGCGATGGCGGTGATTGCTGTTTCGCATCTGCGGGGATTGCGCAGTATCGTGGAAGCAGCAAGAGCACGTTGCGTCCGTCAGTGCAGGCCTTTCCAGGTCAAACAGCTGCAACAGCATCAACAGCTACGCCGTGACGGCACGGCTGTAGGACGTACCTCACCCAAGTAAAGCCCAGAAACAAGTTTCTCAAAGATGGCCTCTCCAGGGTTCACACTCTCTGCGTCTAGATCTCTGTGACACAGACAACAACGTTGAGCCTCGGCGAACACGCACATGTTTCCACGCGCAACGGCAATATCCACTGCAAGCACCTGTCTTCGATCATGAGGGGCAGGCAGTCTGCATCGAAGGAACCCCATTCGGTGTTGATGCACATCTCCTCTGTTCGCGGCTGGTAGTCATCTGGCAGTTTGCGGATCCTGCTGACCTGTTCTGCATAGCACGCATTGGTTCCTGCGCCACGCAGCACAAGCAGGTGGGTATGAGTTTTACCCGAATCATGCCAACACTGAGTGCGGCACAGTGACAGACAGCAAACACCCGGGAATGTAAATCATTAGCTGCCAAACCACCATCCGACCACAGGGAGCTGGGTCGCATGAGCCGCACCGGTGCCTAGTATCACGCCGATCATGGTGCTGGGGTTCATATACCGCCCCGCCGCCATGACGCCTGGGGCGTCGTTGATGAGCACCTTCACCTGCACCGGCAGCTTGCGCCGCCTGAACGCCTCCGCCAGGAGGCTGACCAGGTCCTCACCGACGGCGCCCGTCAGCTCGAACCCTGCGCCAGGTAACGTCCATTGGCAAATGTCAGAGGGTTGATTATACAACGGCCATGTTGCCCACGCTGCATTGCGAGGGGTGTGAAGTCACAGCTTACAGGCTTGTAGCTGAGGTCCGCGGCGGGAGGAGTCCCCAGAAACAGCAACTCGGCACACGAGCGCGTACAGTACGCACCTTTGGTCCAGCGTATGAGGGTGCCGTGGTCCAGGGCTGTCTGGTTGACCGGGAAGCTGAAGCAGAAGCCCAGGGTCGGCTCTTCGCCGCCGTCCTGGGTCATGCTCTCGCCGCACTCCGCCGCGAACTCCACCATGCGCTCCGCCATGAGGTCCATCAGTGCCGACGCGGGGCCCCTCTTCATGTCGTCCGAGATGGCGTACGACTTCATCTCCACCTCGCCCTGCGGTGTTGTTGCTGCTTTCAACAGCCCAGCAAGCAACCTCTGGAGCCGCCAATGAGTCCCACTGCCTGGCCGACCTAATGCGTGCATGGAGATGTAGGCGTCCGTGAACCTCTTGCTTCTCTGCACAGTGGGACCTTACTTGACATTGTTGTTGCTAGTGTTATGCGCATCTGAGGTTGCCTGTATCATCAAGGAGCTGCACATGGCAACAGCGCCTGGCTGGGTGCTGCTCATGCTGGACCGGCTGCAGTCAGCACACAATCAGATGGACACGAGTTCGCACTACTTTGTGCGCCTTCTTCGACAGGGTGATGCAGGCGGTGCGGAAGTTGGTGCCACCCCAATCAATGGCGTAATATGTCCCCGTCTCGCGCCTGACAATCAGCAGCAGATCGGTTTGAAGCCCTTACACTGCGCAGGTGCACATGGATTGTCGTTGCGGAGTATATGCTTCGGCAACGGACAGTCCCACTGTGACTGGATCAATACAGCTAGATGGCTCCGCACCCGCTTGGGAGCACGTCCACCATCGTCGGCAGCATCAGGAGTGAGCTGCGACCGCCGGCAGTCAGGCCAGCTTCGAGCTGCCTGTGGAACTCGTCTCTGATCTGCTGCAGATGCTCGACCGGCACCAGCATGCTCTCCCGGTAGTTGCTGAGCAGCAGCTTCCGGCGGGCCCGTTTGACATAGCGGTACTGCCATCGCAGGAACCACCAACCAGCGGCTGCTGTCGCAGCACCCGCTGCAAGTATGCTAGCGGTTCTCCATGGGAACTGTGAGGGCCCGCTGGAGGTGGCAGGCTCGATCGTCAAGCGTTCGAATGGCTGCACGTCTGATCCGGCCGCAGCCATGGCGATAGTAGAACACGATCCGCTGCTGACTCGATTTCGGAGATCGGCGATCCTGCAAGCTGTCAGGGGCGTCAAACTGAAGCATTGTCTCAAGCGCCACGTCCTGCTGCATGCATCGCAGTTTGATGCGTTGTGTGAACGGGGAGCGGCGCCTGCCACAGCTGCACCGCTTTGACGGGTCCAGAGTCCAACACTGGCCAGCACTCCTGCTGCCAAAGCCTCGCCTGAGGGCGGGTCTCTGCAAGCGACTTGCTGACTGCCAGCAGTCGTGCGCAAAGCACGCGTCACAGATCTGCGCACTCGCAGCAGCATTGCAGACAGCGCCGCAGGTGCCGAGACATAGCGCCCAAGCAGCTGCAGTGTCCGCGTCCTTGAGTGCCCTCATATGAAGCTGCTCCTGTCGTGCCTGGCAGGAGCATGCTGGCGGGCTCGAGCAAGCTCGCGACGGTGGACACGGATATGAGGCCCACGGTGAAGTCGAGTCAGAGTCGCTGCAGCTTCTGGAGTGGCCGGATGTCTGCAGACAGGTTTGAGGGACATCATTCCCTGGCAGCTGCCATGCGACTGGAATGCGGCATCAAAGGCTGAAGCCGCTGAAACGACGGCATGCCGATGAAGGTGGCATGCTTTACCTCGACGACAGCGGGTGCGGAGGCGGCTTTGCGGGCGGCCTTGCCGATTGGCAGGACCCAGGCGGAGAGCGAGGAGCTCCTGCAGCAGACGGGCGAGGCTTGTGACGCCGACCTGCGGTGTGTTTTTCATCCGTGATGCTCGATGAGGGCCAGCAGGATGCAGGTTGACTTGCATCACACCAATCAGCACTATGCAACGGCGGACCGGTGTCAGCTGATGTGGCCCGTGCAAACAGTGGCGTATTTTGCCGTCCTGAAAGCTCCCGTGCTTCACGCTGCAGGTTCGAGGGAGCCTTTGACCTGCGCGCGCTGGTCGGGGCCACGCAGGAGGGGCGGGTCCTCAACCCGGTGCAACTCAATGGCGTGGCGTCCACCGTCCAGGTCGGGGAGGGTCTGCAAGCCGCCACCCGCCAGCACGCGGCGCTGAGCCGGTTGATCGTGCCTGTCGGGCCGGCGGTGGCCTCCATGCTCGGCCGCATACGGCACAGCATCGAGCCGAACGATGCCAGGATCCTGGACCAGGCCAGCACCGCCCTGGGCGAGCTCAGACAGCGGCGGCGGGACAACGCGCAGGAGCTGCGGCGCAGCATCGAGGACTGGTCCCGAAGACTGCACGCGCAAGGCACCTCAGAGAGAGCTCAGGTATGGCAGTGAAAGGTTCTGATCCCAAACTGCGCCCCGCTATGTTGCGCCGCGCATGTGTCAGCACCCTTTCCAGGTTGGATCATAAGGATCCGCTTGCAGGTGCAACTCAGTTGTCATTCAGAATGTGGCCCGGTGTTTGCAGGTGGTCATCAGGCGCGACAGGCAGTGCGTGCCTGTCAAGGCGGGCCGTCAGGGCGAGCTACCGCGGGGCAGTGTTACCCTGGCATTGTCGTCAACGAAGGTGCGCTACACGGTTACACAGCTTGAATGCAGGTGCTGTTGAATGCAGCAAGCCACCTGGAGGTGAAGGCCTATGTTGATGAGGATGCAAAACGGGCTGCGGTTGTGACATGCCCTGTCCAAGTGTCCGCGGCACGCTGCAATATCCTCTCTGACTACCCCCGACTGTGATAACTGCGATGCAGGCGACGGTGTACATGGAGCCGCAGCCGGTGGTGGAGCTAAACAACCTGGAGGCGATGCTCGCCGACCAGGTCGCCGAGGAGGAGCTCCGCATCCTCGCCGCCCTGTCCATGCAGGTGTGCGCTCGACACCTTTTTGGCTAACTTCTGGCAAGGTCGTTTCTCAACCGCCTGTCTGCATGATGTGTACAAACATGTCTGGCCGCTCGTATGAGATATCCATGCTGCGGCTCAGGTCTGCGAAAATGCGTATGTTTGCACAGCAGCATCTTGAGGCTGTGTCCGTCTCAGCCTGTGATGGACACCTGAGGCAGTCGGGACCGCGGTAGCTTTTTGCTACAGGTTGCGGAGCAGGGCGAGCAGATCCTGGCGATCCTGCGCAGCGTGATGGCCCTGGACGTCGTGGCGGCGCGCGCCAGGCACGCTCAGTGGGCGTCGGCGGCGCGCCCCGAGTTCGTGCACGATCCGGCGCCCAAGGGGGGCGGCGACGCTGTCAACATCGTCGGCTTGCGGCACCCGCTGCTGCTGCAGGTGCTGAGCGCGCGTTGCAGAGCCGCAGCTCACGCTGTCACGCCATGCTTCAGAGGTTTTGAAGTAGATGTTGGGTAACATTTACAGCTTGACAATGGGGATGGCGCTTCTGCATCGGAAACCAGGTCAGGAAGGTGGAAGTGGTCGCTGTCTTTTGCACAACAATTGCGAAACAAAGAGCTGCGCGCTGACACCAGGGAAGCCTGGAGGCCCTGCCGCGGCCGCCGGCCAACCCCGGCGATTCGACTTACGAGGACCTGGTAGATGCGGCGCTGCCCCTTGGCGTTCCGCTGCCGCCGCTGCAGAGCGATGGTGATCAGGACCAGTTCGGCAGACGCGGCACCGGCGCAGCGGCGCCTGCGAAGCCGCCGCAGCCGCTGGACGTCCTGGTCCCTGCGGAGACGCGGGTTGTGGCCGTCACAGGTGGGCATATGATGCCTACGCACCAGCGCTCTCGGTGTCCTTCGGCCAACCTGCAGTCAATGGTGTGATGCTACCATCCCGTGATGTGACTGTTCCATGCAGATTGTATGGGCGTTTGCAGCTTCTCAAACCTGAAGGTTTTTGGTAGTTTGAGGATTGGTGGCATCGGCTGTCCTGGCAGGTCCCAACACCGGAGGCAAGACGGCGTCGCTCAAGGCGCTCGGTTTGGCGGTGCTCATGGCGAAGGCCGGCATGTTCCTGCCCGTCCTGCCAGGCTCAGCAGGTGCCGTAGCATCGACAGCTGCTCTACTTGCACGGACACACAGCAGCACCCTTCCGTCCCGCACACGCAAGCAAGAGGGCTGCAACTGTCATCTGGTGCTCAACACCAGTATGTTACTGGAGCTGCCTGTCATCTGCCTACAGTGCTCACAAAAGCATTACCCGATGCGCAGCGCCGCGGCTGTTGTGGTTCGACCGCGTGCTGGCCGACGTGGGCGACGGGCAGAGCCTGCAGCAGAGCCTGTCAACGTTTAGCGGCCACGTGCGGCGCCTGCGCCTCATCCTCGCCGCCGTCACGCCAGCATCGCTCGCGCTCCTGGACGAAGTCGGCTCCGGCACGGTGCGCGTGTCGCAACGGTTGATGCCGCCCTGCCTTCAGCGCCTGTTGCGATCGCATCGTCGTGGCGTCCCCTGTCGGTTACCGCCCGCGAGCGGTACTCCCGGGCCCCAAGACATTAGCTAGTATGCATGTCATTGCCGGCGCATGTTATTTCATTGCGGGGTTATCACGAGCGTGGCCAGTGTGACTGCAGCAATCTACAGCATCGTCCTGGACGCGATTTGCCCGTCAAGACCAAGCTGATCAACGTCTGCGTGTATGAAACAGAAGAGGCCGCACAAGTAAAATGCTGGTGTCCCTGTGAGACTACAAAAGTCATACCGTTTTGCTGGCACAACAGGATCCGACGGAGGGCGAGGCACTGGCCGCGGCGCTGCTGGAGCGCCTCGCTGTCACAGCGCGGCTGACGTACGCGACGACGCACCACGCGGGGCTGAAGGACCTGGCCTCCGCCGACCCGCGCTTCGTCAACGCGTGCGTCGAGTTTGACATCGCCACGCTGCGGCCGACGTACAGGTGATCACCTGCCCCGTGCATCCGCCGTGAGGTACGAGCCGAGCGCAGCAGCGTTGATTTGCACTCGCCATATTGCTATTGTGTTGGGCAGCTTCGTGTTACAGTAAGGTTGGAGCCACTGACGCCTGGAAACTGCATTGCGAGCAGGTTACTGTGGGGGTTGGCTGGCCAGTCCAATGCGTTGGCGGTGGCGCAAGGCCTTGGCTTCAGCGGTGAGGTGCTGCGCGAGGCTCGCGCCATCGCCGCCGACATGCGCGCCGTGACCGACACGCAGCCGCGGAATGAGACGCTCGCAGTGTCGCTGGAGGAGCAGCTGCACGAGTCACAGGCGCGGCTTTGCGATTGCCGGTGCCTTTTTAAGCACCTGCGGCCGGTCCGACAAGCGGTCATGCTGGGCAACGAGCGCTGTTATAATCATTGCCGAATATGATGCGGTTGTGGCTGGAGGCAAGTGTTTTGAGACCTTCACACCGGAAGCATGTCTTGAGCCCCGCTGGCCCTGACTGTGTCGCAGGAGGCCGCCGCCGCAGCTGCTGCTCTGCGATCACGGCTGCAGGCAGCTGTTCAGGCGCTGGAAGGGGAGCATAAGCAGCTCACGGCTCAGCGCCAGCGCATCTCCGAGAAGCCTCCAGGACGCCAAGAGCCGCCTGAGGCGAGCGCGTGGCATAATTGATGCTCGAGATGACAGCTAGCACGACCGTGTAGCCAATGGATTTGAGGAATCATATCGTATCTGTGAATGGGCCTCAAACTGCTGAGCCTGGGCTTAGGCCGAGGGTTGGATGGTTGTGCTGGATGGCATTGGCAAGGCGCCGGCGCAGTAAACATGGTTGTGCGCTATCGCAGGTGGTGAGGCTGCGTGCAGATCTGGAGCGGATCGTCGCGGAGACGCGCGACGGCCGGCTGAGCGGGTCTGAGGCGGAGCAGCGCCTGCGGAGCCTGGCCAGCGATGCGCCGGACGGCGGCCGCGCGGCCACGACGCTCGCAGGGCTTGCAGCGGGTGGGGGTCAAGACGACGCCGCCGATGCCGGCTCAGGCACGACGCTCCAGAAGGTGAGTTCATGACCTTCGATGTCTGGCGTTCGCTCGCACAGCCGCAGCTTTCGGGGCTGTCTGGATGCAGCTGTCAGGCGTTGTTCCTCTACTGAAGCTCGAAATGGTCTGCCTCGTCCTGAGAGGATGCGCAGCAAGCGCAG
>JAABUX010006384.1_pt1 | contig 14101 bp, 12 predicted proteins | sample 5561851 | NCBI WGS metagenome assembly JAABUX01 (sample SAMN10711883, study PRJNA513361) | rock metagenome | isolation source: Antarctica rocks | place: Antarctica: Victoria Land, Richard Nunatak red sandstone | collected 2016-01-03 | reverse complement strand
TACTGGCCGACGATGACGCAGGCGCCTTATGTCCGCTTCGAGAAGTCCGACTCGCCCTACGGCGAGGGGGTGGACGACTACGATCTGGTGCCGTACCGGACGATCGCCGTGGACGAGGCGCAGATCCCCATTGGGACTGTCCTGTACATCCCCACGGCGCGGGGCTGCCTGCTGACCCTGCCGGACGGGGCGCGCGTCCGCCACGACGGCTATTTTTTCGCCGGGGACGACGGCTACGGCATCCACGACAACCACATAGACGTCTTCCTCGGCATTTCCAGCGACAACCCGTTCCCCTGGGTCGTCAGCCGCCCCTGGGGCGCGTTTCCGGCGTATGTCGTCACCGACCCGGCCATCGTGCGTGCGCTGCGCCGCCGGCACCTGCCGCCGGATGATCCCCTCCCGGCTCGCTGAGGCTCGCCACCCTCCCCTGTGAGGGGCGGGGTTTCTCAGTGGCCGGGAACCAAAGCAGGGGCGGGCACGGCGTTGAGGTTCACCAGCACCTGGCCCTTTTTCTGGACGGCGGGCAGGAGCGGCAGGGCGGGCAGCGTCTGGTCGGGCTGCCGCGTGGTGCCGTGGAGGTTCTTGCCGCTCGTCGTGAAGGCGGCCCCGTGGCAGGGGCAGACGAACTGGCCCTTGCCCTTGTCCCAGCCGACCTCGCAGCCCCGGTGCGTACACTTGGCGGAAACGACGGAAAGCGCGGCGGGGGTCAGGCGCGTGACGTACAGCACGGCCCCGCCTGCCAGGGCCGTCCGCTGGGGCTGGCCTTTGACGAACTGCGCGGCGTGGCCGATGACGGTCCAGGAGGCCGTGTCGGGGGCGGCATGATGGGCGGTGTCGGCGTTCGCCGCCTCGCGCGCCATCGGCAGCAGCAGGAGCAGGCCCGCCCCTGCCGTCTTGACCGCCGTTGCCAGCACCTGCCGGCGCGTGACCGGACCGCCCTCGGCTTCGAGGGTATTTTCGGCCAGGGTGTCGTGTATCGTGTCGCTGTTCATATTGTCGCTGTTCATAACGTCTCCGCTCATAACGTCTCCTTTGCGGCGGGCAGGCGTAAGGCTGCCCGCCTGATGGTGTCTCCATTATATCATCGGCAGCATGAAAACAGCATGAAAATGGACGACTGAGGGCAGGAGATTTGGGGGCAAGCGGCGAAGGTACTGCCGCGCACTGAGTCATACGAAAGGGAATCCCCATGCGAACCGTTGCAGTCTTAGTTTGCCTCCTCGGCATTGCCGTGTCCGCGCCCGTTTGCGCGCAGGCACCGGCTCCCGCGCCTGCCCTGCCGATTCCCCTGCCGCCCGGCGCCGCCGTGCAGATGGAGCTGGACAGCCGGGACGGGGACCTGCTCGGCATGGTCAAGGGCCTGCTGGCGGGCGCGGCCACGACGCCGGGTTCTACGACGGGTTCGGCGTCCCCCGCCACGCCGGACGCCAACCCGTTCGTCAGCCTTCTGTCCGACGGGCAGCTCACCGCTCTGCTCAAAGACATCCACCACCTGCACGTTCTCTCGTTCAAGCCCGCTCCGACGCCCGCCGGGGCGGCGGCCCCGGCCGACTTCCTGGCCTTCTACGAGACGCCGTTCGAGGCGCAGGGCGGTCACCGGATGCTGTACCTGAGCGAACAGAAAGTCGTCACGGTCGGCTTCGACCAGCCGCGTGGCTTCGCCGCCGTCGTCCAGTCGTCGGGGACGGTGTTCGTGGTGCGGGCGGACGGCTACCCGGACATGACCGTCATCGGGAGTCTGCTGCGGACGTTTGGGGGCGGAGTCTCGGTGCCGGGCCTGTCGGTGGCGACGCCCGCCTCAGTTCCCCCCGCGCCGCCCACCCGCAAGGCCGCGCCGACGGCCCCTCACGCGAAGGCGCGGCGGGCATAGCGCGTCATCAGCGGCAGGAGGAGGCACGGAAATGGGCAATACTGCGAAACGATCCCTCGCCTTGTTCCTGCTGGCGCTCGTCGTCTGCGCCCTCGCCTGGCGGCTCTGGCCGGATGGTAGGGAGGCGCATCGGCAGCAGCGCAACCGCGACCTGTTTCGGGCGGTGGCGCTGCACCGTCTCGCCGACGCCACGCGCCTGCTGAACGAGGGCGCGGACCCGGACACGCAGATGCCACCCATCAGCTTCTCCCAAAAGGCTGAATTGTACTACCTGTTTTATGTGTCGCATAGGCTGAAACCGCCAGCCGGGAGACGGATAGAGGACCTAAGCCCGGTCTGGTCCGTGCTGGAAATAGCCGCGATGCGCGGCAATGCGGACATGGTGGGCACGTTGTTGGCGAAAGGCGCCCACGTCGGCTATCGGGATAGGAGAGGGGATACCGCATTAGGTTGGGCAGAAAGGATGAAGGGCGTCGTGATGCCTACCCGTATGCCTACCCGTTGGGGCGCCAGCCAGTATCCGCGCACCATTGCGCTGCTCAAGGCGGCGGAGGTGAAGAAGGCCCCCGTCCCCTCCCCCGTCCGCACTGGCGACTCGGAGAGCGGAACGAGAGAGGGGAGCAAGTCAAGGAAAGGCTGAACGACCTCTGCTCCTAATCTGTCCCCCCTCTCCCGCCTGCGGGGGAGGGGACGGGGGTGGGGGTCCCCAATCACCCCGCCCCGATCTTCCCCAGCCACAGGCCGATGGCGAAGACGATGCCGCCGCCGACGATGACCTGCACGACCGTCTGGGCCAGCGGGCTTTTCATGAAGCGGTAGCGGATGTAGGCGATGGCGAGCAGCTCGACGACCACGACGCCGTAGGCGATGTGCAGCGCCAGGGCCAGATGGAGGATCAGGAACGGCAGCGTGTGCAGCATCCCGCCCACGGTGGTCGCCAGGCCCGTGATCGCGCCGCGCACGATCGGCTTGCCCCGCCCGGTCACTTCGCCGTCGTCGGAAAGCGCTTCGGCTAGGCCCATGCTGATGCCCGCGCCGACCGAGGCGGCCAGGCCGACGAAGAAGGCGGACTTGGAGTGCCCGGTCAGGCCTGCGGCGGCGAAGATTGGGGCCAGAGTCGAAACCGAGCCGTCCATCAGGCCGAGCAGGCCGGGCTGGACTTTCTGGAGGATGAACTGCGATTCGGCGTTCGGCGCTTCGATCTTGGGGGGCTTTTCGGCTTCTTGGTCAGCCTGGTTAACGGCCATGTAGGAGTTCCCATCGTGCGAAAATTGTTCGCTTTATCCTTCCCGGGCGGGGCGCGGCGCAAACGCCGCCCCCTGGGCCTGTGTCTGGGCCTGTGCCTGCTGCTTTCGGCCCCGCTCCCGGCGATCGCGCAGGCGCCGGGGCGGCTCGTCATCCCCCACGCCGCCCGCGTGGACATCGGCCACACGGGCATCCATACCCACGCCAACTTCGTCTTCTTCGACACGGGTGAGCGCGACCTGGCGGCCATGCAGGGCGACCCGGCCCGCTTCCCCCATTTAACCCTGCGCGCGCATTCGCGCCTGCCTACCGACCACGCCGCCCTGCCGCCCGACATGACCATGCCGGGCGACCCGCCCCTGCCTAACCCGTTCGGCCCGATGGAGGGCGGCGCGGGCAAGCCCGGCTGGAGCGTCGTCCCGGCGCGTCACGGGGAGCGCAGCGGGGCCAAAGTCGTGGTCCCGACCCGCTTTGCCAACTGGGTCGCGCTCCAGCCGCCCGCGCGGCGCAAGGCGTACCTTGACCCGCGCCGGTACTGGCTGGAAGTGCGGTGGGGCGGGCTTTGAGGAAACCTCTCTGATGTTCCCGGCCTTGAAAGGCCGGGCTATCCGAGGTGGAAGTGCCTCCGGCACTGAGGAACGGTCCGTAGGGGCGCTGCTTGCCGCGCCCGGCTGCATTCCTCGCGCCCTCTCCTCAGTCGCGCAGCGACTTCCACCCAGGGTAGCCCGGCCTTTCAAGGCCGGGACTTCTCCGCGCCCGGCGCATCTTCCCGCGCCGGGAACGTCACAGGGCCGGGGATCGCCTCCCGCTTTTGCCGCCGCCCCCTCCTGGGTACAACACTCCCACGACTCACGAGCAATTCACTGCTCATACGCAATTCACTGACGACGGGAGACTTACCTATGGAACGACGGCTGCTAGGGAAAACAGGGCTGGAGGTCAGCGCGCTGGGCTTCGGCGGGGCGGAGATCGGCTACGAGAACGCTTCGCTGGAGACGGTGGAGCGGCTGCTGGGGAGCGCGCTGGACGCGGGGCTGAACGTCATTGACACGGCGGAGTGCTACGCGGGCAGCGAGGAACTGATCGGCAAGGCGGTGGGGCACCGGCGGGACCAGTTCCACCTGTTTACCAAGTGCGGGCATTCTTCGGGGCTGCCCGGCGAGGACTGGGACCCCCAGATGCTGCGCGCAAGCATTGACCGCAGCCTCCAGCGGCTGGGCACGGACCGGGTGGACCTGGTGCAGCTTCATTCGTGCGACGAGGCAAAGCTGCGGCAGGGGGATGTCATCGCCGTCTTGCAGGAGGCGCGGGACGCGGGCAAGACGCGCCTGATCGGCTACAGCGGGGACCGCGAAGCGGCCCGGTACGCCGTCGAATGCGGCGCGTTCGACACGCTCCAAACGTCGGTCAGCATCGCCGACCAGCAGCCGATTGAGCTGACCCTGCCCCTCGCGCTGGAACGGGGCATGGGCGTGATCGCCAAGCGCCCCATCGCGAACGCCGCCTGGACGAAAGAGAACCTGCCCGAAAGCGAGTATGCTTACCCGTACTTCAAGCGGCTCCAGGCGCTGGCGTATGACTTCTTGACAGGCCCGGATGCCGTCTCGGTCGCCCTGCGCTTCACCCTGGCCCAGCCGGCCGTTTCGACGGCCATCGTCGGGACGCAGAACCCGGACCGCTGGCTGTCCAACGCCCGCCTGCTGGACGCCGGCCCGCTGCCGCCCGCCCAGATCGAGGCCATCCGCGCCCGCTGGCGGGAGGTCCGTGGGGAGGATTGGGTGGGGCAGGGATAGGCCGCGCCGGTTGCACCCGGCACTAAAGTGCCGGTCTACCCGGAGTGAAAGCCGCTGCGCGGCTGAGGAAAGAGCACAAGAAGGAGGGCAGGGACAAGCCCTGCCCCTACGCTCACTTATCCTCAGTCACTTATCCTCAGTGCCGGAGGCACTTCCACTCCGGGTAGACCGGCACTTTAGTGCCGGGAAAATGCTCAGAAGCCCTTGTTGACGTCCAGCCGGAAGTTGCCGACCACGGTGCTGGGGGTGTCTTTTGTCTTGCGCGACCAGTTGGTCACCTCGCCGTTGAAGGCGACCGAGTTGTCGTCGTCCAGTTTGCAGAGGAAGGTCATCTTGAAGGTCTGGCCGGGCACCGTCGTCCCGTCCACGCGCAGCTCGGGGCGGCCCAGCATCAGCGCGATGCTCTCGTGCGGGGTGATGTCGCCCTTGAAGCCGGCCAGCCAGGATTCGAGGCCCGACTTGTCCGCCCGATTGTCCGTGTGCTCGTACTGCACGTTCCAGGCCAGCTTCTTGGTCAGCGGGCCGTCCACCTCGTAGTGCGACTGCACGGCGTCTTTGATCGAGCCGTCCGGCTGCTCCTGCTGGTTCAGGTAGTGGTAGGCCAGCGTGATGTGTCTTAGCCGCATCCCGACCGCGTAGTCGCGGATGTCCGGCAGATGCCCGCCCCGTGTCTGCGACCGCGCCTTGTAATAGGCGCTGTAGTGCAGCCAGTCGCCCGGCGCGATGCTGGCGACGCGGATGGCGCGGCTGACGAGCGAGTTGCGCCCTTTGTCCCAGCCCAGGGCGCTGCCGGTGTATTCCAGGTGGACGTGCGTGTCCGGCATGTCCGTGTCGAAGCACAGGGCGCGGGTGTCGCTCTGCATCTTGCCCTGGGACACGGTTTGGGCGAGATTGAGGACCGCCTGCGAGTGGCGCAGCCAGCGCAAATGCAGCTCGTTCAGCGTCGCGGTCAGGTCCCGTGTCTCCTCGCGGTTCGCCCCGCCTTTGCCCGGCTCGGCGTGCGTGGCCTGGGTGTTGATGCCCGTCCAATGGCCCGCCAGCGTGACGTCCTTGCGGGTCTGCCAGTTCATTTCCAGGTGCTCGGTCGTCCTGGTCTGCCCGTCCCCAGCCGTAGCGGTGAACTGGACGAGGGAAGCTTTCAGCGACAGCCCCTTCGTCTGGCGGGCCAGGTCGAGGTTCAGCGTCTTGTCCCCGTCCCCCCGGCCGCCGTCCTTTTTGGCACTCCCGTTGCTCTGCAAGTTAAACGCGATCTGCGTGTCTTTCAGCGCCAATTCCAGGTGCTCGGTCGTCTTGGTGCGCCTTTCCCCGTCCTTGCCCGTTGCGGCGAACTGGAGGAATGAGGCTTTCAGCCCCAGGCCCTTCGTCTGGCGGTCAATATCCACGCCCAGGGTCTGGTCCGAGGTCTTGGCGCCATCTTTTGCGTCGCCTTCTTTCAGGCTGTTGGACCCAAAATGGGCGGCGAGGTGCGTGTCCTTGAGCTGGTCGGCGAAGCTGTAGGCGAGGTGCTGCTCGGCGCGGCCCTTCGTGTCGCCGATCAAATTGGCCTCGGCGGAGAACGACAGCCCCTTGCCGCCGTCCATGCCCAGCTTCAGGTGGTTCGTGGTCGTCGTGAGCGTCTTGGCATCCTTGCCCTCCGTGGGCTTGACCGCCACCGCGTCACGGCTCGCCTCGAACTGGAGGCCGTGCCCGAAGGAGTGTCCGAGCGACAAGGACTGCTGCGTCGTTTTGAGGTGGCTGACCTTGTTGTCGTTTTCTTGGAAGCCGACGCGGACGCTGCCGTGCGCGTCCGCGTGTGCCAGCCCGAAGCCCAGGTCGTTCTGCCCGCGCAGCCCTTCCAACTGCCCTGCCGCCGCGGCCGTCAGGTCGGAGGCCAGGCCGAGCGACGGGGCCGCGCCTTTGAGCGTGTCCGCCGCGCCGAAGTCCTTGCCGACGGACTGGTAATGGGCGTCGAGCTTCCAGCCCTTGTTCTCGAAGGCCAGCGCCTGCGAGATGACCTGGGAAGTTTTGTTCTTGCCGTCCGCCCCCGCCCCGTTCCCGAAGAACATCAGGCCGTTCAGGTGCAGCGAATCTCCGCCAAAGGCCAGCTTGTTCGAAAAGCCGTAGGTCGTAGAGCGGGGCGCGGCGGGCGTCCTCTTCCCGTCGGCGGGTGCGGCGGGCGCGGCCAGATGATACAGGAAGGAAACGCCGCTGCCTTGCCCGAACTGGACGTTCAGCGGGAGGGAGAGCGAGGTCGAGGCATCCGCGCCCAGCCGCGTCGTCAGGTCCGCCGCCTGTCCGGGCTGGTGGGGCTGGAGGCCGTGGAAGGGCAGGGGAATGGTCGGGACGGCGGGGCCTGACAGGGAGCTGAACGGCAGGGGCGCGGGTCCGTCCGCCTGGGCGCGGGCGGCTGCCGCCAGGCAGAGCCAGCCCAGCGCCCAGCCGACGCGCATCTGCTTGCGCGTCATGCCGTTCTTCATGCCGTTCTTCATGCCGTTATGGGTGATGTCCGTGCCCGAAAGTACCATGCTTTTCCGCGCTGCTCTCATGTTATCGGCAAAATCACACAGCCATTGTACCCTTTGGAGGCGCGGCAAAGTGTGTCTACGGCTTCAAAGACAGCGAATTCATAAAAATGTTTCAGGCGTGATCGCCGTGTCCGAGGAAGCCTGATGCCCCGAAAAGCTTTTGGCGACGATCACGTCCGCAAAATCATGTCCGCAAAATATGCTGCTCGTTGTTTGGAATTCCGGCAGAATTGTTCGTGTTTTGGGTATGATGTCAGCAAACGGGACAAAGAAATGGGGCGGGAACATGTCGGTTCCTGTCGTCGTCTGTTGCCCGGAGGTGGGAACCAGCCTGCCCCGATAAACGCTCTTTTGAGAAGTTTTACGCCATATTAGGAACAACTTTATGAGCACAGTGATGGAGATGCACGACACATTGGTTTTGGACGCGCCCACCCCCGGCCCGCCCCCTTCATTTTCTTCCGGCCCTCCCGTCCCGCGACGGGCGAAGCGGCCCGGCCTGGTGACGACGGAAACAGGCGTCCATATCCTGCTCCGGTATTATGCCCGGACGCGATGCGGGCGCAGCCGGGAGGCCATCATCGCTCACTACTCGGGGCTGGTGCGGTCGCTGGCCGCGCGCTTCCTGTCCCGCTCCGAGTCGCTCGACGATCTGGTCCAGGTCGGCGCCATCGGCCTGATCCGGGCGGTGGACCGCTACGACCCCGCCCGCGCCCTGCCGTTCCCCGTCTATGCCGCGCCGTCTATTTTGGGCGAGATCAAGCACCACTTTCGAGACCGGACCTGGTCGGTGAAAGTGCCGCGCTCCTTGCAGGAGCGCCTGCTGCAAGCACGGAAGGTGGACGCCGCCCTGTCCGCGCGGCTGGGCCGGAGGCCGACGGTCGGGGAGATCGCCGAGGCGCTGGAGCTGACCGAGGAGGACGTGCTGGAAGCGATGGAGACGGGCCGCAAGACGCGCGCCGATTCGCTGGACCGGCCGCTGGACGGGGAGGCCGGCGAGGATGGGCTGACGCTGATGGACCGGGTGGGGTCTTGGGACTCGGACATGCATGCCTGGGAGGCGTACACGGACCTTGCCCGCGCGCTGGCGTGCCTGAACCCGCGTGAGCAGGAGATCCTGCGCCTGCGCTTCTGGGAGGACGAGTCGCAGACGCAGGTGGCCGAGAAGCTGGGCCTGTCGCAGATGCACGTCTCGCGCCTCCAGGCGCGGGCTTTGGCGCGGCTGAAGGGGATTCTGGCCGACGAGGTGGCGCGGCGGTAGGAGGGGTTCCGGGTCATCTTGTCAGCGTCACCTTACTTAATCCACGCGGGCTGTCCGGGTCCAGACCCTTCTTGAGCGACAGCCAGTAGGTGAAAAGCTGGCCGGCGATGATGTAGACGAGGGGACTGACCCACTCGGCCACGGCGGGGATGCGCACGGCGGTCTCGCTGCCGGCCAGAAAGGCGGCGTCGTGGGCGAAGCAGATCAGGGCCGGGTGCTGGGCGCGCAGCGTCTCGGCCAGTTTCGCCATCGGCGCGAAGGCTTTGCCGTCGGGGGCGAACAGCAGGCAGGGAAAGCCCGACACGACTTGCGTGATCGGCCCGTGCTGGAAGCCGGCGGCGGAATACGCCTGGGCGGACAGGGCGCAGGTTTCGGTCAGCTTCAGGGCCAGCTCGGTCGCCGTCGCGTGGTTGTAGCCCCGGCCCAGAATGATGCACTCGCTCATGTCGGCGTACTTGTCTACCAGGCGCCGGATCGCCTCATCCAGCCCCAGCGCTTTCTCCATCGAATCGGCGGCTCGCCGCAGATGCTCCAGCCGCTCCGGGTGAGTCTCGTCCAGAGCCGTCGAAAGCAAGGCGAGCAGGGCGAGTGAGCCGGTATAAGTCTTGGTCGCCGCGACCCCCACTTCCTCGCCGGCCCCGATCAAGAGCGGGAACTCGGCGGCCCGTGCCATCTCCGAGGCCGGCTCATTGGTGATGCAGGCGGTCAGCGCGCCCGTCTCTCTCGCGCGCTTGATGACTTCCAGCACGTCGGGCGCGGCCCCGGACTGGGAGATGCCCAGGACGAGGGCGTTGTCGCCCAAATGCGGCACGGCCTCGTAGAGCGTGAACACGGACGGCGCGGCCAGGGCGACGGGCAGGCCGTGCTGGATTTCGAGCACATACTTGCCGTACAGCGCGGCGTTGTCGGACGTGCCGCGCGCGGCAACGTAGGCATAGGCGATTCGGCGGCGTTTGATCTCGGCGGCTAGGGCCTCGACGCGGTGAAATTCTTCGCTGATGATCCGGCGCACGACTTCGGGCTGCTGCCGGATCTCGTCAAGCATGTGCGACATGTGTTACCTCAAAAGAGAGTCGTCAGAGAGTCGTCAGCGAGCGAGTGAACTCGCCGCTGCGTGGCGAAGCGCCATGTCTCCGCCTGCGCGGAGACGAGATGTTCCTTATGTTCCTTTGTCCGCGAAGGCGGAGGCTTTATTGGGGTGACAGGCGGCGTCCGCGCCACGCAGCGGCGAGTTCACTCTCTGACGACTCTCTGACTCGCTGACGACTCGCTCTCGCTACTCTGGCCCCTTCTCCCGCGCCGCTTACTTTTCCCGTGCCGCCTATTTCTCCCACCCGACCTCGTACTCCTCCGGCCCGTCATACTCCCACTCGATCTCTCCGCGATCCCCCACGGTTGCCTGGTAGGACACCAGCCCAAAGCGGGTGGGCAGGCCGCTCACGCCGAACCGCGCGCCCGGAAGCCGCCATGACTGCGGGATGTGCGCCCCCAGCACCAGCCGGGGTCCGTCATCGCGGACGAACAGGTCGCGGATCAGGAGAATCCATTCCGCCGCCGTCCATCCGTGCGGCATGTTGCCGGCTTGGGCGGTCTGCGGGTCCAGCCAGCCCCGGCGACCCTCGCCGTTGCGGTATGGAAGGAACTCCGCCCCGCCGGGCGCCCCCTCGCCGAAGGCGGACACGTCCCAAGTCGCCGTGCCGCCCTCGCCGAGCAGTCCGTCCAGGGCCGGCCAGGCGAGGTCATCCAGGCCGAGCCGGAAGGCGTTGTGGACCTGAGCGACCTCAAAGTAGGTCCACCGCTTTTCCGGGCTGCGCGTGCCGTCGGACCCCAGCCGGTTGGCGCGGAACCATGCCTCGAACTGCGCGCGCAGGGCGTCCGTATGGTCCGCCAGCGCCCCCGTCGGGTGGGGGGTGACGACCGGGTCGCGCTCGTTGCCGTAGAGTGGCAGGAGGTGTCTCGCGAGAGCCTCCTCCAGCCGGTCGGCGCGGTCGGTCCAGGCGAAATGCGGCCCGGCCTTGCCCGCCTCGGCCGCCGCTTGGGCGGCCAGGCGGAAGCCGGCCACGGCCCAGCAGTTGATGTAGAAGTCGGGCGAGTGCCAGTCCATGCGGCCCCGGATCAGGCCGTTTTCGGACGGGAGGCAGAGCAGGTTGACGGCGGGCGTGTCGGTGTAGGCAGGCAGCCGGTTCTCGCCGACCAGCCGGATCGGCGCGTCGGCGTCCAGCATCCGCTCCAGCCACTCGGCGCGGCGCTTGATCTGCGGGAAGTACGGCGTGAGCCAGTCGAAATCCTGCGTGATCCGGGCGTGGCTGACCAGCGCCCAGATGCCCTCGCCGGGCGCGTCCGCTTCGGCCCCGAAACCGCCGCTGAAGATCAGGGAGACCAGGGACTCGCAGGCCGTCCGGCCCAGGTCGGGGCGCCCCATCACGTCCAGGGCGTGCAGGGCGAGGACGCCGTCGCGCATCCAGAAGAAGGGGTAGTTGGCGACTCCGATCCGGGGCAGGCCGTTCTCCATCGCGGCCTGGAGGTGGTAGGCGCAGCGGTCCCAAACGCGGGTGAGCCGCGAGTCCGGGGCGATGAGGCGTCCCGGCCGCCGGCCGATCCAGTCCTGACAGCTTTCGGCGATGCCCTGCTCGACCGAAAGCGCGCCAAAAGGTTCTTCGCGGGGGATCTGGGCCGCGCCCGGCCGGCCGGCGAAGCCGTGCTCGGCCTTGAAGGACAGCCACAGCTTTTGGCTGGGGACCAGCGCGAACGGGAAGCGCAGCAGGGCCAGCGGCGAGTCGAATTCGGCGTCGGCGGGGACGATCGTCACCGTGTCAGGCGCGTCCTCGAGGACGATGCGGGCGCCGCCGCCGACTTGCAGGGCCAGCGCCTCCGCATCCCACTCCAGCGACTCGATCTTCGCGCCCGCCGGGCCGGCGTCGCGGACGACGAGGGTGCAGACGCCCTCGACGCGCCCCGCGCCTTCCGAGGCGGCCACCGAAGCCTCGCAGAAGTCCACGCCCTCCGACCCCGCCCCGCCCGCATGGCACAGCTTGCTGGAGACGACAATGCTTTCGCCTGCCCCCCAGCGCGTGTCCAGGACCGGCGGGCCGTCGCGCCCGTCGGCGAAGCCCCACCGGACGGCGTCGTCGGGCAGCGTGTCGGGGGTCCACAGCCGGCCATCCGCCGTCTCGATCCAAAGCGAGACGCCGCAGGTCCACAGGCCGGGCGAAAAGGTGTTGCCCGGCTCGACCGTGGTCTTGTCGCCGCCGTCCGAGTTGGGGTGGCCGAGGAAGACGTGCATCCGCCCCTTGTTGGGCGTGTCGCGAATCGTGCGCGCGAGTTGTGTCAATGATGCGTGTGGTGTTTGTGTGGGTAATGTCACGGAAGGTGTTTTCTAGCGATGGTGGATTCCGGTCTTAAAGTGTGTATAGAAAGCGCTTCGCCCCGGCTCCCAATACTGGGGGAGCCAGAAGCGACTGCGACCTCTCCTGTTCCCCCAGTATTGGGGGCTAGGGGGTTCCTCGGAGCTTTTTATACACAACAAGGCTCGGTGAGCGCATTATCAAAATGCGCGTAAGACCCCTACTTTTAAGGGGAGTGGTTTCAAGTAAAGGGAGTGGTTTCAAGCCGGTTGTTGCCTCACGGGTGTGCCCCGCGCCATCTTCGTGTTTAGTGGTGCAAGAAGAGCCGCAGTCACCTCTGGTGCATGACCTCGGACTTGCTGAACGAGAGCGTCTTGCGGACGAACCGGCTCAGGCGCTGCCGGAGCGTGTTGTTGAAGCGCTCAACGTGGTTAGTCTGGCCGCTGCCCTTATCTCCGAGCGCGGAAGACCCCTTGATTTATCAACGGGGATGGATAGCGCGGGAACTTTCTGAAGTCCCTAGTCCCTGCTCCGTCAGGGCGAAGTTCCCCCCTTTGGCGTTTCGTTTTCACGCAGGTTATGGTATGATGATTATAGAAATCAATCTTTATAATCATGCTCGTTTTAGAATACAAACTGGTTGCCAAAAAGCAACAGGAAGAAGCCATTACCGAAGCCGTGAGAACCGTACAGTTCATTCGCAACAAGGCACTGCGGCTTTGGATGGACACAGGCGCACGGCAGTACGATCTCAACAAGTATTGCGCTGTCCTCGCCAAAGAGTATCCCTTCGCCAATGCTCTGAACTCCCAGGCAAGACAGGCGGCGGCGGAGCGAGCCGCCTATGGCATCGGACGCTACCTGAAGGCCGACAAGAGCGGCAAGCGACTGAAAAAGCCCCAGTTCCAGAAAGATAACCGCTCCGTCGAATACAAGACCACGGGCTGGAAACTCTCCGATGACCGAAAGCGGATCACGTTCAAGGATAGCATCGGTATCGGCGAAGTCAAACTCCTCGGCACCCGTGACCTTTGCGCCTACTCCTTGGCCCTCATCAAGCGCGTCCGCATCCTCAAGCGAGCCGACGGCGATTACGTCCAGTTCTGCCTCGCCGTTGACCGCAAAGAGGCCGTGGAGCCAACGGGCAAGACGCTTGGCCTGGACATGGGCCTCGCCAAGTTCTATACGGATAGCAACGGCCAGGCCGTGGACTGTCCCAAGTTTCTCCGCAAGGGAGAAAAGAAGATCAGACAGGCGCAACGCAGGCACTCCCGCAAAGTCAAAGGCTCGAATAACCGTCGAAAGTCCAAGACCATTCTTGGCCGCAGGCATCTGAAGGTACAGAGGCAGCGTAAAGATTTCGCAGTCAAACTTGCGAGATGCGTAGCGAAGTCCAACGACTTCGTGGCTCTGGAAGACCTTCAGGTGCGGAATATGGTCAAGAACTACTGCCTGGCAAAATCCATCGCGGATGCCTCTTGAGGGGTATTCTCCCACTGGCTTTCGTACTACGGCTCCGTGTTCGGCAGGCCCGTCGTCAAAGTCGCGCCGCAATATACGTCCCAGGACTGTTCTTCTTGCGGGCGTCGGGTTCAGAAGTCTCTGTCTGAGCGCACCCACGCCTGCCAGTGCGGATGCGTCTTGAATAGGGACCACAACGCCGCCAGGAACATTCTGCGGCTTGGACTCGAACTTGACTCAAAAGATAGTTCTCAATCGTACTCGGGGGCACCGAGGAACGAGGAAGGTTTTCCTTCCGAAACGCTTGTGGAGAGTGACCCTCTGCCAACTGCTCAATAAAAACTCTTGAGCAGGGAAGTAAGTTCGCTCGTAGAAGCAAGAAGCCCCGCACTTTAGTGCTGGGGAGTTGTCACTGAAACCACTACCCAATCCCTTTGTTTTGTTCACTAACTTCTTTGTGGATTCCTGCTTTTGTGCAGGGTCACGCCGTTTTTGACCGTATTTAGCCCGCCGCAAGCACCCTTGCTTTAGGATTAAGGCTTTAGCGGGGCGTTGAAAACCTTTGGTTAGGCGGGCTTCCCCAAGCCCTGCGACACTGAGGCTTTAGGATTATCTTTTAG